>Ga0307372_10002168_pt1 | contig 33002 bp, 24 predicted proteins | sample OX1MG_FD_202533 | JGI IMG/M metagenome (GOLD analysis project Ga0307372, IMG submission 202533) | Soil microbial communities from Risofladan, Vaasa, Finland - OX-1 | ecosystem: Environmental > Terrestrial > Soil > Coastal area > Acid sulfate soil | place: Finland: Risofladan, Vaasa | collected... | reverse complement strand
CCCGCAATCCAAAATGCGACACCCACCAGGACGGTGAGTATGCGGGTCGTCGACCGCATCCTCGTTCCGTGTGACCGTTCCACACTTCGACCGCTCATCGGCGCGTCCAGGGGTGAGACGGCAGATCAGCTCGCGAGTTGGACGACCGAGGCATCACCGACGCTGGCATAGCGTCCCGGCGTGCAGGTCAGCACGATGATCTGGCATGAGCGACCAGCCTTGGAGATGGCCGCGCCCATGCGTTCGAGCTTTCGGGGGTCGCTCCAACCGAGCGCGTCATCGAAGATGACCGGAGCACCCCCATCGGTGGCCACAATGGAGGCGCAGGCCAGCCGGCTGATCATCCCCAGCTGTTCCTTTGCCCCGGTGCTCAGATCGGCGAAGTCGAGCGTGACGCCGTGCAACGTGCGGCGCGAGATGCTCAGATCGTCGGCCAGCTCAACCCCGAGCGTGGAACCGAACACCAGGCGACCGAGCGACTCGATGCCCTCCCGGAACGGGGCGACGTAGCAGTGATGAGCCTCGGTCCGTCGTCGAGCGAACGTTTCGAACAGGAGCTTGGCCGCGGTGGCACGAGCCTCCAATTGCTCATGGGTGACAGTGAGGTGAGCAAGCTCGGACGTGGCCATGTCGAGCTGGGTGGCCAGGCCTTCCTCGCCCAAGAGCGACAGCTTTGTCCGGAGCTCGCGCACTCCTCCCTCATTGTCGTGCAGTTCGCCCGTCAGCCGTGCCCGCACGGCGCGGGCATTACGGAGGAGTTCCTCGACCGTGTCAGGGTCTTGTGCCGCCAACTGGCTCTGAACCTCGGACAGCTCGGCGGCACGGGCGGACAGGGTTGCCTCGGCGGTGGCCAGCTGGATGTCGATCGCCTCGTCTGTTGTCACGGCCCGAGCATCGGCAAGCGACTGCTGCTCCTGGGTGGCGGCAATCCGAGCTTGCTCGAGTCGCGCCCTGTTGCTGGCGTCACCAATGTCGAGTGCTTGCGCGTCATCTCTGGCTCGCACCAGGTCCTTTTCGAGGCGGTCAAGCTCCTCTCGACGCGCCTGGAGATCGGCACCGGATTCGACAGCCACTATTTCAGCCGCGTCGTAACTGGAGGGCAGCGGAGGCTCGGTTGGACGCTCCTGGCGATAACGGGCGATCCGTGCTGTCAGGCTGGCGACCTTTTGGGCCAGTGCATCGGCTGTCAGATCGCGTAGGTCGTCCTTGATCGACTTCGCCGTCTCGACGAGTGTGCGCGCTGCCTCGTTGCGCTCAGCGGCGGCGAGGCGAGCCTCAGCCAGGTCATTGACACCGCCCTCATTGCACGTTGCCCGGAACGCGGCGCGAGCCTCGGCGAGCCGATCGGCCAGCGCCCGGGCTTCCGCCCCCGCATTGACGACGACACGGATGAGTCCGGGCACGACAACCTCGGTGGACCCATCGACCATGAGTTGTCGGCTGGTTCCGCCGAGGAGCGCATCGACCTGGCCGTCGATTTCCACGTCAACGTTGGCGATGGCCGTCACAGAGAGGGTTGCCGCACCCGTTGCCGCGGCGGCTTCGGCTTTCGCCACTTCGATCCCGGCTGCTTCGATGCGTGCCACCAGGGCGTCATCCACCCGACTCGACTCGAGCACCGCCTCTGCCTCGTTGCGACGGCCAACGGCGTCCGTCACCCGGTCCAAGCGCTCCGAGGTTTGTGCGACCTCAATCTGCTGGCGCAGGAAGTCGCGGTCCGAGGTCGCCAGCCGCAGGGCGACCTCGGCCTTGGCTATGTCGGCTTTGACGGCGTCGAACTCCTGCTGCACCGTGTGCAGCCGTGTCAGGACTTCTTGGCGAGCGGGCATGGCGCGCGCAACCTGTGACTCGATCTCGACCACTGCGCCGGCCGTATCGACCACGCGCTGCTTGAGTTCGGCACGGACGTTGCTGATGCCGAGCAGGTGGTCACGCTTGGCCAACGCGGTGTCGCGCAACCCTTCCAGTCGGGCGACGTCGTTGCGGCGGCTTTGGATCGCCTCGAACTGCGCCACTAAGGCGGTCTCACTTTCCTCCTGGGCGTTCTTCCTTCCCAGCAGCACTTTGGCCTCGTCGCAGAGGCGGTCCACCGCTGCGGCATCTTCGTCCAGCGAACTGAGTGCGGTCTCCAGTGCGGTGACCTTCGATGCGGCTTCTAAGACCCGGGTGGACAGGGCCGTCCGCTCCGCCCTCACCTGGCCGGTGGCCGTCCAGTACCGCTCCCGTTCGGCGGTGATGCGCTCCCACAGGTCGTCCTGGCGGTCACCAGTCGCGTCCCCACCGGCGGCTTTGTCGAGCGCCCGACCCAGTGATCCACCAGCGAAGGCGGCTTGCTCCAATTGGGCGCCCTGCTTGAGGCGGAAGGCATCCCACAAGGCCTCGTCGAGGGTCTCGTCGAGAATTGAGCGGACCTTGTCATGCGCCTCACGACCGGTGAACTGGGATCGCCGCGGTTCGAGTATGTCGAGCGTGGTCTCCCGCTGTTTGTGCCAGCGCTTGCGGTACACGAAGCGGTACGGACCGGTGGACAGCTCGATCTCGACCTCGGCCCCCACGTCTTTGTGGGCAGGCTTGACGGCCTTGACCCGCTGCTTGCCGGAATCATCGCGATCAGACAGCAACAGGTCGATGGCCTCCGAGAGCGAGGTCTTGCCGACCTCGTTGTCGCCTTCGATGATGGTGACACCCTGCGTCGGGAACGTGACCTCGGAGTGGCTCACCCCCCGGTAGTTGCTGAGCTTGATCCGGTGGATCCTCATGTCGTCACCGCCGTTCCGGCCAGGCGGTACAACAGCCCGAGTGCGTCCCGGGCGGTAAGGGCGTCGTCCCCTGCTCCCGCCCCCATCTCGCGGAGGTCTTCGAGACCGGCAGCCGCGAACCCCGAGAGCCCGAGCCCTCCGAAATCATCGTCATCGGGGAGGACCACGAGATCGCAGCGGCGTTCCCAGCGTTCGAGGGCGCCGAGAAGATCAGAGGCGTGATCGAGGATGGCCTCGAGCCGGTCCATGTCGGCCAGCGAGAGTTGGCCAACGAGCGAAAGCTTGACGATGGTGCGGGCCTTGTCGGAAATGTCCTCGAGGAAGTGCTCGACCTTCAGGCAGTCCTCGGGGCCCGTCACGTCAAAGTCCTGACGCACGAATTGCCAGGTGCCGACGCGCCGACGCTCGACGGTGGCCGAGTCAGGAGAGAGATCGACGATCAAGACGTTGCCGGGATCGATCTCGTCGTAGGCAGTGGGCTCGGGCGCTCCGGAATACCAGATCCGCCCGGTTCGGCCGACCTCGGTGGTCGAGTGGCGATCGCCGAGCGCAACGTAGTGCACGGTACCCGCCGCAATGGTCGCTTCGAGGTCGCCGAGTACCACGAGCGCCGGGTTGTGCGGATCGGGTGAGAGGCTGTCGGTGCTGCCGTGCCCGACCACCACCCGGAGCGTGCCGTCGCTGGGTAGCCCGGTCAGGGCGTGAGTGACCAGATCGACCAGGGGCCGCTTGTTGAGCCACGGAGCCCCGACGATCTCGACGCCGTCGGCCGCGTGGACCGGTTCGCTGCTCTCGAGCACGACCACGTTGCGCGGGCAGTTGTCGAGGAACGTCTTCGAGCGGAACACCGAAGCGGCGTCGAGCGGATCATGGTTGCCCGGCAGTAGATAAAAGGTGACGTCCGGGGTGGACTTCATTGCTTCGAGGGAGCGTACGACCACCTGGCGCTCGACCTGGTTGGACTCGAAGACGTCGCCGCCGACGACGACGAAGGAACAACCCTCCTGCAGCGCCAGGGTGCCGATGCTGGTGATCGCCTCGATGCGCGCCGCCGTGAAGCGGGCCTGTGCTTCTTCGGCCAGAAAGTGCCGGGTCATGCCGAGCTGCCAGTCCGCCGTGTGCACGAATTTGGTCATGGGTGGACGGTAAACAGTCGTTGTGACACTTCGTCTCGATTTTAGGTCTGACCTGCACCTTCAGAAGGTGATCCCCTGTGGGGGTTCGCCGGGCAACTCCCCCGCGGACACGCGGAAGGGGCGCCGACCACCACGTCATGGAAGGAGACGCAGACCCGGTCTGAATCAGAGAGGCCAAAGACCTCCCGCAGGGTCCGCGTGGTCATTTCGTCGAGGTAATCCAGTTCTTCCGCCGAAGACACCTCAAAGAACCAGTTAGGAGCGTGAGGTGGAATCGGATTGTTCCACCCCAGCAGTCGGAGCTCTTGCTCCTGAGCCGGGGTGAACTGCTGATCCTCATCGAGGAAGATGTTGGATCCGCATTCGCCGAGCAGCGACTCTCCGTCCTCCAGGGCGAGAAACTGCAGGAACTTGGCGGTGACGTTCGAATCGCAGATCGGACACGATCCGAGAGCGGTCTCGACGACGACAGTCCATCGTCCTGGCTTGGACCGAAACTGGCCAAGGACCGCTCGGTTGCCTCTGATCAGTTCGAATACGGTCGTTTCTCTTCGATGAATTGGTCCACGGCCGACCGTTCGACCCAGGAGATGGAGTTTGTCGTAGAACGCAATGCTCATGGTGATGATGGTAAGGAAGGGCTGTGACAGCAAGGTGGGGGCCGGGGGTCGGATTGTCGGCTCTGGACAGTCCGTGATCCGCCGGATCGGTCGCGGTACCTTGGGTGCCTGGTCGAGCGAGAGGAGGCCGGCGGTGGGCGGACAGCGGAAGAAGAAGGGCGGCCGGGTCACTCCCAAGGGTGGCGGCCCCATCGGGAGGCTGGCGCCCGCCGAGCGAGCCGGTCTGGAAGACATTTTCGAGAGCATGCTCCGCTCTGCTCCGAAAGAGCTGACCGACGAGTTGCCTCAGCTGGACGTGGAGATGTGGGCATCGCAGATGTGGTCCATCTGGGCCAACACCGAGCTGGTCGGCGTAGATGCGGTGGAACTGTTCGGCGGCGGCCTCATCAAGCACGCGGCCAAGCGGGCCACCCCTGGCGCGTTGATGGTGCTTCGGGCACTCGGGGCTGTCGCACCTGAGCCGTACGGTTCGCGTGCCCGGCGGGAGGCGGGACGTCTGGCCGCGACCGGAGTGGCCGAGCGGCGTTGGGCTTCGGTGGTCGGAACCGGGGAGCCGACGGTCGCCTGGCTCACCTACGACCCGATCGATGATGACGGAGTCTCCGTAATGGTCGGGTTCGACGGTCCCGGCGGACCGAGCACCATCGGCGTATACGTCGATCACAACCTGGGCGGGATGGCGAAGGACTTCTTTGCCCAGCCTTCCGGGATTGACGGATTAGTCGCCCGGTTGCGGGAGGACGAGGAAGTGCCCGGGCCGGTCGAATATCGCGAGATCTCGCTGGAGGAGGCGGCTGCACGTTGGTCCGAGGCGCTGGAGATGACCGACATGACGCTCGACCCGCCGACGAGCGAAGACTTCGACGATCTGCGCGCCCTTGTCATGGCCCGGCTTTTCAAGTTGCCACGCAGCCGACAGGTTCTGGTGCCGTCAAGAATGGTTGAGGAGGAGAGGGAGCAGCTCCTGACCGAGTTCATAGAGTCGGACGAGACCGTGGGCCTTTGGGGTCTCTCGGATGAGGACAACGAGGACGACGCCGTTGAGCATCTGGCCTACCAGATACTCGCCTTCTCGCTGGACTACGTCCTTGGCACACCGCTGCGGTTCAGCCCGTTCATGGTGGAGGTCTTCTGCCTGGACTGGGCTCCGCGCAAGATCGCCATCGACGGTGACGGGTTCACCTTGCTCCCCGACGTGCTGGCTGCCTGGATTCGATTCGTCGGCCGGCGGCGGGGCATCCCGGAGGAGGCGATCTCGGATGCGGTCCACGCCGCCTACGTCTACGCGCCCGAGATGATCGAGCTGTCCCAGGACCCCGAAGAGTGGGGACCCGCCAAGACCCTTGCACTCGGCGTCCAACAACGAGGGATCGATCCCACCGACCAGGCTGCGCTGGACGACTTCATTGATGAGGTCAACCGCAACGGCGGGATCGACGTGCTCGCCGATTCGCTGGTGGAATCACTCGCACCAAGGCGTTGAGGCCCAAGTGCGCCCTCCGGACGTCGATTCAGTCCTCGGTGTCCGGGTCCTCGTTGCCGTCGCTCTCCACTAAGAGCTTTTCGGCCTTTTCCTCGGGACCCTCTTCGGGTTGGAACGGCTCGTCCAGGCGTTCGAAAGGATCGTGTGGCATAGGCCGAGCCTATGTGAGAGGCCGCTCAGTCGGTCACGACCTCCTCGCCGGCCCGCATCAGGCGACGGACCTCGGCCACGCTCGCGTCCAGATCGGAGAGGTTACGCTCGACGGCGCCGTTCGGGGTGAGGAACAGGAAGGTCACGCGGCTGACGGGCTCGGCCGTCGAAGTGGCGATGGTCAAGGCATAGGAGGCCCCCTGGAGCCGGTAGCCCTCGACGCGCTGGTCAAGTACCTCCGGATCAGACGTGGCGGCCGTCTTGTAGTCCACCACGACCAAGCCCTCGGGGCCTCGATACAACAGGTCGATGTAGCCCTCGAGCAGTCGCCCCTCGTGCGGTGTGCACGAGTAGATCTCCCGCCAGTGAGGCGAGGCGGCCGCTTCCACCACCGATGGAGCGCCGAGCGCCTGCAGCACCAGAGCGCGCACCTCATTGAGCCGGCCTGGAACCGCCTCCGCCTCGCACTGCGCCGCCAGGGCCTCCTCGAGACCGGCCCCGGTCGAAAGGTCGATGGTCTGCAGGACGCCGTGCACCGCGCGCCCGACCGCCGTTCCGTAGCGGCCCTTGAGCCAAGGGGGTAGATCGAGATCCTGCGGGCGCTTCTGCAGGCCGGGATCGGGTTGCCCCTCGCTGTCGGGCTCGCCTTCGTCCGTCAACGCGCTGGCGGCCACCGTCGTTGGGCGACGTGCGGTCCGTAGCGCACCCGATCGTTCCGCTTCCCATTCTGCGAATGGAGCCGGCGGAGTCGGCGGTTCGACGACGACCGGTCGGAGGGCCTCCCCACCGAATGCCGCGTCGGGCGGCTCGCCCACCAGCTCACCCATGCCGTCGAGGAGTAACTCGGCGTTGGTGCGTGCGCTCGGTTTCGGCGGATTGGTCCGCACCTTGCGGTGCACGGACATGATCAGGTGGTCGCGTGCCCTGGTGCACGCCACATAGAGCAGGCGGATGCGTTCGTGCAGTCCCATCTGCTCGTCGATCGGGGCCCACTCGACGTATTCGTTGGTGGTGACTTTGCTGCCGAATTTGTAGCCGACAGTGTCGGCGTCCGGGTTCCCGCTGTCGGGGAAGACCACTTCGGCGGGCGCCGACCTGTTCGATGGTGCAGTCGACATGCCCGAGACGATCGTGATCGGGAATTCGAGTCCCTTCGCCCCGTGAATGGTCAAGATGCGCACGGCGTCGTCGTCGCTCTCGGGCAGGATCGACTCGGCCACCCGCGCCCCTTCGGCCGTTTGCGCGGTCACCCAGTGCAGGTACTGGCGCAGGTTCCCACCGGTGGCTTCGCTCCAGGCCCGAGCCTGGTCGGTCACGAAGCGCAGGCGCCGCCACACGTCGCGCGGCCTGCCTTCGGCGAATCCCAGCTCGAGGGCCCGTCGGTCCTGGGCGATCCGCCCCAGCAGCTCGGAAGGAGCCAGCCAGGTGCGTTCCTCGTAGAGCGAGCGCAGGTAGGCCAGCGCCGCTCGTACCGGGTCGTCGAGCGGCACCGTGTCCGGCTGGTCACCTAGATAGCTCCAGCGCCCCCTCCGCTCCCACTTGAACCGGAACAGATCATCGTCACCGCAGGCCAGCAGCGGGGTACGGAGGGCGGAGACGATATGGAGGTAGTTGGTCGGGTCGTCCACCGCCCGGAGCACTATGAGGAGGTCGCGGACCGCTCGGCTGGCGTAGACCAGCGAACTGGTCTCGGCCCGAAAGGCAATGCCGGCATCATCGAGGGCTTCCTCCAGGAAGGGCAGCGAGGTGCGGGCCGGCACCAGCACGGTGATGTCGCCGAGTCGGGCCGGGCGCCACCCCCCCTTCTCGTCGCTGACGTCCCACCCCTCGTCGATCACGCGGGTGATGGCCGCGGCCACGTCGCTGGCCTCTGCCGTCCGCATCTCGTCGGCCAAGGTGCCTTTGGGATGTTCCTGACGCCCCAGGATCGAGACCGTTGGTCCGGTATCGGCCGCAGCGCGGGTGGCGACGAGAGGGAGGTAGTCCGGCTGGGAGTGGAGCGTCACGGCGAGGTCGTCACGTTCGCCCATGAGCGTGGTGAAGGTGTGATTCACCCAGTCGATGATGGGTTCGACCGTGCGGAAATTCGCCGTCAGCTCGACCACACCGCCGCCCTCGGCCCCGAAGCGCTCGGCCGCCCTCAGGAACGTGGCGATGTCAGCCCGGCGGAAGCGGTAGATCGATTGCTTGGGATCACCCACGACGAAGAGGTGGCCGGGTGCCACGTCGACCCGATCCCAGCGTTCGCTTCCGGCAGCCGCACCCCGCGGGTCGGCCGCGGCGATGCGCACGGCCAGTTCGATCTGAATCGGATCGGTGTCCTGGAACTCGTCCAGGAGGAGGCGGTCGTAACGGTCATGCAAGGTGGCGCGTACCGCTGGTCCGTGGTCGGGGTCACGCAGCAACGCCCGGGCCAGAACGAGAAGATCGTGGAACTCCAACTGGCCCTCACGCTGGCGGCCCCGCGCGCTCTCCAAAGTGAACGAACGGATGGCACTCCCGATGCGGTGGGCGCAGGCGTTGGCCACTTCGGCACAGACCGCCGCCAGGCCCTCTCCGGCCTCACGGATGCGGGACCTGAACTCGACCAGGTCGCAGTCCCAGGAAACCTTCTTCCCCTTCCCCCCGACCTTGAAGCTCGGCAGTTGCGGGTTGGCCTGTCTCCCGATGGCCTCGAGGAGGTCCAGCTCGTCCTGAATGGTCTCCAACGCGCGCATCCGGTCAGCGATCTCATCGAGGTGCAGGCGGAGTTTGTCATCGGGGTCGCGACAGGGCTCGGCGCAGACATCGCGGATGGCCGACAAGGCGCCGTTGACGAGGCGATGGACCGGTGGCGGTTCCGGTGCGTGCGCCGGCACCCGCTCTTGCACCAGGTCCCAGTTGTCATCGAAGGCCTGAGCCAGGTACTGCAGGGCCGTGGGCTTGACGCCGGCGGCGAGCAGCAGCAGGACCGAGCGCTCCAGTGCGGGGTCGGCCAGGAGCTGATCGCGGAAGGACGACCAGCGGGTCTCGAAGGCGACCGAGGAGCTGACCTCGTCGAGCACCTCGACCCGGGGCGGGAGTCCCGCTTCCACCGGGTGCTCGGTCAGCAGGCGCTGGGCGAAGGCGTGCAGGGTGCCGATGGCCGCACCGTCGAGCTGCTCCAGGGCGAGCCGGCAGCGCGATCCGACGTCACCATCAGGATCGCCCTCCGCCGTCTTCTCCAGTTCGGCCCGGATGCGGTCGCGCAGCTCGGCGCCCGCCTTCTCGGTGAAGGTGATGGCGGCGATACGACGGAGTTCCACATGGCCGGCCGTCACCAGGGCCAGGACCCGGTTGACGAGGGCCGAGGTCTTTCCCGATCCGGCACCGGCTTCGACAAAGAGGGTGGTGTCGAGTTCCTGCGTGATCCGTTGGCGCGCCGCTTGATCAGGGGCGGGGGGAAGCGCGTCGACCTCGAGCTGGTCAGTCATCGACGAGCTGCTCCGTCTCGGCGTCGACCTCGATGTCCTCGAGCGGATGGGCAAACGTCACGAAGGCGTCCATGGCGTCGTCGGCCTGTTTGTGCTCGTACTGCCGGCGCAGCTCGGCCACGCCCATGCCGTCCGGATCGCAGTAGGGGCACTCGACCCGGATGGCCGTGCTCTGTGCCGTCGGGTAGTGGGGGAAGACTCCGGCTTCGATGCCATTGACCATCGCCTGGAGGGTCTCCCCGATGTGCCCCAGCACGGCGGGTGTGACGGAGTAGCCCAGGCGCTCGAAGCGGCCCCGTGACGACACGAACCAGTACTCGGCCCGCACCGGTGTGTCTGGTGTCCCGTGGAGAAGGCGGGCCGCCTGGCCGTAGACGGCGAGCTGCAGCAGCTGCCCCTGGGCGTCGGGGTTCTCCTCGCTCAGCCCGCGGTAGGTGTCGGCCTTGCCCGTCTTGTAGTCGAGCACATGGAGTGTGCCGTCGTCTGCCGCGTCGACCCGGTCGGCGAAGCCGCGGAAGCTGACGGCCCGTCCGTCGGGGAGGTCGAGGGCGACGGTGCCCAGTGCGGCCCGGGGGAAACCGAATTCCAGTTCGGCCGCCATCGGCCGCATTCCGTGGCTCTCGCGGTACGAGGAATCTGCGTCGAGGAAGTGCAGCAGGTCCGCGATGATCCGTCTCTGGTCCTGGTGCCAGAAGATGGGGCGCCCGGTCAGACCCCGCCTCTCGTAGTCGGCGCACACCCTTTCCCCGATTTCGACCATGAGTACCCGGTCTGATGCCGACCACGGTTCGTGCGGACCTGGTCGGTCGGCTTCGGGACGCGCCAGTACCTCTCGTATGAAATCCTCCAGCGCCTGGTGCACGAGAGACCCCTTGTCGCGGGGTGTGATCTGGAGCTCGTCTTCGGGGTTCTCGACCTCCTCCACCGACAGGACATTGCGCATGAGGTAGGCGAATGGGCACGATGCCCACTTCTCCAACCTGGTGGCCGACGTGACCCGTTCTGCGGGCGACGGCAGGTCGAGGCCGGCCAGGTTGCCGTCGAAACGGGTGAAGCGGTCACTGCGTCGGGCGTCGACGACCTCCGCTCCGGATTCCAACAGGGGGTCGCCCGCGGCGGCCAGGACCGGAAGGGACAATCGAGTCGAGCCCTGCACCATGAGGGAGCGCAGCCGGTGCTCCTGCGCCGTGGCGGCGAAGTCCATACGCCGGATACCAGCGTCGAAGGACGCCACATGGGTGAGCCAACTCCGTTCGGAATGCAAGAGGTCGCTCGACCACCACCGCTCTCCGGCCAGGGCACTGGCGATCTGCAGGATCCAGCGGGAGGGGACCCGCTCGATGTTGCGACGCAGGTCACCACGCGGGACACACAGCACCTGGCGACGTGCACCGGCGAGGGCGGCGAGAAGTTGTCGGTGCTGGCGCTCCACGCTCTGGGACCGCAAGGGCAGTTCGTCTCCGGTGGACGAACGTTCGTGATCGGGAAGCAGCGAATCGTCACGGGTCGGAGAGGGGAACAGGCCTTCGGCCAGGCCGAGCACCACGACGAGGTCCAGGTCGAGGCCCACCCCCACGCTCACCGCACCGACCAGTACCCCTTCGCCCATGCGTCCCACCCGGCCGAGGTCTGTCTCGAGCTCGAGCTCCAGGGTCCGGGTGAACACGTCGAGATCGACCCGCTCCTCGACCGCATCAAGGCAGGCCAGGCGATCAAGAGCCCGATCCACCCGCTCGGCCGCCTTCTGCTCGACCGCCGGCCATGTACTCCGGCGGCGCTCGTCGCCGAACAACGACCTCACGTGCCCTCGCGCCCAGGCGACCCGCGCGCCCCACGACTGCGGCTGATTCGCCGCGCGTTGCGCGTCGTCGATCAACCCGACAACGAAGTCCCGCAGTGCCCGCGCGCGCTCGGCCTCGGTGCGGTAACTCTCGGCCCGCCAGGGAGGTGCGTCGGGATCCTTTTCGGCGAGTTCTGCTTCGGCTTCACGCCCTTCAGCGAAGATGGTCAATCGACGGTCCCAGTCGTTGCGCCCAGCGACGACGCCCGCCTCTCGGGACAACCGTTCCCAGGAAGTGACCGGGAGGGTACGGCCCTCGTACTGAAGACGCCCCCCGGCCAGCCAGGCAAAGACGTCCTCCCGGCGGAAGCCACTGTCGGGAAGGGCAAAGAGCCCCAGCAAGGTTCGGCCCACCAGTCGGGCGGTGAGGGGCATGACGGCGGCGCCGTTGAGTGGGATGTCCGCGGCGGCAAGTTGTTCATGGGCCAGCCGGGCGTAGGGCACCGGACTGGCATGCAGAATGGCCATCCGGTCGAGTGGCGTCCCCGCCCGGGCCGCGTCGACAACGCAGCGCACGGCCGCCCGAACCTCCTCGTCGCAATCGGAGACCGTGAGGATCCGGGTCCAGGCCGCACTCACGACGTCCATGGGCTTGTCATCGCCGGGATACGTGCCCGCCGCCGTGCCCGTGATGCGACGGACGGACCGTTCGACCTCGGCGTCGGCGCGGGTGTCACCGGTGGTCCCGGCCAGCACGATGACGTCGGTCGCGTCGGCGACGGAGCCAAGAAGCGCACCACCGTGACGGGACAGTCGCTCGGGGAGATAGACGATCACGGTGCCGAGACGGTGGGCGGCGCCCTCGTTCTCCCGCAATGCCTCCGCCGCGGAATCGAGCAGGTCCTCCTCGTCGTAGAACTCCGTCTCGAGGCTGGCCCTTGCCGTTCGATGAAGCCGGACCACATCGGCGGCTCTCTCACTGCTCTTAGCCAACGCGTCGAGCGCTCCATCGGAGAGGTCTCGCAACTCGCGGTATGCCGCCACCAGCGCTGTCTCCGTGGCGGCGTGGCCGGCCACGGGCGCGAAGATCCCGGGCTGCAAGGTCAGAGCCGACCGCAGCGCAGCGGCGATCACGGGCGTGGACACCGGCCGGCGACCGCTCCCGGCCAGCTGGGCCGACCCGAGAAGCTCCGCCAGTCGGTACACCGTGACGAAGGAAACCGCGGCAACGCCGACACCCTGGCCACAGACCGACCCGAGCGATCCCGAAGCCAGGAGTCGCCGGGTGGCTACCCCCACGTAGTTGGAGGGGACGACGATGGTCACGGGTGCGAGGGGCTCGTCCCCCTTGGCCCGGCTTATGGTCGAGCGCAGTTCCTCGGCCGCCGGCCGGCCATGACGCACCCAGCCCACCTTCGCTCCCATAGTGCGGATGGTAGGCGAAGGGTGTTTTCTCGGTCTTTCTAATGGCAAGCTTAGAAAGCAATCGGCGCCGCTTCGAGATGGCGACGGACACCGGGCATCAAGCACGCGAGTCAGTAACGTCTGCCTGTGGCGGTTCTTGATCACGACACAGAACACAGGCTCCGATCCGCCGCGTTTCAGTTTCTAGGCGACCTCAGCGAACGAAGAGGTACGCCATTGGTCAGCCAACAAGACCTCGCCGCTTTCAGCTTTGACGGAAAGTCCTTTCGGCTCATGGCGACGCAGACCGGCATTTGGAAGCCCCGTGAGTTGAGCGCCGCACTCAGTTTCCGCACCGTTTTTGCTAAGGAGCCATCCCAACGTCCGTACAACGACACCGAAGGGCTCGATGGCTTCCTCCGATACAAATGGCGCTTCACGGATCCCACAGACCCGAGGAACTTCAATCTCTCGGACAACCGAGCCATGCGGGAAGCAATGCGTCAAAGATTTCCTCTGATCTGGTTCCGAGGCGTTGCCGCGGGGCTGTATATGCCGGTGTATCCCGTTTATCTCGCCGAAGAAGAGCCGGATGCACAGCAGTTCGTCGTGGCGCTCGATGTCCAGTCACTCCAGCTCCGTCAAGACCTCGAGCTAGACGACCCAGTGCTGGTTCGTTCCTATGCAGAGCGGGTTGTGAATGAACGGCTTCATCAGCCGCTATTCCGGGAGCGGGTACTTCGCGCCTACAAGAGTTCGTGTGCCATCTGCCAACTCCGGCATACGCGCCTCCTCGATGCTGCGCATATCTTGCCTGATTCTGCAGGTGGGGAGCCGATCGTTACCAACGGCATCGCGATGTGCAAGATCCATCACGCCGCCTATGACGCAGACATCTTCGGAATCTCTCCTAGCTATCGAGTCGGGGTGCGCGCTGACGTCATGGAAGAGCTTGACGGACCGACGCTCCGCTACACGCTGCAGGCGATCGACGGCTCCACGATCGAGCGCCCAAGTCGGAAGGTTGCGTGGCCCGACCCGGAGTTCCTGGCCGTTAGGTGGGAGTCGTTTCGAAAGGCGTCCTGACCTTGAGTTATTTGGCCTCGAGAGTGATGGGCAGGCTGTGATGGACGGCCATGTTGTGGAAGAGACTTGGATGCGTCGTGACGGCGGGGCCGAGCCGTATGTCCTTGGTGCGCAGCAGAACTTCGTCGAAAGCGACCCGCATCTCGGCTCGGGCGAGCATGGCCCCGAGGCAGTGATGGGCGCCCCCGCCACCAAAGCCAACGTGCGGATTCGGCGCACGGCTGATGTCGAACTCGAACGGATCTTCAAATATGTCCTCGTCGTGGTTGGCTGACGTCAGGACCGATACGACGCGATCGCCCTGACGGATGTGGGCACCGCCCATCTCGAGGTCTCGGCGGGCCCCCCGGACCCAATATGTAAGTGGGGAGGCCCAGCGGATCGCTTCCTCGACCGCGTTAGCCCGGACGTCGGGATCCTCCCGGTAACGAAGGAGTTGATCGGGGTGGTCTATGAACGCCTGGAGCCCGACCGTGAGCGATGTGCGAGTCGTGTCGCTTCCGGCCAGGCTCAAGATGAAGAAGAACACCTCCAGCTCGTTCTCTTCGAACTGGAACGTCGAGCCGTCACGCTCCGTGTACGAGGTGTTGCACAGGGCGCTCCAGATGTCATCAGTCGGATGCTCGCGCTTCCGGCGCGTGAGTTCGGCCGCGTACTGATAGGTCTCGACGAACGGAGCGTCATTTCCCGCCTGGTGCAGAACCGCATCGACCCACGTGAACACCTGCTCGCGATCCTCCTCGGGGATCCCGACGATGTCGCCGATGACGTTCATCGGCAGCCGGTGTGCGAAATCGGTGACCCAGTCGCCCTCTCCGGCCTCGAGGAGCTCGTCAAGGTACCTAGCCGCCCGATCCCGTATGGCCGCCTCCAGCTTGGCGACGGCTCGAGGCGTGAAAGCCCTACTCAGCACGTTACGACGGGTCGTAAGTTCGGGCGGGTCCATGACGATGATGCTCGGTTGTGAGCTGAACGTATCGATCGACTGGATCAGTGGTCCGTCGGTGGCAGTGAAGCTGTCCGTGTCCCGGTGGATGCGCCGCACGTGCTCGTGGGTGGCGCAGATCCAGAACGGTCGATCGACGTATTCGCGGACATGTGGCGTCACCTCATGAAGGAAGATGGGCGCTTCCGACCGGATCTGGGCGAACAGGCTGTGTGGAAACCCGTCCTCCCAAATGGTGGGATCGGAGAGATCGAAGGTCGGGCTCATCAGTTGTTTCCCCCGAGGCGATGGACGATTCTTCTGTAGTTAACCGTGAGGCTCATTTGGTGTACCCATCGCGGAAGTCATGCTGAAGAATCGCGGCACGGATCGCCTCTGGTGTAAAAGCGCTCATCGTGAACCTCCGTTACTTCTGTGGGACAACCTGTTGGCCGTCAGCGGAGTTGCCGCCCGAGGTCGCGTGTGGCAGCCATCGGGTGCCGGGAGCATCAACGACCCGCCACAGCAAATCGAGCGCCAGAGACCGGAAGCGCAGCCGGAGTAATAAATCCGGAGGGAGCCCTGCACACGCTCGGGATGACGTTCACGGCGGCCATAGCCGTGCCAAGGAGGAGTACACCCATGACATCTGTTTCCTTCGAGAGCGCCGGGTCGCTCGGCAGTCCAAAGCGAATGGTCGCTTCGACCCGCGGTTCTCCTTCGATCGTAATGTGAAAGCCCTCCGGCTCGGACCACTGGGGTTCAAGCGCGTCATAGCTCATCGTCCAACACTGACTGAGCTCGACGACCATACGATCGTGCGCATAGCCGCGGTAGACACGGCGTTGTCCGGCCACGCTACCTTGCGGGAACTGCATCCATCCGAGGTCGAGGTCGCGGGTGGCCGCGGCCCTTTCCAGGTAGGCCTCTTTGCATTCGAGCTGGACCTCGAGCATGCCCGCCACTAGATCGAGGGCATCGAAGTACGCCAGGCCTGGGAGCTCAGGAGAAGGGGGAATCGGAACCCTTAGCTCGTCGGCGACGACCCCGAAACCCATACCTTCCCAGGCCGCGGGTACGCGATAGCCATTGCAATCAAGTGTCTCGATGAGCGATACGGATTCCACCCTGCGGCACATGCCTGTAAGGAAGCCACATAGGACATTCATGAAGCCCGGTTCTGAGCCCGTACCCATGAAGGTCACGCCACCGGAGTGGGCAGCAGCGTCAAGAGCCTCGGCCAGTCCCGGTGGGAGGTGGGTGCCAGTTAGTACGTCACAGGTGGTGACTACATTGCGACCCGAGCGCAGCATCCGTTGGACCAGCTCGAAATCTATATGAGCCGGCATGTAGCAGATGCAATCTGCGGCCAGCTCGATGAGGCGGTCAATGTCGTCAGTGGCAATGACACCTGTTGCCGCAGTACCCGCGAGAATCCCGGCGTCTTCTCCGACCTTGTCCTTGCTATGGGCATACAAGCCGACCAATTCGAGCGCGGGATGGTCAATGATCGCCGGCAGCGCTCTACCCCCGATGTTTCCCGTCGCCCATTGGACGACCCGATACTTTTCCGTCACCCGCCCTCGCCCTTCGGTCTTTGGGTTCCCCCTCCTGGACTGCCGTTGACGACGTAAGAATGGCGCTCAATCGGGTAGCTGCACCGTGGTGGAAAGGCCATCAAGAACGAGTTCGAAAATCATCTCTTTGACGCCGTCGAGGTCGCCAATGCCGTCGATGGACGTCGCCATGATGGCAGCTGTGGTCGTAGCGGCGAGGAGTGCCATGGCGCCCAGGCGAGGCTGACGCAGTGGCCTGATCGTGCCGTCTGTTGCACCATCCTCGAACAGGCTGGAGATGGGATCGATGTACGACGCGCGCGTCTTCTCGTCGATCTCGGGCAGGCGAGCGGCGCGCCCGAGGTCGAAGTGCAGGGCGCGGGCGGCCTTCGGGTAGGTCGCGACGATGTCGAGGTGGACGTCGACGACACGGTGGAGCCGCTCCATCGCGTTGCCCGGACCGTCCACGGCGCCCTGAACAGCGTCTCCGAGTGCATCGAGGAGTACGGCGAAGATGTGTGAGAGCACCGCCTCTTTGCCATCGAAGTAGTAGTAGAGCGTCGCCTTCGAGATGCCCGCCACCGAAGCGATGTCCTCACTCTTCGTGCCGTCAAGGCCTTGATCGGCGATCAAGTCAGCCGCGGCCATCACGTTGGCCGAAATCTCCGGCGGGACCGAACGCATCATCTGGGCTCTTTCTCCATTCTCACCGACAGTATAGACTCTGAGTAAGGACTGATGGTAAGGCCGCTCCAGCGAGGGTGTCATCGGGGAGACTTTCAGCTGGTACGACTGGGAGAACGGTTCCGGGGGAGGCTCGGGCCAGGAGGGGGAAGAGGAGATGACGTCACAGGACCACGAACGAGTGGACCGTCTGGTGCGCTCGTTCGACCACTGGGCCCCCGAGCTGGCCGTCGATCCCCAGTCCGTCTATCAGGCATTGCGCGACCAGTGCCCCGTGGCGCACAGCGACCAATACGGCGGGTTCTGGGTTCTGTCACGCCATGAGGACATCGAGGCCGCGGCGCGCGATGCAGCCACCTTCTCGTCTACCGCGATCTCCATCCCTCTCGAGATCGGGATGGGCGGTCTGCCCATTCCGCCCCTTGATCAGGACCCTCCCGAGCACACGCGCTTTCGCCGGCAACTTCTGCCGTTTTTTTCGCCGGCCCGCACGCTCAGCCTCGAGCCTTTGACGAGGAGGGTTGCCGCCGAGCTCATAGAGGGATTCAAAGACGCTGGCGGATGTGACGTCGCAGACGCCTTTGCCCGACCGGTGCCCATCGCAGTGCTCGCCCAGATCCTGGGCGTCGATCCGAAAGACCATGCACTCTTCAATGCGTGGACCACGGCCATCATCGAGGACGCGGCGACCGATCCCGACAAGGCCGCCCAGGCTGGTGCCGAGCTCTACGCCTATTTTTCTGAGCTCGTCGCCGATCGGCGGCAAAACCCCGGAGACGACCTTTTGAGTTTCCTTCTCAAAACGGATCTCTCGGAGAACGAGCGGCTGGGCTGTGCCATCCTTTTGCTGCTCGCTGGCATCGATACGACCTGGAGCACCCTTGGCTCGATCTTTTGGTACCTGGCTCAAGATCCCGACGCCCGACGTCACATCGCGCAGGACGAATCGAACATGATGCCGGCGGTCGAGGAACTGCTCCGGGTCTTTGCGCCCACCTCGGTGGCCCGGATCACGACACGTGAGACCACGGTGGCAGGCCAGCGGATACCTGCAGGCTGCCCGGTCTTATTGCCTTTCCCGTCGGCCAACGGCGACGAGCGCGCCTTCAGCCAGCCGAACCGTGTGGTCCTCGATCGATCACCAAACCGACACCTCGCTTTTGGTGCTGGCATACACCGCTGTCTCGGGGCACATCTGGCCCGTATGGAACTGCGGGTCGCAATTGAAGAGTTCCTGCGAAGGATTCCCGACTTTCGCCTCGCCGGTGAAGATGCCGTGGATTGGAAATCGGGGCCGATTCGCGGTCCTCGCCGACTTGAATTGGTATTCGATTGATTCGAGGGATGCGTCGTTCATACGAATTCGACGAGACACCATCCGTACATGAAAGGAAATAATGGGTATGTGCCCCCAATGTCTTCGAGCAGAGCGATGACGAAACTGAGCAATGACCTTGCGTTGAGCGAGTTCCGGGGAATGGTCGTCGTGCCTGGTGGTCGCTATACGTCGCAGGAATTCTTCGACCTCGAAATGGAGCGACTCTGGCCCCGAGTCTGGCAGGTGGCGTGCCGCGAGGAAGAGGTTCCGAATCCCGGCGATTTCCTCGAATACACGATCGGGGACCAGTCGATCCTCGTCGTCCGGAGCGAACAGGACACCATCACTGCGTTCTTCAATGCGTGCGCGCATCGCGGCACCCGGTTGGCGTCAGGCACGGGCAACTTTGCGACGTCGGAGATCCGCTGTCGCTACCACGCATGGCGTTGGAACCTCGACGGAGAGATCATTGAGGTCGTCGACCGTCACGACTACCCGCCGGCCCTGACCGACGACGACGTCCACCTGGGTGAGGTCCAGGTGGGGCGATGGGGAGGGTTCGTCTTCGTCAACATGAATCCGAAGTGTGAACCATTCGATGCCTTCCTCGGCGACATACCCGAGCTGTTCGCGTCGTACCGGATGGAAGAGCTGCGGTTCCGCTCCTACCGGACCATCGTCTTCGAGTGCAACTGGAAGACCGCGGTCGATGCCTTCAACGAGGCGTATCACCCCCAGGGGCTGCACCCCCAGATGCTGACCTGGTTCGACGACACCCGCTTCTCATACGCGGCGGTCGGTCAGCACAGCCTCTACGGCGAGGAGGAGTACCGCCGCGAACTCGCCCCGAGTCCTCGTCTCGGGCTGAGCAGCGATGACTACGACCAGGAGGAATTGCTGGCGGACCGCATCGATGCCGTGGCCGGACTGTTCTCTCGAGAGGACCGGGGACGTCTGGAAGAGCTTCGCCGCAACGGGCCGCCCGAAGGCAAGAGTGCAGCCGATGTCTTCAACGACATCCGGGTGAGTGCGCTCCGGGATCGCTACGACCTCGGCAGCCTGACCGACGATCAGATTCTGCGCAACGGCACGATCCACGTCTTTCCCAATCTGATCGGCCCTCTTGTACACGGGAACGCCACGCTCTACCGGGCGCGACCCAATGGGCTCGACCCCGACAGCAGCCTTCTCGACTACTGGGCCCTTGAGTGGGTGCCGACGGGAGGCGAGGCTCCCGCCATAGAGCGCAAGTTCTACGAGGACTGGTCGATCAAGGATTGGGGCCTCATCAACAATCAGGATTTTGCAAATCTGGTGGAGATCACGAAGGGCATGAAGTCTCGGGGATATCGGCGGGCACTGCTCAATCCGGTCCAGGAGGCCAATATTGTCCACCACCATCAGATCCTCGATCGCTACCTTGCCGACGAGTAGCCCGAGCGGGACCGATCACACCCTCGCACCGACGGGCGGGGGGCCGCTCGATGCGCTGCGCGACCTTCGTGTCGTCGACATCTCTGACGGCGTCGCGGGCGCCTATTGCGCCAAGTTGCTCGCTGACGCGGGCGCAGACGTCCTCAAGCTCGAACCGCCGGGAGGTCATCCGCTCCGATCCTGGTCGGTTTCGGGATCCGTCGGACATGACGGCGAGGTGGACGGCGTGCTCTTTCGTCACCTCGCGGCCGGACAGCGAAGTGAGGTGGTCGATCTCGAGAGTGCATCAGGGTGTGCACGGGCACTCGAACTCATCGCCCAGAGCGACGTCGTGATCGAGAGCTTCGCGCCCCACGTCCTCGAGAACCGGCGTCTCGGGTTCGAACGGCTCCGAAGCGCCAATCCGACGATCACGATGGTGTCGATCACGCCTTTCGGCCAGGAAGGGCCTCGTCACGCCGATCAGCGAAGCGAGTTCCTTCTTCAGGCGCTCGTCGGGTCCTTGCGACTGCACGGCGGCCTGGATGACCCCCCGGTCGCCGTTGGTGGCCGCCTTGGCGAATGGTCGGCCGGGGCGTATGCGGCCGCCGGAGCACTGGCCGCGCGGGCACGGTCCGAGCGGACGGGAATGGGCGAGCATGTCGACGTCTCGACGCTCGAATGTCTGGCTGTGACCTTCCTGGCGTATCCGGCCCTGTTGGCCGCCCTGCCGGGCGGCTCACGCGAGTTGACCATGACCATGGTCCCGGGCATCGAACGCTGCAAGGACGGCTATGCAGGCCTCGCCACCATCACCGTGCAACAGTGGCACGACGTGCTGGCCATGATGGGTCGTCCCGACCTTGTCGAGCGCGTCGAGTGGAACGATCAGCGGACCCGCCAGCGCCACCGGGCCGAAGTCTGCGCCGAGATGAATCCATGGCTCATGGAGCACACGGTCGAGGAGATACTCGAGTTGGCCGCGGCGTTTCGCGTGCCGGCCGCTCCCGTGGGCAACGGTGCCAATGTCACCGAGCTGCCGCATTTGGTCCTCCGTGAACTCTTCCGTCCGAACCCAAGAGGCGGTTTCCCCGATCCACGACCGCCGTTTCGCACGACGCGGACCTCACCGCAGGCGCCACGAGCGGCGCCTGCTCTCGGAGAGCATGACGCTGCCGGCTTCGGCCCCCTCGCCGCCTCGCCTCGCGGCCGTGGCGCACCTCGTGAGGGCAGCCCACCACCGCTCGAGGGGATCCGTGTCGTCGACCTCACCTCCTTTTGGGCCGGTCCCTTCGCCACGCAGTACCTCGCAACCTTGGGCGCCGACGTCATCAAGGTCGAGTCCGCCCAACGGCCCGACCCGATGCGTTTCAACGTGAGCGTGCCGATGACGACCGACCAATGGTACGAGCGAGGCTCGCTGTATCTCTCTGTCAATCTGAACAAGCGGGGGCTCACGCTGGATCTCACACAGCCCCGCGGACGTGAACTGCTCCTCAGCCTGGTGGCGACGGCGGACGTGGTCATCGAGAACTTCACCCCCCGAGTAATGGACCAGTTCGGTCTGACCTATGACGCGCTGCGATCGGTCCGACCCGACCTCGTCTACGTACGAATGCCGGGATGGGGACTCGAAGGTCCCTGGCGGGACCGGCCGGCGTTCGCCTCCACCATGGAGCAGACGTCGGGGATTGCGTGGATCACGGGTTGGCCCGATGGTCCACCGATGCTGGCCGGGATCTGCGACGCCCTGGCCGGGGTCCATGGGGCGTTCGCCGTACTGGCGGCCCTCGAGCAACGACGTCATACCGGCGAGGGTCAGCAGATCGAGCTGGCGATGCTCGACCTGTCAGTGAACATCGCCGTCGAGCAGATCCTCGAATACGCCGCCTACGGCCACCTGATGGCTCGCGAGGGCAACCGTGGCCCGACGGCCGCGCCCCAGGGCGTCTATCCCTGTGCACAACCCGATACCTGGCTTGCCCTCGCTGTCGGCACGCGCCAGGAGTGGCAGGAGCTGTGCAGGGCCATGGCCAATCCCCAACTCGAGGCCGACGAAGGGTTGGCCGGCGTCGAGGGAAGGCGAGCAGCCCACGATCGGATAGACAAAGAGATCACCTCTTGGTGCGAGAGCCGCACCCTTGATGAGGCCCTCGGCGCCCTGCGGGCTGCCGGGGTGCTGGCCGAGCCCGTGGCCTCCCCGTGCGATATCGACCACGAACCGCAGATGCTGGCCCGAGGGTTTTGGGAGGAGGTCGACCATCCCGTCGTCGGGCGTCAGCGCTATCCGGGCTGGCCCATGCGCTTGTCAGGAAACCAGGGGAAGTGGCACCGATCGGCGGCGCCACTCCTCGGCCAGCACAACGAGGAGATCCTGCGCCACGAGCTTGGGTTGACGGACGACGATCTCACGGCCCTGCGCGCGGCGAATGTCATCGGAGATCGCGTCCTTCGCAGATGAGGGAGCGTCGTCAGATCGAGCATGCAACGTGGACTCGAGAACAGTGCCCGACCTAACCGAGGACCGAGTGTGCGTCGTACGAGTGGAGCCCGCAAATGTCACGATCCGGGTGAAGCCGAACGAGTCGCTCATGGCCGCCGCCGAGCGGCAGGGTTACCACTGGCCCACTATTTGCCACGGCCAGGCTGTCTGCACGGCCTGCTGCATCGTCCTCGAGGGCAACGCCGAGGCATTCGAGCCGCCATCCCTTCGTGAGAAGCAGGGCTTGCAATTGTTGGCCGGGCGGTCCTTCTACGAAGGAAAGGTGGTGCGATTGGCCTGTCAAGCGCACCCAATCAAAGACACGACTGTCACCAAGCGAGGCGTCCGGCCAGCCTCCTCATCCTCCTGATTGCGGTCGCTGACTTGGTGGGGCCCTACTTCGGACGGGGAATCTGAAAGATGCAGGTGCCCCGGGCGAAGAGCTTGCCTTCTTCGTTCAAGATGCGGCCGTCGGCAATCGCCATGGCCCGGCCCATTCGTACGATCTCACCCACCGCGGCGTAGGTCCCGCCGATCGGGATTGCATGCAGATACTCGACGTTCAGGGAAACGGTCGGCGCCGTAGCGGATTCGATCGCCGACGTCACGGCCGCCCCGGTGACCTCATCGATGAGCGTGGCGATGATTCCCCCATGGACGCTCCCGAAGGGGTTCGCCATGTCGGGCGTGGGCGTCCAGGTCATTTCTGCATTCCCATCCTTCATCAGGACGGTCTTCCATCGACCCGGACTGTCGGCATAAGGCGCTGCCACGTGTTCCCGCTCCTTGATCGGTCAGAGATGACGGCCCACATACTGCCCGATCGCCGCAGCATGATCGGCCGACCGTGGCTCGCACGGTACGCCAGAACGGTGATTTCCCGCTCCTCCTGGTTGCCGGCAAGGCGGAATGGGCGAGTTCATCCGCCACTTCGGCGAACGTCAGGGTCGTCTTTCATCTGCACGCATTCGGCCACTTACCGTGTGGCGGCGGGTTTCGTGCGCCATTTCTCGCTCAGTTCATTTCCCTGTCAACCCCGCAGCAGGCCCCAGCGTAGAAGAAGGGTGGGAGCGGTCAGGGACTCAGGTCGGGGCGCGGAGAACGTCATGGACGGGCGCACCTCGAACCACACGTTGCGAATGGCGCTCTCGGGCCTGCTGGTCTTGTTGGTTACGACCTCGGTCGTCGTGAGAGCGGTGCGTGCACCGACCACCTTGTCTCCGCTGGCGCAGAGGGGACACCGCCAGGCCCCGGTGCAAACGACGACGCCGCATGCGGCTGGTCCAGCCTCGGCCAACGTGGTCAGGGAGTTCGGGGGCTGCGAGCTGTCGCTCAGCGCCGGTGCCCCGGTGTTGCCGGCCGGTTCTTGCACGGTCCTGGAGATCGGTGACTCGTTGGGAAACGATCTCGGGTGGGGTCTGGCCCGCGAGCTTCCGTCAGGCTCCAGCCTCAACGTGGTGCAGCTCGACAAATCGGCGACTGGGCTCGCGAACGCCGGGTACTACGACTGGCCGACTGAGTTAGAGACCGACCTGGGCGTCTACCATCCGCAGCTCGTGCTCATCTGCCTCGGGGGCAACGATGAGCAGGGTATGGAGGTCGACGGCTCGGCGGTCCAGTTCCCCTCGCCCGCCTGGACGGGCGCTTATCTGACCCGGGTACGGCAACTGGTCAGCGAGGCCACGGCGAACGGCGCTCTGGTGATGTGGGTCGGGATGCCCGTGATGGAAGATCCCGACTTCAGCCAGGGAATGGAGATCTTGAATTCGCTGTACCAGCAAGGAGCGCGCGCCGATCCCAATGCGACCTTCGTGTCCACCTGGCAGCTCTTCTCGGAACGAGGTGCATACCAAGCGGTGGCGGACGTCAATGGCATCCCTGAGAACCTGCGAGAACCCGACGGCATCCACTACTCGTTCACCGGGGAGGATGTGATCGGGACCTATGTGATCGATGAGATGGCTTCGATCTTCCACGTGCAGCTCGCACCCACGAACCCCGCTGTGATCACCGGCTGGTGACCGCCGACCCGGGGATCCCTCACATGGCCACTTCGCTCGGAGGCTCCAATATGGAAGCAGAGCATCTTTCCACCGTGCCCGAGCTCCCGAGAACGCCAACCCAGGCCGACCCTGAGGCGGAACATCCGGCCGCATCTCATCAGAACGAGCGTCGCCGGGATATCCAAGGACTCCGCGCCTTGGCGGTGGTGTTGGTCATCGCCGACCATGCCGGGCTTCCAGGCTTCAACGGCGGTTTCGTCGGCGTCGACGTCTTCTTCGTCATCAGCGGGTACGTCATCACTCAGCTGTTGATGCGAGAGTCTCGCAAAGGTTTCCGTCGGGGGCTGGTGGACTTCTACTCCCGACGCATTCGCCGCATCGTACCGGCTGCTACCGCGACTCTCGTCGTCACCATGGTGGCGGCCGAACTGTTGCTCGGCGCACGAATGAACCCGCTGTTGCCCGGGGACGTTCGTTGGGCGTCACTGTTCGCCGCCAACTTCCGCCTCATCGGCACCGGGAGCAACTACTTCGTTCCTGGCATGCACCCCTCACTGGTGACACACTTCTGGTCACTGGCAATAGAGGAGCAATTCTACTTCGTCTGGCCGGTCGTCGTTTTTTCGATTGCCCGGCTCGTCGAACCGCGCCATTTGCGCCGGGCCCTGGCGGCCACGCTCATCGTGGGCGTTGTGGCTTCCGCCTGGTGGTCGATCCATCTGTCAGCCGGGGATCCCGTCGCCGCCTACTACTCGCCGTTCACCAGATTCTGGGAACTCGGTTTGGGTTGCCTACTCGCCATAGCGGCAAGCGGTCGGCCCATTCGATTCGTCTGGCTCGAGCGCCTGGCCGCGGGACTGGGCGTGGCGCTTCTGGTCGTGGCCTTGACCACGTTGAACTCGGCCAGTGTCTACCCGGGCTGGCGCGCCTGGCTTCCGTGTGTCGCGACAGCGGCACTCATTTGGGCGGGAGTCGGCGGTGGCCGCACCGTCGCGTCGTGGCTGCTATCGACCCGTCCCCTCGGCTATGTGGGTGACATCTCGTTTTCGCTCTACCTATTTCATTTTCCGTTTCTCGAGCTGGCCAAGGAAGCCCCCTCTTGGTTGAGCAACGTGGATTGGCGCCTGCTCGCAATCGGCAGCACCGTAGTGTGCGCCATCTGTTCGTATCACCGACTGGAGAACCCAATTCGTCGGTCACGGAAGCTCGATGCCGACCGGGTCACGGTGGCACTCCTCCTCGCTGTCTGTGTCGCCGCTTCGTGGACTGCGACGATCGTCGTTGGCTGACGGAAGCGCCTGAACCACTAGAGCGGGCGACGAGAATCGAACTCGCGTTCTCAGCTTGGGAAGCTGATGTTCTGCCTCTGAACTACGCCCGCGAACGCCCAGCACACTATCCTCTCCGAGGCATCTGAATCCCAGGCGGCGCTCGCAACTCCGTCGCCGGGTCCGGATCGACGAGTGAATGTAGGCGAGGAGCATCTGTGCTGGTCAGGATCATTTTGGGGTTGGCGGTCACCGTCGTCGGGTTTGGGATCGCCGGGAGGCGGTTTCATTGGCTGTCCAAGCTGATCCGCTCAGGGCAGCCCGCCCCCGAGCGGACCCGGGGGAGCATCCTTCCGAAGGCGGAGGCCGAGGTCACCGAGGTGGCCGGGCAGCGCAAGCTGCTGCAGTGGACCATTCCGGGACTGGCCCACTTCTTCACGATGTGGGGCTTCACCATCCTGTTGCTGACCATTGTGGAGGCCTACGGGGCCCTCTTCCAGAAGACCTTCCATTTCCCGGGCATCGGGCAGTGGGACTGGGTCGGCTTCGTGGAGGACTTCTTCGCCGTCATGGTCCTGGTCGCCCTGGTCGTGTTCTCCATCATCCGGCTCAAGAACGCCCCGGCGAAGAAGGAGCGCCAGTCCCGCTTCTACGGATCGCACACCGGCGCGGCGTGGCTCGTGTTGCTGATGATCGCCGGCGTCATCATCACCCTTTTGCTCTACCGGGCCGCCCAGGTCAACACCGTCGACCCGCACCAATTCCCCTACGGCTGGGGCGCCTTCGCCTCGCACGCCATCGCCAAGCTCCTCCATCCCGCCGGTCCCGGCATCAACAGCGACCTGGCCACCGTCTTCCTCATCCTGAACGTGGCCGTGATCTCCGGCTTCCTGGTCTTCGTCTCCTATTCCAAGCACCTGCACATCTTCATGGCCCCCATCAACGTGGCCTTCTCCCGCCGGCCGCGGGCCTTGGGGGCCCTGAACAAGACGCCCGACATGGACATGGAGAACGTCACCGAGGAAACCGTGTTCGGGGTGGGCGAGGTCGGCTACTTCTCCTGGAAGCAGATGCTCGATTTCGCCACCTGCACCGAGTGCGGGCGCTGCCAGTCGGCCTGCCCGGCCTGGAACACCGAGAAGCCCCTGTCACCCAAGCTCTTGATCATGGGGTTGCGCGACAACATGTTCGCCTCGGCCACACCTCTCATGAGCGGCGAGGGCGAGATGACCGCCCTGGTGCCCAACGTCATCGACCCCGACGTGCTGTGGGCCTGCACCACCTGCGGGGCCTGCGTCGAGGAGTGCCCGGTCGACATCGAGCACATCGACGCCATCGTCGACATGCGGCGCTACCAGGTGCTCATGGAGTCCGAGTTCCCCTCCGAGGCCGGTCTGATGCTGCGCAACGTGGAGAACCAGGGCGACCCCTGGGGCCTGGGCCAGGCCAAGCGCACCGATTGGACCAAGACTCTGGACTTCGAGATCCCGGTCATCACCGGGACGATCCCCGACGACATCGAGTACCTCTACTGGGTCGGCTGCGCCGGCGCGCTCGACGAGCGGGCCCGCAAGGGCGTCCAGGCCACCGCCCGCATGCTGCACCGGGCCGGGGTCACCTTCGGGATCCTCGGGCCCAAGGAGTCCTGCACGGGGGACCCGGTACGGCGGCTGGGCAACGAGTACCTCTACCAGGAGCAGGCCCGGCTGAACATCGCGACGCTCGATGACGCCGGGGCCAAGAAGATCATCGCCAGCTGCCCGCATTGCTTCAACACCATCAAGAACGAGTACCCGTCACTGGGCGGGAACTACGAGGTCATCCACCACGCCGAGCTGCTCGAGCACCTGGTGCGGACCGGGAAGCTGACGCCGGGAACGGGCTATAAGGGCAAGGTGACCTACCACGACCCCTGCTACCTGGGCCGGCACAACCGCATCATCGAGGAGCCGCGCTCGGTGCTGAGCGCCATCCCCGGAGTGGAGCAGATCGAGATGCGCCGCTGCAAGGAGCGGGGCTTCTGCTGTGGCGCCGGTGGGGCCCGCATGTGGCTCGAGGAGAACATCGGCAAGCGGATCAACATGGAGCGCATGGACGAGGCACTGGGTACCGGGGCCGACGTCGTCTCGACCGCCTGCCCCTACTGCATGATCATGCTGGACGACGCCGTGCGGGCCAACGCCAAGGAGGACGACGTGCGGGTTCTAGACCTCTCGCAACTGGTCGAGGAGTCGCTCGGTCTTTAGGTGGCCACCATGCCGTAGGCCCGTTCGGGGTGCACGGCACAGATCAAACGGCCGTCGGCCACCATGGTCGCCCGGTAGTCGTCCCAGTCGGGGTGCTCCCCGTTGCCGGCCCGGTAGTAGGCGATGAGCTGTTCGACCGTCTCGTCGTGGGGGTCGGCCGCCACGGGCGACAGCTCGGCCGTGCCCTCGAGGACGACGTACTGGAAGAAATTGTCGCCCGGCACGTAGAGCGAGATGCGGGGGTCGCGGCGCATGTTCACGGTCTTGGCCCTGGAGTCCGTGATCGAGATACGGAAGGTGTCCCCGTCGCCGGGCACATAGAGGATGTTGGACAGTTGGGGCCGGCCGTTGGCCCGGATGGTGGTCAGAACGCCGTGGTTGCGGGCCCGGACGAAGCCGAGACCTTCGTTGAGTTCCATGTACCCGACGGTAGCGGTCTAGGCCGTCGAAGGCTCCGCTACGACGATGTCCGCCCGGCCGGTGATCAAGAGGTGTACGGCGGCGGCAATGACGGCGCCGACCAGGGGGGCGAGAATGAACAGCCAGACCTGGCTGAGGGCGGTGCCGCCCACGATGAGGGCCGGGCCGAGACTCCGGGCCGGATTGACCGACGTGCCCGTGAGGGGGATGCCGATCAGGTGCACCACGACCAGCGCCATGCCGATGGCCAGGCCTGCCGCGCCCTGAATGGCCGCCTTGTGGGTGGCAAAGAGGATCACGGTCACGAACACGAAGGTGAGCGCCACCTCGGTGACGAAGGCGCCCGTCTGGTTCAGATGGACGAGGGAAGACGCCCCGTAGCCGTCCGTGCCGAGCCCTATCACCCTGCGGCTGTAGCCGGGGACATCGGCGAAGATCCGCCAGAGCACGAGGGCGCCCACGGTGGCCCCGGCCACCTGGGCCACCATGTAGCTGACGGCCTCGGTGAGCTTCATCCGGCCGGCGGCCAGGAAGCCCAGGGTCACGGCCGGGTTCACGTGGGCACCCGAAATGGGCCCGATGGCATAGGCGAGGGCCAGCAGGACGAGACCGAAGGCGAAGGCTGTCGTTACCACCCCGGCCGCCACGCTGCCTCCGAAGAGTCTGAAGCCGAAGTTCTCGGTGGCTACCCCGACGGCGATGAGCACCAGAATGAAGGTGCCGACGAATTCAGCCGCCAACTTCTTGGCATCGAGCATCGCGAAACTCCTTGGTCCAGGCGAGGTACAGCGGACAGGGAAAGTTTCGCAGCGCGAAGAAGTGGGGACGCGGACCCTCGGGGGCCCGTTCTGCCATGGATCAGTGGTACGCCTTGTCGTCTGAATCGCGCAGCCGGGTCGCCATGGCGGCCAGCAACTTGCGCGACAGGGCAGGCACGGTGTCGAGCACGCCATTGAACTCACGCTGGCCCAGGACGAGGAGCGTCATCTCGGTGTCCGATACGACGCTGGCCGAGCGGGGCCGGCGGTCGAGCAGAGCCAGCTCCCCGAAGTACTGGCCCGGTCCGAGGGTGGCCACCTTGCGGTTGTTGCGCCTCACCGAGGCCTGACCGGCGACAATCAGGAAGAACTCCCGGCCGATGGTGCCTTGCTCGCACAGCATGCGGCCCGCAGGCACGGTCACCTCTTCGAGGGCCTTGCGGATCATGCGCAGCTCCTTGCCCGATGAGGTTGAAAACAACCAAATCTTCGAGAGGTCAAGCGAATTACCACCTAGGGGCATGCCAAACAGGCTATCGGGCGAGCCTGTTCATCTGCTGGAAACACTCACGTAGCCGACCCGACATCTCGCGCTCCGATACTTGGACATAATGCCGCGAGCTAGCCTTCCCCTCATGCCCAGGAAGAACGATTTCGACGACTCCGAGGGCGACCATCTACCCAAGCCGAGCCTCTGGATGCGCTTTCAGACGGCGATAGTGAAGCCGGACGATTCGGAGTCGTCGAACGGCAAGGCGCCGGAGCCTGTGCAGTCGGTCGAGGAGCTTGAGGCGTCCATCGCCAGGGCGGACGACAAGGAGCGCAACATCGGCTTTATCGCCGCGCCGATCGGCGCCATCATTGCGCTGCTCATCAGCTCCGACCTGATCAATCACGCCAGGTCGCTCAACCAGAGCACGTCGGTCTACCAGAACCTGACCTTCGTCCTCCTGGGAATGGCGGTCCTGATGCTGGTGACGGCTTGGCTCCGCAAACGCCTCTTCCTGGGCATCGTGATGGCACTCTTCGGGCTGGGCATCTTCAACTTGCACTATTGGGGCTTCGGTGTCCCCTTCCTCATGGGAGGGGCCTGGTATCTGGTGCGCGCCTACCGTCTGCAGAAGCAGCTGAAACTGGCCGGAGGGGGCTCAGGACGGCCCTACGGTCCCCCCACCAGCCGCGTGCCTTCCGCCGGCGGTGTGCTGCCACGGCCCAACAAGCGTTATACGCCACCTACCGAAAAACTAAAGCGTCCCTCGAAACCGAAGCCCGAGCGCTAGGGAGAAGGTCGCGCGCCGCCTCGCTCAAGGCTTGGCCGGCGGCGTCGGGGTTCTACGACGCCGCCGAAGGATGATGGCGACTATGAACAGGGCGAGAACGAGGAGGAGAACGGCGGGGAGTAGGTAGACGCTCCACGACACGTGCTCCCCCGCCAAGACGTCGACAGGCGAGAGCAGAGCTGGATCGCCGGGGACGACGACGGCCCGTAGGGACGACCCGGGCGCGCGGAACCCGATGCCGGGGATGGTCTCATTGTGCTGGCTGCCGTCCAAGCTGAAGGTCCCGGTGCACGAGTAGCCGGCTGCATTGCTCCCGCTACCGCCAAGCAGCCCGAGGCAGTGCACCACGGTCACGTCGACCGGCACACCATTGTGGCGGAGGCGGTTGATCTGGCTGTTCTTGTGGACTCCGGCCAACGTGAAGATGATCACAAGCGCGGCCAATGCAAAGAGGCACAGGATGACCACGACGCGACCGACCACCCGCACATCGATGTCAACCCCGGCCCCACGGAGCGTCGACAGAGGGGCGTCCGCGTTCCGGGCCGGTGCTGTGGGATCGCTCGCTTCCGGATCGGTCATCGGCCTGTCCATCCCTCATCGGTCCGTGCCCTGAGAGGCGGCTGCCCTTCAACGACTCGGAGATGGTAGCGGCGGAGTCGGGTCGCATCTACTAGGACTAGGGCTCGGAACCCCGAAATGTCAAAGAAAATGCGAGGGAGCCAATCACGTTTTGCTTGGGCGTTCGAGCCTGGTTTCTCCTCTCGATGGCCCTCGCTAACGGCGGTTCCGACGGATTAACAGACTGGAAACACTCGCGTGACCGTGTGGAAACTCGTGCCCTTCATTCTTTCCGTGGCGGAAGCACCGCCTGCTGTGGCCTTGCCGTACCTGGTGCTCAGTGACGCTCTGGTCACAGGGCGGGGCACCGGGACACACAGATAGGAGATGTCGAGTGATCCACCTGATAGGAGCAACGGTTTCTGTTCCGTATCCAAGCTGGTTAAATCCGGCTGACAATACGTGGCAGATAACTGCTGCCACATTCGTCGGCCTGATGAGCCTCCCCGGCCTGGCGGTGCTCTATGCGTCGATCGTCCCCAAGAAGTGGGCCGTCAACGTCATGGCGATGATGTTCGCCGGGTTTTCCCTGGTGCTCATCGCCTGGGTGTTGTGGTCCTACAAACTGGGCTTCGGTTCCACGTCGCTCGGAGGGGGGGTACACAACGGTATATGGACCCAACAACCCTTGTCAGGGGTGAACAAAACCGGGACGTTGAAACACTTCTTCGAGAACCTCTGGGGTAAGCCGGGACAGATTCTCAACAGCGTGGGTGAACAGGGTCAAGCGGTATCGGCAGCCAACACCGCCATACCGTTCCACTTTCCCACCTCGACGCTGGCCTACTTCCAGTTCGTCTTCGCCGCCATCACCCCGTTGCTGTTCATGGGGAGCGTGCTCGGACGTATCAAGTTCAGCGCCTGGTGTCTCCTGGTACCGCTGTGGTCGACCTTCGTCTACTCGATCGACGCTTTCCTTCTGTGGGGCGGCGGTTACTTCGCCCAGGAAGGTGCGCTCGACTTCTCCGGTGGCTATGTCATCCACATGTCGGCCGGTGTGTCCGGATTCGTGGCGGCCTGGGTCCTCGGTCCCAGACTCTTGCGAGATAGACAACACGCCTTGCCCAACAACTTGGTCATGGCGGGCGTCGGTGCCGGCATCCTGTGGCTGGGTTGGAACGGCTTCAACGGTGGTGACCCGTACTACGCCGGGTCCTCCATGGCTGGTGCGGTGGTCAACACCAACCTGGCCACCGCCGTCGGCGTGGTGACCTGGATGGCGCTCGACGCCTGGTTCACCAAGGAGAAGAAGCCCACCTTCTTGGGCGGCGTGAACGGCATGATCTGCGGACTGGTCGGGATCACGCCCTGCGCGGGCTGGGTCAACGGCTGGGGCGCCATCGCCGTCGGTGCGATCTGCTGCACGATCGTGTGGATCGCCTGGAACTACCTGTCCAAGGTGCGGCCGTTCTCCAAGGTGGACGACGCTCTCGGGGTCATCTACACGCACGGCATCGCCGGGTTGTTCGGCGGCTTGCTCCTCGGTATCTTCGGTGACCCGAACATGATCGAGTACGGGTGCGGTCAGCTGAACTCAGCCGGGCAGGTGGTGAACACCTCGGCGACGGCCTACGTGACGGCCAAGGGATCGTGTGCGCCGTTCGGGGTGGGCGGCCTCATGTACACCGGATCCGCCCATCAACTGTGGGAACAGTTCCGAGCAGCGATCTTCGTGATCTTCTGGTCGGCGCTGGTGACCTTCATCCTCATGAAGCTCATCGGGCTGGTCCTCGGCGGCGCCCGCTACAAGGACGACATCCTCGAGATCGGCGACCTGGGTATCCACGGCGAGGAAGCGTTCCCCGAGGAGTCCTTCGCCACACGGAGCGACGGTGCGTTCGCTATGGCCGGTCTCGACAGGGGGAGTGGAGATCCACCTGTAGGGTCGGAACCATCGACCCCACCCGGTACAGGGTCTTAAGGCCATCAGGACGAAAGGAACTCAAAAATGAAGCTGATTGTGGCAGTCCTCAAGCCGTTCAAGCTCGATGATGTCAAAGAGGTCCTGAAGAACCTCGGGGTGCAGGGGATGACCCTGACCGAGGCCCAAGGATTCGGACGTCAGAGAGGTCACACCGAGGTGTACCGAGGTGCGGAGTACGAAGTCGATTTCGTGCCGAAGATCCGCATCGAGGTGCTCGTTGACGATGCCCAGACC
>Ga0307372_10002165_pt1 | contig 33012 bp, 24 predicted proteins | sample OX1MG_FD_202533 | JGI IMG/M metagenome (GOLD analysis project Ga0307372, IMG submission 202533) | Soil microbial communities from Risofladan, Vaasa, Finland - OX-1 | ecosystem: Environmental > Terrestrial > Soil > Coastal area > Acid sulfate soil | place: Finland: Risofladan, Vaasa | collected... | reverse complement strand
TCCGGCGAGCGACGAGTACCGCGGGCTCCGCCAACTGCTCGACTGGCAGGTGGAGTCGCAGGTGTCGCGCGCCTTGGCGGCGCTCGATGAGCGTGAGATCGCGTGGGAGGGGCAGGCGCTCGTCACCCTGCCGGACGGCACCAAGGTGCCCTTCCAGCGGGCGGCGATCGACATCGCCAACAGCACCGACCGCTCGGCGCGGCTGGCGCTCGACGCCGCCCGGGCCGATCTCGTGCGGGCCGAGTTGGCGCCCATGCGGTTGGAGCACTTCCAGAGCGAGCGCGAGATCGTGGAGCGGCTCCAGCTGGCGCCGGGGTACAACGCGACATTCGACCTGCTGGCCGGGTTCCCGTTGCTCGAGCTGCGCGCCGAATGCGAGCGGTTCCTGCGCGACACGCGGGCCATGTGGGACGACGTGCATCCCGAGTTCGTGAAGCGCATACTCGGCATCGCGCCGGCCGACGCGATGCGCGCCGACGCGCTGGCCGTCCTGCGGGCGCGCGAATTCGACGCCGGGTTCCCCTGGGGGCCGATGCAGGAACGCATCCTGGGCCAGGTGCGCGACATGGGGGTCGTGCCCGACGCCGGCGGCCGGATCGTGTTCGACACGGGCGACCGGGAGGGCAAGCGGTCGCGCGCCTTCTGCGCGCCGGTGCGCGTGCCGGAAGAAGTGTACCTCGTGCTGCGCGCGCACGGGGGCCAGAACGACTGGAGCACCTTCCTCCACGAACTCGGGCACGCATTACATTTCGCTTATATGCGACCGGACCTGCCGTTCGAGTACCGGTGGCTGGGCGACAACTCGGTGACCGAAGCGTACGCGATGCTGTTCGACCATCGCATGCAGGACGCCGGGTGGCTGGCCCGCTACGCGCCGCTGTCCAGGGCCGACGTGCCGCGGTTCCTGCGCAGCGCCGGCTTCGAGGAACTGCAGTTCCTGCGGCGCTACTGCGCCAAGCTGATCTACGAGACGCACCTGTACGGCGGCGACGTGTCGTGGGGCGCGCTCCCCGACCTGTACGTGCAACTGCTCACCGACGCCACGTCGTTCCGCTACGATACCTCGGATGCGTTCGTGGACGTGGATCCCCACTATTACTCGGCGCGATACCTGCGGGCCTGGCAGCTCCAGGCGCTGTTGGGGGAGACGCTCACCGAGCGGTTCGACGAAGACTGGTGGCGCAATCCGAAAGCCGGTCCGTGGATGGTGGGTGAGCTGTTCGGACACGGGCAACGGGAGTTGGCGCAGGAGCAGGCGGCGCGCGTATCGGGGAAGTCCCTGGGTTTCGCGCCCCTGGTGCGTGGCGTGGAACGGCTGCTGGGGTGACGCTACCCGTTCCATGCAAGGAGAGAGGAACATGTCGAAGCCCATCGCCCTCATCACCGGTGCCTCGCGCGGCATCGGGCGCGCCATCGCCCTCCGTCTAGCGACCGGCCACGACATCGTGGGCGCGGCGCGCTCGGAGGCGGAATTGCAGACGCTGGCCGCCGAGATCGAAAGAGGCGGCGGGCGTTGCAGGCCGGTCATGCTCGACGTGACCGATGCCGCCGCCGTCGCCTCCGTGCTCGCCGACGTGCAGGCCGACGTGGTGGTCAACAATGCCGGCGTGGGCGTCATCAAGCCGCTGCTCGACACCACCCCCGAAGAGTGGCACCGACAGGTGGACGTCAACTTCAACGCGGTCTACCACGTGACGCGCGCCGTGCTGCCCGGCATGGTGGCGCGCGGCCGCGGTCACGTGGTGATCATCGGTTCGATCGCGGGGCGGAGCGCCTTTGCCGGCGGTGCGGCGTACACGGGTACCAAGCACGCCGTGATGGCGTTTGCCGAGTGCCTGCTGCTCGAAGTACGGGACCGGGGTGTGAAAGTGTCGGTGGTGAGCCCGGGTGGCGTAGCCACGGATTTCGGGGGCGGGGATCCGGGCGCCAAGTCGTGGGCGCTCCGCCCGGAGGACGTGGCTGAAGCGGTGGCCCACGTGCTCGCCACGCCACCCAACGTGCTGGTGCACCGGGTGGAAGTGCGTGCGCTATCGAAGAAGGGGTAGTCCCCTCGCCCGCCCGATGGAATAAACAGCCGTATAAACATCCGTCTGGACCGGTCGGGGCGTTGCCCATACATTCGTAGGCGTGAGCCGGGCCTCAGCGATCTCGGGCGAAACCCACCTGCGCACGCCCGCCGAGGGCGTGGACTTCGGACTGCGGGAGTTGATGGCGGTCCGCGAGATCGTTCACGCGTTCCTCACCGCCGACCGCCCCGAAGAGGTCTTCCAGTTCGCCCTTGACCGGGTGAGTCCGGTGGTGGGCGCGACCTTTGCGTGCGTTTACCTGATCGACGGCGCCTCGGAGTTGATGCGGTTGGCGGCGGCGTACAACTGGCCGGAGCGGTTCACGCCGTTTCTGGGCGAGATGCGGGTGCGGCTGGGGTTCGGCCCGAGCGGCGAAGCGGCCAGCGAACGGCGGGCCATCGAGGTACCCGACATCTTCTCCGACCCGTCGCTCGAAGATTGGCAGGAGGTCGCCAGCGAGTTGGGGTTCCGGTCCCTGGTTGCGCTCCCGCTACAGACGGGGGCCGGCGTGCTGGGCACGGTCACTTTCTATTTCGGTGCGGCCGGCGGTTTGAGCGTGGAATCGCGGAGTCTGCTGCGGATGGTGGCCGACCAGATGGCGGCTACGGCGCAGAAGGCCCGGCTGATCGACGACCTGCGTCGCGCCAACTCGGCCCTCAGCGACTCCAATGCCGAGCTGGAACGGCAGTACGCCGAGCTGCTCGAGGCGCGGCGACTGCAGGACGAGTTTCTGGCCAATCTGTCCACGGACCTGCGCGCGCCTCTGGCCGAACTCGTCGGTTACATTTCCAAGGTTCAGGCCGGAGAGACGGGTCCCCTCACCGAGGCCGAGGACAAGGCGCTCGCGGAGGTGAAGGTCTCGGGCGCGGAGTTGCTGGAGCGGATCGCCAATCTGCTGGAGCTCTCGGAGCTCAAGCGTGGCGAAGTGGAGCCGGCGGTGAGTGTGTTCGACGTGCGCGATCCGATGCGTGAAGCGCTGACGATCGCGGCGGGGCGGCGCGACGAGGTGGCGGTGCAGAAGGTCGAACCGGACGACGCGGTGACGATGGCGAGTGATCGCCGGCGGGTGGTGCGGCTGCTGGTCCGACTCATCGCCAATGCCTATGCGTTCACGGCGCGCGGCACGGTGCGCGCAGTGGTCGAGGTGCACGAGGATCGCGTGGTGTATCGCGTGGAAGACACGGGCATCGGTATTCCGATCGACGCGCAGCGCTACGTATTCGAGGAGTTCCGGCGTGGCTGGGCGCCGGCGCCGGCGCCGGCGCCGGCGGAGGGCGGGCGGGTGGGGGCGGGTCTGGGGCTCGCGCTGGCGCGCCGGACGGCGCGGTTGCTGGGCGGCGACATCGTGCTGGTGAGCGCGCCGGGGGAGGGCTCGACGTTCCGCGTCGAGTTGCCGTTGGTGTACGAGGGGCCCGCCGAGCGGGCAACGGGGGCAGCAGGCCGCACGACGCCTCCGGGAACGAGGACCAATCCGGAATGACTGCCATGACGCCGTCCAAGATGACGCTGCAGGACTACTTCACTCCGCTGTCGCCCGACGACGTGCTCGCGCGGGCCAACCAGTTCTTCACCACGCGCAGCCCGTTGTACGCTGCGTTTCCGGACCAGCATGGCGCGGGGTGGGCCAGCTTCCGCGGGCAGGGGGGCGAGGAACTGGTCGTCGCGGCCGCCCCCGTGGCCGGGGGGAGTCGTGTGACCGGCTCCTCGTACCTATTCACGATGCAGGTGGCGCGGTTCTTCACCACGCTGCCCGCGATGGACAAGCCGGCGGAGGTCGCATGAGCGCCGCGCCGTTCGTCACTCAGCTGCGCGCCCGCCGCGACACGATCCGGTTAGGCACGCCCGACGAGAAGACGATCACGATTCGCGTGGAGATGCCTGAGGTATGGGACACCGTACGGATCGCGGTGCCGGGCTCGGCCAAGGTGGACGTGGTCAAGGTGCGCGCCCTCGAGGCGCTCTTTCCGCAGGCGCAGTATCACGAGGACTTCGTGGTCAAGCTGCGCGGGTGGGAAGTGCTGAATGAGCACGAGACCCTGGCCGATGCCGGTGTGACGGACGGCGCGATCCTCCTGCTCACGCACCGCCTCCGCCGCGCGCTGCGCTGATCGCCGCGCGGCTGCCAGGCGCTTATGTCGCTGGCCTACATCTCGCATTCCGACTGCGGCCGCCACGACACGGGGTGGGGGCATCCCGAGCACGTGGGGCGGCTGCGCGCGGTGCCGCGCGCGCTGCGCGACGACGCGGAGCTGTTTCGCGAGATCCAGCATGTCGAGGGGCGCCACGCGACCGAGGACGAACTGCGTCTCATCCACGACCCGGCGCACGTGGCGCACGTGCGCACCCTCGCCGAACAGGGTGGGGGGCGGCTGGATCCCGACACGGTGGTGAGCGAAGGTTCGTGGGACGCGGCCCGTGCGGCGGCGGGCTGCGTGCTCGATGGTGTGGACATGGCATTCGACGGCCGGGCGAGGCGCAACTTCAGCGTGGTGCGGCCTCCGGGGCACCACGCCCTGCGCGACCGCGGCATGGGGTTCTGTCTGTTCGGCAACGTCGCGCTGGCGGCCCACTACGTGCGACGGGTGCATGGTGCGGAGCGCGTCCTGATCGTGGATTGGGACGTGCACCACGGCAATGGCACGCAGGCGCTCGTCCAGGACACGCCGGACATCCGGTTCGTGTCGCTTCACCAGTGGCCCTGGTACCCGGGCACGGGAGCGGCTGGCGACCGCGGCCCACACGGATCGGTGTGGAACGTGCCGATGCAAGCCGGGCTCGCTCCCCAGCGCTACGTGGACACCTTGCTCGGCGCGGTGGATGACGCGACGCGCGGATTCACGCCTGACCTGGTGCTCGTGTCGGCGGGGTTCGATTCGCTGGCCGGAGATCCGCTGGGTGGATTCACGTTGGAGTTGGAGCATGTGGCGGCGCTCACGCGGGCGGTGGTGGAACGGGCCGACACGTGGTGCGGGGGCCGGGTCGTGAGCGCACTCGAGGGTGGATATGCGCCCGACCGCCTGGGGGCGGCGTGTGTGGCACACCTGCGGGCGCTTCGCTGATGCAGCGGGGGCACCGTCATGCTATGTTGTGAGTCCACGCCAAGGCCATGGCGGCCGACCACGCGGAGCGCGTAGCATGTTCTGTCCGGATTGCGGCACCTGGAATCGCGCCACAGCCGAGAGTTGCGCGCGCTGCAGCGCGGCACTCCCGGAGTTGGAGCACGCGCCCAAGGAAAAGCCGAGCGAGACGATTTCGGCATTGCGCCACGCGACGGGCAGTCGCTATCGCGTGCTGCAGCGGCTGGGCGGCGGCGGCATGGCCGACGTGTTCCTGGCCGACCACGCGCAGTTGGAACGCCGCGTGGTGATCAAGGTGCTCCACGCGCACCTGGCCAAGGACTCCGAGATGATGGAACGGTTCCGCCGCGAAGCTCAGGCGGCGGCGCGGCTGGTGCACCCGCACATCTGCCCGGTGATGGATGCCGGGAGCCAGGGAACGACCGTGTACACGGTGATGCCGTATCTGTCGGGGGGCTCGCTTTCCGATCGGATCGCCAAGCGCCGGATGGTCGATCCCGTGGAGGTGGCCACGGCCATCGCGCAGGTTGCGACGGCGCTCGACTACGCGCACCGGCGCGGCATCGTGCACCGCGACATCAAGCCCGACAACGTCCTGTTCGACGACGACGGCAACGCGATTCTCACCGACTTCGGCATCGCCGAAGCGCGGCACCATGGGCGTCTCACCGCGTCGGGGCGGGCCATGGGCACGCCGCATTACATGTCGCCCGAGCAGGCGATGGGCAAGTTGGTGGACGGGCGCAGCGACGTGTACGCGTTGGGCATCGTGCTGTACGAGTCGGCGGTGGGATTCCCTCCCTTTGACGGGCCCGACGCCTTCTCCGTGGGCTACAAGCAGGTGCACGAGCAGCCCGTGGCGCCCGACCAGGTGGACTCGCGCGTGCCGGCGACGCTGGCCGCGATCATCATGCAGTGTCTGGCCAAGGCACCGAGCCAGCGATATGCGCGGGCCAACGACCTGGCCGACGCGCTCATCGGGTTCGTGGAAAGCATGCCGAACAACGAGGCGGCGCACCGTGCGGCGTGGAGCGCGCGCCACCCCACGGAGGCGCCCCCCGCGTGATCGCGCTCGCGTATTCGCGGGTGACCGTTCACACCACGAATCCATTCGTCATCGCTCGCGGGAGCATGTCGGAGTACACGCGCGTGCACGTGACGGTGAGCGATGCCGATGGGGCGCAGGGGATGGGGGAGGCGGCGCCGAGCGCGTACTACGGCGAGACGGCCGATACGGTGGTGGCGGCGCTGGAGACGCTGCGGCGGATCGTCGAAGCGGCCGACCCGTGGGCGCTCGAGGACCTCGAGGCCGCGATGGTGCGCACGTTGCCCGGCAACGCCGCGGCCCGCGTCGCGGTGAGCGCCGCGGTGCACGATCTGGTGGGCCGGCGGCTGGGCGTGCCGCTGTACCGGCTGTGGGGGCTCACGCCGGCCCACGCACCGCCGTCGAGCTTCACCATCGGCATCGCGCCGACCGAGGACGAGCTGGTACGGCGTGTGGTACAGGCGTCGGCGTATCCCGTGCTCAAGGTGAAGCTCGGGACCGACCGCGACGACGACATCATGCGGACCGTGCGCGGTGCGGCCCCGCATAAGGTGCTGCGGGTGGACGCCAATGGCGCGTGGACGCCCGCGCACGCCGTGGAGATGATCGAGCGGCTGGCGCGCTACGGCGTGGAGCTCGTGGAGCAGCCGCTGCCGGCCGACGACCTCGATGGGCTGCGCTTCGTGCGGGAGCGCTCGGCGCTCCCCATCATCGCCGACGAGTCGTGCGTCACGAGCGTTGACATTCCGCGGCTGGCGGGGGCCGTGGACGGCATCAACATCAAGCTCGCCAAGTGCGGCGGCCTGCGGGAAGCGCAGCGCATGATCGCCACGGCGCGGGCGCACGGGCTGCGTGTGATGATGGGGTGCATGATCGAGACCAGCCTCGGCATCACGGCGGCCGCGCACCTGGCGCCGCTCCTGGATTACGCCGACCTGGACGGTGCCGCGCTGCTGGCCGATGATCCGTGGGTGGGGGCCGCGATCGTGGGTGGCCGCATCGACATTCCCGACGCGCCGGGGCTGGGAGTGCGGCGGCGCGGACGCTGACGCGTCGCGCGGCCACAGGCGCCGCATGCTGATCTCCGTGGCCCTTCCCCTTCCCTTGTTCCGCGAGTTCACCTACGCGGTGCCGCCCGCGTTGGCTCCGCGCGCCGGCGTGGGCTCGCGGGTGGTGGTGCCCGTGCGCGGGCGACGCACGATCGGCCTCGTGGTGGGCATCGCCGAGCCGAGCACCGACGTGGCGCCCAAGGACATCCTCGACGCGCCGGACGCGGCGCCCGTGGTGAGCGCGTCGCTGCTCGACCTCGCACGCTGGATGTCGGACTATTACGTGGCGCCGCTGGGCGTGGTGCTGCGCACGATGCTGCCCGCCGCGCTGTCGGCGGTGCGCGCGCCCACGCCGGTGCAGAAGGAGCAGCGGTTGGCGGGCATCATCCGCGAACTGCCATCGCTGCTGGAGCGGGATGCGGTGTTCAAACGCGCGCCCAAGCAGCGCTCCGCATACGAACTGCTCGAGTCGCTTCGGGGGCAGGCCCCGGTGGCGCACCTCGTCAAGCAGCTTGGGGCGTCGCCGTCGGCCCTCACGGCGCTGGCCAAGCGGCACCTCATTGCGTTCACGCAACAGGTCGTGGTGCGCGACCCCTTCCTGTCGCGACCGCCTGGCTCGCCGATGGCGCACCCGCTCACCGAGGCGCAGAGCGCCGCCGTGCACGCCATGGCGCAGGCCGGGGGCGGGGAGTCGCTCGTGCTCTTCGGCATCACCGGAAGCGGCAAGACGCTCGTGTACGTGGAATTCCTGCGCAAGGTCGTGGACGAATGGGGCAAGACGGCGATCGTGCTCGTGCCCGAGATCGCGCTCACGCCGCAGACCGTGGATCGCTTCCGCGCCGTGTTCGGCGACCGGATCGCCGTCCTGCACAGCGGGCTGAGCGACGGGGAGCGGTACGACGCCTGGTTGGCGCTGTCGCGCGGCGAGAAGCGGATCGCCGTGGGGGCGCGTTCGGCGGTGTTCGCGCCGCTCGACAACCTCGGGGCGATCATCGTGGACGAGGAACACGAATCCACGTACAAGCAGGGCGAAGCGCCGCGCTACCACGCGCGCGAAGTGGCGCTCGTCCGTGCCCGGCGCGAGGGCGCCGTGGTAGTGCTCGGCAGCGCCACGCCGAGTTTAGAAACCTGGAATAACGCCACGCGTGGGCGGCACCACCTGTTGCGGCTGCCGGAGCGGGTGGGCGGCGGCGTGCTGCCGGTGGTGGAGATCGTGGACATGCGGCGGCCCGATCCGATGCACGCCGGTCCGCGGGCGACGCCCGAGGAGGCCGCGCTGCGCTACGTGCTCAGCGAACCGCTGGAACGGAAACTCGTGGAACGGCTGGCGCGCGGCGAGCAGAGCATCCTGCTGCTCAACCGGCGCGGCTACGCCTCGTTCGTGCAGTGCACTGCCTGTGGTGACGTGGCGAGCTGCCCCAACTGCAACGTGAGCCTCACCTACCACCGGGTGCCCGAGCGGCTGGTGTGCCACCACTGCCAGTACTCCGAGCCCCTGCGCACCGCCTGCCCGCAGTGCGGCGGCGACCTGCTGCGCGCCAAGGGGCTGGGCACGCAGCAGGTGGAGCGGCTGCTCGGCGAGCGGTTCGGCACGGCGCGCGTGGCGCGCATGGACATGGACACGACCAGCGGCAAATGGGCGCACGCGAACATTCTCGACCGTGTGGGGCGGGGCGAGGTGGACATCCTGCTCGGCACCCAGATGATCGCCAAGGGGCTGGACTTTCCCAACGTCACGCTGGTGGGGGTGATCGATGCCGACGTGGGCATCAACATGCCGGATTTCCGCGCGTCGGAGCGGTGTTTTCAACTGGTGAGTCAGGTGGCGGGGCGCGCCGGCCGCGGCGCCAAGCGCGGTGAGGTGGTGGTGCAGACGCGGGTGCCGACGCACCACGCGCTCACGTGCGCGGCGGCGCACGACTACGAAGGGTTCGTGGCCCTCGAACTCGCCGCGCGGGCGAACCCGCCCTATCCGCCGTTCTCCCGGCTGGCCAATGTGATCGTGAGCGGGCTGTCCGAAGCGGCGACGATGGAGCAAGCCCAGTCGGCCGGGGCGTGGCTGCACGCGCTGGTGGACCGTCGTGAACCGGGGGCGCTGTCGATCATCGGACCGGCACCCTGCCCCATCGACCGGGTCAACAAGCGCTGGCGCTGGCATCTGCTGCTCAAGGCCCGGGAGCCGGGACCGCTCACCCGGGTGGCCGGCTACTTCGCTGCGCGGTATCCCGTGCCGGCGTCGTACGGGCTGCGGATGACCGTCGACCGGGACCCGGTTTCGCTACTCTAGGTCGGGTTTCGGGGTGCTCGTGGGCGCGGCTGCTGTCGCGCGGCTTGTTCGGCTCCCACTCTCCGGTCATCTTTCACGGGTGATCATCATCCCACCCCCGAACCTGGACGCGCCGGCGCTCAGCGGTGCTCCCGATGCCCGGTTCGTCCCGGCGCCCGTCGACGGCGTGGTGCCCGACGGCTTCTTCTCCACCACCAACCTGCCGACCTACGTCCGCATTGCCGGGACCTGGCGTACGCCGCGCGAACCGCGCATGGACGCGGCGCTGGTGCTCGACGCAGCGGGCGACCTGTGGGCGCGGGAGATGCGCCGGGTGCGCAAGGGCGAGCTGGTGGCGGTGGGCAAGGCCGAGAACGGCAGCGAAGGGATCTTCGTGTACGACCGCGCGCTCGACGCCGGCGGCGAGGACCAGTTCCAGTTCATGGGCAGCGACGTGTCGCGCGAGAAGCCGATCGACTATGCGCTCATGGCGCGGCTGCTGCTCGACGAGCGCGACCGCGGCGGGTACCCGGTGTGGGTGCTCGGGCCGGCGCTGGTGCACGCGCGGGCGCGGGCCGATCTCGTCTGGTTCATCGAGCGCGGGTTCGTGCGGGCGCTGCTGGCGGGCAATGCCGTGGCGGCCCACGACATCGAGGCGTCGATCTACGGCACGACGCTGGGCATGACGGGCAGCGGCATCCCGACGCAGGGCGGGCACGGGCTGCACATGCGGGCGATCAACAAGGTGCGCGAGGCAGGGTCGATCGCGGCGGCGGTGAAGCAGGGGATCATCACCGAGGGCATCATGCGGGCCTGCGTGCTGCACGACGTGCCGTTCGTGCTCGCCGCGTCGATTCGCGACGACGGTCCGCTACCCGAGGTGATCACCGACATGCTCCAGGCGCAGGACGCCATGCGCCGCCACACCGTGAAGGCGACGATGGCGATCATGATCGCCTCGGCGCTGCACGGGATCGCCACGGGCAACATGCTGCCGGCGTTCGTGACCGATGCCGACGGCGGGATGCGCGAGCTGATCACGATCTGCGTGGACTCGTCGGAGTTCGTGGTGAACAAGTTGAAGGACCGAGGGACGCACCAGGCGTTCGGCGTGGTGACCAATGCCCAGGACTTCATGCACATCATGCGGCTGTACGTGGAGCGGGAACTCGACGCGCGCGGCGCGGCGGCGGCGGCCGAGACGGTGGGCGCGCCATGATGACCGACGAGACGCGTGAGCGGTTCGTGCTGGCCGTGGCGGCGCAGCTGCCCGGGGCGGACATCTTCGAGGTGCACTTCTTCGCGCCGCGGCGGGTGGGCGGGGTGGAGAGTGGGGTCGCGGTAGTGGCGGCCCACTTGCGGGCGGCACCCGAGCCGATCGTGGATCAGGCGGCGCGCGCCGACGGCGCGGAGTCCGCGCCGCTGGACGCGGAGATCGAGATCGTGCCGGCGGTGGACGAGGCGCCCCTCGACGAGTTGCCCTATGCGTCCACGCCGGGCCTGCCCGAGCGGTACACGGTGTTGAGCGCCGCGTACCGCCACACGCTCAAGGGTCCCGAGCGCGGCAAGTGGGAAGTGGTGGTGAAGGCCGAGGCCGACGCACCGCTGGTGACGGTCGACCGGGTCGTGCGCGGGGTGCAGCGCCGTGCCGAGGACGCCGAGGAGGTGGACCGGATGACGGGCGACGAGGTCCGCGCGGTGATCGATGCGCACCGGGCGCACGAGGAGCGCATGGCCGGCGGGCCGGACGTTTCGTGACGGCGGGAGGCGAGATCGGGCTGTTGGTGGCGTTCGCGGCGGGGCTGGTGAGCTTCGTGTCGCCGTGCGTGTTGCCGCTGGTGCCGAGCTATCTCACCTTCATCACCGGGATCTCGCTGGAAGACGTGCACGCGTCGCGGCGGTTCGCGCTGCTCCACGCGGTGCTGTTCGTGATCGGCTTCTCGATCGTGTTCGTGACGATGGGCGTGGCGGCCAGCGCCGTCGGCCGGCTGCTGCTGGTGAATCGTGTCTGGGTAGCGCGCGTGGGCGGGGTGGTGATCATCCTGTTCGGCCTCTATCTGACCGGCGCGTTCAACCTGCCCATTCTGGGGCGCGACACCCGCGTCCACCTGCGCAACAAACCGCTGGGCTATTTCGGAACCGTAATCGTCGGGATGGCGTTCGGGGCCGGTTGGTCGCCCTGCCTGGGGCCGATTCTCGGGTCGATCCTCACCTTCGCGGCCACCTCGGGGGACGCAGCGCGCGGCGCGGTGCTGCTCAGCGCCTACTCGCTGGGGCTGGCCGTGCCGTTCCTGATCTCGGCGGTGGCGCTGGAAGAACTGATCGGGTTCGCGCAGCGCAATCGCGCCCGCCTTGCGTGGCTCACGAAGGCGTCGGGGGTGCTGCTCATCCTCGTGGGCCTGCTGCTGGTGAGCGGGTATCTCACCGTGCTCACCGGCATGCTGCAGTCCATGACGCCTGATTTCATCCTCAAGCGGATGTAGGTGCGCCAGGCGCGCATCAGGAACGGAGAGGTTCGGCCGGGGATGCTCCGGACTGGACGGATGCTCCGGAACCAAGAGGGCGGCTTTGGCGGGAAGATCTCTGCGCTGGAGCCCCCAAATTCTCTATCGGGCGCATCCGGCAAATCCGGAGCATCCTCTCGAGAACCCTGCAATCCTGATGCCCGCTACGCCGGCTCGATGGATGCTTCGAGCGACTCCTCGAGCTGCTGGCGGTTGAGCAGCGACCAGTAGCGCCCGCCGGCCGCGATGAGCACGTCGTGCGTGCCCTGTTCGACGAGGCGGCCCTCGTCGAGTACCACCGTGAACGTCGCGTCGCGGATGGCCGACACGCGGTGTGAGGCGATGAGGGCCGTGCGCCCGGCCAGCGTGGTGCGCAGCGCGTTGAGGATCTCGGCCTCGGTGTGCGTGTCCACGGCGCTCAGCGCGTCGTCGAGCAGCACCACCGTCGGCTTGCGGGCCAGGGCACGGGCCAGCGCCGCGCGCTGCTTCTGGCCGCCCGACAGGTTGATGCCGCGCTCGCCGAGCATCGTGTCGTAGCGCGCGGGCAGGGCGTCGATTGTGCTCGTGAGCTGCGCCACCTCCGCTGCCCAGTCGCGTGACGCGCCGTCGGGGGCGCCGTAGTCGAGGTTGGCGCCGACGCTCTCGCTGAACAGGAAGCTCTCCTGCGGCACGTAGCCGATCTCCCGCCGCCAGGCGTCGAGATCGAGGTCCGTGAGGGGCGCACCGTCGATCAGGATCTGGCCTTCCTGCGGATCGAACACCCGCGGCACGAGGTCGAGCAGCGCGCTCTTGCCGCTGCCCGTGGCGCCGACCACGCCCACGGTGGCGCCTGCCGGCACGGTGAAGCTCACGCCGCGCAGCACCCATCGCGGCGCGGCGTCCGGTGCCGTGGGGTAGTGGAAGCCCACGTTGCGGAACTCGATCGAGCGGCCGGCCGCGACGGCGCTGAGGGTGCGCGGCTGGGCCGGGGTCACGATCGTCGGTTTGGCGTCGAGGATATCCAGCAGCCGTTCCATCGACGCCGCACCCCGCTGGAACAAGTTGATCACGAAGCCCAGCGCGATGAGGGGCCAGGTCAGCATGCCCAGGTACAACCCGAATGCCACGAACGCGCCCACGGAGATCGTGCCGCGAATGGCCAGCGCGCCGCCCAGTCCCAGCACCACCACCGCGCCCAATCCCGCCAGCATCCCGAACGACGGGTACATCATGCCGTACAGCATCGCCAGCCGCATCTGCTTGGCGAGATATTCCTGGCCCAACGTCGCGAACCGCTCCGTCTCGGGCGCCTCCTGGCGATACGCGCGGACCACGCGTACCCCGGAGATGTTCTCCTGCGCCATCGTCGTCATGCGCCCGAAGTGGTCCTGCACGGCCTCGAACCGCTGGTGGATCGAGCGCCCCATCCAGATCATCGAGATCGGGAGGAGGGCCATGGGCAGGAGCGCGATGAGCGTGAGCCGCACATCGATGTGCAGCATGAACAGCAGCGCGAAGCTGCCGCCGGCGATCGTGTTGGTCAGATACATCACGGCGGGGCCGGCGGCCATGCGCACCGCCGACAGGTCGTTGGTGAGCCGCGCCATCAGGTCGCCGGTCCGCATGCGGGCGAAGTACGCCGCGTCGAGCGTCTCGAGCTTGGCGAACAGGGCGTTGCGCAGATCGTACTCGATCCAGCGGCTGACCTTGTTGAGCGTCTCCCGCATCATGAACCGGAAGAACCCGCCCACCAGCGCTACGCCGGTCATCGCGCCGACGAGCAGCCAGATGCGGGACATCGGCGCCTTGCTGATGAAGTCGTCGACCGCCTTCTGCAGGAACCACGGGCCGGCGGTGGAGAACGCGTATGAAACGACGGTCATGGAGAGCCCCAGGACCATCTTCGTGCGATACGGGCGGTAGTAGGGAAGGAGCCGCCGGAGCGGCCGCCGTGTGCTCATCCGTGCCCTCGTGCGGCGGTGTGCGTGATCGCCGTCCTGCGCCGGGACTCCGCCGTCAAAATCGTGTATAATTCACGATGGGAAGAAAAACCAACAGGGAGGGAAGACCCATGGTCAAATATATCGGCCGTCTGGGGGCTGCGCTGGCTGTGACGGCCATGCTCGCGGCGTGCGGCGGCAAGGGCGAATCTGCGAGCGCCGACTCGTCGGCGGCCAAGGATCTACAGATGGCGGGCGACTCGGCGGCCGCACAGCCGTCGCTCGCCGATACGGCGGCGGCGCCCGCCAGTGCGCCCGCCAGAGTGCGTCCCAGTGCGGCGGCTCCGACACGGCGTGCCGAGGGCGCCAGCCGGCCCGCGGAGGCCCCCAAGTCAGAGCCGGCCCGGCCCGCCGGCGAGATCGCGGCGGGCGAGACGCTCCTGTTGCACCCGAGTCAGAAGGTGTGCACCAACACCAATAAGGTGGGTGACGTCGTGCAAGCGACGGTGGCGGCGGCCGTACCGGGCAGCAACGGCGTGAGCATTCCCGCCGGTGCCGTCGTGAGGTTGACGATCACCGCGCTCAAGCGCAGTGAGAACGTCAAGGACCCGATCGACATGGGGTTCAGGGTCGAGTCGGTGACGTTCGCGGGTCAGACGTATGCGATGAGCGCGACCGTGACCGCAGAAGCCATCGATCACGTGCGGAACGAACCCACCAGCAAGGACGTCCAGAAAGTCGTGGGTGGGGCCCTGGTGGGCGCCATCGCCGGCAAACTCATCGGCAAGAGCACGACGGGAGCCGTGGTCGGCGGCGCTGCCGGCGCCGCGGCGGGCGCTGGCGTGGCCGCCACCACCGCGAACTTCGAGGGCTGCATCGCCGAGGGCAGCGACATGACGGTGAAGCTCACGGCCCCGGTAGTTATAAAGTAAGTATAATACGTCCCGGCGCGGGGCGATCGGCCGTGGCTGCGGTCGTCCCGGCTCCGGGCATCCCCCGCGGCTTGCCACGCGCGTTCCGCGATCGGTAGACTTACCGCAGCGTCCGGGCGCGCCGATCGCCGGTGGCCCGCGGACGCCGCGTCGAGTTCCCCCACCGGACCCCGTGGCCGCCAGAGCGAACGACCCGCGTATCACCGAGCAGCGCAATCCGCGCACGGCCGACATCGACCTCGCCACGCCGTTGGAGATCGTCGATCTCCTCGCCGCCGAGGACCGCGCCGTGCCGGCCGTCGTGCACCGGGAGCGGGACCGGATCGCCGCGGCGATCGCCGAAGCCGAGCGCACCTTTCGCCGCCGCGGCCGCCTGTTCTACGTGGGCGCCGGAACGTCCGGACGGCTGGGCGTGCTCGACGCGTCGGAGTGCCCGCCCACTTTCGGCACCGATCCGGAGATGGTGCAGGGGATCATCGCCGGCGGTCCTGACGCGCTCACGCGATCGCAGGAGGGGGCCGAGGACGTGGTGGAGCACGCGGTGCGCGACCTGGACGCGGCCGGCGTGCGGGCCGGCGACTTCGTGATCGGCATCGCGGCGTCGGGCACCACGCCGTATGTGCGCCGCGCCCTGGAGCACGCCCGGCGGCTGGGCGCGAGCACCGCCTTCGTGGCCTGCTCCCCACCCCCCGCTGGCGAGGCGCCACCGGCCGATATCGTGATCCTGCCGGTCACCGGCCCCGAGGCGGTTACGGGGTCCACGCGGCTCAAGGCGGGCACCGCCACCAAGCTGGTGCTCAACATGATCACCACCGGCGCCATGATCCGGCTGGGCAAGACCTACGGCAACCTGATGGTGGATCTACGTGCCACCAACGCCAAGCTGGCCGACCGCAGCGAACGCATCGTGATGGAGGTGTGCGACGTGCCACGCGAGGCGGCGCGGGCGCTGCTGGCCGCGGCCGGCGGCGCCGTGAAGCTGGCGATCGTCATGCACGTGCTCGACACGGACGCCGCGGGTGCCCAAGCAGCCCTCGTCCGCGAGGGGGGCGTGATCCGGCGCGTGATCGGCCGCACGCCGCCGCCGGTCCCATGACCGACGCCGGGGCGCGCCCGCCCCTCTACGTAGGGCTCATGTCGGGCACGTCGCTCGACGGGATCACCGCCGTGGCGGTCCGCTTCCACCCGCGCGACACGGGCTTCGACCCCGAGATGTGCGCCTTTAGCGTTATGGAATATACGGCCAACCAACGCGACGCTCTGCACCGGGCGATGTCGGTGGGCACGGCGGAGGAGTACTGCGTGCTGCAGTTCGCCCTCGGCGGCTGGCTGGCCGAGGCCGCGGTGGCGGTGATCGCCGAGGCCGGCGTGCCGCGCGAGGAGATCCGCGCCATCGCCTCGCACGGGCAGACGCTCTGGCATGCGCCGCCCCATGCCACCTGGCAGATCGGCGAATCGGCGGTGATCGCCGAGCGCACGGGCGTGGACGTGGTGAGCGACTTCCGTGTGCGCGACGTGGCGGCGGGCGGGCAGGGGGCGCCGCTCGTGCCCATCGCCGACGCGCTGCTGTTCGCCGGCGACTCGTGGCGCGCGCTGCAGAACATCGGCGGCATGGGCAACGTCACCATCGTGCCCCCCGGGGGCGCGCTGGGCGGCGTGCGCGCCTTCGACACGGGGCCGGGCGTGGCGGTGCTGGACGGCGTGGTGCGGGCGCTCTATCCCGGCATTCGCTACGACCACGCCGGCGCGTTCGCTCGGCAGGGCGTCCCGATCGACGCCGTGGTGGACGCGCTGCTCACCGACGAGTACTTCGCCGCCGAGCCGCCCAAGTCCACGGGCCGCGAACGGTTCGGCGCCGCCTACGTGGAGCGGGTGATCGCGCTGTGCCGTGAGGCCGCGCCCGGCGCCGTGCCCGCCGACCTCGCGGCCACCGCCACGGCACTCACGGCGCGCAGCATCGGCGACGCGTACCGGCGGTTCATGCCCGAGCCGGTGACGGAGGTCCTCGTGTCGGGGGGCGGCGCCCGCAACGAGACGCTCATGGCGATGGTCGCCGCCGAACTGGCGCCGCGCGCCGTGCGGGCGTTCAGCGATGCCTACTTCGACGACGAGGCCAAGGAGGCGGTGGCGTTCGCGCTGCTCGCGCACCTGTTCCTGGAACGCCTGCCCGGCAACGTGCCCCGTGCTACCGGCGCCGCCGGGCCCCGCGTGCTCGGCAAGCTCACGCCCGGTGGGCATCCAGAACGAGGTTGAACAGGGTGAACCGGATGTTACGGATGCTCCGGACCAGACTTCTGGGGAGGGCGGCGGCGAGATCTCCCCGCTGGCGCCCCCTCTTGTTTGATCCGGAGCATGCGGTCGATCCGTCTCATCTTTTTCGTAGAGTCCGTTCTGGATGCCTGGGCCGCGCTACTTGATGATGGCGCGGGCCTCGGGCGGCAGGAACGCCGCCAGCTTGTCGGCCGGGACCGCGTAGACGATGCGTCCGCCCGCTTCAGCGGGGCCACCGTACACCACGCCCACCACGTCGCCGTCGGCATTGAATACGGGACTGCCGCTGGATCCGTGGGTAGCGTACGAATCGATCTGGAGCACCGTCGTGACGCGCTTGCTCACCGTGCCGGGATCGAGCGTCGTCTTGGCGACCATGTCGCGTCCCGTCCCCTCCATGGGGAGGTCGGTGGCGAGCGGGAATCCGATCGTGACCACGGCCGCGCCTTCAGGCGCCGCGGTGGCCGAAGGGCTGATCCCGGCGACCACGGGGTAGGGCCCCGGCCGGTCCACCTGCACGAGCGCCAGATCCACCGCCGGATCGTCGCTCACCGTCACGATGTGAGCGGGCAGCAAGTCCTTGGAGTCGCGGAAGGTGACGGCGATCCGCGTGGCCGGTGTGCCGCCGGCGCTCTGCACGTTGTGCCGGCTGGTGACGAGCAGGCCGCCGCCGGTGACCGCGAATGCGGTGCCGGCGTACGCTTGGTTGTTCATCTCCGAATAGAGAATGGCCACGGCCGGCGCGTTGCGCGCGTTGATGGCCGGCACGTCCATCGTCACCAGGGCGCGCTGCGACCGGAGGTCGGTCCGGATGGAATCGATCGTGCCGGCCGCGTGGGCCGGCGCGCGGGCGATCCGTGCGCGCAAGGAGTCGCTGTTACGCGCGAGCGCCCGGATGAAGTTCGTGTCGGCCATCGCGGTCAGTCTGGCGTCGAGGGCTGCCGAGGCCGATTCGTTCTGGGCCAGCATCTCGCGGAGCTGCTGCATCTGTGCCGCCGCGGCGCGGTTGCCCAGCCAGAACGCGATTCCGATGCCCGCGCCGAGCAAGATCACGGCGGCGATCAGTAATCGAATCAGGTGCGCCGACTGGGCCCGCACGGCGATGGCGATACGCTCGGTGGTCGGCCGGCGGGGCGTCTCGTTGACCGGTGCCGCCGGCGTGGCCCGCGGTCTCCGCCGGCCGGCTCCGCGCGTGGCGGTGGGGGCGTCGGCGGCCACGAAGCGGACCTCCACCTGGGGACCGTGCACGCCGAACGCGATGCGGTCGCCGTCCGCGAGTTCCCGGTCGGGGAGTACGCGCTCGCCGTTCACGAACGTGCCGTTGGTGCTCGTATTGTCGTGGATGACGTAGCGGCCGTCGTGGCCGCGGATCTCGGCGTGCCGGGCGGATACGTCGAGGTCGCGCTCGGGATCGAAGCGCAGGTCGCTGAGAGGATGGCGTCCGACCGCGATCACGGACTTGTCGAACACCGCCCGCTGGCCGGCGCGCGCGCCGCCCAGGATGCGGATCTCGAGCGGCACGTCAGTTCCGGGCCTTGCCCAGCCACCACGCGGCGGCGGCGACCACGGCGATCACCAGCGCGCCCAGGAGCAGGCGCTGCATCATCCGGCCGCGGGCGCGCCGCTCCTCGGTTACCAGCGGTTGCTCCTCCGCCGCGCGTACCGGCACCGTCTCGCGGGTCACGGCATGCACGGGCGTGGTCGCGTGCCCGCTCTGATCGTCGAGCAGGCGGTCCACGCCCCGGGACGGTGTGTTCCCGGAGTCCGCGAGCGGGTAGACACGATGGCGCACTTCGTCGCTGTGGGCCGGGGCGCTCAACCCCTCGCCGTCGAAGCGCACCGCGATCACGGTGATGTTGTCGGGGCCGCCCGCGCTGTTGGCGAGGTCGATGAGCTGCTTGCACGCCGCCACGAGGTCCGGCTGGTCGCGGATCACCTCGGCAATCTGGTCGCGCGAAACCTGGCCCGACAGGCCGTCGCTGCAGAGCACGAGTACGTCGTCGCGGCGGAGCTTCTGGTGCGTGAGGTCGATCTTGACCGTGGCTTCGGGGCCCAGCGCCTGAAGGATGATATTGCGGCGCTCGCTGCGTTCGGCCTCCTCCTCGGTGAGCTCGCCCGCCTCGACCAGTTTCTGCATGAGCGACTGGTCTTTGGTGATCTGGCGGGCCACGCCATCGCGCACGAGGTAGGCGCGGCTGTCGCCGACCTGGGCGAGGTAGAGGGTGTCGCCCAGGAGGCCGGCGATCGTCGCCGTGGTGCCCATGCCACGGTATTCGGGGTGGTGGGCGGCGAACGCGTTGATCTCGGCATTGGCCACCACGGCGGCGCGCCTGAGCGCGGCGGCGAACGCGTCGGCCGTTGGGTCGGCGTGGGCCAGCCAGTCGCGGCGCAACTCGCGCAGCACGATGGCGGTGGCCATCTCGCTGGCGATCTCGCCGGCGGCAGCGCCGCCCATGCCGTCGGCCACCATGAACAGGGACCCGCGTTCCCCGGCCTCGTGGGTGCGGACCGTGGGCAGGAGCGACGCGTCGTCCGTCGTGAGGTCGGCCACGACGAACGCGTCCTCGTTGTGCTCGCGCGTGCGTCCCACGTCGGTCTTGGCGAAGACGTGAACGATCACGGGTCCGCGGGCAGCGCCGCCGGAGGATGGCATGGACTGAGGATTCACGAGGTTGCGGCTAGTTGCAGGAGATGTGCAACATGATGGATCTTACGGTGCTGTCCTGCGACGCCGTCGACGCCTTGTCCTTGATGCCCCGGAGAATCGCACACCCACTGTCGTTGAGGCCGACGGACCCCAGAGCTGCTGCGCGAATGATGGCGGCCGACACGTTCTGCACGGGCGTGGCGAGCCTTCCGGAGAGCGTGTCCAACGCCTGGAGGACGCGTTGGGCTGCGGGTTTGTCAAAGTTGCTGTCGGTGACCAGGGAGTCGAGCCGCGTGAGCTCGGCGTCCACGTCCGCCGCTGAAGCGGCGGGTGGTCCCGCCTGATTCGCCCCCGGCTTCAACGCCGGCGGCCCGATCGGCTTGTTGGCGGCGCGTCCCGCCGCGTCACGTTCGGCGTTCGCGTTCTGCGGCGAAGCCCCGTTGCCATGCTCGGTGGAATCTGCCGCCGCCCCGCTCGCTTGGCGGGGGGCCGGTGCCGCGTTCGCCGGCTTGCGCATCTGCAGCATCACCGTCATGACCCCGCCGAGCGCCACCACCGTGGCGATGGCGGCGATGAGCGGCGTCTTGCTCTTGCCGGCTGGTGTGGCCGCGGGGGCCGGCCTGGCCGGCGCGATACTGGCCGCCGCTGTGACGCGCGTGGCCGGCACGGCCGCCGTACGGGTCGTGGCCGCTCCGATCACCTGCGTACTCGCCTCGGCGGCCAGGCTCAGCGGCATGGCGCTCACCGCCCGATAGAGGTCACGCCCGAACTCCGGCGCCGTCTGGTACCGTCGGTTGGCGTCGCGTTCCAGCGCCTTGTCCAGCACCGCCTGCACGTCGGCGGGCCACGCCACGTCGGGCTTCATCTCCGGCAGTCGACTGGGCCTGTCGGTGAGGCGCACGAGCATTGCCTGCTGCGCCGATTCACCACGAAAGGGCAACGCGCCGGTGAGCATGTGAAAGGCCACCAGGCCCAGCGAATAGATGTCGCTCCGCCCGTCGAGCGGGTCGCCCGCCAGCTGCTCGGGGCTCATGTACTCGGGGGTGCCGATCACGAAGCCCGTCCTCGTGACCTTCTGCGCGTCGTTGCCGGCGGCCTTGGCGATGCCGAAGTCCACGACCTTCACCAGGTCCGACCCGTCGGGCGTCTTGGCGACCAGGATGTTGTCGGGCTTGAGATCGCGGTGCACGATGCCCATGTCGTGGGCGGCGGCCAGCGCGTCGGCGGCCTGGCGCACGATGGCGGCGGCGCGGAGCGGGGGCAGCGCCCCGTGCCGCGCGATGAGCGTGGTGAGCGACGGGCCGTCCACGAACTCCATCGCCAGGTAGATCAGGCCGTCGCTGGTTTCACCAAAGTCGTATACCGCGGCCACGTGGGGATGGCTGATGCGGCTGGCGTTCGACGCTTCGCGGTTGAACCGGGTGATCGCGTCGGCGTCGTGCCCCAAGCCGGGATTCATCACCTTCACGGCGCTCTTGCGCCCCATCCTGACGTGCTCGGCCAGGTAGACCCGGCCCATGCCGCCCTCGCCGAGCTTTCGCAGGACGCGGTAGCGGTCGGCGATGACCGACCCGACGAGATCATGGTCGCCTCCCGGCGTGCGCAGCGTGGCGCCGTCCTTGGGGCAGAACCGCTGGTCGAGCTCGTACTCGGCTCCGCACTGGGGGCAGGTCTTCAGATGGCTCACACGCTCTCCACCCGCAGGACCTGATCACCCAGCAGCAGCCGCTGTCCCTTCTTGAGTGCCTGCTCGCCGCGCACGGCGAGCGCGACGCCGTTGCGGCTGCCGGCGTCGTGGACGGAGAAATCGGAGTTGGCCGATCGGATCTCGGCGTGGCGCCCGCTCATCGTCTGATCGTACGGAAAGGTCCAGTCTCCCGTTTCGCGGCCGATGAGAATGCTGCGTCCCGGGGAGAGGTGGAAGGTGTCGCGTACGCTGCCGTCGGCGCGGAGTTGTTCCAGCACTGCCACGTCCACCGACGGCACGAGCGAACCCATGCGACGCGTGGAGTCGGCCTCGGGGGCGTGGGGACCCGGATATCCCAGCCGCCGGAAGCGCAGCACCTGCGATCCCACGAGCACACGGTCGCCGTCGATCAGCCTGACGCCACCCTCGATGAAAGCCCAGCTCGCGTTGCGCGAGCCGAGGTCGCGCACCCAGAGCACGCCCTCGCGCAGGTCGAACCGCGCGTGCAGCGGCGACATGTACACGTCGTCGGAGAACTTGATGTCGGCTTCGCTCCGACCCACCACGGCCTCGCCCCGGTCGAGGTTGAACGTCCTCGCCACGTCGCCGGCGTCGTTGAGAAGCGCGAGCCGTGGGCCCACCTCGCGCCGGCCGCCGCCCAGCCCCAGAGTGCCCGGTGCCAGCGGTTGGTCCCCCACCGACACGCGCTTGCCCACCCGCGATCCGCATCGAGCGCAGAACATGTCCGCTCCCTGCTGGAACGGCGCCCCGCAGTTGGCGCAACTGCCTTCCGCCGGGGCCACCGACATGCGGTTGCCGCAGTGCGGGCAGAACGGCAGCGAGGCTTCGACGGTCTTGGCGCACCGGGAGCAGGTGGCGCTGGAGGCGGGTTGAGAATCGGCCATGGGCGTATCAGGGACGCCTGAAGTATGGAAGGGGAACGATCAGCAGCACGGGCGGCGACCTGTGGTCGTGGATTGCCCGGCGGATCGGGCAGGTACGCCGGTGCCACGCGAGCGTTGGACGGCGCGGGAAACCGCCATGAAGCGCGAATATAGGACGCATGGAATAGAGGGTCAATGAACCGCCGATAGCGCGCAAGTGCCGGATCCGCCGTCGCTTCCCTCCTCCGCACTGGAGTCATAGGTTCATGCGATGCCGCGATCTGCCGCACGCTCCGCGCTGGCCGCTGCCGCCTTGGTCGCGGCGTGCGTTCCATCCACCGTCCCCGTTTCGCCACCGACGCCCGCCGCTGCCGACTCGGGCCGTGGCGCCGGCGCCCCGTCCACGCGGCCGGTGGCGCGCCGCGCGCCCGGGCCCGGCGGTGGGCCCCCGGCTTCCCTCCCGCCGATTCCCTTCGTGGCGGGCGCGCTCAGCCTCCACGTGGTCTATCCCGCGATCGGCCAGCTGATCACGTCGCGCGACTCCACCTACGTGCTGGGCTCGGTGGGAAACGGCGATGCCAAGCTCACCGTGGACGGGGAGCCCGTGCGTGTGTATCCCAACGGGGCATTCATGGGATTCGTGGCCAATCCGCCTGCGGGGGCGCCGCAATACGATCTCACTGCGGTGCTCGGCGCCGACACCGTGCGCGCCACGCATCAGGTACGGGTGCGTAGTCCCGAGACGGAGCGCTGGCCATCCGAGCCGCCCGCGTTCGATTCCACCGCCGAGTGGGTGCGCCTGGACGATCCGACCTCCCTGCTGCCGGACACCGACCAGACGATCGTGGCGCGTCCCACGCCGGGCGAGACGTACCACTGGTTCTTGTTGCCCGGCACGGTGGTGTGGCGCAGCGGCCGCGTGGGCGGGTACACGCGGATCCAGCTGGACAGTGGGCTTGCCGTGTGGGTTCCCGATTCGCTCACGCACGCGGTTGACGCCACTGCTGCGCCGCATCGCGTGGCCCAGGACGCCGAAGTGGTTTCGGCGCCCGGATGGGCCGACTTCGTGCTTCCCGTGGGGCAGCGGCCACCGTACGTCGTGGAGGAGCGCAACCATGCGATCGACCTCACGCTCTACGGCACGCGCGGCAACACCGACATCATCAAGTATCCGACGGACGATTCGCTGATTCGCCGCGTCGACTGGGCGCAGGTGCGCGGCGATCGCGTGCGCTACACGCTGCATCTGAGCCGCCGGCCGTTCGGCTACCTCGTACTCTGGCGCGACGGGCGGTTCGTGCTCCGCGTGCGCCGGCCGCCGGTGGTGAACGCGGCGCATCCGCTCCGCGGCCAGGTGATCGCGGTGGACGCGGGGCATCCGCCAGGCGGCGCCACCGGGCCCACGGGTCTCCCGGAATCCGACGCCACGCTGGCGGTGGCCCGGCGGCTCCAGACGTTGCTCGAGGCCGAGGGCGCGACGGTGGTGATGACGCGCGACACGCCCGACGCCGTCGCGCTCGACGACCGTCCCGTGATCGCCCGGCGTGCCGATGCCGACGCGTTCGTGTCCATCCACCTCAACGCTTTTCCCGACGGTGTGAACCCGTTCACGGCCACCGAGGGGAGTGCGACGTACTACTACTACGGGGAGGCCGAGCCGCTGGCCCGCGCGGTGCAACAGGGTGTCGTGCGCCACCTCGGACTGCCCGACCAGGGCATCGTGTTCCGCAGCCTGGCCGTGGCGCGACAGACGTGGGTGCCGTCGATTCTCTGTGAGGGTGCGTTCGTCATCATTCCCCAGCAGGAGGCTGCGCTCCGCACGCCGGCATTCCAGGACGCGTATGCGCGGGGCCTGGCCGCCGGGCTGGTGGCCTACTTCCGCGGCCTGGGAGCGTCGTCGTGATGCGGCGTCTGTTGCTGGCCCTGGCGCTCCTCGGCGGGCGGTCCGTCGCGGTGCAGGCGCAGGTCGTGCCCAACGCCGATTGGCACACCATCACCACCACGCACTTTCGCGTGCACTTCACGCCGGCGCTCGAGTCGTTGGCCCGCCGCGCCGCCGCCTCTGCCGAGACCGCGTACGTGCAGCTGTCGGCCGAACTGCACCCACCGCGCGGCATGATCGATCTCATCGTCGCCGACAACATCGATGCCACCAACGGCTACGCCACGCCCTTTCCCACCAACCGCATCGTCATCTATGCCAACCCGCCGGTGAACGAGACCGCGCTGCGGTTCACCGACGATCCCGACGCGATGGTGGTGACGCACGAACTCACGCACATCTTCCAGCTCGACCGAACGCGTGGCATCTGGACGCTGGCCCAGCACGTGTTCGGGCGCGCGCCGTACCTGTTCCCCGAGGAGTACATCCCGGCCTGGCTCCGCGAGGGGTTGGCCGTCTATTACGAGTCGAAGCTCACTGGCGCCGGCCGCGTCCTCGGATCCGACCACCCGATGATCGCCCGCGCCTTCGCCAGCGAGCACCGGTTTCCGTCCATCGATCGCATCAGCTTGGGCGACGTCCGGTTTCCGTACGGGAACACGCCCTACGTATTCGGTTCGCTTTTCATGGACTATCTGGCGCGGACGCGCGGCGATCACATCCGGACGTTCGTCGAGTCCGAGGCCGACCAGCTCGTGCCGCTCTGGATCGACCGGCCGGCCAAGCAGGCGTTCGGCATCTCGTTCAGCCACGCCTGGCGGCAGTGGAGCGACTCGATGACCGCGGCGGCGCCCGATCCGTCGCTGCCGGCACCCGGCTGGCGCTACCTGACCGCGGCCGGCGGGTTCGCCAGCTTTCCGCGTTGGGCCGACGACACCGCCATCGTCTATTCGGGTACGACGGGGCGCGACAGTTGGGGGGCGTACAGCGTGACGCTCGACGGCACCGTGGATCGCATCGACCGGCGGAACAGCGACTCGCCCACGCTGCTCGCGCCCGGCAACGAGCAGCTGTACACGCAACTCGAATACGTGGATCCGTATACCGTGCGTTCTGACCTGTTCGAGCGGCGTGGGGGCGAGACGCTGCGGCTCACCCGGGGCGAGCGGATCAGCGTGCCCGACCGGCGCGCGGACGGGCGCATCGTGGCGGTGCAGACGTTGCCCGGCGCCACCCGCCTGGTCACCCTCCAGTGGGACGGCACCGGTCTGCGGCCGCTCACGGTGGGGAGCCCCGACGAGCAATGGACCGAGCCCCGCTGGTCGCCCGACGGCACGCACATCGCGGCCGCGCTGTGGCTGCGCGGGGGCACGTCGGAGATCGTCGTGATCGACACCAGCGGCCGGATCGTGCAGCGCATCTCGCCGGCCCACGCCATCCAGGCTGCCCCCAGCTGGTCGCCCGATGGTACGCGCATCTACTTCACGTCCGACCGTACCGGCGTCACCAACGTGTACGCTGCGCCCTTCGCGCCGGGGAGCACGGGCGGCCTCGAGGTGGTCACATCTGCCACCACCGGCATCTTCTATCCCAGCATCTCGCCCGACGGGCGGTGGCTCACCGGCTCGGTGGTGTTGGGCGACGGCTACCACGTGGGCATCGCGCCGGTAGACCGGCTGGCGCCTGCGCCCGCGCCGCCGCTGGCGCCGAACGTCACGCCCGAGCCCGCGCCGCCGGTGGACAGCGTCACGACACCGGCCGCCCCGTACTCGCCCTGGCAGAGCCTCTGGCCGCGCTATTGGATGCCGGTGGAGGAAGCGTCGATCGATGGCGGTGCGCGCCTGGGCGCGTACACCAGCGGCAGCGACGTCGTCGGGCGGCACAGTTACGCTGCCCAACTGTTCGTGCCCACCGACAACTCGGGCCTGACCGGATACGTGGACTACACGTACGCCGGGCTGGGGATGCCGCTGCTCACGGTCAGCGCGTCACAGGATTGGCAGATGCTGGGCGCCATCCGCGACGACCACCGCAACACCATCGGCACGCTGCGCGAGCGCACGCGTTATCTCACCGCCGGTCCCACCTGGGTGCGCCCGCGCTACCGCACCTACGGCGCGCTGTCGCTGCTCGCTTCGTTCGAGGCGCAGGACTACGCGTCCAGCCCCGCGCCGCTCGTCGCGCGCATCGATTCGTCCTATCGCTACACGAGCTACTATCCCACGCTCATCGCGAGCGGCGTGTGGAGCAACGTGCAGTCGCCCATCACCGCCGTGTCGCCGGAAGACGGTGTGACGGCGGGGTTCACGGCGCGCGAGCGGTTCCAGAGCGGCAGTGCGGCGCGGCAGACGCTGAGCGTCGTGGCCAACGGCACGGCGTACAAGTCGTTCGACTTTCCGGGATTCTCGCATCACGCGCTGGCCTTCTACGGCGCCGTGGGATTTCTCGACAACAAGGCCACCGACTACCTCGACCTGGGCGGGGTGAGCGGATCGACGATCGTGCTCGCACCGGGGATGGTGTTGGGTGAGGGGCGCCTCACGTTTCCGGTGCGCGGCTTCGCGCCCGGCACGCTCTTCGGCACCCGCGCGTACGCGGCGTCGGCCGAGTATCGGCTGCCGCTGGCGCTCATCGACGCCGGCCACGGCCTGCTTCCCTTCTTCCTCGACCGCACCTCGCTCTCGGGGTTCTACGACCAGGGCAGCGCGTGGTGCGCGTCCGTGCTCCCCCAGGGTGCCGTCTGCCGCGATCCCGCGCTCACCCAGCTCCACACCCTGTCGAGCGCGGGCGCGGAACTGAACGTCACGGCGGCCGTGCTCGACTGGGACACGCCCTATCGCTTCCGGGCCGGCCTGGCATTCCCGACGCGGGGCCGCGCGCTGGTCGGCGCGCCCCAGGTGGTCAGCTACTTCTCCCTCGGCCTCTCCTTCTGACCATGCCCACTCCCCCGCGCATCGATTCCACCGCGTTCGTCCACCCCCGCGCGTTCCTGTGTGGCGACGTGACGCTCGGGCCGCGGGTTTCCGTGTGGCCCTTTGCCGCCATTCGCGGCGACACCGCCCCCGTGGTGATCGGCGCCGACAGCAACGTGCAGGACGGCACGGTGATCCACGTGGATTTTGGAGTACCGTGCGTCATCGGAGCACGGGTCGGCATCGGCCACCGCGCCATCGTGCACGGCGCCACGGTCGCGGACGACTGCCTCATCGGTATGGGGGCCGTGTTGCTCAATGGCGTGCGCGTGGGTACGGGTTCGATCGTCGGGGCGGGGGCGGTGTGTCCCGAGGGCATGGAGATCCCGCCGAATTCGCTCGTGCTGGGGGTGCCCGGGCGGGTCGTGCGGGCCACCACCGACGTCGAGCGCGCCCGGATCCGGGGGACAGTGGAGAGCTATCTGGCGCTGCAGGAAGAGCACCGGCGCGGGTTCTACCCGTCGTTGTGATGTGGGTCCTGCTGGGCGAGTGGGATTCGGGTCCTGGGGGCGCTATTTCGACCTGTGTGAGCGAGCAAACGACGCCAGCATGTTTGTGATGCCTGCCTGGCCACTTCGGCCCTTCCTCGGTGCGGGTTTCCGAAACAGAAGATTTATCCAACTCGTTGTGCAGTAGGCATTTGGCAGATACAAGAGCGGTTTTATCCGACGATCGTGCGCCGTGTTCTATTGTTCTCATTGTGTCACGATTTGTTATCAACGTTCGAGACAGAGCACGCGCACGTTCGTGATGTTGATATCGTAACTGACTGTAACCAAACGAGTTGGGAAGGGACTGGCGTGGTTTCACGATCCCCGGTACGTTGCGCGCCCACCCCATATGGAACGGGGTTTCGGCAGTTTCCCGCCGGGGTCCCGCCCGTCCGTTGACTTGGCATACGTAATTAGGGAGTCTTTTCAAAATGTCCGTCTCCAAAATTCCGCCAGCTGGCAAGGCGTCGCTCACCGCAAACGCCCGGACCGTGCTGGCCAAGCGCTACCTCATCAAGAACGAGAAGGGTCAGTCGGTCGAGCAGCCGGAAGACCTGTTCTGGCGTGTGGCCACCGTGGTGGCGGAGGCGGACCGGCGGTACGGATCGACTGACGAGCAGGTGCAGGCGCAGGCCGAGGCGTTCTATGCGCTGATGACGCAGCGCCGGTTCGAACCCAATTCGCCCACGCTGATGAACGCCGGCCGTCCGCTGGGCCAGCTCTCGGCGTGTTTCGTGCTGCCCGTGGAGGATGCCCTGTCCAACCACAAGGACGGCATCTACGACACGCTGGCCAGCATGGCGCTCATCCACCAGTCGGGGGGCGGCACGGGCTTCTCGTTCTCGCGGCTGCGGCCCAAGGGGTCGATGGTGCGGAGCACCACCGGCGTGGCGTCGGGCCCCGTGTCATTCATGAAGTTGTATGACGCCAGCACCGATGCGGTGAAGCAGGGCGGGACGCGGCGCGGGGCCAACATGGGCATCCTGCGCGTGGACCACCCCGATGTGCTCGAGTTCATCACCTGCAAGGAAGATCTGACGCAGGTGACCAATTTCAACATCTCGGTGGGCGTCACGGCCAAGTTCATGGAGGCGTTGAAGAACCGGACGTCGTACGACCTCGTGGATCCGTCGAGCGGCAAGGTGGTGGGCGCGCTCGACGCGAACATGGTCTGGGACAAGATGATCCTGGGCGCGTGGCGTACTGGGGAACCCGGCTGCTTCTTCATCGACGAGGCCAACAGGTTCAACCCGGTTCCGCATCTCGGCGCCTACGAAGCCACCAACCCGTGCGGCGAGCAGCCGCTGCTGGCGTACGACGTGTGCAACCTGGGGTCGGTGAACGTCGGCTATTACGTGAACGACGGGGTGATGGACTGGGACGCATTCCGTGCGGACATCCATCTGAGCACGCACTTCCTGGACAACATCATCGACGTCAACAAGTACCCGCTGCCGGAGATCGACGCGCTGTCCAAGCGCATCCGGCGCATCGGGCTGGGCGTGATGGGCTTTGCCGACATGCTGGTGCGCATGGGCATCGCCTACGACAGCCCCGAGGGCGTCGAGATGGGGCGGCGCGTGATGGAGTTCCTGGACGTCGAGGGCAAGAACGAGAGCCGGCGGTTGGCCGAGCAGCGCGGGCCGTTCACCGAGTGGGGGCGGTCCATCTGGGGTCCCGACGAGACGTGCGCGCGCGACGCGGCAGGGGAGCGCATCCGTCCCATGCAGCTCTTGCGCAACTGCAACGTCACGACGGTGGCGCCCACGGGGACGATCTCGATCATCGCGGGCTGTTCGTCGGGGCTGGAGCCGCTGTTTGCCGTTGCGTTCATGCGCAACCAGGCGGGTGTGATGATGCCCGACGTGAACGAGGATTTCGTGCGCATCGCGAAGGCCGGGGGGTGGTACAGTGACGCGTTGATGGAGCGGATCGCGGCGCAGGGCCACATCAGGTTCGACGAGGTGCCCGAGCGGTGGCAGAAGGTGTTCGTGACCGCCAATCAGATCACGCCCGAGATGCACATCCGCATGCAGGCGGCCTTCCAGGCGCACTGCGATTCCGCGATTTCCAAGACCACCAATTTCGCGCACACGGCGACGGTGGAGGACGTGCGCGAGATCTACGAGTTGGCGTACGCGATGCACTGCAAGGGAGTGACGGTGTACCGCGACGGGTCGCGGGACAACCAGGTGCTCTCGACCGGTGCAACGGAGAAGGCGGCGGCGGAACGGGACGGCAAGGCGGTGGAGGCGCCGACGCGGGAGGAGCAGGCCGATCTGCACGGGACGATCGCCGAACTCCAGGCGGCGAACGAGGCGCTGCGGAAGCGCGTGTTCGACGTGGAGGCGGAGAATCTGCAGCGGCGGGCCAAGCGATCGCGTCCCGACCGGCTGCGTGGCACGACCATCCGCAAGGAGACGCCGCTCGGCGTGATGTTCGTGAGCATCAACGAAGACGAGAAGGGGCAGCCGTTCGAAGTGTTCATCAACCTGGGCAAGGCGGGCGGGAGTGCCATGGCCGACGCCGAGGCGATGGGGCGGCTGATCAGTCTGGCCTTGCGGTCGGGCATTCCGCTCACGGAGATCCACCGGCAGATGCGCGGCATCTCGTCGGACCGGATGGTGGGACTGGGCCCGAACAAGGTGATGAGCGTGCCGGACGCGATCGGGCTGGCCCTCGAAGAGTGGATGCGCGAGAAGCAGGGCGTGCAGCAGGAGCTGATCAGCGATCGTGCGGTGCCGCCGGTGGCCGATGCGGGGGACAACGTGGTGCGGGCCATGGGCCGGCCGAGCCTGTCGGGGTCGTCGGGCGCGCAGGGCGAGTTCGAGATGACGTCATTCGACGGTGGGCAGGCGTTCATGGGAACGTGTCCCGACTGCGGATCACAGCTCGAGTACGCCGAAGGGTGCGTGAAATGCCACGTGTGCGGGTTCAGCGAGTGTGGATGACCGAGTGGGGGGCGGGGTAGGGAGGAGCGCCTGCGGATCACGCGACAACAACGGCAACGGCGCCCGCGGGACGGGGCGCCGTTGGTGTCTCGGGTGAAGGCACGCGGCAATCCTGTCGTGCGAGGGTATCATGGAATTCCGAAGACTTGGCAACACGGGTCTCACCGTTTCTCGTATCTGCCTTGGGTGCATGAGCTACGGCGACCCCGCCGCGGCATTGCCCGGTGAACCTTCACGCTGGGCCTGGGTGCTGAAGGAGGACGAGGCGCGGCCGTTCTTCAAGCGCGCGCTCGAACTCGGCATCAACTTCTTCGATACGGCGAACGTGTACTCGCTAGGGGCGAGCGAGGAGATCACGGGCCGCGCGCTGCGCGCGTTCGCGCGGCGGGAAGACTTCGTGCTCGCCACGAAGGTCTGGGGACGGATGCGTCCCGGCCCGAACGGCCAGGGTCTCTCGCGCAAGGCGATCCTCCAGGAGATCGACGCGAGCCTGAAACGGCTCGGCACCGACTACGTGGACCTCTACCAGATCCACCGCTGGGACGACGCGACGCCGATCGAGGAGACGATGGAGGCGCTGCACGATGTGGTGCGCATGGGCAAGGCGCGGTACATCGGCGCGTCGTCCATGCACGCGTGGCAGTTCGCCAGCGCGCAGCACGCGGCGGACCGCCACGGTTGGACGCGCTTCGTGTCCATGCAGAATCACTACAACCTTCTGTATCGCGAGGAGGAGCGGGAGATGTCGCCGCTCTGTCGCGATCAGGGTGTGGGCATGATTCCCTGGAGTCCGCTCGCGCGCGGCCGGCTGGCGCGCGGACCGGATACGGGGACCACCAAGCGATCGGCGTCGGATCAGTTCGCCAAGACGCTGTATGCGGCGATGGCCCACGCGGACGGACAGGTGATGGAGGCGCTGGATCGGGTGGCGGCGCAGCGCAAGCTGCCCCACGCCCAGGTTGCCCTCGCCTGGCTACTCCACCGTGACGCCGTGACGGCCCCCATCGTTGGGGCGACGAAGATGGAGCACCTCGAGACCTCGGTCGGGGCGTTGGACGTGCGACTGTCCAACGAAGAGATGCAGGCGCTGGAGGCGCCGTACGTCGCGCACCCCGTTGCGGGCTTCGGCTGAGCGCCGCCGCAGCACGGACGGTTGAGGTCTTCGGCCTGTCGACCGCGGTGTACCGGAATCCGACAGGCGGCAGTATTGTTGTTCGTACCCTTCAGACCAGGCCCTCATGAAGCGCGTCGTCGGTCTCGCCATTGCGTTCGCCGCCTCCGCCCTGGCCCATACGGCCGGAGCGCAGAGGTTCGAGGTGTCCTTTCCCGCCGCTGTCCACGCCCAGCCGATCACCGGACGCGTCTTCCTCGTCATCACGCGCGACTCCGCGCCGCCCCCTCGGCTCCGTGCCGGATCATTCACCGAGAGCACCCCATTCTTCGGGGTTGATGTGAGCGCTCTGGCGCCCGGCCAGCCGGCCGCGATCGACCCGGCGACGCCCGGCTATCCGATTGCGTCGCTGCGGGACATTCCGGCGGGCGATTACTGGGTGCAGGCGGTGATGAACGTGTACACGGAGTTCCATCGCGCCGACGGCCACACGATCTGGGCGCACATGGACCAGTGGGAGGGCCAGAACTTCGCGAGGTCCCCCGGCAACCTCGTGAGTGTGCCGCAACGCGTGCACATCGATGCGAGCGCCGGCTACGACATTCCGATCTCGCTCACCCAGACGCTTCCCCCGATCGCGCTGCCGGCCGACACGAAGTGGGTGAAGCACGTCAAGATCGAGAGCGCGCTGCTCACGAAGTTCTGGGGCCATCCGATATACCTCGGTGCGACGGTACTGCTGCCGGCGGGATATGACGAGCACCCTGGCGTCCACTACCCCGTGGTATACGAACAGGGACATTTCAGCCTGAGCGCACCGCTCGGCTTCAGCCCCGACAGTTTTCCGCTGCCTCCCAGCTATCGCGCGTTGATCGCATCGTACAACATCGAACCACCCTGGGTATTCGCGCGACACTGGATGGGGCCTGGCGAGCCGCGGATGATCGCCGTGACGTTCCAGCATCCGACGCCGTATTTCGACGACTCGTACGCCGTCAACTCCGCCAACAACGGCCCCTATGGCGACGCGATCATGACGGAGCTCATTCCGTACATCGAGTCGCACTTTCGCATCATCGCCAAACCGTACGCGCGGGTCCTCACCGGTGGCTCCACCGGCGGCTGGGAGTCGATCGCGCTCCAGATCCATCACGCGGCGTTCTTCGGTGGCACCTGGACCCTGTACCCCGACCCGGTGGATTTCCACCATTACGGCACCGTCGACGCCTACACCGACACGAACGCCTTCGTCGTGTCG
>Ga0307372_10002164_pt1 | contig 33018 bp, 26 predicted proteins | sample OX1MG_FD_202533 | JGI IMG/M metagenome (GOLD analysis project Ga0307372, IMG submission 202533) | Soil microbial communities from Risofladan, Vaasa, Finland - OX-1 | ecosystem: Environmental > Terrestrial > Soil > Coastal area > Acid sulfate soil | place: Finland: Risofladan, Vaasa | collected... | reverse complement strand
CTAGAACTTCGGGCCCGAGCACCGCAGAAAGCAAATCCTCAATGGCTTGCTTTCGGCAGTTCGCCGCGTGCGACTGAAAGTTTTTGAAATTCCTGCCCAGCCTATACGCGTTAATAAACCCGTCGATGGTCGAGTTGAGCGAAGTAATCGTCGCGCCAAAGTTCATCCACTTTTTTGAAGCCGTGCCAAAATCACCAAAAGGCCGAACTCGTTTCTTCAATTCTTCAAACGCCATTTGGGGTACCGCGATTTCATAATTGCTACCCTGCGCGGGCCAAATCTCGAATCCCAAGAACTCGACGGCCTCATCGGGAGCGAAGAGTTTTGTTTTCGAGGTGCCATCTGCCAGTAGCTCGGGAACCCGATGCCCAACTTCTTTGAGAAGAGAGCTGACATCTGTGAGAGCGTTCATGCATGAAGATTGGGAATCTCCGAAGATAACGAAATCATCCGCATATCGAACCAGATGAAATTTGCGCGCGCATAGTTGCAAGTCAAAGTCGCGCAGCACGAGGTTCGATAGCATCGGAGAAAGGGGCATTCCTTGGCGGAGGCCTCGGCCCGGAACAATTCCAGCATCCGCTATCCGCTTTCGATCACGTTCATCGTCACATGCGATCTCTGTTTCGATGACCGCAGCAAGAATATCTATGATGCTAGACCGACGTAGGCGGGAAACAATCAGATGCTTAAGTCGGCCGCGGTCGATTTGATCAAAGAATGACGCGATGTCCGATTTAAGAACCCAAGGGTGCCTATTCCGTATTTTCTTCGCCACGTTTAGCGCCGTGTGAATGCCGCGGCCCTCGACGAACCCGTAGCTCACTGGCGTTTTTATTTTGAGCTTGTCGCCAGCGACTAAATAGCGAAGTAGGGTCCTCTGGACCAAACGATCCTCGACCGTAGGCACGCAGATCACACGGAACCGATTTCCGGTCTTTGGGATGAGGACGGGCTTGAGTGGGCGAGATTCGAAACCCGGTTGGAGAAGACGGGCGCGAAGGCGCTTAAGGTTTTCGTCGAGATTTACGCGGAACTGTGCAGGTGTGATTCGATCAACACCGGCGCTCCGTCGTCGGGGGCTAGAGTCCTTGGAGTCGCGCCACGCGCCACGAAGGGCACTGAGAGACACGATGCGGAGCGGCCGCGCCGCCACTAGCCTACCTCTCAGGCCCTTTGCGTTGAGGGATCGGCACTGAGAATCGGGCTGGCTCCGTCGTTCCCGGCGTTGTGGCCGATGGCCGACATTCCGTGACACGTAACCGGCGGCTTGACGAGCATACCACGCTGAACGTGTCGCAACCGCGTTGTGGTCGCGGCACACCCAGACGAGGCACACGCGGCGCACTAGCGGGAACCTTTCGAAAGGCGCCGAGCCATCACCGTGGGAGAGGTGTGGTGAGAGAACTGTATCAAGCGCGATCGATTCGACACAAGGTACGCGAAGGGCAGACTGCGACTCGCGTCATCGACCGGGTTTAGGCGAGTAGCCGGCCGAGCACGGCGTTGAGCCGCTGGCGGCCCGCCGGCGTCGCCCGCAACGCGCGCTCGTCCAGTTCGAGGAAGCCGCTGTCGAGCAGTGGTGCGAGGCGATCGCCGAACGCCTCCTCGAAGCCGAGTCCGGTCGCGACAAAGAACCGGTCCCGTGCGATGCCTTCGGCGAGCCGGAGGCCCATCATCACCAGCTCACTGCGCCGCTCCTCGGCCGTGAGGCGCGCCATCTCTTCCGTGCCGTTGCCGCGCTGCTCGACCGCCGCGAGCCAGGTCTCCGGCGCCTTCCGCTGGCGCGTCGCGAAGCGTGCCGGACCGCTCGACAGCCGGCCGTGGGCGCCGGGACCGACGCCGAGATAATCCTGGCCGCGCCAGTAGGCGAGGTTGTGGCGGCACTCGGCGCCCGGCCGCGCGTGGTTCGAGATCTCGTAGGCCGGCAGGCCGGCGGCGGCGAGCGCCTCCTGCGTCGCCTCGTAGAGCGCGCCGGCGGTGTCGTCGTCGGGCAGCGCGAGCTCGCCGCGCGCGAACGCCGTGGCGAAGGCGGTGCTGGGCTCGATGGTCAGCTGGTAGAGCGAAAGATGCTCGCCGGCGAGCGCGACCGCCGCGGCGAGCTCGCGCTGCCACGCCGCCGCCGTCTGGCCGGGCCGGGCGTAGATAAGGTCGAAGGAAAAGCGCGGGAAGGTCGCACGCGCGAGATCGAGCGCGGCGCGCGCCTCGGCCGCGCTGTGGCCGCGGCCGAGGAACCGGAGCGTGGCGTCGTCGAGCGCCTGGACGCCGAGCGAGACGCGGCCGACACCGGCATCGCGCAGCGCGCGGAAGCGCGCGGCCTCGACCGAGGTCGGATTGGCTTCGAGCGTCACTTCGCAGTCGACGGCACGGCGCCAGTGCCGACCGATCGCGGCGAGGATCGCCGCTACCGTTTCGGGCGCCATCAGCGACGGCGTGCCGCCGCCGAAGAAGATGCTGGTGACCGTCGCGCCCTCAGTCTGCTCCGCCCACCACGCGATCTCGGCCAGGAGCGCCGCGCGCCAGCGCGTCTCGTCGATGCGCTCGCGCACGTGGCTGTTGAAGTCGCAATAGGGACATTTCGACTTGCAGAACGGCCAGTGGATATAGACCGCGAGGTTCACTTGGCTAATGAATCAAACGCGCACCGCCCGGTTTCCCGCAAACCACGAAAGCAGCAAGGGAACGCGTTCGGTCTTGTCACTCAGAACTGGTTGCGGCCCTTCGAAGAAGGCACTCGTCATCAATCCGAGCGTACCCGGCGGTAACCGTGGAGGCGCTCTATAACCACGAACCTGCTTCATCGGCACACGGATAGCCAACAACAAAAGCCCGGCACCGCCGAGCACGAAAATCATCAATCCCGGAATGCCGGTCGTCATGTCGAACTTCAGTTTGTCGGGCGAAACCGTGATGCCGACCTTCGATTGCGGCGCATCGGCTTTGGCTACTGCGCCGGGCCCCGTTGCGGCAATAAAAACCAATACGATCCCTGCCGCCGCCATCGTCGTGAATGCGGCGAAAAGGCCCGCAATGAGATAAGAACTGAATAGCGGTTTCAATATTTACCCCACAGCCGAGATTCGCGGCAAACGCCTGCGGGCCAATTAATCTATACTGCTGCAGAAGCATGCGGCAATGAGCTTGGCGAACGCGCGGGCACGATGGCTGATCGCGTGCTTGGCGGCAGGCTCCATCTCGCCGAAGGTCTGCGTGCCGCCCTCCGGCACGAAGATCGGGTCGTAGCCGAAGCCCCGGGTGCCGCGCGGCGGAAAGACGAGCGTGCCGCGCACTTCGCCGCGGAAAATCTCGACCTGGCCGTCGGGCCAGGCAAGCGCCAGCGCCGCAACGAAGGTTGCCCGGCGATCCGGCTTGCCAGCGAGAGCGCGCTCGACGTGCTGCATCGCCACAGCAAAATCCTTCTGCGGTCCGGCCCAGCGCGCCGAATAGATCCCGGGCGCGCCGCCGAGCGCGGCGACGGCGAGACCCGAATCGTCGGCGAGCGCCGGCAGGCCGCTCGCACACGCTGCGGCGAGCGCCTTCAACTGCGCGTTCGCCTCGAACGTCGCGCCGGTCTCCGCGGGCTCAGCCAGGCCGAGCGCCGCCGCGCCGACGACCTCGATGCCGTAGGGCCTGAGCAGATCCGCGATCTCGACCAGCTTGCCCGGATTGTGCGTCGCGATCGCCAGGCGTCCCCCGGTGATGCGCCGCGCCTCAGCCAATGCCGATCGCCGCGCGCTGGAGCTTGGCGAGCTCGGCGATGCCCTGGCGCGCCAGCGCCAGCATCTCGTTGAACCGAGCTTCCACGAAGGTTCCCTTCTCGGCCGTCGCCTGGATCTCGACGATGCCGCCGGCGCCGGTGACGACGAAATTGGCGTCGGCCTCGGCGTTCGAATCCTCGGCGTAATCGAGATCGAGCACCGGCTCGCCGGCGACGATGCCGCAGCTCACCGCGGCGACCGAGTCGTTGAGCGGAAAGACGGCGAGCGCCGCCTGCGCCATCGGACTCTTGAGCGCGAGATAGAGCGCGACGTAGCTGCCGGTGATGGCGGCGGTGCGCGTGCCGCCGTCGGCCTGGAGCACGTCGCAGTCGATGCGGATTTGGCGCTCACCGAGCGCGTTGAGATTGGCGATGGCGCGCAAGGACCGGCCGATCAGGCGCTGGATCTCGTGCGTGCGGCCGGTCTGGCGGCCGCGCGCCGCCTCACGGTCGGTGCGGGTATGGGTCGAGCGCGGCAGCATGCCGTATTCGGCGGTGATCCAGCCGCGGCCGGTGTTGCGCAGGAACGGCGGCACCTTCTCCTCGACGGTGGCGCAGCACAGCACGCGCGTGTCGCCGAACGACGCCAGGCAGGAGCCTTCGGCGTATTTCGCGGCGTTCGGTTCGAGGCGCACCGGGCGCAACTCGGTCGGCGCGCGGCCGGAGGGGCGCGGCATTCGGGTCCCTTTCAGAGGTTCGGCAATCGCGGCAAGCTAGTCCGAAGCCCGGGATAGGTAAAGCGCTTGGGTTGACCCAAGTGCCCGACCTCCCTAGATATTGCGCGCCGTGCCCGACACTGGAAACAGCAAACCCGCTTCCGTCAAGCTCGCCTCGGCGGACACCTTCGCGATCGGCGAGCTCAACGCGCGCTCGCGCGAAATCTTCCGCATGATCGTCGACGCCTATGTCGAGACCGGCGAACCGGTCGGCTCGCGCACGCTCGCGCGCCGCGGCGACCTCGAACTGTCGCCGGCGACGATCCGCAACGTCATGGCCGATCTCGAGGAGCAGGGACTGCTCTTCGCGCCACATACCTCCGCCGGCCGGCTGCCGACCGAGGCCGGACTGCGGCTGTTCGTCAACGGCCTCCTCGAGCTCGGCGGCATTTCCGAGGACGAGCGGCGCAACATCGAGGCGCAATGCGCCGCCGCGGGCAAGAGCCTGCCGCAGGCGCTCGAGCAGGCGACGGCGGCGCTCGCCGGCCTGTCGCACTGTGCCGGATTGGTGATCGCGCCCAAGACCGAGCGCGCCTTGAAGCACGTCGAATTCGTGCCGCTCGCGCCCGGCCGGGCGCTCGTCGTGCTGGTGACCGAGGACGGCCTGGTCGAGAACCGCATCATCGATGCGCCGACCGGCACGCTGCCGTCGTCTATGACCGCGGCGAGCAACTATCTCAACGCGCGCATGGTGGGCCGGACGATCGACGAATCGCGCGCCGCCATCCTCGGCGAAATCGCCCAGCGCAAGGGCGAGATCGACGAACTCACCGCGAAGCTGATCTCGGCGGGCCTCGCGTCGTGGTCGGGCAGCCCGGCCGAAAGCGCGCTCATCGTCAGGGGCCAGTCGAAGCTCCTCGAAGACGTGACCGCGCTCGCCGATCTCGAGCGCCTCCGCGCGCTCTTCGAGATGCTCGAGACCAAGGAGGCGATGGTGCGCCTCCTCGACGCGACGCGCGCCGGCGAGGGCGTGCAGATCTATATCGGCGCGGCGACGCCGCTCTTCGGCGTCACCGGCTGCTCGATGATCGTCGCGCCGTACAGCAATTCGCGCGAGCAGATGGTGGGAGCGATCGGCGTCATCGGGCCGACGCGGCTCAACTACGCGCGCATCATTCCGATGGTCGATTACACCGCAAAGGTGATCGGCCGACTGATGGGTTGAGGTCATGAACGGCGACGACGAAATTTATCGGCCAATCGATCCGGCGCAGGCCGATCCGCCGGCGATGCCGGACGCGGAGACCGCGCCCGCGCCGTCGGCGGCCGACGAGAAGATTGCGCGACTCGAGGCCGAGCTGGCGGAGACCAAGGACCGGCTGCTGCGCGCGCTCGCCGAAACCGAGAACCAGCGCCAGCGCCATCAGCGCGAGCGGCAGGACGTCCAGCGCTACGCCGCGTTCGAGTTCGCGCGCGAGTTGGTGAACGTGGCGGACAATCTGCGCCGCGCCATCGACGCCGTGCCCGAGGCCGATTCGACGGCGCGCGGCGTGATCGAGGGCGTCGCAGCGACCGAGCGCGAGCTGCTGGCAATCTTCGAGCGGCATGGCGTCAAGCGCGTCGATCCCCAGCTGGGCGAGCGCTTCGACCACAATCTGCACGAGGCGATGTTCGAAGTGCCGGGCGCGAAGCAGCCGCCCGGAACCATCGCCCAGGTGCTGCAGCCCGGCTATGTCATGCACGATCGGCTGCTGCGGCCGGCGCTGGTCGGCATCGCCAAGGCGGCGCCCGCCGACGCCGCAGCGTCCGGCGAAGACGACGCCGAATGAACCGGCGGCTTGCGCTGATTCTCGCCTACATGGTGTTGATCTGGTGCGTCCTGATTGGAATCTGGTACGCGGCTAAGCCCTGACCTAGCGGGGCGGCGACTCCAACAGCGCGGCCGCCTGCGGCCTACGCACCTGGGCGACAAGCTTCGGATCGAGCTTCGCCGCCCGCGCGAAATCCGCCGCGGCGGCGCGGGCATTGCCGAGCTGCTCGAAGGCGAAGGCGCGGCCGAGATAGGCGGAGGCGTATTTCGGCGCGAGCACGATGGCGTGGTTGAAATCGGCGAGCGCGCGCCCGTAGTCGCCGAGCAGGCCGTAGGTCACGCCGCGGTTGCGATAGGGAAACGGATCGCTCGGCGCCAGGATGATGGCGTTGTCGTAATCGGCCTTGGCCTCGTCGAAGCGCTCGAGCTCGCGCAGCGCGTTGCCGCGGTTGTTGTAGGCGATGGCGACGTCGTTGAGGCTCTCGTCGCCGGAGCCGATGACCGCCGAGCAGCCTTCGATGACGACATCGGGCGTCGCGCCGCCGGTCCCGTTGCACAATTGCTCCCAGTCGCCCAGCTCCGCCTTGGCTGAGCCGGGCGCGAAAGCGAGCACCGCCGCCGCGAGAACCGCCGGCACCGCGACGCGCGCCAGCGCGCGCCGGCGCTTCATCAGCAGGACGACAGGCATCGCGATGAGGAGCAGCGCAAGGCCGCTCGGTTCGGGCACCGGAGACGGCGCGCTGCCGATACCGCCGCCCGGCCCGCCGCCGACGGTGCCGCCGGGATCGCCGTTGCCACCACCGTTGCCGCCGCCGTTGCCGCCAGTGCTTGGATCGCCGCCGGAATTGCCGCCGTTACCCGAACCGTTACCGCCGCCACCGCCGCCGCCGTTGTTGCCTGTGGTGTCGCCGGTCGGCGGCGCCGAGGTGCTGACGAGGTCGGAGACGTTGTTGGGTATGAACATCGGATCGCCGTCGAACGGTTGCGGCGGGTCGACGGCGTCGTTGCGACGGCCGATCGCGTCATGGAAGCCGTCGAAGGCGAGCTCGACGGCGTAGTCGGCCGCGCCGTAGCCGGACGCATGCGGCCCGCCGGCATCGATCACCTGATGGACGATGGCGCGGCCATCGCCGCCCCAGGTGCCGAGCGCAAAATAGGGGTTCCGGTCGATGCCGCCATCGGCGGTGAGCGTGCGGCCGGCGGCGTCGCGCAGCAACGCCTCGAAATCGGCCGGCGGCGCAAAGCCCGCGCCATGTCCCGTTCCGCCGGACCAGGCCGAGCCGGCGCCGCCATAGGCGTCGCCCGGCCAGACGCGCGCGATCGAGGATGCATCGACGCCGACATCACCGAGCGGATCGAGCGTGGCGCCGGCATCGCGCGCGTTCATCGCCGCGAAACCGTCGACCGGAAGTGCGCCATCGACCGGCGCGGCCTGCGCGGGCGCCACGAGCGCGGCGGCAAAGCCTGAAATCAGCACGGCGGAGAGCAGAATGTGTTTCATGTGCCCAAAACTCTAGGGGCCTCGAATTAAATCCTTCTTTATTTCGGCTAAAGCTTGAATCGAATACGTTAGAAGTGTCGGTTTTCCTGACAACGGAACCCGCGGTTTGCCTCAGCCGAGTGCCGGTGCGGCCGCGTCCTGCCGCTTTAATTGCTCAGCGGCGCGTCGCCGATCGGCGACCGCATAGCAATAGACGCAGCCTTGGGCGCAACTGTCATAGGCGCCGATGTCGCGACTCTGCGCGCAGCGGCATCCGGCGCGGTTGCCTTTCTCGCGCGCCACGATCGGCCGCTCGGCGATGACCGAGAGCCGTGCCGCGTCGATGCAGCGCGCTTCGCCGGCGCCGGCGACGACCAGATGCGGCTGGGCGCAGAGCGTGAGCCGCATGCCGCAGGCGCGCGCGACCGGCACGAGCCGCGCGACGAGCGCGCGCTTCTCGTCGTCGCCGGGATCGCGCCATGCGAAGCCGTGCGCGCGCGCCGCGACGTCGAGGTTGCGCACGGTCTTGCGATAGGGCTGGACGAACGAGATGACGACCTCGTCGACGATGCCGTCGAGGGCGCGCGCGAGGCGCGCGAAATTCGCCGCGTGCCAATCGGCCGGCGTGATCGTCGACAGCACGATCGGATCGTAGCGCCAGACCACCGAGCGCGGGCCGAAGCGGCGGGCGAGATCGCGCATCTGGCGGAGCGCCGCCGCCGGCGCCAGCGTGCCGGCCTCGAGCGTGCGCGGATAGCCGGTGAGAGTGAATTGCAGATAGAAGGGCGCGACGCGGCGGATCCGGTCCCAATGGCGCGCCATCGGCGCCGCGTTCCGCGTCCAGAAGACGAAGCCATCGACCGCGCCGGAGCGCAGCGGCACCGTGCTCGGCCGGCCGCCATAGGGGTTCGGGACGCGCGCCGATCCGGCAGCGAGCCGGTCCATGAACCAGCCGGCATAGAAGGCCGGAATGTCGGTGCGGTAGCTTGCCGAAACGATCATGAAAACCGCGCTGCCGGGCGGTTTTCCGCGCCTCCACCCCTTGAGTCGGGCGCCCGGCTGACCCATCTATTAGGCCGGAAAGCGGCCGGGGGAAAGGCCGGGCGGACGTTGCAGCCGCGACCGGCGCTCCATATATATCCCCTCGGCTTTCGGGACGACCCCATTTAGAACGGGGGCTCGGGCGGCGCTTCGGGCCGCGTGAGCCTGCCCAAGGAGAGAGAGCATATGGCGAAGGTTATCGGCATCGACCTCGGCACAACCAATTCCTGCGTCGCCGTGATGGAAGGCAAGCAGGCCAAGGTCATCGAGAACAGCGAGGGCGCGCGCACGACGCCGTCGCAAGTCGCATTCACCGAGTCGGGCGAGCGCCTGGTCGGCCAGGCGGCGAAGCGCCAATCGGTCACCAATCCCGAGAACACCTTCTACGGCATCAAGCGGCTCATCGGCCGGCGCATGATCGACCCGATGGTCAAGAAGGAGATGGATCTCGTCCCCTTCAAGATCGCGCCGGGCGACAACGGCGACGCCTGGGTCGAGAGCCGCGGCAAGAAATACGCACCGTCGCAGATCAGCGCCTTCGTTCTGCAGAAGATGAAGGAGACCGCCGAGGCCTATCTCGGCGAGAAGGTCACCGAGGCGGTCATCACGGTTCCCGCCTATTTCAACGACAGCCAGCGCCAGGCGACCAAAGACGCCGGCAGGATCGCCGGCCTCGAGGTTCTGCGCATCATCAACGAGCCGACCGCCGCCGCGCTCGCCTATGGGCTGGAGCAGCGCAAGACTGGCACCATCGCGGTCTACGACCTGGGCGGCGGCACGTTCGATATTTCGGTGCTCGAAATCGGCGACGGCGTGTTCGAGGTGAAGTCGACCAACGGCGACACGTTCCTCGGCGGCGAGGATTTCGACAAGCGCGTCATCGACTACCTGGCCGACGAGTTCAAGAAGGAACAGGGCATCGACCTGCGCAGCGACCGGCTCGCGCTCCAGCGCCTCAAGGAGGCGGCGGAGAAGGCGAAGATCGAGCTGAGCTCGTCGATGCAGACCGAGGTCAATCTGCCGTTCATCACCGCGGACCAGGCCGGGCCCAAGCATCTCAACATCAAGCTGACGCGCGCCAAGCTCGAGGCGCTGGTCGACGACCTCGTCCAGAAGACGATCGACCCGTGTCGCAACGCGCTCAAGGACGCGGGACTCAAGGCGAGCGAGATCGACGAAGTCATCCTGGTCGGCGGCCAGACCCGCATGCCCAAGGTGTTCGAGACGGTGAAGAATTTCTTCGGCCGCGAGCCGAACCGCTCGGTCAATCCGGATGAGGTCGTCGCCGTCGGCGCCGCGATCCAGGCCGGCGTGCTGAAGGGCGAAGTGAAGGACGTCCTGCTGCTCGACGTGACGCCGCTGTCGCTCGGCATCGAGACGCTGGGCGGCGTGTTCACGCGCCTCATCGACCGCAACACGACGATCCCGACCAAGAAGGGCCAAGTGTTCTCGACCGCCGAAGACAGCCAGACGGCCGTGACCATCCGCGTCTTCCAGGGCGAGCGCGAGATGGCGGCGGACAACAAGCTGCTGGGCCAGTTCGACCTGGTCGGCATTCCGCCGGCGCCGCGCGGCGTGCCGCAGATCGAGGTCACTTTCGACATCGACGCCAACGGCATCGTCTCGGTTCAGGCCAAAGACAAGGCGACCGGCAAGGAGCAGCAGATCCGCATCCAGGCATCGGGCGGCCTCGGCAAGGACGACATCGAGAAAATGGTGAAGGACGCCGAGGCGCATGCCGCGGACGACAAGAAGCGCCGCGAGCTGGTCGAGGCCCGCAACCAGGGCGAAGTGCTGGTCCATTCCGCCGAGAAGACGCTCAAGGAGAACGGCGACAAGGTGCCGGCCGACGCCAAGCAGGCGGTCGAGACCGCGGTTGCCGACCTGAAGGGCGTGCTCTCGGGCGACGACATCGGCCAGATCCGGTCCAAGTCCGAAGCGCTGGCGCAGGCGTCGATGAAGCTCGGTGAGACGCTCTACAAGACGCAGCAGACGCCGCCGGGCGGCGGTCCGCAGCCGGGCGCGGGCGCGGGCGCAGGTGGTCAGGCCGGCGGCACGCAGGCCGGCAGCGAGAAGGTGGTCGACGCCGACTTCGAGGAGGTCGACGAGCAGAAAAAGCGCGGCTCCGCTTGAGCGGCGCCGCCTTTTTCGTCGCCACATCGGACCTAAAAGCGTAATAAAACGGCGATGGCGAAGCGCGATTTTTACGAGACCCTCGGCGTGACGCGGAGCGCCTCGCCCGAGGACCTCAAGAAGGCCTTTCGCAAGCTCGCCATGCAATACCACCCGGACCGCAATCCGGGCGACGCCCAGGCCGAGCAGCGCTTCAAGGAAATCAACGAAGCCTACGACATCCTCAAGGACGAGCAGCGGCGCGCGGCCTACGACCGCTTCGGCCATGCCGCCTTCGAGAACGCCGGACCGCGCGGCGGCGGCGACTTCGGCTTCGGCGCCGGATTCGGCGCCGGCTTCGCCGACATCTTCGACGAGATGTTCGGCGAGTTCATGGGCGGCCGCCGCCAGCAGGGCGCCAATCTGCGCGGCAGCGACCTGCGCTACAACCTCGACATCGCGCTCGAGGAGGCGTTTCACGGCAAGCAGACCACGGTGCGCGTGCCGACGCTCGCGGCGTGCGATGCGTGCAAGGGCACCGGCGCCGAGGCGGGCTCGCGGCCGATCAACTGTCCGACCTGCCACGGCCAGGGCCACGTGCGCGCGCAGCAGGGTTTCTTCACCGTCGAGCGCACCTGTCCGGCGTGCCACGGCGCCGGCCGGATCATCGAGAACCCGTGCCGGCAATGCGGCGGCCAGGGCCGCGTCCACAAGGAGCGGTCGCTGGCGGTGTCGATTCCGGCGGGCGTCGAGGACGGCACGCGCATCCGGCTCGCCGGCGAGGGCGAGGCTGGCGTGCGCGGCGGCGGCGCGGGCGATCTCTACATCTTCCTGACGATCAAGCCGCACCGCCTGTTCCACCGCGACGGCAGCAACGTCCACGTCCACGTGCCGGTCTCGCTGACGACGGCGGCGCTCGGCGGCGCCATCGAGGTGCCGGCGATCGACGGCAGCCGCGCGCGCGTGACGATTCCCGCCGGCACGCAGAACGGCCACCAGCTGCGGCTCAAGGGCAAGGGCATGTCGACCCTGCGCTCGACCGCGCGCGGCGACATGTATGTCGAGGTGCGCGTCGAGACGCCGGTGCACCTGTCGAAGCGCCAGCAGGAGCTGCTCAAGGAGTTCGACGCGTCCGGCGACGTGCGCAAGACGCAGCCCGAGGCCGAGGGCTTCTTCGCCAAGGTCAAAGAGTTCTTCGGCGACCTGACCGAGTAGCCGTTTTATTATTCGGCTGCGCACGACGGCGCGGACACCGATCGGGTCGCGCCCGTGCCAACCACGACATGCTATAGTCGCGCGGGGGTGGCTTTTCGGGGGAGAAGCCGGTGGTCAAGCTCGCGTTCTGGGACACGGTCAACGGCGCCTATCGCTTCGTCTTCGCGCATCCGCTGACCGTCCTGCGCACGGGCTGGCTCTATCTCCTGCTCAACACGCTCGATTTTGCGGTCCGCAAGGCGGCGCCGTCCGATGCGCGATTGACGGCGACGGCATTCGCCGTTGCCGTGTTGCTCATCGGCGCCAGCATCGCGTGGCACGTCGCCTTCGTGCGCGCGATTCTCCTGAACGAGCGGTCGTGGACCGCGGCGCTGCAATTTCGCCATCGCCATTGGCGGCTGCTCGGCGCCGGCATCGTGCTGTTTCTGATGCTGGTGCCCGTCATCGCGATCGCGGCGGTCGCCGGCTTCGCCGCCGTGCACGTCGGCGGGCCGGTGGCGGTCGCGATTTTCGGCGTGGTCGCCGTCGTCGCGATCGTGGTTTTGATCGCCGCCGCCAGCCGGCTTTATTTGCTGGGACCGGCGATCGCGACCGACGATCCAGCCAAGGCGATCCGCGCCGCCTGGCGGCGCGGCCGCGGCAACACGCTCCGGCTGCTTTTCGGCAGCGTGCTCATGGTCTTGCCCGCCGTGATCGTCGGCGCCATCGTCGGCGGGGCTTTGGGTTTGCTGCTGTTCTTCGTCACCCAGGGCGCCATATCCGCCGAGGCGTGGGTGGCGCAGCTGAGTCTTGCCGGCCGTATCGCGCTCGGCGTCGGCCAAGGCATCTTCCAGCTCGTGATCGGCGCGCTGGGCGCCACGTTTTACGCCTTCGCCTATCGCCAGCTCGCGGTGAACTGGAATCCGCCGCCGGCGCTCGCGGCGGCCGCGCTCGACACCTGAGCCGGCTCGACGGCGGCACGCGCTTCGGCTAAACCGGTCGCCCCGCCAACAGCCCGAGTCGCGCGTCTCCCGTGTCCCGAAAGCTGCTTCTCCCGCTGGCGATCCTGTGGCTCGCCGGCATGGGCCTGCGTCTCACCGTGCTGGCGGTGCCGCCGGTAATTCCGCTCATCCACACCGAGCTGCAGATGAGCGAGACCGAAGTCGGCACGCTGGGCTCGCTGCCGTCGCTGCTCTTCGCGTTCGCGGCGGTGCCGGGCTCGCTCTTGATCGCGCGCTTGGGCGCGGTGCCGACGCTGGTCGCCGGCCTGATCCTGGCGGCGCTCGGCTCGGCGGCGCGGGGCGCAGCGCCCGGCGTGGCGACGCTCTACCTCGCCACCGTGGCGATGGGCGCGGGCGTCGCCATCATGCAGCCGGCGCTGCCGCCGCTGGTGCGCGCCTGGTGCCCCAACCGCATCGGCTTCGCCACCGCGGTCTACAGCAACGGCCTCTTGGTCAGCGAGACCCTGCCGGTGGCGCTGACGCTGCCCGTCGTGCTTCCGCTGGTCGGCGGCAGCTGGCGCTGGAGCTTCGTCGTCTGGGCGGTGCCCGTGCTGGCGACGGCGTTCCTCGTCCTGGCGCTGGCGCCGCGCGACGTCCACCCGCGTTTGGGCGCGCGCCGGCGCTGGTGGCCCGACTGGAAGAATCCGCTGGTGTGGCGCCTCGCCTTCATGATGGGCGGCGTCAACACCGCCTACTTCGCGACCAACACCTTCCTGCCGGACTACCTGCACGCGACCGGCGACGGACGGTGGATCAGCATCGCGCTGACCTCGCTCAATTTCTGTCAGCTGCCGGCGTCATTCGCGATGCTGGCGCTGGCCGAGAAGCTGGTGCGGCGACACGCCGCCTATATCGGCCTCGCGGCCCTGGTGCTAGCGAGCGCGGCCGGCCTCGCCTTCATGCCCGGCATCTGGATCGTGGTGTGGTCGGGCGTGCTGGGTTTCGCCAATTCGGCGATGCTGGTGCTGATGCTGGCGCTGCCGCCGCTCTTGGCCGGGCACGACGACGTCCACCGTCTCACCGCGGCGATGTTCACGATTTCCTATCCGACCGCCGTGGTGTTTCCCATCCTTGCGGGCTTCGCGTGGGACGCAACCGGCTGGCCGGCGTTCGCCTTCGCGCCGGCGGCGATCGCGGCAGTAGCGATCATCGCGCTGACGCCGACCATCGACTTCGATCACCGCGCGCCCTGAGGAACCGCGCTACTGCGAGGAACCGCGCTACTGCGCGGCGACGGTCGCGCTCTGCGCGGCCTCGTCGCCGAGCGCCGCCAGCACGCCTTCGCGGATGGTCTTGAGCCGCGCTTCGTCCTCGATCTTGTGGCCGAAGAGATCCTTCACGTAGAAGACGTCGATCACCTTCTCGCCGTAGGTCGAGATCTTGGCGCTCGAGATCTGCAGGTTGAGCGCGGTCAAGGCGCGGGTCACCTGGAACAAAAGGCCGGGCCGGTCGCGACCGTTGACCTCGATGACGGTGTGGGCGCGGCTCGCGTTGTTGTTGATGATGACGCGCGGCGGCACGGCCAGCGCGCGGGTGCGCGCGGGGATCGCCGGCGGCCTGGCGAGCTCGACATGCGCCTTGATCGCGCCCGACAGCACGCCGTCGAGCGTCGCCTCGAGCCGCGCGATCCGCTCCGGCTTGTCGAAGGCGCCGCCCAGCTGGTCCTGCACCGTGAAGGTGTCGAGCGCCATGCCGTTCTGCATGGTGAGAATCTTGGCGTCGACGATGTTGGCGCCGGCAATCGCCAGCGCGCCGGCGATGCGCGAGAACAGGCCGGCGTGGTCGGCGGTGTAGAGCGTAACCTCGGTCACCGCGCGCTGCGCGTCGACGCGCGTCTCGACGGTGAGCAGCTTGCCGCTGCGCTCGGCCTCGCGGATGAGGCGCGCGTGCCGCGCCATCGCTTCGGGCTCGAACGACAGCCAGTAGAACGGATAGCCCTTGGCGATGAAACTTTCGATCTCGTCGCGCGAGAAGTCGGGCAGCAGCTTGACCACCTCCTCCTGCGCACGGGAGATGCGTTCGAGGTGGCCGGTCTCGACCAGGCCGCCGGCCATGAGATCGGCGGCGCGGTTGTAGAGCTCGCGCAAGAGCGTCGCCTTCCAGCCGTTCCACACCTTGGGCCCGACGGCGCGGATGTCGACCACGGTCAGCACCAGCAGCAGCTTGAGCCGCTCGGGCGACTGCACGCGGGCGACGAAATCGGATATCGTCTGCGGATCGTCGATGTCGAGCTTGAAGGCGGTGGCGCTCATCAGCAGGTGCCAGCGCACCAGCCAGGCGACGGTCTCCGTCTCTTCGGCCGAGAGGCCGAGCCGCGGCCCGAGCTTCAGCGCCACGTCCTCGCCGAGGATCGAATGATCGCCGCCGCGGCCCTTGGCGATGTCGTGGCAGAGCACGGCGAGATAGAGCGCGCGGCGCGAGGACGCGTCGATCGTCGGCACCAGCGAGGTCGCCAGCGGCAGCTCGTCCTGCAACAGACCTTTCTCGATCTTCGCCAGGATGCCGATGGCGAAGATGGTGTGCTCGTCGACGGTGTAGATGTGATACATGTCGTACTGCATCTGTGCGACGACACGGCCGAAATCCGGCACGAAGCGGCCGAAGACGCCGGCCTCGTTCAAGCGCCGCAGCGCGACCTCGGGATCCTTGCGCGAGGTCAGGATTTCCATGAACAGGCGGTTGGCCTCGGGATCGGCGCGCAGATCGGCGTCGATCAGGCGCAAATTGTGCGTGATCAGGCGCAGCGCGTGCGGATGGATGTCGAGGTCGTGCTCCTCGGCGACGTGAAAGAGGCGCAGCAGGTTCACGCGGTCGCGACGGAAGGCGTCCTCGCCGTCGACGTCGATGCGGCCGCCTTCGACGACGAAGCCTTCGAGTCGCTTGCTGCCGCCGCCCCACGGCCGCCAAGCCAGCAGCGGCCGCGCCTTGTGCTCGGATTCGAGCACCGCGCAGATGATGCGCGTCAGGTCGCCGACGTCCTTGGCGACCAGGAAGTAATGCTTCATGAAGCGCTCGACGCCGCGCGAGCCGGCGTGATCGGTGTAGCCCATGCGGCGGCCGATCTCGGCCTGGTAGTCGAAGGTCAGGCGGTCCTCGGCGCGGCCGGCGAGGAAATGCAGGTGGCAGCGCACGGTCCACAGGAAATTCTGCGCGCGGGCGAAGCGGGCCGCCTCGTCGGCCGAGAACACCTTGAGCGCGACCAGCTTCGAGACGCCGTCGACGCGATAGGCGAACTTGGCGATCCAGAACAGCGTGTGCAGGTCGCGCAGGCCGCCTTTGCCTTCCTTGACGTTGGGTTCGACGACGTAGCGTGAATCGCCGAGCCGCTGGTGGCGCGCGTTGCGCTCCTCGAGCTTGTCCCTGACGTAGGCGGCGGCGTTGCCCTTGACGATGTCGGCGTCGAACGCCGCCTTCATCGTGTCGAAGATCTCCTGCTCGCCCCAGACGTAGCGCGCCTCGAGGATGGCGGTGCGGATGGTGAGATCGGATTTCGCCTGCGCGATGGTCTCGGTGATCGAGCGCGTCGACTGGCCGACCTTGAGGCCCAGATCCCACAGCGCATAGAGCATGTATTCGACGACCTGCTCGGTATGCGGCGTCGCCTTGTAGGGCAGCAGGAAAAGCAGATCGACGTCGGAATAAGGCGCGAGCTCGCCGCGGCCGTAGCCGCCGACCGCGACCAGCGCCATGCGCTCGCCCGCGGTCGGATTGGCGGCGGGATAGACGTGGCCGACGGTGAAGTCGTAGAGCACGCGGATGAGCTGATCCATCAGGAAGGAGAGTGCGTGCGCGGCGTCGGTGCCCGAGCCGTCCTCGTCGAAGCGCTGGCGGATCTCGGCGCGGCCGGCGGCGAGCGCCTCCTTGAAGAAGGCGACGAGCTGCTGCGGCGTCGGCGTGCCTTTTTCGGTGAGTTCGTTGAGCCGCGCCTGGAGCGTGCGGCGATCGACCACCGCGCGCGGCCGGATGATGCTGGGCATGGCGCCAGTTTACACGGGCGGCCGCGTCCTGTCGCCCGGGAAGGCCGCGCCGCTCAGCCCCGCTCGTCGAGCAAGCCCTTGAGCTTGTAGAGGAATTCGAGCGCGTCCTTGGGCGAGAGCTCGTCCGGACGCAGCCTCGCGAGCAGCGCGTCGAGCGCCGACGGCGCCGTTGCGGCGGGCTTCGCCGGCACCGCGGCGGTGAAGAGCGGCAGGTCGTCGGCGAGCTTCGCCAGCTGGCCGCGCTGCTCGCCCTTCTCGAGCGTCGCCAGCACCGCCTCCGCGCGCGCGATCACCGCCGGCGGCAGGCCGGCGAGCTTCGCGACGTGGATGCCGTAGGAGCGGTCGGCGGCGCCCGCCGCCACCTCGTGCAGGAAGACGACTTCGCCCTGCCACTCTTTGACGCGCATGGTGCGGCACGAGAGCTCGGCGAGCTTCGACGCCAGCGCGGTGAGCTCGTGGTAGTGCGTCGCGAAGAGGGCGCGGCAGCGGTTGACGTCGTGCAGGTGCTCGAGCGTCGCCCAGGCGATGGAGAGCCCGTCGAAGGTGGCCGTGCCGCGGCCGATCTCGTCCAAGATCACGAGCGAGCGAGCGGTCGCCTGGTTGAGGATCGCCGCGGTCTCGACCATCTCGACCATGAAGGTCGAGCGGCCGCGCGCTAGGTCGTCCGCAGCGCCGACGCGCGAGAAGAGGCGATCGACGACGCCGAGCGTGGCATCCGCCGCCGGCACGTAGGACCCCATCTGGGCGAGGATGGCGATGAGCGCGTTCTGGCGCAGGAACGTGCTCTTGCCCGCCATGTTGGGTCCGGTCAGCAGCCAGAGCCGCTGGTCCGGCTTCAAATCGCAGTCGTTGGCGACGAAGGGCTGGCCCGCGGTCTTGAGCGCGAGCTCGACCACCGGATGGCGGCCGCCGACAACCGCGAATTCCGTGCCGTCGCCGATCGCCGGTCGGCAATAGTCGCGCTCGGCGGCGAGCTGGGCGTGCGACGCCGCGACGTCGACCGCGGCGAGCGCCGCCGCGGCGCGCTGGATCATCTCGGCGCGGGCGCGCGCCTCGCCGACGAGGTCGTCGAAGAGTTTGAGTTCGAGCGCCAGCGCCTTGTCGGCGGCCGAGGCGATCTTGCTTTCGAGCTCGGCGAGCTCGGTCGTGGCATAGCGCATCGACGAGGCGAGCGTCTGGCGGTGGATGAATTGCGGACCGAGCCGGCCGGCCTGCGCCGGCGTCACGTCGATGTGATAGCCCAGGACGTTGTTGAAGCGGATCTTGAGCGACGCGATGCCGGTCTCGCGGGCGTAGCGCGCCTGGAGCTCGACGATGAGCCGCTTGCCGTCGTCGCGTAAGTCGCGCAGCGCATCGAGCTCGGCGTTGTATCTGGCGGCGATGAAGCTGCCGTCGCGCGCGACGAGCGGCAGCTCGGCCGCCAGCGCACGGGCGAGACGGCCGACGAAGGTCGCGTGCTCGCCGAGATCGCGCACGGCCGCGGCGATCAATGCCGGCGCTTCGCCGGCGAGAAGCGCGCGTAACGCCGCGCTTTCGCCGAGCGTGTCGCGCAAGCAGGCGAGATCGCGCGGTCCGCCGCGGCCGAGCGCGAGGCGCGCCATGGCGCGCGCCATGTCGCCGCAGCGCCGCAGGATGGCGCGGACGTCGTCGCGCCGGCGCTCGTCGGCGTGGAAGAATGCGACCGCGTCGAGCCGCGCCGAGATCGCCGGCCGGTCGGTCAGCGGCGCCGCCAAATGCTCGGCCAAGAGCCGCGCGCCCGCACCGGTCGCGGTGCGGTCGAGCGCCGTCAGGAGGCTGCCTTTGCGCTCGCCGGCGAGGGTCTCGGTCAATTCGAGGTTGCGCCGCGTCGCCGGGTCGATCGCCATGAAGGCGCCGCCGGCGATCTGCCGCGGCGGCGCGAGCGCCGGCAGCTTGCCCTGCTGGGTGAGCGCGACGTAATCGACCAGCGCGCCTGCGGCGGCGATCTCGGCGCGCGTGAAGGCGCCGAATGCGTCGAGCGCGGCGACGCCGTAAAGCGCCTCGAGCCGCTTGCGGCCGTTGTCCGAATCGAAGCGCGGATTGGGCAGCGGCGTCAGCGCCGATTTCCAGTCGTCCAAGAGCTCGAACAAGGCCGGCCGCTGGACCAGCCGCTCGGGCAGCAGAATCTCGCCGGGCGCGAGCCGCGCCAGCACCGCCGCCAGGTCGCGGACGGCAACCGTCTGGAGCGCGAAATCGCCGGTCGAGAGATCGAGCCAGGCGAGGGCAAGCTCGCCCTGCGCCTCGGCGAGCGCCGCGAGATAATTGTTGCGCCGCGCGTCGAGGAGATTGTCCTCGGTCAGCGTGCCGGGCGTGACAATGCGGATGACGGCGCGTTTCACCGGCGCCTTGCTGCCGCGCCTCTTGGCTTCGGCCGGGTCCTCCATCTGCTCGCAAACGGCGACGCGGAAGCCCTGGCGGATGAGCCGCGCGAGATAGGCGTCGGCGGCATGGACCGGCACGCCGCACATCGGGATGTTGTCGCCGTCGTGCTTGCCGCGCTTGGTCAGCGTGATGTCGAGCGCGCGCGCCGCCTTGGCCGCGTCGTCAAAGAACAGCTCGTAGAAATCGCCCATGCGATAGAACAGCAGGCAGTCGGGATGGGCGCGCTTGATTTCGAGATATTGCGCCATCAACGGCGTGGCATCGGCGGCGGGACCGACCGAAGCGGCCGGCCGGGCCGGCGGCACCGTCGACTCGCCGGCGGCTTCGCTGGCGCGGACTTCCTGCGTCATGAGGCGAAGCTAGCACTGGACCGACGCGCGGCAAACCAGCCCGGCGGCGCCGGTCGCTTGCAACTGCCGCTTGCGCGCCGGACCGGCTAGACTGTCGGCCATGCGATCCGCCCGACCGCCGACGATCTCACGGGCCGCGCGATGAACACGCTCGCGCGGGTGCTGCTCGGTGGGCTGGCGACGGTGTCGCCGGCGTTCGTCGTCCTGGCGGTGCTCGCGGGCGGCGGGTGGCTGGCGCCCGGCCCGGCGCTGGCGGCCGCGATCGCGATCTATGTCGGCGTGACCGCGCTGCTCGCGCCGCTGATCGGCGGCGTCGCCGGCGTGCGCGGCGCGCTCGACCGCATGGCGGCGAACGAGCCCGCGCCCGAGGTGCAAAGCTTCAGCCCGTCGGTGCGCGAGCTTTGGCTGGCGCTCGGCCGCTGGGCACGCAGCGTGCGGGCCGAAATCCGCGCCCGCGACGCCGCGCTCGAATCCGCGCGCTCGGTCCTGGCAACGCTGCCCGAGCCGCTGCTCCTGCTCGACGCCAACCGCCGCGTGGTGCGGGCCAATGCCGCCGCCGCGACGCTCTTCGGCGAACGCATCGAGGGCCGCGATCTCGCCGGCGCGCTGCGCCATCCGTTGGTGCTGGCGGCGACCGACCAGGTGCTTAAGGGCGAATCGACGCGCACCGCCGAGTTCGAACTGACGAGCCCGGTCGAACGCCATTTGCGCGCGGTGGTCGCGCGGCTCGTGCCCGAGGCCGAAGGCGCGGCCGCCGTCCTGCTGCTGCACGACCTGACCGAATTGAAGCGCGCCGAGCGGCTGCGCGCCGATTTCGTCGCCAACGCCAGCCACGAGCTCAGGACGCCATTGGCCACGCTGGTCGGATTCATCGAGACCCTGCGCGGCCCGGCGCGCGACGACGCCGAGGCGCGCCAGCGCTTCCTCGGCATCATGGCGGAGCAAGGCGCGCGCATGACCCGGCTCGTCGAGGACCTGCTGTCGCTATCGCGCATCGAGATGAACGAGCATCGCGCGCCGACCGAGGCGGTGCGCATCGAGATCGCGCTGCGTCAGGCGGCCGATCCGCTGGAGCCGCGGGCCAAGGCGCGCGGCATGAGCTTCACCTTCGATGTCGCGCCGGACCTGCCGCCGGTGGCCGGCGATCTCGACGAGCTGGTGCAGGTCTTCCAGAACCTGTTCGACAACGCCCTCAAATACGGCGACCAGGACACCACCATCGAGGTGGTGGCGCGGCCCTCGACCAAGGCGCTGACCGGCGCGCGGCCCGGCGAGCGCGCGCCCGCGGTGGCCGTCGCCGTCCGCGACCACGGCGGCGGTATCGCCCACGAGCACATTCCGCGGCTGACCGAGCGCTTCTACCGGGTCGACGCCGCGCGGTCGCGGGCGCTCGGCGGCACCGGCCTCGGCCTGGCCATCGTCAAGCATATCGTCAGCCACCATCGCGGCGCCTTCGAGATCGACAGTGAGCTCGGCCAGGGCTCCGTCTTCACCGTTCATCTGCCGGCCGCTGCCGGCCAGAAAGTCCAAGCCGGAACAGCGGCTTAGACGACAACCGTAAAATGACGGCAGCTGTCATAAAAGCGTAATGGCTGGCGCGTAACCCTGTCTCCTCCAAAGCACGGTGAAGACGGGGATCAGGTTGGACGCTCGCTCGCACGGCCCGGCGGCGGTGACCGCCGTGGGGCTTGCGCCCCGCTCCATGCGGCGCCAGCGCCTCGGCGATATCGTGTTCCGCCGCCTCACGCAGGGCTTCGCCATCGGCGTCCTGCTCCTGCTGGGCGCGGTGATCGCCGCGCTGGCGAGCGGTTCGACGCTCGCCTTCCACAAATTCGGCCTGGGCTTCCTGGTGAGCGAGGCCTGGAACCCGGTCAAGGATGTCTTTGGCGCGCTGCCGGCGATCTACGGCACGATGGTGACCGCGCTGGTCGCCATGCTGCTCGGGGTGCCGGTGGCCCTCGGCATCGCCGTCTTCCTGACCGAACTCTGCCCGCGGGCGCTGCGGCGGCCGATCGGCGTGCTGATCGAGCTGCTGGCGGCGATCCCCAGCATCATCTACGGCGTCTGGGGCCTGTTCGTGCTGGCGCCGCTGCTGCAAACGACGCTGCAACCGGCGCTGATCGACACGCTGGGCAACGTGCCCGTGATTGGCGCCTTGTTCCAGGGACCGCCCTACGGCCTCGGCGTGCTCACGGCGGGCCTGATCCTGGCCGTGATGGTTCTGCCGTTCATCGCCGCCGTGACCCGCGACGTGTTCCTGACGGTGCCGGCGATGCTGCGCGAGAGCGCTTACGGCATGGGCGCGACCACCGCCGAGGTGGTCCGCGCGATCGTCCTGCCGCATTCGCGCATCGGCATCGTCGGCGGGGTGATGCTCGGCCTCGGCCGCGCGCTCGGCGAGACCATGGCGGTGACCTTCGTCATCGGCAACAATCATCACATCACGGCGTCGCTGCTGGCGCCGGGAACGACGATCTCGGCGTCGCTCGCCAACGAGTTCACCGAGGCGGTAAGCGACACCTACACCTCGTCGCTGATCGCGCTCGGATTGATCCTTTTCGTCATCACCTTCATCGTCCTCGCCTGCGCCAATTTCCTGCTCTGGCGCCTGTCGGCGAAGGAGGGCGCATGAACATCATGAACATTTACGCGCGCCGCCGCGCCGTCAATTTCGCCATCATGTCGCTCTCTCTGCTGGCCACCGCGACCGGCCTCTTGGTGCTGTTCCTGATCCTGTGGTCGCTGCTGCGGCAGGGCCTGCCCGCGCTGTCGCTCGCCTTCTTCACCCAGAGCACGCCGGCGCCCGGCAACATCGGTGGGGTGATGAACGCGATCTATGGCAGCCTGGTGATGACCGTGGTCGCGACGCTGGTCGGCACGCCGATCGGCATCCTGACCGGCACCTATCTCGCCGAATTCTCGCGCGGCTCGCACCTGGCCCAGGCGGTCCGCTTCATCAACGACATCCTGCTGTCGGCGCCGTCGATCGTCATCGGCCTCTTCGTCTACGAAGTGATGGTCGTCCGCATGGGTCATTTCTCGGGCTGGGCCGGGGCCGTGGCGCTCGCCATCATCTTCGTACCGGTGGTGGTGCGCACCACAGAAAACATGCTGGTCCTGGTGCCGGCGAGCCTGCGCGAGGCGGCGGTGGCGCTGGGCGCGCCGCGCTGGAAGGTCATCGTCCTGGTGGTCTACCGCGCCGCGGTCCAGGGATTGTTGACCGGCGTGTTGCTGGCCGTGGCGCGCGTCGCCGGCGAGTCCGCGCCACTCCTCTTCACCGCGCTCAACAACCAGTTCTGGAGCACCGACATGAATGCGCCGATGGCCAATCTGCCGGTGGTGATCTTCCAATTCGCGCTCAGCCCCTATGCCGATTGGCAGCTTCTCGCCTGGGGCGGCGCGTTGCTCATCACCCTCACCATCCTGGCGTTGAACATCTTTGCACGGCTCATGGCGAGTTGGAGCAGCTTCGGCAAATGACATACGAAATCCGCCCGATCGAAACATCCGCCCCGCCGCGCCCGCGTCTGATACAAATGCCCGCCGTGGAAACGCCCAAGCCGACCGCCCCCCAGACCGCGGAAGCTGCGGACCAGGCGCAGGCCAAGGTCGCGATCAAGGATCTGCGCTTCTATTACAAGAACTACGAGGCGCTGAAGGGCATCAACCTGACGCTGCACGACAAGCGGGTCACCGCCTTCATTGGTCCGTCGGGCTGCGGCAAGTCGACGCTGCTCCGCGTCCTCAACCGCATCTACGAGCTCTATCCCGATCAGCGCGCGACCGGCCAGGTGCTGGTCGACGGCCAGGACATCCTCGACCCGCGCCAGGACTTGAACCTGCTGCGCGCGCGCATCGGCATGGTTTTCCAGAAGCCGACGCCGTTCCCGATGTCGATCTACGACAACGTCGCCTTCGGCATCCGCTTGTACGAGCGGCCGAGTGCGCGCGAGCTCGACGAGCGCGTCGAAGAAGCGCTCAAGCGCGCGGCGCTGTGGGACGAGGTCAAGGACAAGCTGCGCGAAAGCGGATTGTCGCTCTCGGGCGGCCAGCAGCAGCGCCTCTGCATCGCCCGCGCCATCGCCGTCAGGCCCGAAATCCTGCTCCTCGATGAGCCCGCTTCCGCCCTCGATCCGATCTCGACGCAGCGTATCGAGGAGCTGATTGCCGACCTCAAGTCCGACTATTGCATCGTGATCGTCACGCACAATATGCAACAGGCCGCACGCAGCTCGGACTATACGGCGTTCATGTACTTGGGACAGATGATCGAGTTCGACACGACCGAGACCATCTTCACGCATCCCAAGGAACGCCAGACGGAAGACTACATCACCGGCCGCTTCGGCTGAGGAGCGCGAGCATGGTCTCCGAACACATCATCAAGAGCTACGACCAGGAGCTCCAGCGGCTCGACAACATCATCGCCGAGATGGGCGGCTTGTCGGAAAGCCAGCTCGCCGCGGCGATCGAGGCGGTGGCCAAGCGCGACAGCGAGCTGGCGGCGCGGGTGGTCAAGTCGGACGCGCAGGTCGACGAGCTGGAGCGCGAAGTCGAGAGTCTGGTGGTGCGGCTCCTGGCGCTGCGCCAGCCGATGGCCCGCGACCTGCGCCAGATCATCGCCGGCCTGAAGATTGCCTCGGATCTCGAGCGCATCGCCGACTACGCCGCCAACGTCGCCAAGCGGGCGATCGCCCTCAACCAGGCGCCGCCGGTAAAGCCGGTTTCCGGCATTCCGCGCATGGGACGGTTGGGCAGCGGCATGATCAAGGATGTGCTTGACGCCTTCGTCGAGCGCGACGCCGACAAGGCGCTGGCGGTGTGGCTGCGCGACGAGGAGATGGACGATCTCTACACCAGCCTGTTCCGCGAGCTCCTGACCTACATGATCGAGGACCCGCGCAACATCACCGCCTGCACCCACCTGCTGTTCATGGCGAAGAATCTCGAGCGCATCGGCGACCACGCCACCAACATCGCCGAGACGCTCTACTTCCTGGTGCACGGCACGCCGCTGGCGCAGGTGCGGCCGAAACGGGACCGTACCAGCCTGGCGCTCGCGCCCGACGCCGATGTCGACGACCTCGAGGAGGATCAGGCCTGATGCGTCCCGCGGTGCTGGTGGTCGAAGACGAGACGGCGCTACTGACGCTGCTGCGCTACAACCTGGAGAAGGAAGGCTTCGCCGTCAGCGCCGCGCACGACGGCGAGGAGGCGCTGCTGCAACTCAAGGAAGCGAAGCCCGACGCCGTCCTGCTCGACTGGATGCTGCCGCGCGTCTCGGGCATCGAGGTCTGCCGCCAGATCCGGCGGACGCCGGCGTGGCGCGACCTGCCGGTCATCATGCTGACGGCGCGCGGCGAGGAAGGCGATCGCGTGCGCGGCCTCGATTCCGGCGCCGACGACTACGTGGTGAAGCCGTTCAGTCCGAACGAGCTCATCGCGCGACTGCGCGCGGTCATCCGCCGCGCCCGGCCGGCAGCGGCCGCCGAGACGCTGCGCTTTTCCGATCTCGCCCTCGACCTCTCCGCGCACAAGGTGGCGCGCGGCGGCAAGCCAATCCATCTCGGTCCGACCGAATTTCGCCTGCTGCGCTTCCTGATGGAGCGGCCCGGCCGCGTGTTCTCGCGCGAGCAGCTCTTGGACGCCGTGTGGGGCCGCGACGCCGAGGTCGAGCTCAGGACCGTCGACGTGCATATCCGCCGACTGAGGAAGGCGCTCAACGGCGGCGGCCGCAACGACGTCATCCGCACGGTGCGCGCCGCCGGCTATGCCCTCGACGAGACCGTCGTCTAGCCGATAGCATACGGCCCCGCGCCGCCGAGGGGCCTTTCCGATGAGCGATGTGCCGAACCTGAGAGTGCCCGTCGCTGACGTGACGGTGGCGGCCTACCGCGCCGTGTTCCTCCGGCTCGGCGCCGTGCTCGAGCTCGGCTGGCTGCCGCTCCTGATCCTGCTCGCGGTCTCGATCGTGCCGGCGGCGCTGCCAGCGAATTTCGGCGACCAGAATGCGGCGCTGCGTGCCCTGCCCGACTTTCTCGACCTGATCGCCGGTGCGCTCTGCCTCAACGCGTTCGGCGTCCGCTGGTATCAGGCGCAGCTGCTCGGCGCCGCCGGCAGCCAGCCGTGGCTCGGGCCGTGGGCCCGCTTCCTGCTCTACACCTTCGCGCTCTACCTCGCGTTGGGCGTGGTGCTCACCCCGTTGCTCTACCTGGCGCTCGCCGCCAACGCGGCCGGCGTCGCCGCCGAGGCCGGCGCGGCCGCGGTCGATCTTGCCGTCGTCGTCGGTTTGCTGCTGACGATGGCGCGGCTGGCGTTGCTCTATCCCGCCGCCGCGACCGGCCGGCCGATCGGCATCGGCGGCGTATGGCGTGCGACCCGCGGCAACGGCTGGCGCATCGTGTGGTGCTGGCTGTTCGCCACCGCGCCGCTGCTGCTCGCCGTGCAGATCATCATGGGCGCGGTCTTCAGCGGCTTCCATCTCGGCGCCCGCGCGCCGATGGGTCTGTACATCCTGCGCGGGCTCGTCGGCACGATGGCCGATTTCCTGATCGCCGCGCTCGGCGCCGCCGTGCTCAGCGCGTTCTACCGCCGCCTCGTCCAGGCCCAGGAAAGCTGACGCCAGGCAGGCCACGCGGCCGACTGCCCAACAATTGTGCAGTGCACATAACAATTTAGCCATGTTTTCAGTGCCTTGAATATGCTATTGTGCGTCGCAATATACCGCTTGGTGGGAAACGCCACGGGCAATGCGCGGGAGTGTTCGCCATGTGGCCATATACGATCGACGAAGCCGACGCCTTGAACGGTCCGCGCGGCGAGCTTGCCGCCCGCACCGTCGCGATGCCGGCCGACACCAATCCGTCGGGCGAGATCTTCGGCGGCTGGATCATGTCGCTGATGGACTCGGCCGGCATGATGACGGCGACGCGCCACGCCCACGGCCGCGTCACCACCGTCGCCGTGACCGACATGGCATTCCACTGCCCGGTCAAGGTCGGCGACGTCGTCTGCTGCTATACCGATCGGGTGCGCAGCGGCCGCACCTCGGCCACGTTTCACATCGAGGTCTGGGTGTTGCGCGGCGGCCAGGGTGCGCGCCTCAAGGTCACGTCCGCGGAATTCACCTTCGTCGCGCTCGACGCCGAGGGCCGGCCGCGCGTCTTCCTGCAACCGGCGGAAGCGACCGCCTGAACGGCGGCGCTAGCGCGAGCCGAAGATCGCGTTGATCAGGCTCTTGAGAATGCCGGGATGGTCCGCCTGTGCCGGCGCACTCGGAGGCGGCGGCGCACCGCGGTTGAAGAAATTGCCGAGGGCGACGAGGGCGCCCGGCCCGGGCAGGTCGCGCACCGGCATGGTGCGCGTCGCTGCGGCCATGAAGGCGTGCCAGGTGCGCGCCGGCAGGCTGCCGCCGACGACGCGCTTCATCGGCGAATTGTCGTCGTTGCCGAACCACACGCCGCAGACCAGATCGGCGGTATAGCCGACGAAGAGCGCGTCGCGGAAATCCTGCGTCGTGCCGGTCTTGCCGGCATCCGGCCGGTCGAGCGCCGCGGCGCGGCCGGTGCCGCGCGCGATCACGCCTTCGAGCAGCTGATTCATCTCGCCGGCGATGCCGGCGTCGATGACGCGCGGCGCGCCCGAGCCGGCGCGGCGATAGAGCACGCCGCCATGCGCGTCGCGGATTTCGAGCACCGCGTGCGGCCAGGCGGCGATGCCGCCGCTGGCAAAGGCGGCATAGGCCGAGGTGAGCTCCAGGAGCGAGACGCTGCCGGTGCCGAGCGCCAGGCTGTCGTCGTCGGGCAGCGGCGTGGTGATGCCGAGACGCCGCGCAGCGGCAATGACGTTGCCGGGCCCGACGCGCTCGATCACCTGCGCGGCGACGGTGTTGATCGAATAGGCGACGGCGTCAGCCACCGTGACGTCGCCGCGATACTTGTTCTCGTAGTTGTGCGGCTCCCAATCGCCGATGCGGATCGGCGCGTCGTTGAAATGGTCGCTCGGCTTGATGCCGTGCTCGAGCGCGGCAAGGTAGACGAAGGGCTTGAAGCTCGAACCCGGCTGGCGCAGCGCCTGGGTGGCGCGGTTGAACTGGCTGTCGCTGTAGTCGCTGCCGCCGACCATGGCGCGGATCGCGCCGTCGGGCGACATCGCGACGAGCGCGCCCTGCGTCACGTGATCGGCGGCGCCGTCGGCGGCGAGCGTCCGCGCCACCGCTTGTTCGGCATAAGCCTGCATTTTGGGGTCGAGCGTGGTGGCGACGACGACGTCGTGGCCGTTGATGTCGGCGAAGCTGCCGATCTGGCTGGCGATCCAGTCGGCGAAATAGCGGCTGCCGGGCGGCGCCCGGCCGGCCGCGGCGAGCTGGCTCTTCTGCCGCTCGGCGACCCGCGCCTGCGCCGCGGTGATGTAGCCGGCCTCGACCATGTTGGCGAGCACCTGATCGGCGCGGCCGGCGGCGCGGGCGCGATCGTTGATCGGGCTGAACCGCGACGGCGCCTTCAAGAGACCGGCGATCACCGCCGCCTCGTAAAGCGTGATGTTGCGCGCCGACTTGTTGAAGTAGCGGTGCGCTGCGGCGTCGACGCCGTAGGTGCCGGCGCCGAGATAGACGCGGTTGAGATAGAGCTCGAGGATCTGGTTCTTGGTGAACTTACGCTCGAGCCAGAACGCGAGCATGGTCTCGCGGACCTTGCGCGCGATCGTCCGGTCGGGCGTGAGGAAGAGGTTCTTGGCGAGCTGCTGGGTGATGGTGCTGCCGCCCTGGACGATGTGACCGGCGCGCAGATCGGCGAAGGCCGCGCGCGCTATGCCGATCAGGTCGATGCCGAAATGATGGTAGAAGCGGCGGTCCTCGGTCGCGATCACCGCCTCCGGCAGATAGCGCGGCAGCTCGCGGAGCCGCAGCGGCTCGCCGAACAGGTCGCCGAAGGTCGCGATCAGCGAGCCGTCGTCGGCGAGGATAGTGACCGACGGCCGGCGCTGCGACTCGGTGAGCTGATCGGTGCTCGGCAGGGTCAGCGCGAAATAGACCAGCGCGCCGGCGCCGGCGAGAAACGCCCACAGCGCCGCAAACGCGAGCCACCGCCCGAGATTCTGGCGAGGCGGCCGCCGCGGACCGCGCGGCCGCCGGTCGCCGCGCAAATCGTCCTTGCCGAGACGCGCCATCGAATACCGCCGTTGCGGTCATGCTTCTACCACAGCGCGATAGCGGCGACGCGCGGCTTTTGCGATGATCGCGCGCCGATCGACGATTTGCCCCAAAAGTGCCGCTGTGCTGCCGCGATTCCGCCCGAGACCGACGACCGAGCACCGATGACCATCGCCCTGCTGATTCTCGCCGGCACTTATCTGGTGATGGCGCTCGGCCGGCTGCCGGCATCGCGACTCGACCGCACCGGCGCGGCGCTGCTGGGCGCGAGCCTGATGGTGGCAAGCGGCACGCTCAGCCTCGACGAGGCCTATCGTGCGATCGATTTCGGCACCATCACGCTGCTGCTCGGCATGATGATCGTGGTCGCCAATCTGCGCCTCGCCGGATTCTTCGGTCTCGCCGCGCTGTGGATCGGCCGCCACGCGCACCGCCCGATCGTCCTGCTCGCCGGCGTCACAACGATCTCCGCGCTGCTCTCCGCGTTCCTGGTCAACGACGCGGTCTGCCTGATGCTGACGCCGTTCGTCGTCGAGATCACGCGTGCCATGCGGCGCAATCCGGTGCCCTACCTGCTGGCGGTGGCGATGGCGTCGAATGTCGGCTCGGTTGCGACGATCACCGGCAATCCGCAGAACATGGTGATCGGTTCGGTCTCGCGGATCTCCTACGACGCGTTCACGGCGGCGCTTGCGCCCGTGGCGGTGGTCGGCGCGATCGTCGTCGTCGTCGCGATCGTGCTCGCGCATCGCGACGAGTTCCTGACCGCGGCGCCGCGCGGCGACGCCGGCGCGCTGCGCGCGCGGTGGAACCGCGCGCTACTCGCCAAGTCGCTCGCGGCGATCGTCGGCGCCATCATCGCCTTCTTTCTCGGCGTGGCGCCGCCCAAGGCGGCGATCGTCGCCGGCGCGCTGTTGCTGGTGACGCGGCGCATCCGGCCGGAGCGCGTGATGCGCGAGATCGACTGGCCGCTGCTGCTGCTCTTCGCCGGACTGTTCATCGTCGTCGCCGGCGCGGAGAAGGCAGTGCTGACGCCGGACGTCCGTCACGCGGTCGGCGGCCTCGCGCTCGGCCGGCCGGCCGTACTCGCCGCCGTCGCCGCGGTGCTGTCGAACGTCGTGAGCAACGTGCCGGCGGTCCTGGTACTGAAACCGTTCGTCGGCGACCTCGCCGATCCGCACAAGGCCTGGCTCGTGCTGGCGATGGCGTCGACGCTCGCCGGCAATTTCACCATCCTGGGCTCGATCGCCAACCTCATCGTCGTCGAGCGCGCGCGGGCGGCGCGCGTCAGCATCGGCTTCTGGCCTTATTTCCGCATCGGTGCGCCGGTGACGGTGATCACCATCGTCGTCGGCCTGTGGTTCCTACATTAGCGCTTCGGTGAAGGCGTCGAGCGTCGATGGGAGGAAGGGCGCGGTGACCGAAGGCGGGCCGAACTTCGCCAGCGCATAGAGCCAGAACCAGCGCGACGCCATCGACGCGCCGCGCCGCCGGTGCTGCCATTTCCAGGCGCGGCCGAAGGCGCGCTCGAGCAGCTGACGCCGCAGCCGCCACGACAGATTGGGATTCTCGGCGCGCAGATAGAGCATGGCGCGGTTGTGCTCCCGCAGCATGCGGGCCTGATCGGCGCTCATGCGGTTTGGCGCCGTGAGCGGACCCTTGGCGACCAGCGCGTTCACCGCGGCGACGGCGCGCCCGCGGGACGCGCGCATCAGCAGCGCCGTGTCGATGACGTAAAACAGCCGCGCGTCGGCGCCGCCGACCTCCCAATAAAGCGCGCGGTCGATCAGCGTCGGCGTCAAATTGCATGGCGCGTTCCGAACGCATTCGGCGAACAGATCGCCCTTGCGGATGGCCGGAGGCGCGGACGCGACAGGAAAGGTGACGTGCGTCACGTCGGGATTGGTCACGGTCCGGCCGACCGCGAAGCGCGCGCCGAGGCGCGAGGCGGCGTCGAGCAAGGTTCGCGTGCACGACGGTGCCAGCACATCGTCGCCGTCGACAATCTTGAGCCACGGAAGCGTCGCTGCCTTGACCGCGGCGTTGGTCGCCTTGGCCGGACCGGCATTCGCCTGGCGGATGATGCGAACATCGGCGCGGCCGGCGCAGAGTCGCTCCATCACCGCGACCGAATCGTCGCGCGAGCCGTCGTCGATGAAGACGAACTCGCGCGCGAAATCGCCCTCCTGGGCGAAGATCGCGCCTAGCACGGCCGGCAGGAACACCGCCTTGTTGTAGACGGTGACGACGAAGGAAACCCCGGTCATGGACAAGATATATATCGCGCCATCGCCGCGTCGTCAGCTTCACCGCGGCGGCGCTGGCCTTGGCGATGCCGCTAGGCCATGCTGCGGCCGTGCCGGTTTACCGCGACCTCGACCAGGCGGCGCTCGACGCGCAGCTCAATCCGCGCGCGGCGACGCCGGCGTTCATCCATTACGCGCAGCGCTGGCGCGATGCGGCCGATGTCGCCCGTGCCGCGCACGACGTCATGGCCGATCTCGCCTACGGTCCGGATGCGGCGGAGCGCCTCGACCTTTTCCCTGTGCGCGACGCGATCGCGCCGCTGGTGGCGTTCTTCCACGGCGGCGATTGGCAGGCGCTCGACAAGGCCGATTTCGCGTTCCTCGCGCCGGCCTTCGTCGCCCACGGCGCGGCGGTCGCGCTCGTCGGCTACGGCGGCGCGCCGGCGACGCCGCTCGCCGATCTCGTCGAGCGCTGCCGCCGTGCGGTCGTCTGGCTCCATCGCAACGCGGTCGAGCTCGATCTCGACCCGACGCGGATCGTACTCGCCGGCCATGGCGCCGGCGCCCATCTCGCTTTCGCCGCGGCGTCGGCGTCGTGGCGGCCTTACGAGCTGCTCGGCAAGCCGGTGGCCGGACTCGCCGGCCTGGGCGGTCTCTACGATCTCGAGCCGGTGCGGCTGTCGCATCTCAACGCGACCCTCGGCCTCGATCGCGACGAAGCCTTCCGGTTGAGTCCACTGCACCGGCCGCCGCCGGCGTGCGGCGCGATCGTCGCGACCGGCGGCCGCGAGAGCCTCGAATATCGCCGCCAGGCGCGGCTGCTGGCGGCGGCCTGGCAGCGGCAGGGCAGCACGGTGGAGACGATCGAGGTGCCGGGCGAGGACCATTTCGGCCTGCTCGACCGCTTCGGCGCGCCCGACAGCGCGGTCTTCCGCGCCGTGCTGCTGCGCCTGCGCGACGCCTGAGACAGGGGACAGCCGGCCGGCGAGCCGCCTATAGTCTGGCGGAATGCTTGCGACCGTGCCGAGCCGACGATGCCGCCGAACCGCCGCATCCTGATCGTCGACGACGATCTGGCGTTGCGCCATTCGCTCGCCGAGCAGCTCCAGCTGCACGAAGAGTTCATGCCGGTCGAGGCGGGCACCGCCGCCGAGGCGCTCGACCTCGCCAAGCGGCAATACCATGACGCGGTGATCCTCGACGTCGGACTGCCCGACATGGACGGTCGCGAGCTGTGCCGGCTGATGCGCCGCGAGGGCGTGCGCGCGCTGATCCTGATTCTGACCGGCGCCGACAGCGAGGCCGATACCGTGCTCGGACTCGATTCGGGCGCCAACGACTACATCACCAAACCGTTCCGGCTGCACGTGCTGCTGGCGCGGCTCAGGGCGCAGCTCCGCCAGCACGAGCAGAGCGACGACGCGATCTTCACCATCGGCCCCTATACGTTCCGGCCCGGCGCCAAGCTGCTGGTCGACGACGCCAAGCGCAAGAAGGTGCGGCTCACCGAGAAGGAAACCGCGATCCTCAAATACCTCTATCGCGCCGGCGCGCGCACCATCGGGCGCGACGTGCTGCTCAACGAGGTATGGGGCTACAATTCGGGTGTCACGACGCACACGCTCGAGACCCACGTCTATCGCCTGCGGCAGAAGATCGAGCGCGATCCGACGAACGCCGAGATCCTGGTAACCGAGGCCGGCGGCTATCGCCTCGTGCCCTAGTACCCCCTTTTCATGGAAGGTGAGTCGTGATTCAAGATTGGGATGATTCCCGAAGCAAGAGAGGTCCGCATTTCGCGGAAGGATCGGCAGGAGCTGGAGAGGCGCTGCCGTTCGCCACA
>Ga0307372_10002161_pt1 | contig 33068 bp, 22 predicted proteins | sample OX1MG_FD_202533 | JGI IMG/M metagenome (GOLD analysis project Ga0307372, IMG submission 202533) | Soil microbial communities from Risofladan, Vaasa, Finland - OX-1 | ecosystem: Environmental > Terrestrial > Soil > Coastal area > Acid sulfate soil | place: Finland: Risofladan, Vaasa | collected... | reverse complement strand
GAGCGGCCAGCCATGAGAGAAAACAATCGGCTGCCCGGATCCACAATCTTTGTAGTAAATCGTGGTGCCATCATTCACCGTAATCGTGCTCATGTGATGTCCTCCTCTTTTCCTGATGTTTTGTTACTATCCGCCTACCTTACGGGATAGTTTGTGAAAATGTAGTCTCGTGCCTTTACGATCGTATGGCACTGATAACAATACTTCCTTCCGAACGAGCTATCGCTCCCGAAAGGCTTGAACGTCTTGGACGCTGGATTATACAAAAACTGCGCATATCCCCATCCACTCGTGTCCGGGAATCTCTTGGAGTCCTTCTCGATGAACGAAACTGATTTTAGTGCGCCCGGCACCTCCACCGAATACGGAGACACGGGGTTTGCGTTTCTGGTCCATTCGATCTTTACAATCATGGAACCTTCGGGAAAAGGCTTGCCATTTCCGGGAATGCCTTCCTGATAGGCCTTTATCATCGTCGGATTCGCCAGAATCGCCTTGATCCCAGTATCCGTCTGACTCACTGCGACATCCTGCCATTTCTCATATCCTCTGAACTCGGAAAACGCGACCCCGTTCGGCGCTTTCAGCGTGTACTTGTCCTGCGCCGCAAAGGCCATGCCGGCCAAAACAGAGAGGGATACTAGAACGATCACAATCGCCGGAATGTTCTTACTCTTCATCTCTATTGCCTCCTTCTCCTTAATCTATTTGCAGTCATGATAGGCCATTCCTTCCTGGGCCATGCTGCAGTCAATTGATCTGTTACCAGCGCCTTCTCAGGAGCGGGTCGTGAACACGCGAGCCATATAGTCTGCGAGACAGAACTCGCCAAAAAATCGACTCCACGGAAAGTGATAAATCCTTTTTTCTATCTCAAGCTACTTCTCTCGTCTGTTCCGTTTTGGATAAAATTGGAATTGGGCCAACGATGGGGGGAGTCGCACGTCTCATCGCGTGTCACTCTTCGTTCCGGCTATCTACACTGCGTTCGTCTGATTTTCAGCTCATCGCTGTTTTATCCCTTCGCCCTGATCTACGCCCGCCCAGTGCACGCCATCCTTGGAAGTTTCAATCGCCACCTTTACGCGCCCAGGGGGTCCCCAGTTGTAAACGATCCGCTCGCCCGTCGTCTTGCCCGGAACCGCTTCCCGCCCGTGTTCGATCCAGGTGTCGCCGTTAATCTCCATGCGCGAAACGAACGGCTTGTCGCCTTTTTCCCCACCCGCATACAGCTCGTAGTGCCAGTAATTGTGATCCGTGCTGTTGTACGTGTCCACGACCAGCGACTCGACGGCTTTGCCCGACCAGACGTTGCTAAACGTGCATTCCAGATAGAGATGGTTCGGAGACCAGCGGCAATCCTCGTTCCAAGTCCATAATCCCGGCTTGCCCGACTTTGTTTTCAGCGTCGTGCCGTGAAACACCCAGCGCCCCGCGGAAACATCCAGTTTCTGAAGCTCCGGAGAAAGCGGCTGGTTCTGCGCCGCCAGTATCGGCGCGAATGCAACTGCAAATACAATCGCGGCGCGGCAAATGAACGATAGCAATACAGTGCGCCTCATAGCGTCTCCTTTCGCAACATGGTACCGATGTCTTTAGTGTGGATCGGATATCTGCCGAAACAAACGCCGCAGAGAGAAACGTCAAAATAACAACAGCAGGATAACACCGCTTAGCATCATCACGCCGCCTCGTTAATGCAACAGGACGTTCCCATGCTAGACCTGCAAGACGTCGCCGTCGCGGGCGACGGCGCGGTAAATCACGGGGTCGATGAAAACGGCGAGGCATAGCCGAGAAATTAGTCCGGCGACGATCACGATGGCAAACGGACGTTGGGTGTCCGAACCAATCCCGTGCGAAAGCGCTGCCGGTAACAAGCCGAGGCACGCGACCAGGGCCGTCATCATGATAGGACGCAAGCGCATAAGGGCGGCCTCGCGCGTCGCTGTGCGAATATCCTGCCCGGCGAGACGGAGTTTATTGATGAACGAGTACAAAATCACCGCCGTTTCCACGGACACGCCCATCAGGGCGAGCAAACCCAGTATGGAAGAGACGCTGAACGGCGTGTGCGTGAGCCTCAGGGCGATCAGCGCGCCAACCGGCTCGGTGATGAGCACGCCGAGAGCGATGCCGGCGGGAAACTTAAAATTGCCGTACAACGCAAACAAGATGAAAAAAATCAGCAGAATCGCGAGCGGGCCGATCAACTTCATCTGACGTTTCGCCGCAACAAGCTCGCTATACTCGCCACCCCAGGTGATTCGGTAGTCTGGCGGAAGCGTCACGGCCTTCCTGACGGCAGCCTGTCCCGCGAGGACGGCGCTTTGAAGGTCGCGCCCCTCGATGCTGTACTGCACGCCGATGTAGCGCGAGTTATCTTCGCGGTAAATAAACGAGGCGCCCAGACGTTCCTTGATTGTGGCGAGCTGGCTAAGCGGGATGAGTTGGCCAGATGGAGTGCCGACCAGAAGGTTGCCAATCTGTTCGGAACTGGAACGGAACTGTGGCTCCATGCGCACCACCAAATCAAAAAGCTTTTCACCCTGGATTACCTGCGTCGCTGCTTGACCGCCGACCGCGGCTTGAATGACCGCTTCGACATCAGCCACGTTGATTCCATAGCGTGCGATTTTATCGCGATCGACATTGATCGTAAGGCTCGGCTGGCCCAGTTCGCGCACGACGGTAATTTCCGTGAAGCCGCGGATGTGCTCAAGGATTTTCTTGATCTGAATCGCTTTGTCCTGCAGAACGTTCAGGTCCGCCCCATAAATTTTCACGGCCAGAGAGCTTTTCAAACCCGTGAGAGACTCGTCGACCGCATCCTCGGCTGGCTGGGTGTAATTGAAAATGATTCCGGGGTAAGCGGCAAAGCGCTTCTGCAGATCCGCAGTCAGCTCCTGCTTGTTGCGTATTGGGGTCTGGCGCCAAGCTTTGTCGCCATAGGGCTGCAAGCCGACATAAAACTCGTCATTGTAAAAGCCGGTGGGGTCAGTTCCATCGTCCGGACGGCCAAGTTCCGAAGCGACCTGCGTGACCATGGGATAAGACAGCAAGATATTGCGGACTTCAGGCGATAACTTGCTGGCCTCCTCGAACGAGATTGTGTACGGCATTGTTGCGCGGACCCACAGCGCGCCTTCGTCGAGATGCGGCATGAATTCTCCGCCGATAAAAGGCACGAGCAGGAGCGTGACTCCAAAGATCACAACCGCACCGAGCAGGGTTAACGCAGGATGGTCGAGGCACCAATCCAAACGCCGCCCGTAGAAGTGCTTCATGGATTCGAATGGTTTGTTGACGTGCTCGCGGACATGCTTGAGCCAGTACGAACACAATACTGGAACAAACGTCAGTGTGAGGAGCAGTGCACCGAGCAGGGCGAACGACATGGTATCCGCCATCGGATGGAAAAGTTTTCCGGAAGCGCCGCTTAAAGCGTAGATGGGAATGTATCCGGCGACGATGACCGCTATGGAATAAAAAACTGGGCGGTCCACGTCGGCGGCGGCAGCGAGAATCACTTCATTCAGTTTATAGTCCTGGCCTTCGCGCAGCCCAAGCTCGCGGTAGATGTTTTCTACCATGACCAAAGTGCCGTCAATGATAATTCCAAAGTCGATGGCGCCGATAGAGAGCAAATTGGCATCGACGCCCTTGGCGTGCAGGCAAATAAAGGAAAAAAGAAGCGCGAGCGGAATCGTCAGCGCCACGATAACGGCAGCGCGAAAACTGAACAAGAAGAGGAACAAAACGACGAGAACAAGAGCCATCCCCATGAGCAGATTGTGCTCCACGGTGTCGATCGTGAGCCGGACCAAATCGCTGCGGTCGTAGTAGGGATGGATTTTCACGTCCGGCGGAAGTACCTGCTTGTTGAGGTAATTGGTCTCAGCCTCGACCCGCTTCAGCACGTTTTGGGTTTGCTCACCCGTACGCATGAGGATGACGCCTTCGACAGCGTCATCATTCTTCATAAAGCCGAATTCGCCGAGGCGCGGCGCGTGACCCATGACGACGTGGCCAATGTCCTTGATGCGGACCGGCACGCCGTTCTGGCTTCCAACCACGGTTTCGCCGATGTCCTGGACGTCGCGCATGAGGCCGAGGCCGCGGACGTAATAGAATTGTCCCCCCTGCGAATAAAATCCGCCTCCGGCGTTGGCGTTGTTGTTGGCAAGCTGCTGGATCACAACCGGCACAGAGAGGTGATAGCCGTAAAGCTTCGCAGGGTCGAGCAGCACTTGATACTGCATCACGGTGCCGCCGAAGCCAGAATCATCTGCGACTCCCGGAACCGATTTATAGGCGCGCTCGATGACCCAGTCCTCGTAGGTCTTCAATTCCTGGGGGCTTCGGTCGGGGCTTTGAATCACGTAACGATACACGAGGTTGCTCGGGCTCGACAGCGGCGCCAAAGAAGGGACGACGCCCGCAGGGAGGTTGACCTGCGAGAGGCGAGTGAAAGCACGCTCTCGCGCGAAGTAATTATCAGTTCCTTCGTCAAACGTCATGATGACGTCGGAAAGCCCGTAGAGCGAAATCGAGCGGATCACGCGCAAGTTCGGGATGCCGTTCATCTCGACTTCGAGAGGAACGGTGATCAGGCGCTCGACCTCCTCCGACGCATGGCCGGGCCATTGGGTGATGAGTTCCACCAACGGCGGCGAAAGATCGGGGTAGGCATCGACAGGCATGCGCTGAAAAGAAATCGAGCCGCCAATGATTAGCGCGACGACCAGGAGCAGAATCAGAAACCGCTGACGCAGAGCGAATTGGACTAGGCGATTGATCATTGTTGGACCATTGGCGGCTACCGCTGCAATGAATTCTGGAATTGCAAGAACAAGCTGCCGTCCGCGACGACTTTATCGCCCGGTGAGAGCCCGCTCAAGATTTCCACTTTCTCGTTTGCCGTCTCGCCAATCTCGACCATGCGCCGGCTGAATTGCGTCGCGCCGGTCTGCACGTAAACGAAAGGCTGATTTTCGGTGTTGCGCAGCACTGACGCCGCGGGAACGGTAATCGCTTTAGGGATCGAGCCTGCCACCACGGCAGCGGTGACGTACATTTGATTCTTCAATCGATCGCCGGGATTTTCCGTGACGATCCGCGCCTGCAGCGTCCGCGTGTTCGGATCCACAGCCGGCGCCAAGTAGGAAATCCTTCCGTGAAATACAGTGGGATAGGCGTCCGTCTGCACGGAGACTGCGTCGCCCGCGTGAACATACGACAATTGATTTTGGTAAACGTTGACGAGCACCCATACCGTGCTCATATCCGAAATGGTGAAGCATTGCGTTGCGCCCGCTTGAATCAATTGTCCCGGTGAGCATTCGCGGTCCACCACTTCCCCGGAGATCGGAGCCAGCAATGGAATTTGAGCCGAAGCCGGCGCGGTGGCCAGCGAATCCGGATTTGTGATCCCGAGGATGTGCAATCCCTGCTCGGCCGCGGTCACATCAGCCTGAGCTTGGTTACGAACCGATTCGGCCTGCAACAAATCGACCTCCGCGATGGCATGGTGCGCATACAGATCCTGCGATCGCTTATAATTTTTGTCGGCCAGGTTGAAGCTGTCGCGGGCTTTCAGGTAATTCGCGCGCAACTGGGAATAATCGGGGCTCGCGACTTCAAGCATTGGCTGACCGGCGCGTACGTGCTGCCCGGGATAAGCCAGGACACGGCTGACCGGGCCGCCAACCGCACTGATCACAGGAGTGGTCTTGAAGCCGTTGTACGAAACTTGGCCGGTGAGTCGCAACGTGCGCGTCAACGGAGCCGTGGAAATTGTCACAATCTGGATGTGCGACATTTGATCTTGCGGGACGGTAAAAAGTGTACCCTCGGTGCCAGAGTTCGCCGACGTATACGATGTCATCTTCTCGGCCGATTCGCGGCCGCTCGAGCTGCAACCGGCTGAAATCAGCGCAGCCGCGAGACCGATGCAGGCGGCAGGAACAATTGAGCGTGCGATTTTTTTCGCCGTGTACATGTTCATGAAGTTCATGGCAGTTTCCTTGTTCCGACAGCCTCCCGCAATTGCTCAAGGGCGAGCATGTAGGAGGCGAGTTGCTGGCGATAGGCCAGCTCCGTGTCGCGATAGCTGCGCTCCGCGTCAAGAAAATCGAGTAGGCTCGCGGCGCCGCGCTTATAGGCGTACTCACTGATATCCACCGATTGTTTGGCCTCGTCGAGATAGCCGGTCTGATAAATCTGGAGCGTTTGCTCGTTGGTATGGACCGTTTCATACGCGGTTTGCACGTCCGACATCACTTGTTCAGACGCTTCCTGTTCCACTTCTTGGGCCTGGGTAATGGCGTAGTTCGTGCGCGCAATTTCACCCTGGTTACGATTGAAAATCGGGACGGGGACGCTCACGATGAGCGATTGTGAGTTGTATCCCGTGATATGCGTGAAATTGAACGTGCCGCTGACGTCGACTTTGCCATTGGCCTTAGCGAGCAGATATTGGCTTTGCGCCGCCGCCACGCCCTGCTGCGCCGCCCGCAAGTCTGGGCGATCCTTGATCGCTATGGCTTGTAGGCCTTCCAGGTTGTCTGGCAGCTTCTGGTATTTCAGTGCTCCGGCAACGTCGAAATCCTCGGGCACGGACTCGAATCCGATCAACTGGCGTAATGCGACCAGCGCTTGCTGTTTCGCGAGCTGCGCCGCGGTTACGTCGGTTTGAAATTGCAGAAGCTGGAGCTTGATCTTCAGAAAATCGCCTTCGCTAATCGCGCCGGCTTTATATTGATATTCGCTGATGTCCACCGAGTTCTGAAAATCCTTCAAGTCCTGCTGCGCAAAACTAAGAGTGGATTCGGCGAGCAGGACGTTCGTGAACTCCGTGGCGACGTTAAAGGTAAGCGTGCGCTCGTTGTCGACAACCGTGGATTTGGTGACTGCCGTCTGGTCTTGCGCTGCCCTTAGCCGGTGCTGGCGTTTCTTGCCTCTCTCGAACAGATAGCCCAATCCAATGTCAAATTCGGCTTGATTGATGTTGTCCGCGGTGAAGTCGGCGGGCTCCACAGGCAGCCCGACCACGTCGGCACCAAAAACGGGATTGGGCCGCAAATTTGCCGTGGTTTCCTGGGCCTGGCTCTGGGAGATTGTCGTGCGAGCGGCCAACAGCGCGTGATTGTGTGCCAGCGCGAGCTGGATCGCTTGGTTCAACGAAATTCGAACCGGCGATTGCAGCGCCTGTCCAGAGGCGAGGACCGCAATGGCTAGCAAAGCGCCAAAAAGAACCGAAAAACGCAATGCACGAAAGAACATTTTCATTCCTCGAATAAAATATGGGGTTAGGGCGCACGAACGCCCGAAGAATAGGCCGGAAATTATAGGGAAGGAGGCGCGCGGGTTGCGAGAAGAGGGCCAACGGCAAGGGAACGTAACGCCGGGTCTGCTAAAACAGCGCTGTCGCTAATCACAGACATCGGAGGCACACATGGACCGCCGATGGTTTGCTGCCCGGCCTGGTGCGCCAAGTGGCAAAGCACGCAACTGGACTCGGACGATGTGTTGGCGTGATGGTGCCAAACGCTCCCGGCAGTGGCTGCTGTCAGCAACAGCAGCGCCAGGGACACCGTGAACACCATCCGCAGCACTATCTTCTTCACGTGAGCCTTCAGGCGTAGCAAATCACAACGCTTACTACCGTAACTCAGACGTAGGCCTTTGGCAATTGGTTGCACTTTTAAGGGCGTCCGAACATTAAACTACCCGGCGGAGGTCCGATCTTGTTCTGGGTCGATCACTCGCGCGAAGCGAGAAACGCTCCTTCTTGCCTTCAAGACCCTACGAAACTCGCTGGCGCGATTCGGGGCCGAAAACGCGAGACGACATCCACGATCTGCTCGCCGTAGAGCTTCACTTTCCGTTCGCCGAATCCGCGAACGCGCAAAAGCTCCGAAAGCGACGCCGGCCGCACGCGACAAAGCTCATCGAGCGCAGTATCGTGCATCACCACGAAAGCCGGCACGCCTTGTTGCTTCGCCGCTGTTCTTCGCCATTCACGCAGGCATTCGCGCAGTTCGGCATCCGCACCGAAGAGAACGTTCCGCTCCTTCGGCTTCCGTTTCGCCGAGTCTGCTTCCCGGAACGTCCGCGTTGACGCCTGATTCCGTTTGGGCGCTTTCGCCGCATCGGGTGCCGCCAGCCAATCCGGCTTGGACCCGCACATATCGCAAGCTCCGCACGATTTCCATTTCGGATGTTCGCCAAAATGGGCGCATATCCGCCGGTGGCGGCATTCTGTGGCTTCAACAAAGCCGCGAATTTCATCGTAACGTTGCCATGCGCGTTTCTTCTCTTCCGCGTCATCGATCTGCCCGATGAAGTAAGTCAGCACGCTTGCATCGCGCTTCTGCCAAAGAAGAACGCAATCCGCGGGCAACCCGTCGCGGCCGGCGCGTCCTGCCTCTTGATAATATTGTTCGATGGATTTCGGCAGCGAGAGATGAATCACCGCGCGTACCGCCGCCTTGTTTATGCCCAGTCCAAAAGCCAGCGTGCCCACCAGGACGCGCACGTCGTCAGACATCCATAGCTCCTGATTCCGTCGTCGCGTATTTGCGCCCATCTTTCCGTGATAGCCGATCGCGGAAATTTTCTGCTCTTCGAGGAAATCCACCGTTTCCTCCACCTTCGCGATCGTCGACGCGTAGACAATCACGTTGCTGTCCCCGTACGTTCGTATCGCTTTCACCAGCAAGCCGCTCTGCGTCCGCGCTTCGCATTGCTTGACGACGTACCGCAGATTCGGCCGGTGAAAACTCGCGATGTATTTGTGCGGATCCCGCAAACGAAGCTGCTCCACAATATCGTGGCGAACTCGCTGCGTCGCGCTGGCTGTGAAAGCGGCGATGGGGCGGTCCGGAAACTGCTTCCGTAACGAACTCAGTTGGCGGTATTCCGGACGAAATTCGTGGCCCCATTCCGAAATGCAGTGGGCTTCGTCGATGACAAAAAATGAAATGGGGATTTGCTGGAGCCAAGCTGCTGTGTCGGCGCGTGCCAGCCGCTCCGGAGAAAGGTAAAGGAGACGGTATGCGCCCGCGCTTGCGTTGCGCATAACCTCGGACTGCTCATTCGCCGCCACAGAGCTGTTCAGCAACGCCGCTGCAATTCCCATTTGCGTCAGTTGCGCCACTTGGTCCTGCATCAGAGCGATTAACGGCGAAATCACGATCGCGGTTTGTTCACCGAGCAGCGTCGCGGGAAGCTGATAACACAGCGATTTGCCTCCGCCGGTTGGCATCACCACGCATGTGTCGCAGCCTTCCACCAGACCTTGCACGATGCTCTTCTGCAAAGGCCGGAACGCGTCGAATCCCCAGTAGCGGCGCAATGCTTCGGAAAGGGCGGCCTCAGAAATCACGTAGGCAGTATAGGTTCGCGCCGCGACCTGGTCTATGAAGGATGTTGGTCGGCGATAACGTGGGCAATGCGCATGTAGCCGCACAGCTGCGGTGCAAGATAAGAAGAAGCTCGGGACCTGAATCGCCGAAAAAAATAGCCGGCGGATGTGGCTGAGGGACCCTCACCCGCCGGCGTTTTCCCGCCCATCTCTGGAAAGATTGGGCAAGAACTGTTTACAATGCAACTTCACCGTTGCGAAGAAATTCGTATCGTTCGATTGCCGCAGCAACGCCAATATCCTGCGGACGCGTTGAATCGGTGCGAACTACATGCCCCAAACAACGAACTTTTACCGGACCCGCCAGTGTCACCTCGTGCGGCAGAGTCATCACGATTTCCAGCGGGGCGCCATTCTTCAAATCCTTTGGCAGAAAAAAATAAATCCCACGGGAGCTGACTTCTTTAGTCTCGGTCGACGCTTCGCCAACGGAGGCTTCATTAGTCCAACGAACTTTCAACGGTAATCGCATCTGAAAACGGCGAGTCGACCTACGTTCTTTTTGAGCCAAGAGCCACCTTCCGCTTAGACAATATTGGTAGCATAGAGATGCAGCAGGCCATCCTCAATAGACAGTGAGCACCATTTTGCGGAACAGTTTGGTGGTACGAAAGTACTGGACAGCAAAGATTCGGCAAAATCAGGACTTACGGTAGGCTTGTAGAATGTCGTCGAGCGATAAAATTCCTTCGAGCTTTTCAAGGTTCGCACGATTGACCACCGGTACCACGGGCCAGTTTCCGATCAGCCGCAGCGCTTCGTCGAGCGGTTGGTCCGGATAAAGCTGCGGCAGCGGCCCGCGGCCAGGGATTTCGTCGATTGCTGACCCGCCAGACGCCGCGATTGGCTGCTTCCGGATATCCTCTAGGGAGATGGCTCTCCAGCCATCCGCATGGCGCCACACCAGGAATTGCGACGACGGCGATGCTTCCGCTTCGCGCTTTAGTTCAGCAGCATCGCCGTCCTGCAACACGATCCCCGCGCCCGGCCGCATCGCGTCTTCTACTCGCAGCGTGGTGTGCTCGCGCATCTCTTCAATCGAAGGCAGGTAAAAGCCGTCCTGCCGCGCCAGAAAATCGAAAAGCGAAACGGGTTGGTACCGCCGCGAAATAAAGTAAGCGATCATGTTCGCAATGATCGTCGGAACGATCATGGAATAATTTCCACTCACCTCAAAAACCATAAAAACAGACGTGATCGGCACGCGCAGGAATCCCGCAAAAAATGTCCCCATTCCTACCAGCGCAAAGGCCGCTACGGACTCCGTGGGACGATGCAGCACCAGGTGCTCCACTCCGCCCACTGCTCCGCCGACCATTGCTCCTATAAACAGAGTCGGAGCGAACATCCCGCCCGGGGTTCCGCTCACGAAAGAGATACCTGTTGCGAGAATTTTGAACAGTCCCAGCAGCAGCAGCATTCGCCACACGAACTGGTCGTGCAGCGCCTGATCGATGATCGGATAACCGCTTCCCATCACCTGCGGCACCCAAATCCCGATAATTCCGATCAACAGGCCCGCCGCTGCGGGTTGGATATATTGCGTCCAGCGAGGAAGTTCCTTCAGACGGGGGCGGAAGTAGGCGATGAATTTCAGAAATGCAAGGGACCCCACGCCTCCGACGACGCCCAGCACTGCATACCCTATCAGTTCAACGGGACTCCGAAATTCCATCGCGGGAACGCGAAACAGGGGAGCGTTCCCCAAAAACTCCCGCATCACCACCACGCTCGAAATCGCGGCCAGGATCACCGCTCCCAGCACGCCGCCGCTCCACGTGCCGATAATTTCCTCGATCACGAAAATTACCGCGGAAAGCGGTGCGTTGAACGCTGCCGCCAATCCAGCCGCCGCCCCGATGGGCGCGATCAGGCGCTGTTTTTCGCGCGAAAGTTTTAGGCTGCGCCCGAGAGCCGACGCAATCCCTGCTCCCATTTGCAGCGATGGATCTTCTGGCCCAAGCGATTGCCCGCTCCCAATCGCCAATGCGCACGTAACAAATTTCCCGATCACGGTACGAAACGGCACGTAGCCATCGAAAATAAAAACCGCCGCCTTGGTTTGGTTTACGCCGCTCCCGCGTGAACGTTTGAAAATCAACATCACCAGCAAGGCCACGCCGAATCCGGCCAGCGTTGGCGCCAGCAATAAGCGCAATGGCGATGGCTGCATCGAGGATCCCAGCACCCAAAACCGCGTCCATTCAATCGCTATACGAAAACAAACGACTACGAGGCCGGAAACAATCCCGATAATTACCGCTAGTAGGAGAAACAGTTGGCCTTCGCGCAGGGTCAGCGTCTTCCGCCGCCAAAAAGTCCAAAGCTGCTGGATTCGGCTCAGCTGGCGCTCGGGTGGGAGCGGCGAGGCGGGAGTTGTTGGAGTAATCGGCGTACCACCCGCGGCGCTCATCGTTCTCTGTCCTGGCGAGATTTGCCGATCAAAGTCAGGGCTTCGTCAATATTTTGCGGTGCACCGCACTGTTGCGAAGCCACATCTTCGATCGTGAAAACCAAATTCATGGCGACATCAATCTGGCCGGGATGGCGTCGTAAATTGCGGTCTGCTAGCTGCGGTTTCAGTGCGTTCGCTTGTGCGCTAAGTTTCGCCCGGTCTGATTGCGGGGTGCCTTTTGCCGAAAGATCTGTCCCGCTCGCCTTCGTGCAGGATTGCAAGCGCGCAAAAGCCTGCTCAAAGGCCCGGCGCGTGCGCTCTCGCCGCTGGGCCTCGCTAAGTCCCCGCGCATAAGGATCCGCGGAAATCACCAATCGCGAAATCGTCAGGTCGCTTGAAACCTCAGGGTCGTCTTTCCGCAAGCGGTTGGCCCGCTCCAGGTAGCGCTCCGCCTGTTGATACTCGCCCAGTTGATATGCCGCCAGCCCAGCTCCCCGCAACGAATCCGCCGGCGGACGCTCCACCGTCAACGCGCTCCGAAACTCCACTAGCGCGCGCCTCGCGTCCCCGATGCGCAGAAACAGTTCCCCCGCTTGCGCATGCAACTCCGCTCCATGCTCCTCGGGAATTTCAGATACCAGGGCAATCAGCTCTGCTTCCGCTATTGACTTATCGTTTCGCGCAATCAGAAACCGGCACAGCTCCAGCCGCGCGTTCAACCGGTTCGCTTCTGCATCCCTAGGCCAAACTCCATAGATTGCTCCGTGGTAATAACGCAACGCATCCGCCTCGGAGCCATTCGTTGCGGCAATTCGAGCCAGCGCTAAGTTAACCGGGGCATCAGAAGGGCTGTGCGTCAGCAGTCCGTGCAAATATGCCAGCGCTTCGCTGTCCCGATGGTCGGCCGCCAGTGCCGCTGCCAGCCGGAACTGAATTTGCGCATCGTCCGGCCTGTAAACCAGTGCCGTATGAAAATCCGCCAGCGCCGCCCGCGCGTTTCCTGACTTCAGTTGCTGTTCCCCGGCCTCGAACCATTGCTCCCCGAGTACCGCCAATTTTTCATGATAACCACGGGTAATGAAGCCTGTGAGAAAAAACAACACGATCACAATCAGCGCCGTAAGCGAGAGGACCGTCTCTCGTGAATGCAGAATCAACGAGAAGCGGGTGTCACACTTCGGGCATTGCGTCGCTCCCGGTGGAAAGGGTTTTCCGCAGGTCCGGCAAATTGAGGGGTTGTCGCCTTCAGCCATCGCGCGTCCGTAACCAGAATATCGTAGAGCGAACGTTCCGCAACATTTTCTGCATTGAGTTTGATGAAAAAGAATGTCGAGGGGACGGCGGGCAGACGCCAGCCGCTTGCATCATGCTTGGTCAATCAGGCGGTGATGAATGGCGTATAGAGCAAGTTCCAGGCGATCGGAAACGCCAAGCTTATCGAAGATGTTATGCAAATGATTCTTGACTGTCTGCTCGCTGATGAAAAGCTTCTCGCCAATTTCCCGGTTGCGAAACCCCTGCGCCACGAGCTGGACAATTTCCTTTTCGCGGTCGCTCAGCAGCGGCTTGTCCCGCCGTTGTCCCGTCTCCGCTGAGCGCTTGAACGCGTCGATCACTTCGGCGGTCATGCGATTGTCCAGCCAGATTTCCCCGTCGTGCACTTTCTTGATGCTCTTCAGCAGCAAATCGCTCGCCGATTGCTTCAACACCACGCCCCGCGCCCCCAGACGCATCGCGCGAACCACGTCCCGGTCATCCTCCGCCGCCGTCAGCACAATCACCCGCGTCGTCACGGAGTCGAAATTGATTTCTTCGAGAACCGCCAGCCCGTCCTTTTCCGGCATCCGCAGATCCAGCAATAAAATATCCGGCTTCAGTTTGGCCAGCATGCGCACGCATTCATTGCCATTCGAGGCTTCGCCGACGATTGTCACTTCATCGGTACCCTCAAACAGCTTGCGCAGACCGTCGCGGAATATCGCGTGATCGTCTGCAACCAGAATGCGGACAGGCGTTTTACTTTTCGTCATTTTCAGTTCAATGGGATTTCTACCGTCAGACGCGCACCATGCCCTGGGTTCGATTCGACCGTCAGGACACCCCCCACCGTGCGAGTCCGCTCTTTAATTGAGATCGGACCTAGGCGCAAACGATCCAGTTCTTCACTGCCAAACTTACCCGCAAAGCTGAATCCCTGCCCGTTGTCGTCGACGACGAGGAAAATTTTCGTGTCGTCCTGCCATAGTTTTACCACGACGTGGCTGGCACGCGCATGCTTTTTTATATTGTTCAGTGACTCACGATATATCTGGAATACCTCCCGGCAAATCCGGTCCGGCGCCCGCAAATCGTTTTCCTCCAGGAACAGGTCAACCACCACCCCGGACTCATCGTGGCAGCGTTCCGCAAAACTGTACATCATTTCTCGCAGATCCGCGCTCTCCACGCGCAACGGTCGCAGGTCTTTTACCATTTGGCGCAAATCGTCGCCCTCTTCCCGCACCGTCTTCTCCAGTGACTCCAGATCGCTTCCCACCTGCTCGGGAGCCTGCGGCAGTTTGCGCCGCAGCACGCCGAATTGAATATTGAGGCTTAGCAGCGTTTGCAGAATTCCGTCGTGCAGGTCTCTCGAAATGCGACTCCGCTCTGCCTCCACGGCGCGCGCGCGCAGACTCCGCAACAGAAATACATTCTCCAGCGGAACATTCAAGTGCCGCACAATCCGTTCGAGCCAGCGCAGATCGCGCCGCCCAAACGGCCGCCGCGCATTCACCAAAATCATGCGTCCAGTTGGATGCCCGGACGAAAGAATCGTTACAGTCATCACGCGCTGCGCATTTAACTCTTGCTGCACCGCGGTCGGCGGCACCTCCAGTGTCTCCAGCACAGTTCCTGTTTCGTGATGCCACCCGAACCCGCGCCCTTTTCCTTCGAGTGAATTCCAGCAAACGTTCTGCGACAAATCCTCCGCCAAATAGGCGCCTGCTCGCGTCAGCGCCAGCGCATCCGGAGCAATCACGTGCCGACGATCCTGCTCCCCTTTCCACACGAACAGCCGCTCGATCTCTTCGTCACAAATCACCAGCACCGCGCGTTCGCAATCGAATTCCCGCGCCAGTTCGCTCAATACCAGCCGAACCGATTCCGCCAGTCCCTTCTCCACGCGAATCATACTGAGCAGCGATTCGATAAATCGATCCTCGCTCAGCCGTGTTTGTTCGCGTATTCCCACCCACGCCACGCACAGCCCCGCCAAATAAGTCGCCACCGCCAGCCCAATCGCAGGTATTGCTCCGTGTCGGCCCTCGGTGGAAAACCACGCAACGCGGATGGCCACCGCGGCGGCCGCGCCGGCGCTCAAAAACGCTGCATCCGTTGCGAACAAATTGCTGGGAAGCGATCGGCGGAGGGATTTGCTGTTGCCCGTTCGCCCTAGCGCGGCTATCGCAAAAACCGCAAACAAATAAAATACCCAAAACGGAACCAGCGATGGAGTGAGCGCGATAAAGACCGCCAGAGCGATCGCGTCGATTTCCGGCGGAAATGGAATTTGCTTGAAGCGACCAGCGCGCTCGGTGGCAATCACAACAATCGCGACAATAAGATATCCGCCAAGAAAGATCGCAGCAATCCGGCCCGCACCGGCCGTCGGAGTTCCTTTTAGTGCGAGCAATGCGAGAACTAACGCGACCGGACGCGCTGCATTCACTAACTTCCCAAGCTGCCGCTTTTCGGAACCCTCCATTAACATTGCTCCGCCCATTCCCCCATTGGCAAGTCTAGCAAGCCCAATCACTCCTGCAACGGCGCCGGTGCGTACCAGTAACGCAACCGACCAGCGAACGAGCCTTCCCAGTTTTCCACCTGTGGAGTTGACACCAGTGTGATAATCGTCTTAGAAAAAGCTACCAGTCGGCCTGAGCGGGCCGGGAATCGCAACACGTCGGAAAAAGGGCGACTTGCCAGAACGTTTCACGCAACGAGAAGTCAGTCGAATTGTGGGTGTTGAGCCAAGCCGTTTGCGCTACTGGCACAGACTTCGCCTCGTCGTTCCTCAAGCACGCTGGGGCGAGCGCTTTTATAATTTCCGCGACCTTGTCGCCCTGCGCTCGATAAAGGCAATCACCGAACGCAAAATCCCCGCGAAGACCGTATGCCGCGCCGTGGCCCACCTTCGCCACGAACGCGCCGACACTGGATTCACCATAGGGGAGCTGCAGCTATTTGCAATCGGAGGTCAAATCGCCGCGATTTCTCCGGGACCTGCAAGCCATGCGTTTGAACCCTTGACCGGCCAGTTTCTCCTCCCTTTCCACTTTCCCGCGACTGCCGCTAATCTCCGCCAGATGGACTCTCGAACTGCGGACGAACTTTTTGAGCAGGCATTGAAATATGAAACTCTTCCCGGAAAGATTGATGAGGCCGTGCAGCTCTACCGGCGCGTCATTGAAATACAGCTCGATTGGTGCGAGCCGCACATTAATTTAGGCTGCATTTTTTTTCAGCTGGGCGAATTGGAAAACGCGCGCAACTCTTTTTGCACCGCGCTTGCCCTTGATCCACAGAATGCCGTCTGCCATTTCAATCTCGGTTGCATTCTGGACGAAATCGGCGAGTTCGAAAGAGCCGTCGAGCATTTGCGCCGTGCCATCGAAATCGAGCCCGGCCACGCCGATGCCCATTTTAATCTCGCCTCCGCCTATGAAAAGCACGGGGACAACCAACTCGCATTGCAGCACTGGATACTCTACCTTCAGCACCAATCCAGCGGCCCGTGGGCCGATTACGCGCGCTCGCAACTTAACAAGATGCGTTCACCGCAAGCGGCATCCGTCCTCATTCCCTTCCGTCCCAGAAATCACAATTGATTTCCCCCCGCGCGGGATATCTTTTCAGTGTTTCGATTGCGTGACGCGCTTCGTCAAATCGCTGACCGGCCCATTCGAGACGCGCGGTCTTTAAACCGTCCACTCCTGCGTGTTATCATTGCTCCCACGCTGGTGAGCGTAGCTCAGCTGGTAGAGCATCGGTCTGTGGCACCGAGGGTCGCGGGTTCAAACCCCGTCGCTCACCCCAATTCCCTCAATACCCTGTACCGAAAAGCGCCGGCCGTTTCCTGCACAGGTTTGTCCTCCGGTTTCGCCTGCGGATAAATTGAGCATGATTGTGGTTTGGAAATGCAGTCGGCCGATTGCATTTTTCTCGATACCTCCGGTAACATCCACGCAGCTGCGGCGTATATAAAACAACAAAGACGAACATGATCGAAGCGAACAACCTGTGCAAGAATTTCAAGGACAAGAAGCGCGGCGACATTCGCGCCGTCGAGAACGTCAGCTTCACCTGCAAGCCAGGCGAGATTTACGGCCTTCTCGGCGCGAATGGCGCGGGCAAAACAACCACGCTGCGCATTCTTGCCACTATTCTCGCGCCGTCGTCCGGTACAGCTAACGTCGCGGGCTTCGACGTCGTTCGCGACCCGCAAAAAGTCCGCGCCCACGTCGGTTTCCTTTCCACGGCCACCGCTCTCTATGACCGCCTTACCGCCGCGGAAACCGTCGAATATTTCGGCCAGCTTTTCGGCCTCGACGCGGCCACCATCGAGAGCCGCACCAACGAATTGTTCAAAGCCCTCGACATGGAGGAATTTCGCGACCGTCGCTGCGCCAAGCTCTCGACGGGCATGAAACAGAAAGTCTCCATCGCACGCACGCTTGTCCACGACCCGCCCGTGATGATTTTCGATGAGCCTACCAATGGCCTCGACGTCATGGCCGCGCGCTCCATTACCGATTTCATTCGCCAGTGCCGCGACCGTGGCAAGACCGTCATTTTCTCGACGCACGTCATGACCGAAGTCGAAAAACTCTGCGACCGCATCGGCATCATTCACGGCGGCAAAATGCGCGCCGAGGGAACACTCGCGGAGATGCGCCAGAATTACGGCAAGGACAGTCTGGAAGAAATTTTCGTCGATGTCTCGGGAGACGAACGATGAGCCTCCGCAATTCACTGATCGTTTACCGCAAAGAGCTCCGCGACATGCTCCGCGACAAGCGCACCATTCGCTCCATGGTCATCATCCCCATGGTCGCGTTCCCTCTAATGTTCCTGGGGATCGGCTATATCGGCGGGCGATCTTCCCGCGAGATGCGCATGGAAGTTTCGCAGGTAATGGTCTCTGGCGGCGCTGATTCGCCGAAAATTCTCGCTGCGCTACAGAATGTCTCCGGCATCCGCATCGTGCCGTACCAGGATGATGCCCGTCAGGAAGTTTCCGACAAGAAAATCCGCGCGCTTGTAACGATTCCGAATGGTTTTGATGCGGCAATTGCCGGCGGCCATCCCGAGCAGGTTTCCGTCGGCTACTACGACGCCGATGAAAGATCCGAACTCGCCAAGGACAAACTCCAAGGCTTTTTCGACGCCTATAAGGAAAAGATTGCTCGCGAGGCGCTCACTGCACGCGGCTTGCCTGCGAGCCTCCTTGAGCCTTTCACCGTCGACGCGAAAAACATCGCTCCGCCCGCCAAAGTGGGTGCTGCGGTCTTCGGTAGCTTGATTCCATATCTCATCATTATCTTTTGTTTCACCGGTGCCATGTATCCCGCCATGGACACGACGGCGGGCGAGAAAGAGCGCGGCACGATGGAGACGATCCTTTCAAGTCCGGTGTCGCGGACTGACCTCGTCATTGGAAAATTTTTCATGGTCGTCACCACGTCTGTGGTCACGGCTGTGCTATCGCTTCTTTCGCTCGGCTTGTCGTTCAAGTATTTCAAGAACACTCTCATGGCCGCATCCGGCTCCTCGGTTCAGATGGCGGTGGATCCGCGCTCTGTCGTCGCTGTGATAGCGCTAATCCTGCCGCTGGCGGTTCTTTTTTCAGCAGTACTGTTGGCCGTCGCGCTGCTGGCAAAAAGTTACCGCGAAGCGCAGACCTACGTTTCGCCGCTGATATTTGTCGTCATTGGTCCCGCGATCATTGGCACGATGCCGGGCATGGAATTGAACTCCAAGACCGAGTTTATTCCGATCCTCAATACTTGCCTAGCAAGCAAGGAAATCATCTCTGGAACATACGATTGGAGCCATATGGCGCTGATCTTTGGCATGACCTGTGTTTACGCCGCGATTGGCCTCGCCGCCGCCGTCCGCATGTTCAATCGCGAAGACGTCCTCTTCCGCACCTAGTGGCATCCATTTCGCGCGCGAATTGCGTACTGTCATGTGAGATCTAGCGCGCTTCTTCCCAAAGAAACGCTCCGTGCTAGAATCGCTGGCGCAATGCCCGACGGCCCGCTCATCAACGTCCGCGAACTCTCCAAAGACTTCCGCACCTTTCGCCGGCGCGAAGGCGTTTGGGGCTCAATTCAAAATCTTTTCGTCCGCGATTATTTGACCGTCAACGCCGTCGACAAAGTCAGTTTCGAAATCGAGCGCGGCGAAATGGTCGGCTACATCGGCCCCAACGGCGCCGGAAAATCCACCAGCATAAAAATGCTCACCGGAATTCTGATGCCCACTTCCGGCGAAGCCCGCGTCAACGGCTTCCTTCCCTACAAACAGCGCCGCCAATACGTGAAAACCATCGGCGTCGTTTTCGGCCAGCGCACGCAGCTGTGGTGGGACATTGCCGTCGTCGAATCCTTCAAACTTCTGCGCCGTATCTATGAAGTCTCCGAACGCGACTTCCGCGAGCGCATGGAAAAATTCAATCAAATCCTGGGCATTCAGGATTATTTGTACACGCCCGTGCGTAAACTTTCTCTCGGCGAACGCATGCGCTGCGATCTGGCTGCCGCATTGCTGCACAATCCCCCGCTGCTCTTTTTGGACGAGCCGACCATCGGCCTCGACGTTGTCGCCAAAGACCAGATCCGCAAATTCCTCCGCGCCATCAATCGCGAATTTCAAACCACTGTGCTGCTCACCACGCACGACCTCGACGACATCGAAGAACTTTGCCGCCGCATCATGATCATCGATCATGGCCGCTTGCTTTACGACGGTCCGCTCGACTTGCTGAAACAAAGATTGCTACGCACCAAGCAGATCAAATTCGCCGTAAAAGATTCCGAGCACTCCGCCCGCGTGCCATCCATCGCGCGCGATGGCCTCGAACTTGAGCAACTCGACCAGCTCACCTATCGCATTCGCTTCGACCGCGTGAAAGTTTCCACCTCGGATTTGATTCGCCAGATTCTCAATACCGTTGAAGTTCGCGACCTGCTCATCGAAGACGAACCAATCGAGGAAGTCGTAAAACGAATTTACGCCGGCGAAGCCCTCCACGAAGTCGCTCCCTCTAGCGGTACAGTCGAACAAAATGAAACCTACACCTGAAAAATCGAGTTTCCACATGACGCCGGAGGAATTCCGCCGCCATGGCAAGACCGTCGTCGACTGGATCGCCGACTACTACGAGCACGTGGAATCTTATCCCGTGATGTCCCACGCAAAGCCGGGCCAAATCCGCGCATCGCTCCCAAAAAGCGCGCCACAAACAGGCGAATCGTTCGAAGCCATGCTGCGCGACGTCGAGAAACTGATTCTTCCCGGCATCACGCACTGGCAATCGCCGAATTTTTTCGCCTTTTTCCCGTCGAATACTTCTTTCCCCTCCATCATGGGCGAAATGCTTTCCGCTGGCCTTGGCGTGCAGGGAATGCTTTGGGCCACCAGCCCTGCATGCACGGAGCTCGAAACCCACGTCCTCGATTGGCTCGTCGAGATGCTCGCGCTCCCGCAAAGTTTTTCCTCCGCAACAAACGGCGGCGGCGTAATTCAGGACACGGCTTCGAATTCTTCTCTCTGCGCTCTGCTCGCCGCGCGCGAACGCGCCACAAACTTCGCATCAAACGAACGCGGCTGCGACGGCCGTTTGGTCGCCTACACATCCTCGCAAGCGCACTCCTCGATTGAGAAGGCCGTGAAAATCGCCGGCCTGGGCCGCGAAAGTCTGCGCCTCATCGAAGTCGACGAAAATTTCGCCATGCGCCCTGCCGCTCTCGCCGCGCAAATCAAACGCGACATCGCCGCGCAACGCGTCCCCTGTTTTGTCTCCGCCACCGTTGGCACCACGTCCTCGAACGCCATGGATCCCGTCCGCGCCATTGGCGAAATCTGCCGTGAACACAAAATCTGGCTGCACGTCGACGCCGCCATGTCCGGCACAGCCGCGCTCTGCCCCGAGTTTCGCTGGATTCACGACGGTTGCGAGCTCGCCGACAGCTACTGCTTCAATCCCCATAAATGGATGTTCACCAATTTCGATTGCGATTGTTTTTACGTTGCCGACCGCAAAGCCCTCATCCACACTATGAGCGTGCTGCCCGAGTATCTCCGCAATCAGGCCACGGAATCCGGCGCGGTCATCGATTATCGCGACTGGCACGTCCCGCTTGGCCGCCGCTTTCGCGCTTTGAAGTTGTGGTTTGTCATTCGCCACTACGGCGTCGAAGGGCTTCAGCATCACATTCGCCGCCACGTCGAACTCGCCCAGCAATTCGCCTCCTGGGTCCGCGAAGAGGAACAATTTGAACTCGCGGCGCCCGCGCCGTTGAATCTCGTCTGTTTTCGCCATCGCGCCGGCGACGCGGTAAACCAATCCATCATGGATCGCCTCAACCAAAGCGGCGATCTCTACCTCACGCACACCAAGCTGGACGGAAAATTGACTTTGCGCCTGTGCATCGGCCAAACCACCACTGAACTGCGCCACGTCGGGCGCGCCTGGCGCCTCGTCCGCGCAGCCTCCTCCGCGTAGCCCATCCTCACAGTTCTCCGCACTTCATCCTGTTTCGCGTAGAAATCTACAATTTTGGTAGCCACGGAAGGAAATCGCGCTGCCCCAGCGACTGATCGATAGCGAGGAACTTTCGTATTTTGCGTGCAGTGGATTTTTCTTGCTGATAAATCCGAATTTTGGTACACAGAGTGCATGAAATTTGGTAAGTGACCCGGGTGGGGTCGCACCATATCTTGCAAGGTCGCGGAAGCGCGAACTGGACACGCCAATCGCTGCTTCGGGCAACGCTCGTTATTACCTTTTGTGGAGGACGAAAAATGAAGAAGCTGTGTGCATTGGTATTCCTGCTTGTTTTTGCTTTCGGGCTTTCCACGAGAAACGCGGCCGCCCAGGCGACCGCCAGCGCATCTCTCGAAGGCACGATCACCGACCAGTCGCAAGCCGTCGTCGTCAACGCGCAGATCATGCTGACAAATAAAGATACTGGTGCGGTGCGAACAGTCCAGTCCAATAGCGCGGGCTCGTACCGCTTTGACTTGCTGCCCGCGGGCAATTACGAGCTTAAGATCTCGATGGCCGGCTTTAAGGCCATCACCGTCGCCTCCACTGAACTGATCGTCGGAGAAACTTCGACGCTGAATTTTACGCTCGAGCCCGGCTCCGTCTCGCAAACCGTCACCGTCACGGAACAGGCTCCCATTGTCGACGTCACGAAAACCAACGTCGGCATCGATATCACCCAGCAGCAGATCCAGAACATGCCTCTGAACGGCCGCGATTTCGGCAACCTCGCCTATCTGGCTCCTGGTGCGAGGCCTGTCGGTTCCTACGACCCCACGAAGAATCGCGTCGCCGTCATTGCCACCAATGGTTCGAACGGCCGCAATATCAACGTAACTGTGAATGGCATCGACGACAAGGACAACACAGTGGGCGGTCCCGTAATGCAGTTGCCGCTTTCCGCTGTGCAGGAATTCGACATTTCCACCCAGCGTTTCTCCGCCGCGAACGGGCGCAGCGAAGGCGCGGCCATCAACGTCATCACCAAGGCTGGCTCCAACAAGTTCCACGGCGGCGGTTACTTCTACGACACGCAAACCGCGCTGAACCACAACGATTATTTCACCGAGCAGACGCCGGGTTCCTCGACACCTCAGTTCGAGCGCCAACAGTTCGGCGGCAACATCGGCGGTCCCATTCGCAAAGACAAGGATTTCTTCTTCTTCGCCCTCGAGCGCCAGCGCGAGCATACCGCCGACCCGATTGCCGGGTTTGCGCTCCAAAGCTTGACTCTTGCCGAACCTATCGGTGCCCAACCTGCCGCCTCCATCCCGACCCCTTATTTCGACTGGCGTTACACCGGCCGTCTGGATCACCGTTTCAATGATAAAGAGTCGATGTTTTTTACTTACAACGCACAGAACAACACTGGTCTAAATGATCAGTCGGGCAACGCAAATGACCTGACCGCTGGCAACTTCACCACCAATCACTTGATCCTCTCCAGCCTCTCACTGAACTCCGTCCTCTCTCCCACTATCGTCAACAACGCCACCGCCGGCTATCAGTATTGGAATAATGTGATTGGCACGAACAAGTTCTCGCCCTTCACCGTTCTCTTTCCCGATGGCAGCACTTTCGGAACCAACGGCAACGTACCGCAGCAGTCCATCCAGAAAAAGTGGCAGTTTAAGGACGATCTTTCTATCATCCACGGTCTTCACACTTTCCACACAGGCGTGGATTTCGTCTGGGAGCCAGTACTGGGTGGGTTGTTCGAATTCACGCCCGTGCCTACTCTGACTTTCCTCGACAACCCATCGGTCATAACCTCTAATAGTAACGGGCTTTACCCCAATGGTTTCGCCACCGCAGGAGCCGTAAGCGCAATGACCGGCGCCTCTGGCAACCCTGACTTTTTCTTGGCTTCAAAGATGTTCGGCGTCTACTTTCAGGATGACTGGAAGATTCGCTCCGGCCTTACCCTCAATCTCGGCGTGCGCTGGGACAAGGACATCGGCCTTTATGCCAGCAGCCAGATCCCCAACAATCGTACGTACCAGGAATTGAAGGCCATTGGCAACCCGCTTGCCTCCAAGATTCCACAAGACGATAATCACGGCATCAGTCCGCGCATTGGTTTTGCCTGGGACGTCACCGGCACAGGCAAGCATATCCTTCGCGGCGGCTATGGTCTCTATTTCGGCCAGACTTTCATCAACATCCCCCTGTTTATGATGCAGCAAGCGAATCCGTTACTATTCCAGGTGACTTACTCGATCTCAGCCAATGGCCCGGGAACGAGTTGTGATCCTTCGGTCTGCGGCGTACCGGGAACGGGCAATCCGGAGATCCCGCTTTCCAGCTGGCGTTTCGGAGTTGATCCCCTGCCCGTGTCTCCGCCCGCCCAGGCGCAGCTCCTACCGAATGCAACCGGCCGGCTAATGGATCCAAATTACCGGAATCCATACTCTGAACAGTGGAATTTCGGTTACTCCTATGAAATCAATGATTACTCCACGTTCGAAATCGATTACATCCACGAGCTGGGCCTCCACGAAGCCAACACTTTCAATTTCAATCCGATCGATCCTGCAACTGGCGCGCGCGTGCTCACGCAAGCGTTCACAAACGCCGGCGTGCCCGTACTCGGGGCATCGGACGACGCAGCTTCGAGCGGCCGCTCACGCTACGACGGTCTGAACTTCGTGTACACGCGCCGCATGAATCAGCATTTCACCATGAACGCGAGCTATGTACTGTCCCGGGCGGTCGGCTGGGACGGTAGCGCCGCATCCTTCGGCAACCGCCCCGTCAATCCGTTCGATCCGTGGAACCCGAAAGTAGACTTCGGCCCGGTTCCCAATGACGAACGCCACCACATCGCCCTCAGCGGCATTGTCAGTTTGCCGTGGGGCTTCGATGTCGCGCCGATCATGCAATTCGGCTCCGCGCGTCCGTACACAGCAACAGCCGGGCACGACACACTCGGAGTCGGAGGGCGCAATGGCGCCGCGCACGCCATTGTTCCCACATCGAACCCGAGCGATTTCGCCACCTATGCTCAAGCCTCGGTTTCAACCCAACAGACTTGTCTGGCCGCCGGGACATGCGTCATGGCGCCTTTTGACAGCTTGCGCGGGCAGGATTACTTCCAGCTCGATACTCGGGTAACCAAGTCTTTCAACTTCGCCGAGAAGGGAACGTTGCGCCTAATCTTCCAGGCCTTCGACCTAACTAACCGCGCAAACTTTGGCAATTCCTTCACCGGCAATGTTCGCTCGTCCACGTTCGAACAGCCAAACGGATTCCTTGCTCCGTCCGGCACGACCATTCCCAAATCCTTCCGCGGCGAGTTCGGCGTGGAGTACACCTTCTAACGCTCGGCCCAGGCCGCTGCGCCGCTCATCGACGCAGCGCAAACCTCAATCTCCAACCGGGGAGGCTCAATCGCCTCCCCTTTTCTTATCCCTTGCTCCTTGAGCAACTTTAAACTGCTCCTGAAAATCAAATCTTCCCTGGAATTACACAAACCGCTTTGCACAGTTTCACAGCTACGCCGACATATCGTGTGCTAACGACACATATCGTGTGCTAACTAGCGCTGCGCACAACACCGTGCTAGCCTCTTCCGAGCGAAACACTCGATGCGAGCGCCGTACAACAGGCCGACAAGCACACCAAGATCGCCGAAGATTCCCCGAAAACGCCAGACCTTAATCGCAAATGACGTGTACAGTCCCGCAACAGCAACTGCTGTAAAATCAGACATTTGCATTTTCTTGATCGCAAATGAATTTCGTTCTTCGGAGGTGCATTCTTTCCGGCCTTCTGGTCTTCATATATCCGAGAAGACTCAGGCTCTTTCGTCCGTCGTACCATCCTCGGCGCTCACCATTCCCACGCGAAGGCGAGCTTGATGGCATCCCGCATTCAATCCGCCCTCGTTCCCTACGCCGAGTTTTCGCGTATCGGATTCGTCAACATTCTCGCCTTCCGCCTGCGGTATTTCACCGGGATCATCACGTATTTTTTCAACGTCACAATTTACTATTTCATCTGGACCGCGATATTCAAGAACACCACCGGATCCATCGCGGGCTTCAACCTGCCCCAGATCATCACCTATGTGAGCGTGGGCTGGATCATCCGCTCGTTTTACTGGAACACCATCGACCAGGAGATGGCGTACGAAGTGATCGAAGGCAAGATCGCGATGGACCTGATCAAGCCCGTCTCCGTGCAATGGATGTGGATTTTTCGCGCGATGGGCGAATCGGCGTTTCGCCTCGGCTTGCTTACCGTGCCGACGGCAATTGCTGTCGCGCTGGTCTTTCCGGTGCAAGGACCCGCGTCGGGAGTTGATTTAACGCTTTTTATCATTGGCGTGCTCGGTTCGTTTTTCCTTATGGGCGCGATCAACTTTATGATCGGCACCTGCGCGATTCCGCTGAAATCGATTCTGGCGATGATCCGCGCGAAATACTGGCTGATCGAGCTGCTCTCCGGCTTGCTGATTCCGATGACGTATTTTCCGAACGCGGTACAGAAAGTGCTTGCGTGGCTGCCGTTTGAACATATTGCCTACACGCCGCTCTCGATTTATCTCGGCAGGTTTTCGACGCATCAAGCGATTAAGCTTTTGTGCGTGCAGTGGGCGTGGGTGGCGCTTCTGCTTTTCGCAGCGCACTGGTGGTGGGAACGGGCGACGCAGAAAATCACGATTCACGGCGGTTAGGAAAAAATGGCGACTGCAAAAAACTCGATGGATGGCGCAGGTCCGGAAAATTTCGCGCGGCAAATCTGGCGCGGATTCGTGCGGCATTGCATTTTGTTCGGCGAGTATTTTTCGCAGTATGCAAAGATGCGGCTGTCGTACCGCGGTGACTTCATCGTCTCGACCGCGACCAGCATGGCCGCCACAATCTTCGCGCTGGCTTTTGTCATCGTGCTTTTCCACAAAGTTCCGGCGCTCGCGGGCTGGACACTTCCTGAGGAAATTTTCCTCTATGGCTTCTCGCTCATTCCTTACGGAATGTTCAACGTCATCAGCCTGAACCTCTACGACTTCGGCAACAACTACATCATCGAGGGGAAATTTGACCGCGTGATGCTGCGCCCGATTTCGACTTTGTTCCAGGTGCTCTTCGAGCAATTCCGCGTCGAGTCCATGCAGGAAATCGCCACGGGACTTTTCTGCATGTGGTGGGCATCGCACCGGCTTCACATTCACTGGACTGCCGGCAAATGCTCGCTTCTAATTTTCTGGGGACTCTGCGCCGGAGTGATTTATATCTCCGTGTTCCTGCTGCTGACGACAATTTCTTTTTGGTTCGAGGACCGCATCGGCGTGCATCCGCCCGTGTGGAACTTGATCGCCTTTGGCCGCTACCCGCTGTCGATTTACTCTGGCGCGGTGCAATTTTTCCTGTGCTGGATTATTCCCTTCGGCCTCGCGTCGTTTTATCCCAGCGTCCGCCTGCTCGGTCACACGGTCACTCCGGAATATCTTCCGTACGTTCCCGTGGTCGCGGTCGCGTTTCTGATTTTCGCAATCTCCATGTGGAATCTCGGCACCCGCCATTACTCCTCGACCGGCTCGTGATTCGCTGTGATTTTTTTCATCGTGCACCGCAAGGCTGGTTTTGAACCGATTAGAATGTGGCTCGGTCGTTTGTTTTGGTTGAGCTGCGGGCGTTTCTAATAATTTAGGGTACCGATTAGAAATGGAAGAAAACTGCGCGGTAAATGTGCCCGGAGCGCACAAAATTTGCGTCGCGCCCAGTCGCGAGGAGTAGCTGCGGGATATTGGCTGGGCTGCGCCTTCGCTTATCGGCGGCCGCCCTGCACGGAGAAAAAATGGATCCGCGCAAACATGCATTTTGTACCGATTGGAATTACGCTCGATTCTTTGTTTTGTATAAGTTGCGGCGAATTCTAGTAATTTGGTGTACCGATTAGAAATGCACTCGAGGTGCGGCGTTTCGTGGGAATGGTGAGGTATGTTGCCGTTTTTGATCGCCATTGCCAATGTCATTGCTATTTTGTTGCGGGTTTGCGCTCGAACGACGCTAGCACAGCGTTGGGCGCGACGATAGATCGGGCGACTGTGGACTTACCTGATGCACGAAGCGCAGCGGCTTCCCGACCAAAAGTGTTGGGACGCAAACGACGAGGCGAGGACCACAGGCTGAGGCCTGTGCCACGGTCAGATGGCGGGGCCTTTGAAGTGGAGGACGACCATCGTGATGTCGTCGGCTTGCGGGGCGCCGCCGGTGAAATCGCGAACACCGGAGCGGACGGCCTCGGCGAGCTCTTCGGCGGTCGCGCCGCAAAATCCGCGCAACAGCGCGCTGAGGCGCTCCTGTTCGAACATTTCATCCTTCAGATTTTTTGCTTCTGAAACGCCGTCTGTGTAAATCACAACGAAGTCCCCGGCCTGCAGCGCGACGTGCTCGGCGGTGAATTCGGCCTCTGCAAACATGCCCACGGGAAAATTCGAGGAAGACAACTCGACGAGTTCGCCGGAAGTGTGGCGGACGAGCGGCGGGACATGACCTGCGTTGATGTATTCGAGACGGCCGACCGGATCGAGGACGCCGTAGAAAAGCGTAGCGTAGCGATCGTCACTCGAGCGGTCGCAGAGGAATTGATTGACACGTTTCGTGGCTTCGGCGAGAGGAATATCGAGCGCGGCGGTGGTGTAAAAGACACCTTGCAACAGCGTGGCGAGAAGCGAAGCCGCGATTCCCTTGCCCGCCACGTCGCCGACAAAAAATCCATAGCGCCCTCCATCGAGCGCCACTACATCGAAGCAATCGCCGCCGACCGAGTGGCAGGCAAGCGTGGAGCCCGCGACGGACACGTGAGGCATCTGCGGAAATGACTTGGGCAGCAGCTCGCGCTGGATCTGGCTGGCGATTTCGATTTCGTGATCGAGGCGTCCTTTTTCGCGTGCGGCGGCGAAGAGGCGAGCGTTCTCGATGACCGTGGCGGCTTCGCGCGCAAGCGTGCGCAAAACTTCACGGTCGATTTCGCTGAATGCGGTGGAGGGCGAGCGGCTGTCGAGATACAACACGCCAAGGAGATCGGCTTCCTCGGACGTGATGGTGAGGTCGACGGCGGCGATTACCGGCAGCTTTTCGATGGGAATCGCGACGATGGTGAGCAGCGAAAGCGATGCGACGCTGGCCTGCTGGCCGATGGCCACTTCGTCGCCCGTATCGCTGACAATCAGCTCCCGCCGCGAAGTGGCGACGCGCTTCAGCACACCCGAGGAGATTTTCAGCTCTTCGACCTTCAGCAGTTCTCCCTTCGCGTCGCGGGCGATTGTGGCTTCGAGCTCACCCTCGTCGTTCGCGAGCATGAGAACGCCGCGTTCTGTTCTTGTGATGCGAATGGCCGCGTCGACCACGGCCGCGAGAACATCCTCGAGCGAAAGTCCTGAACCCAGAGTTCGCGCCACTTCCAGGAGCACGCCGAGATGATAAAGCCCCTGCGTTCCCGGAGTGGCGGGCGCGGGCTTTTCCACTTGCTCAATCAGCTCTTCGAGCGTGGCTTCGTCGCCGAGGAAAACCAGCTTGAAGGAATCGGGCATGCCGAAATCAATGCTGTCCTTCGGACGCAGTGGGCGCGTGTCGGAGATGCGTTCGCCGTTGACGAATGTGCCATGGCGGCTGCCCATGTCCTCGAGGAAATAATTGCCGCTGGCAGTGACAATTTGCGCCTGTTGACGGCTGATGCGGCTGTCGCGCAGCACAAGCTCATTGCCGGTCTGGCGGCCGACGCGAAAGGGAAACTGTGTGACCTGAACCTCGCGGCGCACTCCGGCAGGATCGAGAACAAGCAATCGAGGAGGTCGCGGCATGATCGATTCGACCGGCGGCGCGAAAGCCAAAAATCAGCGAGCGGGCCGGTTTCTGCGCCCATGTTAGGAGAAGTCGCTGAGGATGGCAACCGATTTGCATTCAATCAGGCGGAGCGAACGCCGGAATGATGGCGTTCCCATTCGGAGCTGAGGCAACGAATCGTTTCGCGCAAACGCACCGCTAGGTCGACTACGGTCTCCAAGCGCTGCACCGAAACGGGCGTGAGATTTGGGCGAAGCTGCGACAGAAGAAGCTCCGCATTGCCAAGAATTCCGGTGAGAGGATTATTGATTTCGTGGCGCAATATCTCCGCGAAATCGGATGGCAAATCGGCGGTCCATGCGGAATGAAATTCAGGGTCGATGGGTTGCGGACGGAGATGGCGCTCCAACAGAGCCGCCGCGAGGGAAATGAATTCTCCAGAACGCGCGACGAAATTGATTTCGCCGGTCGTGAGAAGGCTGATCAGTTGCGACTGCTTTTCAGACGAGGCGACGACCGTCACTGGGGCGAAGATTGCCAGCCGCCGCGCAGCCGCTTCCAGCGAAACGTCCGCGGGAAGAATGCTGTCGGCGAAAATGATAGCCTGCGGATTCAGGCGAGTGGCCCGAGCGGCGAGCTCCGTCCAGTCTGATGCAAGGGCGATTTCCCGGTGAGTTTGGCGCTGAGGAGAATTCAAGGCCAAGCGGTCGTACGATAGCTGGTCAACGAGTTCGTTGCGCTCTTGTCCTTGAGCCATTCCGACGAGCACTGCGACGCCTCTAAGACACGCGAAACCCATAGTGGTAACTTCCTCCTCAAGTTTCGAATGACCGTTTTCTTTATTGATCGTTCCGCTCATGACCTTTTTTCGGTGGCAGACATCGTAAGCAAAGACGCGTCGGCACGTTCTGCGAGAATGCGATTTGCCGCCAGCTTCAATTCCTCGACCAAAAACGGCTTGGCCAGAAACGGAAGCCGACGTGATTTGAGAAATTCGAGCGTATGGGGCCCCAGGGTATCGCCTGTGACGAACAGGATGCAATCGCGCGCGGGGCTGGCTGTACGCACAAGCGCGTCATAAAACGCGGGCCCATCCAGGCGGGGCATGCGCAGATCGCAGACGATCAGATCGTAATGGCCGCGCGCGAGGCGCGTCAGCCCCTCCTGGCTATCGAGAACGGCTTCGACGTTGTGACCCTCTTCACGCAATATGTCGGCGATGAGCTGAGCCACGGTGGGTTCATCTTCAACCACCAGAATGCGTCCGGCAGATACGCCACGGGAATCAGTCTTGAGCGCCGCCGGGGCGGAAACGCGTTCGGCGGGGACTGGGAGTTGCGGAAATTCGACTGTGAATTTTGCGCCGCCGCCGGGCAGATTCTCAAACACAACGTCGCCACTATGCTGTTCCACGATGCCGTAAACAATCGAAAGGCCGAGACCTGTGCCGACGCCGGGCGGCTTCGTGGTGAAGAACGGATCGAAGATACGCGAGGCGATCTCTGGAGGGATGCCCGGGCCGTCGTCGGAAACCTCGAGCGAAAGGCGCGAATCCGCGCTCTTCCGCGTGCGGAGTTGTATGCGGCCGCGCCCGCGGCTTTCGAGGATGGCCTGCTCCGCGTTGATCAGCAAATTGAGCACAACCTGCTGAAGCTGGTGCGGATCGGCAAGAGTGGCGGGCAAATCCGGAGCCAGTTCGCAGCGAATCGCGATATTCTCGATTTTCAGCTCGTATCCGCGCAAGGCAACCGTGCGCTCGACGATTTCGTTCAGATCGACGCGCGTGCGCTCGGGTTCGGCCTGACGCGCGAAGAATAAAAGATTCTTAACGATGCGCCGCGCACGCTCCGCCTCGGCAAAGATCATCTTCACCTCGTTGTTCGGCATTTCCGGCGGACGGCTGCCCAGGGCCAATTGCGCGTAGCCCATAATCGAAGTGAGTGGGTTATTGAGTTCGTGGGCGATTCCGGAAACAAGCTGGCCGAGGGCCGCCATCTTTTCCGTTTGCAGGAGCTTCGATTGGATATGACGCTGCGTGGTGATATCCGAATAGATTTCCAGCCATCCCAGCGGCCGCCCTTCGTCGTCCAGAATGGGGCGCGCGCAACGCTCGAAAATGCGCCGAGCGGGACCGGCGAATTCGAGTTCATCCCGAATCGCATCGCCCGAGCCCGCCGCAAAAGACTTCCATGGCGCAAGAAATGCCGCAGGGCAGCGGAAGCGTGGCTCGAGCTGGCGGGCCACTCCTTCGAAGCTCTTGAGGCGGGCCATGGTCTCCGCTTCGAGACCGAATAGCCTTGCAAAATGAGCGTTGGCAAACCGAATTTCACCATCCGGCGCAATGAGCAGCACACCGGACGGAACAGCGTCGAGCACGCGATGGAACTCAGCCTCCGATCGTTTTTGGCGCCGCTCCGTCTTCGTTTCGAGCATGCCGCCGGGCTCGTGGCGCGCGGCCGTGTGCGGGGTCGAGCCAGGCGGAGGGGCAAGTTTCGCCGTTGACCGGAAAGGTCTGAGCCAGGAGCGGCGCGCCATGCTTACCTCAACGTCCCGATTGGAGAATCCAGTAACACGAGAGAAATGCCACGCCGGATAAAACGACGACATCGAGCGCGCGGCGAAGGAATTTTTCGATCCGGTATTCCTGCGTGTAGTCCACGTTCACACTCTCTCCTGCAGCCAGACAATATTCATGCCGGCCGTTCCGTACCTCGCGTTCGGGGGAATACACGTTTCATGAATGCACAATGATTACCAACCTGCGGGATTAGCGAAGTGATTGCGACTCAGGTGTTTACGTCTTTAGGGAAGATTGAACCGGCGCGGCTGATTCCCACTCCGAACCCAGATTATCCGAGTACGGGAATGATTTCTGGCAAGAGGCAAACGAGCGACGCACTGAATATCTTTGGTTCGTCGCTGCAGAGACGCGCAGGATCGCGTGGGCCTAGTTTCCGCCCGCATGCGCTTCGTACTGCTTGAGTTTGCGGTAGAGCGTGGTCTTGCCAATCCCGAGCAAACGCGCAGCCATTAGTTTGTCGCCGCCGGATTCACGAAGGGCGCGAAGGATTGCGCGCCGTTCCAATTCCTCGAGCGGGATCAGTTCATCATTCTGGGGCACGCCGTCCGTGTTGCTGGCGGCGGGTGCATATTGCAAATTCGACGGCAGGTCTCCGGAATGCAGGAGGGGGCCGGAACCCAGTGCGACAGCGCGCTCAATGGCATTTTCCAGTTCGCGAACGTTTCCCGGCCAGTCATAGGCTGTGAGCCGGGTCATGGCATCTTCGGCAAGCGTGGGCGCTGGACGTCCCGGATCGGCGAATTTTTCGAGGAAAGACTGCACCAGCACGGGAATGTCGCTCTTGCGCTCGCGCAGCGGAGGCAGCTTGATTTGGACAACGTTCAAGCGGAAGAAAAGGTCCTGCCGGAATTGCCCTGATTGGACAGCTGTTTCAAGGTCTTTATTGGTAGCGGCGATGACGCGCAGCTCGACGGACACGCGGTCATTTGAGCCCACAGGCTTCACCTCGCGCGCTTGCAGCACGCGCAGAAGCTTGGACTGCATTTCCACCGGCAGGTTGCCGATTTCATCAAGAAACAACGTTCCGCCGTCGGCGCTTTCGATCAAGCCCTGCTTGGTGTGTA
>Ga0307372_10002156_pt1 | contig 33108 bp, 26 predicted proteins | sample OX1MG_FD_202533 | JGI IMG/M metagenome (GOLD analysis project Ga0307372, IMG submission 202533) | Soil microbial communities from Risofladan, Vaasa, Finland - OX-1 | ecosystem: Environmental > Terrestrial > Soil > Coastal area > Acid sulfate soil | place: Finland: Risofladan, Vaasa | collected... | reverse complement strand
ACCGGCGTCAAGATCACCAACAAAGAGCTGGCCGCCGTTCCCCTCGACTCTCATGAGTTTCACGGCGAGTGGAACTACACCATCACTGCTCAATCAAACCCGACGTGAGCCCCTAGCGGCGCTGTGCGATAAGGACCGGATCCGGAAGTTACGAACTGCCTTATTGCCGGGCCTCCTGCTCGCCGTACCCTCACGGTGTGGTGACTTCAAACGGTTCTTGAAACAAGTCCCGTTGAACTGACGTTGCGCCTTGCGGCTCTGGCCCACCCTGCAAGGGTGAGCGTCGTGGGTGTGCCGGGCTCGCGGTGGTTGTTGTGTCTGCAACTTCAAGGATCAGGTGCCCATCGCGAGCAACCTGCTCTCCTATTACCTGCGTGTGCTGCGCGAGGCAGGGGCTGGGGACCGCCACCCGGCGAGGCCGCCGGGTGGACTACTGCCTTGATGCACATGGGTTTGTCACCCGTGGGCGGACATGACTGGAGCCGGCTTGCCACAGAATCCCGCCGTTCTCTACGGGCCCGAGGACGTTGTCGGCGATATCGGCTCGGCACTTACGATCGAGAGAGCGGAGCGTGTCCACCGCCCGATCTCCACCTCGGAGGGCGAGGCGACAGCCATCGAGGTCGTGGTTCGCTCTCACCGATCCTGACCTGAACTTTCCACTGGGGTTAGCCGGTGACAGATGGCGCCCGGAGCCACCGCAACCATTCGTTGTCGCCCATGAGCTCCAGCCGGCGCCAGAGCACGGGATTGTCCGTAGCTTGGCTTGCATGCAGAGCGATGGCGCGATGCTGAATAGAGCGGTCGACACGAAGCACGATGTCAACCTCATCCTCGCGGCGGCCGACGAAGCAGGTGCCGAAAGCGGCATTGAGGGAATCGGCCACCGAAGCGGGAATCGACCATGCAATCACAGGCAGATCAAGTGACTCGCCTGCACGCAACGCCGCCTCTGTCGCCCGTTGATGGTCGCGGTGTCCCGTGATCCCATCGAGATCGAAGACAAGTAGCCCATGAGCACCAACCGCATGGACATAGTGAACGACGTCGTCGACCAGCATGTCGAGGTCGATGCAGTCGAGACTTCCATCGGCGTGGTCTAGCAGCCGCACATCGCTGACTGTGAGTGCATGGGCGGCGGCAGCAAGCTCGGCGGCTCGGACGGCACGAAGGTCACCTGGCGCCCCATGCAGGGTTGACGCCTCGCCGTGCGTGAAGCTGAGCACAGAGGTCGATGTTCCGGCGGCCGTGAGACTACCGATGACGGCGCCCAAGCCGAAGGACTCGTCGTCGGGGTGGGCGCACACCGCGACCACCGACGGCAGCCCAACAACGTCCAGCGTCGCATCGTCACCTGCGGCTCTGGGACGCCGAGGGGTCATGACGCGACGTTGGATTCGGCGATGCGGCGATGGATCTCGGCCATGTCGAGGTCACGTACCTTCCCGATGAGCTCGTCCATTGCCGGAGCCGGTAGTGCTCCGCCCTCCCTGTAGACGATCACCTTGTCGCGCAGGATCATGAGGGTCGGGATCGACATGATGTCGAATGCAGCGGCCAACTCCTGCTCAGCTTCGGTGTCGACCTTGGCAAACACCAGATCCGAGTGAGTGTCCGAGGCCTTCTCGAAGACCGGGGCGAACGCCCGGCAGGGCCCGCACCACGGTGCCCAGCCATCCACCAGCACGATGTCCCTGCTGGTCGCCGCGGTTTCGAAGTCCTCTTTGGTGACAGTCACCATGGCCATTCGTCAATACCCCCTGGGGTATATTCTACAACGACCACCGGCCCGGTGTCATTCCCCCATCGCACCACAACGTGATACCCCGGGGGACATAACCGAGGTCGGGCCGTGTTGGACCTGCAAGAGACGTACGACAGGGGTGAGGCATGACGGCTGGATCGCCTACCACACCACGTCGGCCGCTCGGCAAGGGGCCACGCCGGAAGAGGTCGCCGAGGTTCTGTCGCTGGCGCTGCTCATGGACGGTGGGATGGCGACCGTCTACGGGCCGCGTGCATAGGCGCCATTCGAAGAGTTTCAAACGTCCTACTCGGGGGCGAGCTGAGAGGTATGAACTTGTGGTCTACTCCTGGCCGATGACGCCGCGGAGACGATTGTACGGTCTCGCCGCTATGGCGACGGATTAGCCGGATTTGCCGCCACGCCGAGGGTGAACCAGCTCCACGGTTTCGGTCCCTTGGCATAGCGCCGCTCGATCCGTTCGATCACGAAGCCAGCATCGCCGACGAGAGTTGCAGCATCGCGTGTGAGATGGCAGCCATCTGCCAGCCGGCGCTGCCACGGGTCGAGGCGGTCCTGCCACCGGGCCACCGAAGCGTCAGGAGAGAGTCCGTGTTCGAGGAAATGGAAGCGACCCCCCGCCCGGAGAACCCGACGGAGTTCCGACAGAACCTTGGCAGGATCGGGGACGGTACAGAGCGTGAACGTGGAGAGCGCGGCGTCGCAGCTGGCGTCGTCGAGGGGGATCGCCTGGCCATCAAGACCGATGTGCTCGACGGGTGTCCCGCCGGCTGCAATGCGCTTGGCAGCCAACCGCCGTGCGAGCGCGGCGGGTTCGACCGCGAACACCCTTTCCACTTCTGGTGGATAGTGCTCGACATTGAGACCGGAGCCGAATCCGACCTCGACGACCCGGCCCACGAGTCCGTCCGTCACCTCGGCGCGCCAGCGTCGCAGAGCGCCGGTGCCACATGCCCGGTCCACCAGGCGGGGAAGGACCTGCTCTCGGTAGAAGCCCACGGTCGCGACCCTATCTGTGCTGCCGGAGAAGGTCGCCCCCAGTGACCCTCGCCACGACTCCGCCAGCCGGCGCCTCGTCGAGCATGGCGGTCACGCCGCCAGACCACGAGCGCTCAGAAAGACTTTCTGCTCGTCATGTATCTCCTCGAAGGATGGCGAACCAGTCGACGGCGTCAGGTAAGGCCCGAAATGGTCCTCTGGCGACGGCGTCAGGTGAACGCCAAACGCGATGCCGATGGGCCAGTCCGGCCCTAGTTCGAGGCGCTTGACACCCAGACGGGTGAAGGCCCCTCAGTCGAGGACGCCCGGAGCATCGTCGAAGCGGCAGAGCTCCCTGATCCTCGCCTCGCCACCATGGTGATGCTGGCGGCGCTCGCGGGCATGCGTCGGGGTGCGTTGTGCGCGCTGTTGTGGTCCGAGGTCGATTTGAAATTCGGATAGATCGAAGTTTCGCGTTCGGTCGTTGCTGTGCCGGGTGCCACGGCTAAGAAGTCGACCATTTCCGCTCTCGACACGTCGCCCTGGATCCTGTCGGCGTCCCCCTCTTGGTGCGCCATCGATCACGAATCGAAAACTAGGCTCACTTCGGCGGCACCACGATCGAGTTGAAGGCCTTTGTCTTTTCACCCGGGGCGCGACACCTGGATACAGGTTGCAAAACGCAAATTGCAGTTATGGCGCGCACACGAGACTCGGCCAGGCCGCACACCGAGCCGTCGTTATGCATCCGATAGCGCCGGTGTTCCCCTTCAGAGGATCGCTCAAGAACGGTTGATCTGTCCGCAGATCAGATCTCTCTTCCGACGATCCGTCCCTTCTCGAAGGTGGTTTGGCCTCAATCGTTTCGGGCGACCTCCGGCCCGGTGATCCGGTTGAGAAGCGGGAACGTCGAGGCGATGATCGCAAGTGAAGCAGCAAGTCCGCCTATGACGGTGAGCCAGTACGCAATTCCCGGGATTCGGAAAGCGATGCCGGCCTGGGAGTGGAGGTAGAGCCCAGCGGAAACCAGGCCGACCACGATCGACACCGCGGCGACGAGAAGGAGTGGCAGCGCGCTCTCCAGCGCGACCACGCGGTGCAGGACGCCGGTGGAGACGCCAGTGAGCCTGAGCAGGCTGAACGGGCGCTTGCGCTCGCTCAACCCGGCGGCGATGTTCACGGCGAGGCTGCAGGCGGCGATGATCAGGCTCGCCACGATGATCACGTCGGTCAGGTCCTGGATCATCGTGAGAAGACGCGCGCCGTCCGGCGTGTTCCCCTTGACCACCACCGGCGTTCCGCGGAAGGGAAAGGCCCGCTCGAGCGCGGTCCGTACCAGCTCGAGAGAGCGGGACGATCCGTCCGTGGCGACGACGACCGCCTCGGCGGGAAGACTCGCGATGCTCGCCACCGACATGTGCGCGGACGGCCAGACCGTCGATGAGGACGCCGAGTTGTTCCCCGTGACCGGCTGGAGGAAGTAGCCGACCGTCGCCACCGTCGCTCCCGGTGCGCACTTGCCGATCGCGGGCGTCTTCCTCAGCTGGTCGCACGCGACCAACCCCACCCCGTTCATCTGCTGCATACGGGTCAGGCCGACGTGGACCACCGTCACGCCGCGCACCCCTGGCGCGGCGCGGAGCCCCGTGAGCACCTGACGTGGGACAGAGGGAACCTCGGTGGAGGCGTCACACGAATTCGTGACTCCGCAGGGCTGGTCGTCGAGGGTTGCGGTCGACGCGGCGCTGCCTCCCTGGGAGCTGACGGCGACAATCGAGCTGAGCGCCCCGATGGCTGCGCTCGCGACGAAGAGGGCGAGCACGAGCCCACTGATCGAGCGGAAGGCCGCCCGAGGGTTGTCGAGGAGCCGGCGACCGGCGATGAGCGTGGCGGGCCGACGCGCCCGCGTGGCCATGAGCCGAGAGCCCATCTTGGTCAGCCACGGTCCGGCGAGGACCAGCCCCACCACGATGAGCACGAAGCCCACGAGCACCTCTTGAATCTGGCTGCCGTTGCTCTTCGGCTTGCCGGCGACTGCGAAGTACGCGAGCAGGGCGACGCCAGCCAGAAGTGGGATGATCCGACCGATCCGCGGTGGAGCAGACGAGGCTCGTCGGCTCACGCCGAGCGGCGAGATCTGGACGCGGCGCAGCGCGAGGCGCGAGGACACGACAGCGGCGATCGGGACGCCGATGACGACGAGTGCCACGTCGATCCCCTGGAGCGAGAGGTCACCCTGGGTGAAGGGCAGTCCGGCGAAGGGGACGTGGACGAGCAGCGGCCGGAACACGAAGAAGAGTGCGAACCCCACCGCCACTCCCGCGAGGGCGGCGACCGTCGCCTCCACCGCTGCGATCACCGAGACCTGATGTGGCGTCGCCCCGACGAGGCGCATGGCGGCGAAACGCTCCTCTCGCCGCGCCGCGGACAGCCGGCTCGCCGTCGCGATCAAGATGAGCACGGGCAACAACAAGGCGACGGCTCCGCCCGCCAGGATCCACTTCAGTACGGGTCCGCTCCCGACGCCGCTCTGGCAGGCGTAGCAGCTGCTCGGCGTTTGCTGAATGCCTCGGACCTCGAACGCCCCAGAGACCTGCGAGAGCTGGCGCGCGTCGTGGCCGATGACGATGACCAGCGAGTTCGGCGCCGGAAGTGCCGCTGCGCCGATGGTCCCGATCTGGCGTCCGGGGAACCGGTCCCGCAGCTCGCTCGCCGGCACGGACGCGAGGAGACTCGTGAGGGCCGGCGATGCGTAGAACTCTCCCGCTCCGGGCAGATGCGCAATCCCCGGCGGAATCGGCGCGTTCGGTCCGGTGGCGGCAACGTCGACGCGGTCGATCGACTGGTTGCCGAACTGGTCGACGCTGAGCAGCCATCGCAGCCGGTCGGACGTCGTGCCGCTCTCGGTCGACGGAGGCGATTGCACCGAGGTGTCGAGCCATGCACCACGGTCAGTCTGGGCGTGCAGCCCGTTCATGCCGGCGAGGGCGAACAGCAGCAGACCCACGCCGAGGGCAACCGCAGCCGCGGTGACGAGGACGCGTAGCGCCGCCTCGCGACCGCTTCCCAACGTCAAGCGTAGGCCGAGTCGGATCATGGCGCGACGGGTGCCATCGAGGTCACACGCCCATCGCGGACGATCACCTCGCGGTCGGCGTAGGCGGCGACGCGGGGCTCGTGCGTGACGAGGATCACCGTCGATCCCTGCTCGCGCGCGGCACGCGTCAACAGGTCCATGACCAGCTCCCCGTTCAGCGAGTCGAGCGAGCCGGTTGGTTCGTCGGCGAAGAGCACGTCGGGGTGGGTGACGAGTCCGCGCGCCAACGCGACGCGCTGGGACTGGCCGCCCGACATCTCGCCGGTTCGGTGGCGTTCCATACCCTCTAGGTCAAGGCGTTCGAACCAGCTGCGCGCTTCACGGAGGGCCTCGTCACGGTGCGTGCCACCGAGCAACAGCGGCAGGGCGACGTTCTCCTCGGCGGTCAGCTCCGGCACGAGCTGGCCGAACTGGAACACGAAGCCGAAGCGATCACGCCGTAGCCTGGAGCGCTCGCCCTCCCGCATGGCGTCGAGGCGCTGACCGTCGAAGTAGACCTCGCCGGAGTCTGGGACGAGGATGCCCGCCAGGCAGTGGAGCAGGGTGGACTTGCCCGAGCCGCTCGGGCCCATCACAGCGACGATCTCGCCAGGCTTCACGCCAAGACTGGCCCCGCGGAGCGCCGGGGTCTCCCCGAAAAAGAGCACGAGGTTTCGCCCCTCGATGACCACCCCTCCGCCTTGGAGCAGGGAAGCACCGTTGGCTGCGGTCATGACGCCACCTCCTCGGCGAGCGCCGCGAGTCGCGCTTCGGTGAGGTCGATCCAGCGCAGGTCGGCTTCCAGGTGGAAGAGGCCGTGGTCGGCGAGCAGGGCGTCGACGAAGCTGTCCCGTTGCTTGAGCTCGGTGAGCTCGCGCATCCGCCGGAGATGGGCGGCCCGCTGCGCGTCGAGGTACTCCTCGGCGCGGCGGCCGAGCATGAGCGAGAGCACGACCTTCACGAAGAGGTCGGTTTGGAGGTAGGGCTCGGCCGGGATGGGCTCGGCGAGCCACGCCTCGACCTCGCTCTTCCCGGTCTCGGTGATGGTGTAGCGCTTGCGGTCCGGACCGGCCCCGGGCTCAGCCTCCCCGGCCGTGGTCTTTCCGTCTCTCGCCAGACGGGCGAGGGTGGCATACACCTGGCCGAAGGGAAGCGGCCGGCCGCGGCCGAAGTACGCGTCGTAGTCGTGCTTCAGGTCGTAGCCGTGGCTCGGTTCGCGGTCGAGGAGCCCGAGGAGGGCCATAGGAACAGTCATACCTGCAAGTAAACGCTGCGTGTATACCTGCGGTCAATATGGCTCCGGCGGGGGGAACGCTCACGGTCCCGGTCGGAGCCTCGAACTTCGGCCATTCGGTCGCGATCTCGGGCAACACCGCCGTCGTGGGCGCCACCGATTTCACCTCAACCCCGGGGACGGCCTACACCTACATCAAGGCGAAGGGCGCCGCTTGGTCCGCGGGGCCAAACTTCACTCTCCTCGGTCCGGCAAGCACCCCACGGGATGACTTCGGCGTTGTCGCGATCTCGGGCGGTTACGTCATCGTCGGCGCCGAAGACACCGGCTCCTTCACGGGCGCGGCCTACATCTACAAGAGAGCCGGTGGCGTTTGGTCCATACCGACCGCGACCTTGACCTACCCTTCATCGGCGCCGGGCGACCAATTCGGCATCTCGGTAGCGATTTCCGGTTCCGCGGAAATCGTCGGGACAGGGAGTTACGCACCAGACGGGGCCGCCTTCATCTATCAGAAGTAGGTTCAACCTGAACCCTCAAATCCTCCGTGACCGACTCCTTTGCCAACCCTGCGACCGAGGGAATTTCCTTTACCTTCAGGTACACGACAAGGGGTGGCAGTGGCACGGTTAGGCGCGTTCATAACCCGAACGTCGGAGGTTCAAATCCTCCTCTTGCATGTCAGCGCGGATCCAGACGCCTGGGTCACGTTCCGCAGCATGCGAGGTGATCTACCCGGGGCTTGCGGCGCAGTTCGGTTCGTGGAACGATGCACACTACGCACGGACGAGGACCCTTGGGTTCCCCTCGTGACATCGTTGCCCCAGACCCTGGCGACTCCAACGCCGAGAATCGCGCTCGGACATAGGTCCGTCGGAAAGGGCAAGTCGATGTTGTGGCGTCAGGCGTCCAGCTCCCCCGACTCGGCATGCCTGGAATCGAGAGCGGCCCGCGCTCCAGGTGTGCGACCACGCAGCGTCATCCCAGTCTCCTCGCGCCCCGAGCCACACGGGACCGAGACTTCTCCGGTTCCTTTCCGCATGCAATTGACCGCGCTTGCCCCCCAGCGTGGCGTCGGTCTGGTGCGGGAAGGAACCGGAACCCTTTGCACTTGGCAAACATCGCAGCGCGGCTTCATAGCAACTGTCGAGAAATGATGGCCACCGCTGCATGAGAGCGCGGGCAACGAAGCCGATCCCACCCTGCAAGACCTGACGCGGACATCACGAACGACGACGCGGAGGTTGCACCTGACAAGCCGGACCCTGACCTTCGAGCGCTTCTAGAGATAGTCAAGGAACTTGACAGTCAAGCATGGCGAACTCGGGAGGGCACCAATTCGACGCCCCGGTGGCCTCGGCCCTGCTTGGCTTCGACGTCTCTCGGCCCGATCGGCTCACCACATGAACCACAGACCAGGACCGCCTCGGATGCCGAGCCGCACGCCTTGTGGGAGACCACCAGGGGCGGGCCCGAAGGAGCCGCGTAACGGTCTCCCCATTGCCGCATGGCCGTGAGCACGGGCCAGAGGTCACGACCCTTGTCGGTCAGGCGGTAGTCGTAACGGGGGGGATGCTCGGAGTACGGCACCCGGTGCAAGACGCCGGCCCCGACCAGGTGGGCGAGGCGCTGCTGGAGGATGTTGCGCGAGATCCCGAGGCGCCGCTGGAAATCGTCGAACCGGCTCACACCCAAGAAGACGTCCCGGACGATGAGCATGCTCCACCATTCGCCCACGACCTCGAGACACTGGGCCACAGAGCAGTCCATCTCGGCGAAGCTTTTGCGTTCCACACCCCCAGGATAGTGAGTTGCATGATGGAATGCAATGGCCTACAGTGGGTTTTATGAGAGGATCCTCGACGGTAGTGACCGAATCGGCCCCGGCGGTGAAGTCGGGCAGTTCCGCCATCTTCGTGGTCACCGCGCTCGGGGCCTTCATGGCGTCGCTCGACCTCTCGATCGTCAATGTCGCCTTCCCTGCGCTGGAGCGGTCCTTCCGTCACGACTCCCGGGCCACGTTGGCCTGGGTGATCACCGGCTACTCCATCGTGTTCGGGTCGCTCCTCGTGACCGCAGGGCGAAGTGCCGATCGCATCGGCCGTCGGCGGGTGTTCTTCGCCGGCCTGGCCGTATTCAGCCTGGGATCGGCGTTGTGTGGGCTGGCGCCGGCGGTGAGCCTTCTGATCGCGGGGAGACTGATCCAGGGCGCGGGAGCCGCGGCGATGCTTCCCGCCTCGCTGGGACTGCTGCTCGGAGCGTTCCCGACCGAACGCCGCTCCCAGGTCGTGGCCATGTGGGGCGGTGTCGGCGCGTTGGCGGTGGCGACAGGCCCGTCTCTTGGCGCACTGCTCATCTCCGCGGGCGGCTGGCGTTGGGCCTTCTACGTGAACCTGCCGGTCGGGGCGGTGGCCTGGACGGTCGGGCGTCGGGTCCTGCATGACTCCAAATCCGACAAGGTCCGAGCTCGACCCGACTACCTCGGGGTCGTGCTCCTGAGTACGGCGCTGGCTGCCTTGGTACTCGGGATCTCCGAAGGGCCGAGCTGGGGCTGGTCAGGCGGTCGGGTGCTGGCCTGCTTCCTGATCGCCGCGGTCCAGGGGGCATCGTTTGTGTACCGGTCCGCCCACCACGCTGAGCCTGTCTTGGACCTGACCTTGTTCTCGGCTCGGTCCTTCAGCGTGGCCAACGTGGCCACCTTGTTCTATGCGATGGGGTTCTTCGCCATGCTCCTCGGCAACATTCTCTTTCTCACCTCCGTGTGGCACTACTCCATCTTGCGCGCCGGTCTCGCTGTGACCCCCGGGCCGCTCGTCGTAGCGGCGGTCTCGGGTCCAGCTGGTCGAGTGGCCGCACGCGTCGGGTTCCGCCGAGTTCTGCTGGTGGGAACGGCGTGTTTCGCCGGTGGGCTCGTCTGGTACGCGACCCGGATCGGGTTGCACCCCGCCTACCTGGCGCGCTGGCTCCCTGCCACGCTGATCACCGGTCTCGGGATCGGCCTGACGTTCCCGGTGCTGAGCGCGGCCGCGGTCTCGAGCTTGCACCCCGAACGATTTGCCGTGGGGAGTGCCGTTAACCAGACCGCCCGTCAGGTCGGAGGTGCTTTCGGTGTGGCGTTGCTGGTCGTGATCCTAGGCTCTCCACATACCGCGGCCGTCGCCCTCGACAACTTCCGGCTCTTGTGGTGGTACGCGGCGTCGATGGCTGTCGGGTCCGGAGTGGCTTGCAGTCTTCTCCGTCCCACCGAGGCGGCCTCGACTCGTCGCGTTGCGATGTCAGTGCAAGACGACGCGCACGAGAAGAACCCCCGCGCCGAGGAGCGCGCCCACTCCGATCTGGGCGAACCGACGGGCTCCCGTCGCGCCACTGCGTAGAGTGGCGATGATCTCGAAACCCACCAGGGAGAGCGCGCTGCTCCACAGCGCGGCGGTGACCCCGGTCTGAAGCGTGACACCCGCTCCCCACAATAGGCCCAGCACGGCGATCGGGATGGCGGCGCCTTTGACGATGGACCCCTCGTGCAGCAGTGCACGCCATAGCCCGCGCCGTGAGAGCGAGGCGCGGGTCTTGAGCCGATCGCCTACCACGGTGGCGTAGGTGTGGGCGAGCCAATACAGCCCGAGAATGATGACGGTGGCTTCGATGGTGTCTCCGAACGTCTCGCGACGGGTGTTCTCGGCGGCGAGGACCGCTCCGACGGCGATGGTTCCGTAGATCACGCCTGACGGGTTGTCCTCGGGCTCCAACCACTTGGAGATCGCCGATGCGAGTCTTGCGATGCCGGGACGAGACGACCGGGGTGTGGGCTCCGGGGGGACGTCGGTCATCGGTGCATCCTGGCGCTCAGGGGCATGGACGTCAGGGGGCGACCGCCGACCCGGTGGCTGCTGATCGATAGGCGGCGTCGACCAGTTCGTGAGCTCGGAGGGCGTCGTCGAATCCTGGCGCCGCGGTTGTGTCATCGTCGACGCAGTGGACCCAGTGGCGGTCAGCGGGGTAGGTGTAGAAGACGAAGTCGCGGCGAGGGAGGCCGAGCTCGGCAAAATGGTCCTCTCGCATGACAGCGAGATCGGGGCGCTCGGGGGCCATGTCGGGCCTCTGGATCAGAAGGCTTTCCTCGGTTGCTCCGACGATGAAGTCGGTGGTGGCCTCGACTGCTCCACGCTCGAAGAAAACCTCGAACCGTCGCTCCTCGCGTCCTCGCACGCCGTTGAAGACACTGAGGATGGTGCCGATGACACCTGAGGCGTGCTCCACCAGTACCGTCGCCACGTCTTCGACGTCGTATCCGAACACCGACCGGGTGCTCGCGCGGACCCGGACAGCAGGACCGAACATCCAGCACACGATGTCCGCGGCGTGGATCGAGTGTTCGAGGAGAGCCCCTCCTCCTGCTTGGGCGCGATCCGAACGCCATGAGCTGTGCCCTGGGACGACAGCGCTCGTGGGCCAGTACTGGTCGTCGCGCAGGGTGTAGGCCATCGGGGTCCCGAGCTCGGCCGACACGACGAGTCGCCGCATCTTGTTGACGATGGGGTGAAAGCGCGAGTGAAAGCCGACCTGGGCGGGGCGTGCGGTCATTGCCACCGCTTCGCAGAGCTCGCGGACTTCGGCGATGGTCGGTGCGAGAGGCTTCTCGCAGAAGAGGGACTTCCCCGATTCCAAGGTTCCAAGCACCAGTTCACGATGTGTCGAGGTGGGCGAGGTGATCATGACAGCGTCGATGTCCGGGTCCTCGATGACCCGCATGGGATCGTCGGTCAGGTACTCGAACGCGCAGTTCTGCGCGGTCGCCGTCCTCGACGGCTCGGAGGGGTCGGCCGCTGCGACGGTCACCACCTCGCCATCCTCGGACAGCTTGCGTAGTCCGTCCGCGTGGATCTGGCCGATCATCCCGCAGCCGACCATCCCGACTCGCAGTGGACGTCGACCCTCGCGCACCCCTTGTCTTCCCGTCGCCGGTTCGCGCCGAGGTCAGCGCGTGGGCTGCGGGGTGCGATGCACTGATTTCACGATCTGGCGCGGCTGGGGTCGACCCGGTGCCACACCCACGGCGTGCGTCGGGGCGAGCTTGGCTGCCGAGGCCAGCTCTTCGATGGCGTCGGGGATGTAGGCCCCAAGGTCGGCAAGGTGCGGCACTGTCTCGGCACAGGCCATGAGCCCCCAGTTGAGGACTCCCCGGTAGCTCATGACGGTGATGTTCAGCCCGGCCCCGTCCATGACCGGGCCCAGCGGGAAGCCGGCCACCATCTCCGCCCCGGCCAGGTACAGCGGGAAGTCCGGTCCGGGCACATTGGAGATCACCAGACTGTGGATGGGCCGGTGGTGATCGGCGAGCTTCAGCCTCGTATAGGCACGGGCTGCCGCCGAGAACACGTTCGGGGTGGCGTGCTCGGCCCAATTGAGGAGCACGTCTGCGCCGAGCGCGTTGTGCTCCTCTTTGGCTCCTTTGGTGTTCTCGCGGATCGACTGGAGCCTCTCGACGGGATCGGCAATGTGGCAGGGCAGGGACACGAACATCGCCGAGACCTTGTTGGCACCCCGTCGGTTGGCGTCGGTCGGGGCCGTCGACACCGGCACCGTGGCCACGAGGGGCCCGTCGGGCAACTCGTCACCGTCGAGGAGGTAGCGCCGCAATGCTCCCGTGCACACCGCCAGGACCACGTCGTTGAGGGTTGTGTCGCAGGCCCGTTTGATGCGCTTGGCATCCTCGAGGGAGATAGAGGAGAAGGCCACGCGTCGGTGTGGCGTGATCGCCGCGTTGAGCGAGGTGCGCGGCGTCGTGAGGGGAAGCGCGGCGCGTCCTTGTCCCCGAGCCCGTACTCGGCGCACGTCGAGCAGGGCCCATCCGGTGCGCCATGCCAGCTTGGTCATCCCGAGGGGGCGTGTCAGGCGGGTCCCGACCGACTGGGCCATGAGGTGGAGGTCCGACGGAAGGCGCTCGTCGACCGACATGGGTGCGTCGGGCGCGGGTCGAGCCGGAGGCTCGGGTTCGAGGTCGAAGAGCTGGGACAGCAACTCGGCGCCCGAGACGCCGTCGATGGTGCAGTGGTGGATCTTGGTCACGACTGCGATCTGGCCCCCGCGCAGCCCCTCGACGATGTACATCTCCCACAGCGGCTTGCTCCGGTCGAGCTGGCGGCTGCAGACGTCACCGACGAACTGGGCCAGCTCCTCGACGCCTCCGGGAGCCGGTACGGCGCCGCGACGGATGTGGTACTCGATGTCGAAGTTGGGGTCGTCGACCCAGTAGGGGTGGCCCAGACGGAACGGAACCTCGACCAACCGCCGGCGGAAGATGGGAGCCAGCTCGAGGCGCGAGCTCACCAGATCGCGCAGTTTGTCGAACGAGTAGCCGCCCGGCACCGTCGATGGGTCGAACATCGCCGCCATCGAGACGTGCATGTGCAGGCTGGGTGTCTCCAGGTACAAGAAGGTTGCGTCGAGCCCGGTGAGCTGTTCCATCATCGTCATGCCCTCGTTGGTCGGTTCGTGCCCCCCCGACGCCCCGCGGCCGCCCGCCATGTCGGCGTGCGCCATCTTCCCACCATGAGCGAGGATGGTGCCATGACGTGGGCGTGGGTGTACCTGGCGGTCAGCCTCGTGGGCGCCTTGTTGGTGGTCAACGCCTTCCGACCCGCCCGCCACCAGCTCCTCGTGGTGCCGAGCTTCTTCGCTGGTTGGTACACCGCCGAGATGCCGATCTGGCACATTGCCTGGCAACTGGCTGCCACCGTGGTGTTCGGTCTCGAAGGTGCGCTCGGGTCGTGGCCCGGTTGGGTGGCGCTGGCGGTCAATGCAGCGTCGTGGAGCGGGCTCGTCGTCCACGCCCGGATCTCGGCCGGCGCAGGTGCGGTCTTCCTTCGAGCCGAGACCGAGACGCCCCTGCCGGCGTCGGACGTCGCCGATCTCCCCGGGCACGGTGGCGACACCATGTGGCGCTTCCGCCGCCTTCTCTATCCCTTGCCGCGCCCGGCTCGGTCGGTGCAGGCAATTCGCAACGTCGACTACATGGGTGACAGTGTCCGAGCGCATCGGCTCGACATCATCCGGCGACGCGGCGACCCACCGACCGGCGCTCCGGTCCTGGTGTACATCCACGGCGGCGCGTGGGTCATCGGGGACAAACGCGAACAGGGTCTGCCCCTCCTCCATGAGCTCGCCCGGCGCGGCTGGGTGACCGTCACGATCAACTACCGGCTGAGCCCGCGCGCCACGTGGCCCGACCACATCGTCGACTGCAAGCGGGCCTTGGTGTGGGTGCGCGAGCACATTGCCGAGTACGGCGGTGACCCTGCGTTCATCGCCGTGTCAGGCGGATCGGCGGGCGGACACCTCTCGGCCCTGCTCGCGCTCACCCCCGGCGACTCCGTTTTCCAGCCCGGATTCGAGGCGCTCGATGCCTCGGTGGATGCCTGCGTGCCGTTCTACGGGGTCTACGACATGACCGCCGGCCGGGGCACCTCGCAGTACGACGAAGGACTCCTGGCGCTGCTCGAGCGCCGGGTCTTCAAACGAAAGATCGCCGACGAACCCGCCGTGTTCGAGTCCGCGTCCCCTTTGCACAGGGTCAACGCGGAGGCACCACCGTTCTTCGTTGTGCACGGGACCAACGACACACTCGTCCCGGTGGCCGACGCCCGAGCTTTTGTCAGGGCCCTTCGGGCGGTCTCCAAATCGGTCGTGGTCTATGCCGAGCTTCCCTATACCCAGCACGCCTTCGACGTGCTCCCGTCAGTACGCAGCGCCCACGCAGTGGCGGCGGTGGTCCGATTTCTCGAGGGAGCCCGCGCCCAGCGAACCGCCGAGCTGCGGGCTCACCACACCGACGCACCCCGGGCCTCGTAGCCGGGTCGCCGGCCCTGTTTCAGCCACCCCGAGACCTGTCCCTGCGCCCGGGCAGGTCAGCCCCGGTACCGGATGGTCACTACCCATAGCGACCCCATCTGACGTAGCATTAATAACTAGAACGCGTTCCGCTTCGGCTCGCGTGTGATCGGGCTCGGCCCAGCATCGGGGATGCCGTGGGTGCGGGGCGCGCCGGCCTTGACAGGGCCACATGGCAAGCTGGTTGTGCGACTCCGGGGAAGAGTCGCACGGTGAGGATCGGGACACAGAGGGGGGCCTTGTGAACGCGAACGGAGGCAGCGTGCGAATGCGACCGCGCCGTCGACGCCTGGCCGGCCGATTTTCGCCACGTGTCGGGCTCGCAGTCACACTCTCCGTGTGTGTCATCGTTCTCGTGGCCTGCTCGTCGAAGACCGGGAACAACGCCACCACGACGACTCAGGCCTCGAGCCCCACAGGTGGGTCCCGGTCGTCGGGGACGTCGGGCAGCTCGCCCGGGGTCACCGCCACCTCGGTCACGGTGGGCCAGGTCGACGACTTGTCGTCACCGATCCCAGGGTTGTTCAAAGGGGCCGAGGACGGCACCAAGGCCTACTTCGCGTATATCAACAACAACGGTGGGGTCAACGGTCGGAGGCTGATCCTCGACGCCCAGGACAGCACCTTCCAAGGCGGCCAAGTCGCTACGGCCACCGGCACCCAGATCCGCAACGACTTTGCCCTCGTCGGTGGGTTCTCACTCCTCGACTCGGCCGAGAAGCCCCTCATCGACCTGGCCCGGGTCCCCGACGTCGGGTTCTCGTTGAGCCCGGGGCTCTCGACTGACCCGTATCTCTACAGCCCGCTGCCCAATCCCGAGAATTACTACCCGCTCAACCTCTTCAAGTACCTGAAGAAGACGTATCCACAGGCCGTGAAGAAGGTCGGGATCATCTGGGAGAACGCCACCGCTTCGACGACGGCGGCCGAGACCGCCGTCGAGGCCGCCATGAAGGCGGCCGGGATGCAGGTCGTCTACGACCACGGCGTGGGGCCCTTCGACACCAACTTCCTGCCCGACATCATCGCCATGAAAAACAAGGGCGTGAAGATGTTCTTCTCGACCGAGCTGCCGGACAACTATGCGGCCACACTGGCGAAGCAGTTCCAGCAGCAGAACTTCAAGGCGATCAACATCGAGGGTGCGGCCTACTCGGCGCAGCTATTGAAGCTGGCCGGTAGCGCGGCCAACAACATGTACATCGAGCAGGGTTATGCGTTGTACCTCGGCCAGGACGCCAAGACCGTGCCTGCGGTGGGACTGTTCAACAAGTGGATGAACAAGGTCGATTCCAAGCCCAACTTCGAGATCGAGGCGGTCTACGGCTGGGCGTCGGCAATGCTCTTCGCCCAGGCGCTGCAGGGTGCCGGCAACCCGCCCACGCGGTCGGGTCTTGTCGCCGCCCTGAACAAGATCACGTTCTTCGATGCCGGTGGTCTCGTCCCGCCCAGCAATCCGGCCGGGGCCATTCCGTCGGGATGCTTCTTGTTAGCTCAGGTACAGAACGGCAAGATCAAGCGGGTGGCACCCACGCCGACCACGGGGTTCTACTGCGGCTCGAACAGCTTTCTCAAGGAGCCCGGCTATACCGCGATGATTCGGCCGACGTCGTAGGGCAGCAGATGGACGATCGCTGTAACACCCGACCCTCGGGCAGTCGCTCGCAGGAGCTCGTCGTTCGGTGACCGAGTTTCTCAGCTTCCTCATCGCCGGCCTGGTCTTCGGCGCCATCTACGCTGTGAGCGCCAGCGGTCTCGTGGTCACGTACAACACGACGGGAATCTTCAACTTCGCCCACGGCGCCATGGGCATGGTCATGGCCTATCTGTTCTGGCAGTTGTGGCAGGGCTGGGGACTGTCCGAACCACTGTCCATCGTCATTGTCCTGTTCGTGGCGGCCCCCGTGCTCGGGGTCGTGGTGGAACGGGTCGTCATGCGCCCTCTCTACGGTGCAGCCACGAGCATCCGGCTGGCGGTCACCTTGGGCCTGCTCCTCGTGCTCGTCGCCGCCGCCGGTGCCATCTGGAGCCCAACCGCCAACTCGTACAACACCCCTGAGCTCTTCAGTGGCAACCCCGTCTCACTGGCGGGCATCACGCTGTCGTGGGAGCAGCTCATCACCGTGGGAGTGGCCATCGCCGTGGCGATCTTCCTACGGGTATTCTTCCGTCGTACCCGGACCGGTGTGGCCATGCGCGCCGTGGTCGACGACCCGAGCCTGGCGTCACTGTCTGGGGCACCGTCGGGGCGGATATCGGCCTACGCCTGGATGATCGGCGTCATGTTCGCCGGGCTCGGCGGCATCCTCCTCGCGCCGAGCGTGCAGGGGATGAATATCCAGACGCTCACCCAGCTCGTGATCTACGGGTATGCCGCCGCCGTGGTGGGCCGGTTGCGGAGCCTGCCCATGACCTTCCTCGGCGCCATGATCCTGGGTGTGGCCAATGCCATGGCTATCGGCTACGCACCGCAAAGCATTGTGAATGACGTCGACGCGGCGCTGCCCATGGCCATGTTGTTCCTGGCGCTGCTCCTCATCCCCGAGGTACGCATCGCCATCGGCCGAGTGGTGCGTGTCCGGCCCCCGCGCGTTGCCAGCGCCAGGACGACGGTGATCGGGGGCCTGGCCGTGGTTATCGTGGTCATCCTTCTCGGTGCCGTGCTGACCGGGAACAGTCTCTTCACGATGGGCAACGCCTTGGCGCTGTCGCTTCTGGCATTGAGTCTCGTACCCCTCTCGGGGTACGCGGGTCAGGTCTCGCTGTGTCAGTTCACGTTCCTGGGCATCGGGGCCGTGACGATGCACGCAGTCGACGGCGGCAGCTCGATCCTGGGCTTGCTGGCGGCGGTGGGCGTCTGCGCGGGGGTCGGTGCGGTGCTCGCCCTTCCGGTGCTGCGCCTGCGGGGCCTTTACCTGGCGCTCGCCACCTTGGCGTTCGCGGTCTTGATGGACAACGTCTTTTTCCAATCGAGCTCCATCATGGGGGTCGGCGGCACGGTGCAGGTCGGTCGCCCCAATATCTTCGGCATGCGCTTCGCCACCGATCGTGCTTTCGATGTGTTCCTCGCTGTCGTGTTGGCCCTTTGCATGATCGGCGTGGGGGCCCTTCGCCGAGGGCCCTTCGGTCGGCGACTCGTCGGCATGAACGACTCACCGGCTGCCTGCAGTACCGTCGGACTGAGCCTCACCATCACAAAGCTCATCGTGTTCGCGTTCTCGGCTGGGCTAGCCGGGCTGGCCGGCGCGCTCTACGGTGGCATCGGCACCGTGGTCGGAGCCCAGCAGTTCAACTTCCTCTTCAGCATCGCCATCTTCGTGGGGCTCACACTGGCAGGCGTCAACTTGCTCACGGGCGCGGTGCTCGCCGGGGTGTTCATCGCAGTCGGCCCTGTCATCGGTGCGCACATCCCGCAGGTACCCAACCTCACCCAGCTGCTCATCGGCTTCGGTGTGGTCACCATCGGCCGCAACCCCAACGGCATCGGCAAGTTCTATGCCGAGGTCACGGATTTCTGGAACCGACGACAAGGACGGGGTGCGCCGATCGTCGACCAGTTGGACACCGGGCTCGAGCCCGCCCCAGCCCTGGGGATGGTCGGGACGGAGGTCCGTTCCGTTGGCTGAGCTCGCCGTCGAGGAGATCTCCGTTCGATTCGGGGGACTCCAGGCCCTCCACGATGTCAATCTCGAAGTTCATGCCGGGGCGGTGAACGGTCTGATCGGTCCCAACGGAGCCGGGAAGACGACCCTGTTCAACGTGATCACCGGGCTGCAGCCTCCGACGCAGGGTCGGGTGCGACTCGGTGGTGTCGACGTCACCCGCGTCTCTCCCCATCAACGGGCTCGACTCGGGATCGCTCGCACCTTCCAACGACTCGAGCTCTTCGGAACCCTCACCGCGCGCGAGAACGTGCAGATGGCCGCGGAGACGAGACGACGCCGTTCCACCGGCGCCAGCTCGCGCACAGAAGCGGACATCATCCTCGCCCACGTCGGGTTGTCCCACGTCGCCGACGAGCCGACCGATCTGCTTCCCACCGGCCTGGCGCGCCTGGTCGAGCTCGGTCGGGCCCTCGCCACCGGCCCGTCGGTGCTCCTCGTCGACGAGCCGAGCTCCGGGTTGAATCAGGAAGAGACCGTCGAGCTGGGTCGAGTCCTCGTGGACCTTGCCCACCGGGGTATCGCCGTCTTGCTGGTCGAGCACGACATGAGTCTCGTGATGAACATCTGCCACTACGTGAGCGTCCTCGACTACGGCGCCGTCATCGCGCATGGCGATCCCGCCAGCGTGCAGGCCGACCCTGCGGTCCAGGCCGCGTACCTGGGTGCCGCCGAAGAGGCTCCCCCTCCCGAGCAGTCGTCGCCCGTGTTCGTGGGCTCGCCGGGCAATGCAGCTCGTCCGTCCACCGTCGGCGCCGACAAGAAGATGATCACCTTCCCCCGACAGCCCGCAGTGGTGTCGGGCCCACCCATGTTGTCGATCACCGATGTCAGCGCCGCCTACGGCCGCATCGAGGTGGTCCACAAGGTGTCGCTTGAGGTACCGGAAGGGTCGGTCTACGCGCTGCTGGGCCCGAACGGCGCCGGCAAGTCCACATTGCTCAAGGTGGCGAGCGGCCGGATGCCGGCCACGACGGGCACCGTGTCCTTCGACGGTGAAGAGATCCGCCGGCCCGTGCCCGACCGGTTGGCGCGCCGGGGCCTCTGTGCGGTGCCCGAGGGTCGCGCTGTCTTCCCCAACCTGACCGTCGCCGAGAACCTCCTCATGTACAGCTACCGCAGCAGGGCGACGAAGGTCTCGGACCTCGAGGAGCAGAGCTACGCCCGGTTCCCCGTCCTCGGCGAACGGCGCCGACAGTTGGCGGGGAGGCTTTCGGGAGGCGAGCAGCAGATGCTGGCCTTGGCCCGGGCCCTGTTCACGAACCCCCGCATGTTGCTCCTGGACGAGATCTCGATGGGCCTGGCACCGCTCGTCGTGGCCGAGCTCTACGAGCTCGTGGCCCAAGCCGTGGCCCAAGAAGGCATCACGATCCTGCTCGTCGAGCAGTTTGCCCAGACGGCCTTGGCCATCGCCGACCGAGCCGGAGTCATGGTGAACGGTCGAATGGTGCGAACGGGCACCCCGGCCGAAGTCGGCGATCACCTGTTGGACACCTACATGGGCGAGGCGGGCTGAGCCCTACGCCTCGGCGGCGACGAGCTCCTCGCTCTCCTTCCACAACCTCTGCGCCGCCTCATCGCTCTGGGCGATCTTCGACGGCTTGCGGGCTTGGTTCTTCACGAAGTACTGACCCGTCACCCCTGCGACATCGGGGGATGACGCCAGGTAGATCGACGTCCGCGCTCCCTGCTCGGCACTGAGAATGAAGGGCTTGATGACCTTGAGCCCGAAGGCGAGCACGCCCGAGGAATCGCCGTCTCGGCCGTACCCCGTCGCCACCGTGCCAGGGTGCAGGCAGTTCACCGTGACCCCGGTGTCCTCGAGTCTGCGGGCCAGCTCGGTCGTGAAATAGATGTTGGCGAGCTTCGACTTGGAGTAGACCTGCATGCCGCTGTAGCCGCGGGTGGACTGGAGGTCGTCGAAGTCGAGGCCCTTTCCGGCCCCTTTGTGCGCCGTCGAGGCGACGTTCACGATGCGGGCCGGTGCGCTGTCCTTGATCCGTTGGAGCAGGAGCTCGGTGAGGACGAACGGCCCAAGGTGGTTGACCCCGAAGGTCGCTTCGAATCCGTCCTCGGTTTCGCGCCGGTCTGACAGCACCAACCCCGCGTTGTTCACCAGGACGTCGATCCGGTCGCACGTCGCCAAGATGGCGGCCGCCCCTTCTCTGATCGAGGCGATGCTGGCCAGGTCGAAGACGACGAGATCCACTTCTCCGGTTCCCGACCGGGCCCGGAGGTCGGCCAGAGCGGCCTCGCCGCGACCGCGGTCGCGGGCGGTGATCAGGGTCTTCGCCCCGGCCTTGGTCAGGGCAGCCGCCGTCTCGAGACCGATCCCCGAATTCCCACCGGTGACGATCACGGTCTTGCCCGTCATGTCGGCGACGTCCATCGATCCCATCCTCCAATGTCGTGCCGGGGAGCCGGTCTTCGCCCGTGGGCGGTCCCCCTAGGTTGCCATCCGGACCGTCGGGCTGCTTGGGGGTGCCCGGACCCCGCCCGTCGTCGCCCTCGAGACTCCCGACCCCTGTACGGTGACGAGCCGTGCCGATGCCAACCGACGTCGGGGTGGTCGACTGCATGATCGGGTTCCCGAGCGGGCGCGCCGCCCGTCGTTTCGACTTCCTCAAGCCGCAACTGCGCGACGAGGAGAGCGCGTCCTCGAAATCCCCGATCGCCTACATGTTCAAAGGCGACCCCAACGCCATCTCCGAGGATGACGACCCAGTGGCAGTGACCTTGGCGGAGATGGACCGGTTCGGAATCGCCATCGGACTGGTGGGACTGGCGGGATCGGTCGTGGACCGTGCGCTTTCTGAGCACCCCGACCGGTTCAAGGCGAACCTCGAGGCGTTGGACCCCAACGACATCACCGGGGCGGTGCGCCGTATCCGTCAGGCTCATGCCCAGTACGACATCAAGGCCGTGACGACCTTTCCGGCGGGTTGCAACCCCCAGGTCCCGGTCAGTGACCGCCGGTACTACCCCGTCTACCAGGCGTGCATCGACCTCGATCTCCCCATCGTCGTCAACGCCGGTATCGCCGGCCCCCGGGTGCCCTCGGCCTGCCAAGATGTCATGCATTTCGACCAGGTCTGCTACGACTTCCCCGAGCTGCGCATCGTCATGCGACACGGGGCCGAGCCTTGGGAGGACCTTGCGGTCAAGCTGATGCTCAAGTGGCCCGGCCTTCACTACATGACGAGCGCGTTCGCACCGAAGTACTACCCGAAGGCGATCATCGATTACGCCAACACGCGCGGCGCGGACAAGATCCTGTACGCGGGGTACTACCCCATGGCGCTCACCTTGGAGCGGATCTTCTCGGAGTTGGCCGATGTCCCGCTGCGCGATCGGGTGTGGCCGAAGTTCCTGCGCGAGAACGCCATGCGGGTGTTCAAGCTCGACGACTGACCGCTCATGCGCTCGGGGCCTGCTCGGCCCCGCTCAGCCTGAGATGCCGCTGAAGTAGTTCCCCGGGCGCGACTCCCATCCCGCCAGGTCGAGCGCTCCCGGTGCCGGGGCTCGGCCGGTGAGCCATGCCAGGAGCCTCCGTCGTTCGGCTGCATCAGCGAGACGACCCGGGACCGTGGCCAGCGTGAGCTGGAGTTCGCGACCTACGTAGCCCTCGGGCCAGTCTGTGGGTTCGTACCCCGTTCCCATGTCGACGTGGTGAATCTCGACCTCGCGCCAGCGGAAGTAGGGCATGGCCCGACACGGCCATGGTCGACCATGCGAGAGCCCCTTGCCGTCCCAGGACTGCGGTGTCATCGCCACCCAGGCCGCCTCGAGCTCGGTGATCGATCGCAACGTGTCGTCCAACAGCGCCGCGGCGCTGCGTCGGGCGCCGGCCTCGATGTTCTTCGCACGCTCCTCTCGACCGCCGGCATACTGCTCGACAGCCTCGCCCTGGCACGCCGCGGTGAGCATTCGCGTATGAGAGTCGGCGTTGCGGGCCAGATGCGTCATGACGTGTCCGACCGTCCAGCTGTCCAGTCGGCTCGGACGTCGAACAGCCGCATCGTCGAGGTCGGAAAGGGTGCTGACCAAGACGTCGTGCGAGGCGCGGCACCCGCTCAGGACCGCCTCGAGCTCGGCCTGGACCTCTTCGGCGGAGTGGGCCTGTTCACCCGCCATCAGGGTCGTGTTCCTTTGCTCTCCCCGTCGGCCGGGGCGAGCTCCACGACGACCTCGGGAGACCCCGGTCGCAGGACGAGCTCCTCGACGCCCCCCGCGTCGCGCAAGTCCGATTCGGCGAGGTCGAGCAAGGCGAGACGCTCGGGGTCGTCGACGACGGTCAGCTTCGTCACCGGGGCCCGCATGGACACCTGACGGGTGGTCTTGGCTCTGCGCACCTCGCCGAGGACAGAGGCGGCCATGTCGAGCACGGCGATGTCGCCGTGGTCCTGTGCCGGAGCGAGCTCTCGGACATCGGGCCACGGCGAGCGGTGGATCGAGCCCTCGTGCCACCACGACCACACTTCTTCGGTCACGAAGGGCACGAAGGGGGCGAGAAGGCGCAGCTGGATCGATAGGGCGATGGCCAGTGAGGCACGTGCCGACGTCGGGCCCGGGGCGGTGGAGTCCTCGTAGGCGCGTGTCTTGACCAGTTCGAGGTAGTCGTCACAGAAGGACCAGAAGAAGGCTTCAGTGCGCTCGAGGGCCCGTGCATAGTCGTAAGAGTCGAGAGCTGTCGTGGCTTCGATGACGACGTCGGCGAGTCGGCGCAACATGGCGAGATCGAGTGGGGCGCTCACCGCACCGCTCCCGGCCGCCTGGGTGCGGAGTCTCGTCAACGTGAAACGCGACGCGTTGAGGACCTTGATGGCGAGACGCCGGCCCACCTTCATCTGGCCCTCGTCCACCGCCGTGTCGACCCCGGGTCGCCCACTGGCGGCCCAATATCGCACCCCGTCGGCGCCGTGGGACTCGAGAAGGGGCAAGGGTGTCACGACGTTGCCGCGCGACTTCGACATCTTCTTGCGCTCGGGGTCGAGGACCCATCCCGAGATGGCGGTGTCTGTCCACGGCAGGCACCCGTATTCGAGCTCGCTCCGCACGATGGTGCTGAACAGCCAGGTCCGGATGATCTCGTGCGCCTGGGGGCGCAGATCCATGGGGAACACCCTCGAGAAGAGATCGGGGTCGTCCTCCCTGCGGCCCGCGATCAGAGGGGTCAATGAGGACGTAGCCCAGGTGTCCATGACATCGGGATCACCGACGAACCCGCCCGGTGCCCCGCGTTGGCCCTCGGAATACCCGTCGGGGACATCGCTCGAGGGGTCGACCGGGAGGCGGTCCTCGGCAGCGAGAAGGGGATGGTCGTGGTCGATCGAGCCGTCGTCGTGGACGGAATACCACACCGGGAACGACACGCCGAAGAAGCGCTGACGGCTGATGTTCCAGTCGCCGTTCAGCCCCTCCACCCACGCCTCGTAGCGGTGGCGCATGTGCGGTGGATGCCAATGCAGCTGGCGACCCCTCTCGAGGAGGCGTTCGCGCATCGCGAGCGTTCGCACGTACCACTGCCGGCTCGAGACGATCTCGAGGGGTCGATCACCGCGTTCGTAGAACTTCACAGGGTGTCGGATGGGTTTGGGCTCGCCGATGAGCGCCCCTGCCTCAGCCAGCATCTCCACGATGCGGGTCCGGGCCTGAGAGACGGTGCGTCCCTCGATCTCGCCGTAGGCACGGGTCGCGGCCGCGGTGTCCTCGGAGGTCCACTCCTCGTCGCCCCATGGCACGGCGCGCAACCGTCCGTTGCGGCCCACGATGGTCCGGGTGGGCAGAGACAGCTCGCGCCACCACGTCACGTCGGTGCTGTCGCCGAACGTACAGATCATGGCGACGCCCGAGCCCTTCTCGGGATCGGCGAGCTGATGGGCGAGCACCGGCACACGGACTCCGAACAGCGGGGTGACCACCTCGTGGCCGACGAGCGGTCGGTAGCGGTCGTCATCGGGGTGGGCGACAAGAGCCACGCACGCGGCCAGCAGCTCAGGGCGCGTGGTTTCGATGTCGACCGCCCCATCTGACCCCACCTGGGCGAATCGAAGCCGGTGATATGCACCGGCGAGTTCGCGGTCCTCCATCTCGGCTTGGGATACCGCCGTCTGAAAGTCGACGTCCCATTGGGTGGGTGCCTCTGTCGAGTACACGTTCCCCGAGTGGAGCATTCTGAGAAAGGCGTGTTGTGACGTTCGACGCGAGGAGTCGTCGATGGTGGCGTAGTTCTGGCTCCAGTCCACCGACAGGCCGAGCGTTCGCCAGAGATGCTCGAAGGCCTTCTCGTCCTCGACGACCAGCCGATCGCACAATTCGATGAAGTTCGGCCTTGAGATCGAGACAGTGTCCTTGCCGGGCTTGTCGGGCGGCGAGAAGGAAGGGTCGTAACGCAAACTCGGGTCGCAACGGACGCCGTAGTAGTTCTGGACGCGGCGTTCTGTGGGGAGGCCGTTGTCGTCCCAACCCATCGGATAGAAGACGTCGTAGCCGCGCATCCGCCGAAAGCGAGCTACGGCATCGGTATGGGTATAGGAGAACATGTGGCCGATGTGCAGGGAGCCAGACACCGTGGGAGGCGGCGTGTCGATGGCGAAGACCCGAGCGCGAGGTGCGGACCGGTCGAATCTATAGGTGCCCGATTCCTCCCACCGGGCCGACCATTTGGCCTCGAGGCCCTCGAGAGACGGCTTGTCGGGGACCTCCGGGGACCGCGGCTCCTCGAGCTCGGGCCCGTGTATTTCGATAGTCGCGCTGAAATTCCCGGTGGTCTCCACGGTGCGATTACCGTACTCCGAGTGCTGCGCCTTCATGACACTGCGACGGGCACCGTCCGACCCCTCGAGCTCCGGGAGGAAGGCCGCGTGTCGATGTACGTCTGTGGACTCACCGTCTACGACGTGCCGCACCTCGGCCACGGCCGCATGGCCCTCGTCTTCGACGTGCTGCGGCGCTTCCTCGAGTTTCGCGGTCTCGAGGTCCGTTTCGTGTCGAACATCACCGACATCGACGACAACATCATCACCCGGGCCTCCGAGGAGGGCCGGACCGAGGCCGAGGTCGCCGGTGAGTACGAGGCGGTGTGGTGGGACGCCGTCGACAGCCTCGGGGTGAGGCGGCCCACCGAGACCCCCCACGCCACGGCGTTCGTGGGGGACATGGTCGAGCTGATCGTCGCCCTCGTCGATCGCGGGCTGGCCTACGAGACCTCCGACGGCGTCTACCTCTCGGTGGACGAGATCGACGGCTACGGGCTCCTGGCCCGCCAGAGCTTGGACTCCCTGCGCGCCGGGGCGCGTGTGGACCCCGGTGAGGAGAAGCGCTCGCCCTTGGACTTCGTCCTGTGGAAGAAGGCACGGCCCGGTGAGCCCACCTGGCCATCGCCGTGGGGTCCGGGGCGCCCGGGGTGGCACACCGAGTGCGTGGTGATGTCGCTGGACCTCCTCGGCGAGGACTTCGACATCCACGGGGGGGGATTGGACCTCGCCTTCCCGCATCACGAGAACGAGCGCGCCCAGGCCATCGGGCTGGAGCTCGCCTTCGCCCGTCACTGGGTTCACAACGGGTGGGTCATGGTCGGGGGCGAAAAGATGTCGAAGTCTCTCGGGAACTTCACCTCCCTCACCGATCTGCTCGAGCGCGCCGATGCCCGGGCCTATCGGCTCTTGGTACTGCGCGCCCACTACCGCTCGCCCATTGAGGTGACCCCGTCCACCGTCGAGCAAGCCGAACAGGGACTTGCCCGTCTCGACAAGCTGGCGCGTCGGTTCGATCTCGTGGCGCCCGGCGCCGGTGTCACCGCCGCGCAGGCCACTGGGGTCGGAGCCGACGCCGACGCGCTGGCATCGTTCGTGGAGCACATGGACGACGATCTCGACACCCCCGGTGCCCTGGCCGAGATCTTCGACCTGGCCCGCCGAGCTAATTCCGCCATCGACGAGGGGAAGCCCGACGAAGGTCGACGACTGGCGGTCACCGCCGCGGTGCTGTGTAACGCGCTCGGGTTGCCACTCGCCGGTGCGGGCCCGGCGGTGGACGCCGAGGTGGCCGCGCTGGTGTCCGAGCGCGACCTGGCGCGCACAGGGGGCGACTATGCGCGGGCCGACGCCATCCGAGGCGATCTCGAAGCCCGAGGATGGGTCGTCGAAGACGGGCCCGACGGCACTCGTCTCCATCGTTGAGCTGAGCCGCTCGGGGACGGCCCGGCACTCGGGTCGAGCCCTCATGAAACCCCCAGGTCGGACGCGCTCGCTGCTACCTTTTTGCGCGTGGGGGGATGTAGGAGGACAGAGGGGAGAATGAGGTGGCATCGGGAACGGTCAAGTGGTTCAACTCGGAGAAGGGGTACGGATTCATCGCCCAGTCGGACGGCGAAGACGTCTTCGTTCACCACAGCGCCATCCAGATGAACGGCTACCGGAGCCTCGAAGAGGGGCAGCCGGTCGAATTCGAATTGACAGAGGGCCCGAAAGGCCTGCAAGCCGTCGAGGTGCGGCCCGCCACCGCCTGACACGGTCGCCACCACCTGACGAGGACGCGACATCGAGCGGGGTGGAGGCTCACCACCCGACTTGACGTTGCCTGGGCAGTGCCCTCTGCTGTGAGCCATGTCGGAGGCCCAGCGGTCGCGGCGGGCCTCGCTCCCCGGTCTGCATCCGATGGGTCGTGGCCTGCCGCCGGGGTTCGGGGTGTTGTGGACCACGGTGGCCGTCGATCTTCTGGGCTTCGGCATCGTCGTCCCCCTCCTGCCGTTGTACGCGCGGCACCTCGGCGCCGGCCCCGCGTCGGTCGGGTTCCTCCTCGCGGCGTTCTCGGCCGCGCAGTTCGTGAGCGCGCCGTTGCTCGGACGGCTCTCGGACCGGGTCGGGCGCAAGCCTCTGCTCATCGTGTCGCTGGCGGGAACCGCGGCGGCGAGCCTCCTCACCGGGGTGGCGGGCTCGTTGTGGCTCCTCGTGGTGGCCCGCCTCCTCGACGGTGCCTCGGGTGGCAGCGTGGCCGTGGCCCAGGCATCCGCGACCGACATGGTGGGTCCCGACGATCGCATCCGGGTCTTCGGGCTCCTCGGCGCCGCCTACGGAGTGGGGTTCGTCGTCGGCCCGGCCATCGGGGGCCTGGCCGCTCTGGGTGGGGCGCGCATCCCGTTCTACGTGGCGGCCGGCATTGCCGGTGTCAACGCCGTGGTTGCCAGCAGAAGGCTCCCCGAGACCCGCCCCCAGCCCGGACCGCAGGGCAACGCCGAAGGCAGTGTCGTTCCCCGTGAATCGATGCGCACCGTCCTTCGGAGGATCTCGGCTCCCGCCGTCGTCACCGTCATGCTGATCGCGTCGTTCAGCGCCTTCGAGGCGACCTTCGCCTTGTTCGGCCAACGCCGTCTGGGCTTCGGCCTGGCCGCCATTGGGGCCGTCTTCGCCATGGTGGGGGTGGTCGCGGTGGTGGTGCAGGGAGGTCTGGTGCGCCCTCTGGCGGCGCGCATCGGGGACCTCGGATGCCTGAGGGCGGGACTGGTCGCCGAGTGTTGCGGGCTCGTGCTCATCCCGACGGTGCATGCGCGCGTGAGCCTTGTCCTGCCGCTCATTTTGATCACCGCCGGCCAGAGCCTGAGCACCCCGGCACTCAACGCCCTCGTGGTGGCCCGGGCGGGGTCTGAGGGGCGCGGTGCCGCCCTCGGCGTCCAGCAGGCGCTCTCCGCGTTGGCCAGGATCGTTGGACCGGCGGTCGGGGGGCTGTCCTACGAGCTGCTCGGTGTGGGCTCCCCGTTCTTCGAGGGAGGCCTCGTCATCGCCGGGGCGCTCGTGTTCTCCCTGGTCATGAGGTCAGGCATGACAACGTCGTCCCGAATGGTTGTCGAAACCGCCGTCCATAGGTTACCGTTGAGTAACAACGGATAGGTCAAGGCCATCCCCGTGCCCGTAGGCACGGGGATGCTTACGCCACAACCGTGCCGACCAGGCTCCACGGGCCCGGGCGGCGCTTGGACGGAGGGGAAGAAATGTCCGAGTTCTCGCTCGATCTCAGCGAAGACCAGCTGCAGATCCAGAAGTGGGTCCACGACTTCGCCGAAGACGTGATTCGACCCGCGGCCCACGAATGGGACGAGCGGGAAGAGACCCCGTGGCCCATCATCGAAGAGGCCGCCCGGATCGGTTTGTACTCCTTCGACTTCATGACCCAGTGCTTCTTCGACCCGGGCGGGTTGATGATGCCGATCGCCAACGAGGAGCTGGCGTGGGGTGACGCCGGGATCGGGCTCGCCATCTTCGGCAGCGCCCTGGGGCTCGCCGGCATCGTCGCCAATGGGACTCCCGAGCAGCTCGGTGAGTGGGGGCCGCAGTGCTTCGGGACTCCCGAGAAGATCCAGATGGCCGCGTTCGCCGTGTCCGAACCCGACGCCGGGTCCGACGTGAGCTCGCTGCGCACCCGGGCCGTCTACGACCAGGCCAAGGACGAGTGGGTCATCAACGGGACCAAGACCTGGATCACCAACGGCGGCATCGCCGATATCCACGTCGTCGTCGCCGCCGTCGACCCCGAGCTCGGCTCGCGCGGTCAGGCCAGCTTCATCGTCCCCCCGGGGACGCCGGGCCTGTCGGCGGGTCTGAAGTTCAAGAAGATGGGCATCCGGGCGTCGCACACCGGCGAAGTCATCCTCGACGGCGTGCGGGTCCCGGGGCACTGCCTGCTCGGGGGCAAAGAGAAGCTCGACGCCAAGATGGCCCGCGCCCGCGAGGGGAAGCGGTCCAACTCCCAGGCGGCCTTGGCGACGTTCGAGGCGACCCGTCCGTCGGTGGGTGCCCAAGCCCTCGGCATCTCCCGTGCCGCCTACGAATATGCCCTCGACTACGCCAAGGAGCGCAAGGCCTTCGGTCGGCTCATCATCGAGAACCAGGGGATCGCCTTCAAGCTGGCGGACATGAAGATGCGCATCGACGCGTCGAGGCTCCTCGTGTGGCGCGCCGCGTGGATGGGACGGACCGGCAAGCCTTTCGTCGCCGGCGAAGGGTCGATGTCCAAGCTCTATGCGGGCGAGACCGCGGTGTGGGTCACTGAGCAGGCCATCCAGATCATGGGCGGCTACGGCTACATCCGTGAGCACCCGGTAGAGCGTTGGCACCGGGACTCGAAGATCTACACCATCTTCGAGGGAACATCGGAGATCCAGCGACTCATCATCGCCCGGGCCGTCTCGGGGATCCACATAAAGTAGCTGAGCTGGCCTTTTGCCCCTCTCCCGGCGCCCGATCGCCGGGTGGGATTGGGCCGGGTAACCGCTGGCCGAAGCGCTCTTGTCCTACTACTTGCTATCGATCGTCGATGGCGACGATCGATGAGCGCAGTCCGGGGGTGTGGCAGGTTCGGGTGTTCACCGGCCGCAACGGCAGGTGGTCCGACCCAGGTGGCGGTCACGGTCCGCGGGGGCAAGCGCGAGGCCCTGCGCGAAGCGGCCCGACTCGAATCTGGGCCCCAGCGGGGTGCGGCACGCCGAACGGTGGCCGACGCTTGACGGCCTGGCTCGAGCGCAACGAGGGGTCGTACACGCCGGCCAGCCTGCGAGATCAGACCCAGTCGCGTCCAACTCGTCCAGGGGGAACCAGATCGCCGGGCACCCCTCGCCCGACTCGGGGTCGCCGAGGTGGACCGCTGGCTCACTCAGATGCGTCGGGCGGGCCCGGGCGACTCGGCGATCCGTAACCACCCGACCGTGCTCCGAGCCGCACGCTGTTTTGCTTGCCGCCGATAGAGGCGTTTACAGGTAGTCGCGACCTGTGTGGGTAAGGCGATCCAGCGCATAGCGATCAAACGGGGCGGCCTCAACTGTGATGCACGCCAGGTCGACAAAGATGCGCCAGAGATCGCGGCGTTGCGCGAAGTCGGCGTCAATAGGTGCGATATCACGATAGGCGTGAAATACATCTTGGGGCACGGGCTGGAAGTAGTCGACAAGGGCCAAGTCGATCTCGGGGTGTCCGAAGTATGGTGCGACGTCGGTGACCACGGCTCCGGCATCGGTACTGACAAAGTTGTTTTGTTGAGCATCGCCGTGTAGGAGCGTTGGCTGTGGTTCTGGACCGCAGAACGACGGCAATCGTTGCACGAGGCGCTCGACGAGATTGGCAAGGTCCATCGGAAGGTGTCCGGAGTCAACGGCAGACCGGAGAAGCGGAACCACACGCCGTTCGGTATAGAAGTCTACCCAGCGGTTCGAGCTGACGGGTTGGTTATCTTGGGGCAGAGGGCCGAAGAAACCATTGAAAGGTTCGAGCCCGAATCGTGCACCTTGCACTTGATGCAAGGTGGCCAGGGTGTGACCGATAGATCTCCAGTCGTCGCGTGTTCGATCCGCAGGAGGGCGCTCGGAGAGCGCCTCGGTCAACAGGAGGTATCCGTGATCGAGGGGGACGACACCAGTCCCGATTGGTGTAGGCGTGGCGGTTCGTGCGCTCTCCCGCAGGAGAGTCAGGCCACTCAATTCGGCCTGGAACTTCTCGCCAGCAACGTCGCCAATACCGAGCTTCGCGAACACTGAGAAGGGTTCACCGTGGAGCACAGCGCACGGATGTGATGCCCGGTCGTTCAAGTCAGTGAACGCATCGCTCGCCCAACTTCGTCCGAGCCGGCGGGATGCTGCGTTCTCAATGGTGGCCTTGACGTTCGCTTCAAGGAGTGGGTGTCCAGCCGTCACGAACCGACCATAGTGGCGACGGCACGGGATTGGGACCCCGATAGCGAAGTACCTGGCGGGCTGTGGTCGTCCCCCTAGCACCCTCGTTCCGGCGCTATTCGGGGGGCGTGGGCGCCGTCAGCGTACGATTCTGTTCGCCGATGAAAGATGGGAGCCGCCGCGGCGGAGTCCGACGGGATGTCGGCACGACGAAGTGGTTGATTGCCTGGCCCACATCAGCCAGGAGGGTACTGTCGCCGTCGACGCCGATCGTTATTGGATGGAGTACCCGTGGACGAGTTGTCCGACGAGGACCAGTGGCTCAAAGAGCGGGAGGCGAATTCCCAACCGCTGGAGCCTGACGAGTGGGTGCTTGAGATCGTCACAAGATTCAGTGCAGACCTCCCTGCGGGCTACGACGCTCGGTGCGAACCCGACGAGGAAATGGGGCTCAGGTTTGTTGCATTGCGTGACGGCGACAGAGTTAGCAATGTGTTTCTCAATCGCGACACCCTCGGCAGACCAATCCAGGATCTTTCGGCAATCGGTTGGAAGCTCCGGGAGTTGCAGGGAGAGCTGATTGAGCATTCGTTCGGTTACGCCTGGCCTCGTTGTCCTGTCCACGGCTCGCATCCGCTCCGTGCAGAGGGCGACGGGTGGCATTGTCTGACCTCTCTTCCGCCAAGCTCCGTGCCCAATGCGCCGGAGCCAGGCCAGCAACTGTGGGAATACGGCAGTCTGGCTCAGTTCCCGGTGCCACCTGAGCAGCCGAGGCCGGACGGCACGGTCCGGTGGTACCTGGATGATCTCGGGTGGGGTGTCATCGCCCATCAGCAGGGCGATCTCTTTGTGCACTTCTCCTCCATCATCGGGGTGGGTTATCGCAGCCTGGGGGAGGGACAGCCCGTGACCTTCAATGTGGCTTCAGGCAGCCAAGGCAGATTCCGCCGGGCGGAACATGTGAAAGCCGCAGCACAGTCAGTTCGACCTCCAACCGCCTGATCGATCGGACTCGTCGAGGCCACGCTTGGCGATGGTTGCAATCAGAATGAAGAGGTCTCTCGGGTAGAGATCCGCCGCTGAACGGTTGAGTCCATACCGTCGAGGAGACCGAGATCTTGGCCTGACTCACTGATAGCGGGCACGTTGACTTGTCGGCCGGATCTCGGACCATAAACGGCGCGCCCCGTTCCAGAGGGGTGATGGACCGCCTTGTTCCAGCAGGGTGGAGATCGCCGTCACCTTCTTCACGGCACGGCCGCGCCACCCCTTGACTTAACGAGAGAAGGGATGGACATGACCATCGTCTCATTAGAAGCTGGCCGTGACGCGGCGTCGGCTTGACCGTGGTGGAGATCGACACGTCAACCAAGCCCTGTGGCGCACCGTCATGACGGGCCTCGCCACGGACCCGCGCACTCGCGAGCACATGGAACGCCGCACAAAGGAGGGTCGTTCTAAGCGCGAGGTCATCCGGATCTTGAAGCGCTATGTGGCGCGCCAGGTCTTCAAAGAGCTCAATCGCGCCTAGATCTCCAACCGGCGGATCTGGCTCCAGCATTTGCTGCGGTCCTTTGGGATTGGCTTTCACGCGATCTCGCGATCCGCCGCTTGGTACCGCTCGGAGACCATCGACCCTTGGCCTAATGAGAACTTGCCCTCGTCCGTCGAGTGGCTCCTGATTGCATTGCCCGCTGTCATGCCGCCCGAGAACTACCCCTTGGACAAACCAAAGGAGCGTCGCGCGGGTCAGGTCGGAGGCGAGTCCGTCACCGTCGGACTGATTCGGCTCTGGCAGACCGAGCCGCACCCCGCCCGACTCCGGGTGATCCCGAGCGGCCTGAGGGC
>Ga0307372_10002151_pt1 | contig 33135 bp, 36 predicted proteins | sample OX1MG_FD_202533 | JGI IMG/M metagenome (GOLD analysis project Ga0307372, IMG submission 202533) | Soil microbial communities from Risofladan, Vaasa, Finland - OX-1 | ecosystem: Environmental > Terrestrial > Soil > Coastal area > Acid sulfate soil | place: Finland: Risofladan, Vaasa | collected... | reverse complement strand
GAGAAGGCATCATCTTGAGCCAAGCAACGTGTGGCCGTCTGCTAGCAGAGAATCGGCAGTTCTATCAGTTGGGCGCGCCCAAGAAAGAGCCTACCCCTCCCAAAGAACATCCTTATAAGGCCTTGTACCGTCACCACATCTGGAGTGTAGATGTCCGCTACATTGAACATCACCAAATTCCCGGGGTGACCGGGCCGTTTTACGTCATCTCGATCCTCGAGAATTTTTCGCGTGCGATCCTGGCGAGTGACATTTTTCAACGACAGGATCTCACGGCCTATCTGCTGGTTCTCTATGCGGCGATTCAACAGCATGGGTCGCCCGACATCCTGGTCAGTGACAGTGGCAGCATCTTCAAGGCAAAACAGGCGCAAGCGATCTACGACGCACTGGGCATCCAGAAGGAGCAAATCCATCGGCGGCAAGCCTGGGAGAATCTGATTGAGAGCCAATTCAACCTGCAACGACGTCTCGCCGACTATCACTTTGCCGCAGTGACCAGTTGGGAGGGCGCCAAGACGGTTCACGAACGCTGGATGACCGATCACAACTACCAGGCCCATTGGGCGCATCGCCAGCGCGAAGATGGTCGCCTCAGCCCTGCGGAGGTCTTGGGCTGGGTACGAGGACATCTCTGGGATCCCACCCGCGTCCATCGGGTCTTCTACACGCGACGCTCATTGCGGTGGCTGGATGCAGCTGGGTACGTGCGGTTCCGCCATTGGCGGCTCTACGGCGAACTGGGTCTGGCGCGCAAGCAGACCACCCTGTGGCTGTATGGGGAAACCCTCACCATCGAGTTTGCCAATACCCCGCTGTCCCAATTCACCGTGTCGTACCAGCCAGACAAGCGCCATTTTCGTCAAGTTGGTGAGCCGCGCTTGTTCGAGACGCAGTATCACTCTCCGCAACGGGCCTTGTGGGGTCCTGGCGAAGTGGAATGGCATCTCGTTCAGCGCTTGCCAGACGTTCCGCTGCGACCACGGCGGCACGCAGCAGGCCTTACGGTCACTCAACTCCTGTTGTTCCCGCTTGCCGCAGAAGCCTGACGAGGACCACCGTCAGCCCATCAGCCCATCAGCAGGCAGGAGACGTTCGGCGCAGATCACTGCACACATGTGTTCACCATGCTATGAGTACGTTTCATACCGTCGGCGCGAACATCGCCCAGTGGCGACAGGTGCGCTTCTTCTCTCCCTGGAAGTATTGCCTCGATGCGGCCTCGGTCGCGCTGTTGGAAGCCGCAGGATGGACCGCGCCTGATCCTGAGACCTATCCCACTGGCCACGACCTCATCACCCGCTATCTCGCGCCGCTCGCCGCAACGCCCCAGATGGCGCCCCATCTCCGTCTCGGCGTGCGCGTGGTCTCGGTCACGCGCCAGGGCTTTGATAAGATGAAGACTGTCGGGCGCGCAGAAGCGCCCTTCCTGCTCCATCTCCTGACCAGGAGCGAAGGTGTGGAACGAGAGGAACGCGTGCTGGCGCGCGCGGTGATTGACGCGTCAGGAACCTGGACGACGCCGAATCCGCTCGGCGCCAGTGGGGTCCCGGCCAGTGGTGAGCGGACCGTGCGCGACCATATCGCCTATCGCATCCCTGACGTCCTCTGCGCCGATCGCGCCCGGTACGCGGGGCGTCGGGTGCTCGTCGCCGGGAGCGGTCACTCGGCCTTCAACGTGCTGGCCGATCTGGCTGAGCTGGCGCGCCAGGAGCCCGCGACCCAGATCACCTGGGTCATCCGACGGACTGTCGCCGACCGCCAGCTCATTGGAGGTGGTCAGACCGATGCGCTGCCCGCCCGTGGCGCACTGGGTCAGCGCGTTGCGACGCTGGTGGATGCCGGAGCCCTGCGACTGGTGACCGCCTTCAAGGTGACGGCGCTCCAGCAGACGGGAGCGGGCATCGTCGTCACCGGAGACCAGAGAAACACTGAGATGCAGCTCCCGCCCGTGGATGAACTGATCGTCACGACGGGCTTCCGTCCCGATCTCACCGTGCTCTCCGAATTGCGGCTTGCCCTGGACCCTGCGACCGAGAGTCCGGTGGCGTTGGCCTCCCTGATCGACCCCAATGTGCATAGCTGTGGGACCGTCCCGCCGCATGGGGCTGTTGAGTTGGCGCATCCGGAACCGGACTTCTACCTGGCGGGCATGAAGAGTTACGGGCGGGCGCCGACATTCCTGCTATTAACCGGCTACGAGCAGGTGCGCTCGGTGGCAGCGGCGCTGGCAGGCGATTGGGCGGCGGCGCGCGACGTCCACAGCTCGTGCTCCCGGACACGGGGGTCTGTTCGACGAACCACGTCGACGCCTCCGGCGCCTCCGTCAGTTCGTGTTGCGGCGCGAGTGGCATCGGGACGGCGACTACAGAGGGCGCCGTCGCAGCGGCTGCTTCCGTTTCCGCTGTCGGCTCAGCGCGTGTGGCGCCCCGCCGCACGGGCAAACCCCTGAGCGTCCGTGCCCTCCCGGTCGGCGCCGTGACCGGCGCCGTGACCGGCGCCGTGACCGAAACGGCGAGTGCAGGCCGGTCTGGCCCCTGTTGCGGGTAGCGCCCGAAATGCTGCGGGGTGGGGAGCGTGTTCCGTGTAAGGGCGCTAGGTCACTTCGCATGGCGCGATAGTCCTGCTGCGGAATGGCGCCGCTCACCGACCCGCTCCCCATGACGCCAGGGAGGCGCTCGACGGTGAGTCTGTTGGTGAGTGTTGGTGAGTGTCGGTGAGCGGCGCCAAACGAGTTGTGAAGCGAATTGATGATGAAACGCGCACGGTCCACGTCCACCAACGAGACGATCGGGGTTGGGAAAGCCTCACGGCGGAGGCTGTACTATGGCTGGGCGCTGGTGGTTACGCTCGGCCTGACGACGATCATCTCATACGGCACGACCGAATATCTCTTCAGCGTCCTGGTGGCGCCGATGAGCCGGGAGTTCGGCTGGAGTCGTGCGGCCCTGTCCGGCGCGTACTCGCTCATGCTCGTGCTGGCTGGTCTGCTTGGTGTGCCTATCGGGCGGTTCGTGGACCGGCGCGGCGCCCGGCTTGCGATGGCCGTTGGCTCCGCGCTGGCGGGCCTCTCCCTGCTGGGACTGGCCAGAATTCATGTCCTCTGGCAGTTCTATCTGCTCTGGGCAGGAGGCCTGGGTATGGCCACCGCCCTCACGTTGTATCCCGTGACGTTTACCGTCGTCGCGAACTGGTTCGAACGACGGCGGGGTTCTGCGTTGGCGATCCTGACCCTGCTGGGGGGACTCGCCTCCCCGATCTTCATCCCCCTGGCTGGCGCCCTTGTGCTGCGCCTGGGCTGGCGAGACACGCTGATCGTGATGGCGCTGGCGCAGCTCGGCGTCGCCCTGCCACTCCACGCTCTCGTCCTGCGGCGTCATCCCGAGGACCTGGGCCTGTGGCCGGACGGAGCTGACGGAGTAAACGAGATCAGCGGGCCACCGCAGCCGGAGCGTGTTCGGCAGGTCGGCTTCGTCAGCCGCACAGTCCCAGGTCCCATCCCTGGTCTCACCCTGCGTGCGGCGCTGGCCCGCGCCCCGTTCTGGACGCTCACCGTCGCGTACGCCAGCGCGAGTCTTGCCACCAACGCGCTGCTGGTCCACACCGTGGTGTACCTGATTGGCCGAGGCTACAACAGCGTGCTCGCAGCGACGCTCGCGGGCGCGTTGGGCCTCACCAGCTTACCCGGACGCTACGGCCTGAACACCCTGAGTGACCACGCCTGGGTAGGGCCGCAGCGCCTGCTCTGTCTCTGCCTGACATTGCAGGCGCTCGGGGTCGTGCTCCTCCTGGCTGGGGGATCCTTTGGCCTCGGCTGGCTCGTGGCCTATGTCGCCATCTACGGGGCCGCCTATGGCGCCGCTTCACCGCTGCGCGCGGGGGTGATGGCGGAGCAGTTTGGCCGACGCGCCTATGGGGCCATCACGGCGGTCCAGGGCGTGCCCGTCGCGTTGGCGGCGGGGCTGGGTCCGCTCGCCGCTGGCTGGCTCTACGATCAGCTGGGGACCTATGACCTCGCGCTCGAGCTGTGCGCTGGCGCGTTCCTGCTTGCCGCCATCGGCGTTGGACTGTCACCCCATCCAGAGTGATAGCGACCCCAACGACCCCAGCAGCCGTGTCGGCATGCGACCGTGAAGTGAAGCTGAAGGCGAAGGTGAAGATGACTGATAACGAATGGTGAACGACTCAAACGGCGCGCGAGGAGATAGAGGAGATCAAGAACGTATGCCGATGACGACCGAGGAGGTATGGGTGGCATTCTCCGCCCAGCTCCGCAGCTACATCCGCCACCAGGCGCCCGACGACGCGGTAGACGACATTCTGCAGGAGGTGTTTCTCCGCGTCCATGCGCACGGGGCGACCGTGCGCGCGCAAGAGACGCTGAGCGGATGGTTGTATCAGGTGACCCGCAACGCCATCAGCGATCACTATCGTATGTTAAAGGGCAATCCGGTGGCTCCGCTGCCCCCGGATGCGGCGGAGCGCTACGCCATGCCGGAGGTGGACCTGACGGACGTGCGCATCCAGGCGCTCTTGCCCTGTGTGCGGACGATGGTACAGGCGCTGCCCGAACCGTACCGCGAAGCGCTCCTGCTGACGGAATACGACGGGCTGAGCCAGAAGGCGCTCGGTGAGCGACTGAGGCTGTCGTTTTCCGGCGCCAAGACGCGCGTCCAGCGGGCGCGCGAGAAACTCCGTACGCTTTTATTAGCCTGCTGCCACCTGGAGTTCGATCATGCGGGCCGGGTCATGGACTACCACCCAGGATGCGCCTCCTGCTCGGGGGAGTCGTGTGCGGGCGCTGAGGGGTGCGTTGAAGCGTGCGCTGATGAAGCGTGCGCTGATGAAGCGTGCGCTAGTGGAAGCGTGCGCTAGTGGAAGCGATGGGAGAGGATCGGTAGGCCTTCAACGCACAGTGGCTCTGCGCATGCCCTCGAAGTGACGTGCAGCGAGGAGGCGACACGCTGCGGGCGTTGCGTCCTTTTCGGCAATGTCGCGTCATCTGGAGTGTCGGAAGTATGGTGAAGGTCGGGGGTCGCAGACCAGCGCATCACCGCAGCCACCCCCGCCAACAGAAGCGTTCGCATTGGCGTTCGCGAAGCCTATCGGTACGAGGAGAAACCATGAAAACGAAACAGACCGTCGAACAGACCACTGCTGCCTTGACCACCCCGGCGGGCGCCCCAGCGCCGCAACGGAAAGGCGGTTTCTTGCAGGGTCTGCCTACGACGACACTAGCCGCCGATTCGTCGCAGCGTGTGGCGTCCACCTGTTGCGGCGAACCAGCCCTGGCCGGGGAGAGTTCCCTGGGCGGCGGGTGCTGCGGTGAGGTGGTTGCACGTAGCGCAGACCTGCCCACAGACGCATCGCCGATCAGCAGCGCCGTAAGCGATGGGTGTTGTGGCGAACCAGCCAGCCGCTCCGAAGATGGTACGGCGCAGGCAGTAACAGGATCGGGCTGCTGCAACTGACCGTTGCGCGCAAGCGCCGTCGCATGTCCCCGCCTGGAGCGTCGCAGCCTCACGCTCTGCGGCGCTCCAGCGTCTCTATCGCAGACGCGCTAGGTGGCGGACACATGAACAGACGCCTGATGACGTATGACGGCGCATCACAGAGGACAAGAGGTGAACCATGCGATTGGATGAACGAGGCCGCGCGACGAACGACCTGCACAGAGCTCAGGCCATGCTCGAACAGTTCGATAGCAGCCGCGCCCAGCAGGACGTGGCGTCGCTCTGCGCAGAGAGTTTTGCCGGGCGGCGTGTGGGGACTGCCGGACATGACGCGGCGCAAGCGTGGCTTGCTAAGCGTCTTGAGGCACTTGACCTTGCAACCACGATCTTCCCCTTCACGCTCGACGTTCCAGTGCTTGATCTATACGCGCTCCCGACCCTGACGCTCCTGGATGCTGGCGGCGATAGCGAGCGGGCGCTCCGCCATCGCACGGAGTTCACACCGCATCCTCGTTCCGCCGACCGCGCCAGGCCCATCATCGGCGCCGCCCACCGCATCGCCCGGACGGGAGTGTCGGGGGGTGAGGGAGCATTGCTCACGACGGGGTCCACTCCCGACGTTGGCGTGTGGCTCATCCTCGATGCCGTGCCACAGGGTGAGGCGCTGGCGTCGTCCGTGGCAGCATGGGCCGCCGAGGGGGTGATCGGCCTCCTGGTCCCACAGGCGCCCAACGCCGACGGCTATCTGGTCAAACGCATTGTCGGGCAGCGACCGGTGTCTCTCCCTATGGTCTCGGTCCGCGCGGACCGCCTGGCCGCGCTTGACGGTCAACGGATCGCGGCGACCACGCCGATCCGCTCCCTGCTCCCTCACGGGGGCCATGTCCTCGGACAGTTGCCAGGGAGTGATCCGAGCTTCGCCGCTGCCCCGCTCATCGTCAGCGCCCATTACGACGGGGTGGGCGACGATGGACCGGTCGGGGCGGGCGGAGACCGGCTGCCGTGCGCGACGGACAACGCCGCCGGGGTCGCCGTCATCCTGGAACTGGCGCGCCTGCTCGCGGGGTTGGCGGCGCGAGGCAATCGCCCCCGCAAGCCCATTGTGTTTGCCGCGCTCGACGCCGAAGAAGTCAACGCGGTTGGCTCCCGGACGTATGCGTTGGCCCTCCGCTCGCAAGGGATCACCCCAGTGGTGATGAATCTCGATGGGGCTGCGCGCCTGCACGACGCGATCCAGGTCGAGCCGGGGCCGGGCGCCGACGTCCTCGTCGCTGCTCTGGACGCGGCAGGTGAGCGCCTCGAGATGCCACTCCGCGCCGGTTCGGTCAGTTCGGATAATCGGCGATTCGCTGCTGCTGGCTTCGCAGCGGTCGGCGTGAGCGTTGGGCTTTCTGGTCTACATACTCCTGCAGACACGCGAGACCGTGTTGAGCCTGAAGCGATGCGGCAGGCGGGCGCGTTGCTCCTCGCCACCATCTGGCGCCTCGCCTACAGCAACTAGGCCGTCATCAAGCCCTCCCCAAGGAGGGCCATTACAGAGGGTATGCTCCTCCTGTACGCGACACAGCGTAGCGTCAGGCAGTTGAATCGCCCGTACCGCCATGACATGATGCCGATCTGCTTTGCCAGCGCTGCTGTCGTCTGCACCTGGTCGCCTGTCAAGAGCAAGAGACTCCCAGCTACTCACTTGACGACCGCGCGCGGTCGGCGAAAAACCAGGGGCAGGCTTGCCAGCGCGCCCACTGCCAGCGCAGTTCCCATCGCAATGATCGAGTCGTTCAGCGGCGGCTTGGTTGTCATCAGGAAGACGACGCCCAACAACACCGCCAGGTAGATGCGCAGTCCCACATCTATCGTCGGGTCGCTGAGGCGGCTTGCCAGCGTCGCTGAGAGCGGCCCATCCGGCTCGGCGCGTGCCTGCGTGGCGATGGCTTTGACGCGCCGATCAATCAGGAAGACGCCCAACGGCGCGAGCAGCAGGAAGCTCACCGTCGCCACATCAAGCCACGGGACAACCAATCCCCAGGTGGTCAGCGCCATATACAGGCCCGCGACGATTAACACGAGGAGGCTCCCCACGACGAGGTTGCCAGCCGCAGTGATCAGGCGGGCAATCAGGCGCGCTTGCTCCACCCGCCGTGCCTGTCGCCAGCCCAGCGCACCAAACAGCCAGACACCAACGCCGATGAATACGCCAATCGCGCCGCTAACATGCGCGAACAAGGCAATGGTATAAAGGTTCATTGGTCGTTCTCGCTCTCTCGCTCGTGCGCCTGCGCCGGCTCCAGACCACGCAGGAAAATGGCGACGATGGTTGCAATATGTTCCTCATCTGTCAGGCCGTCCTGTTGGAGGGCTGGCAGCAGCAGTTTGCCCCCCAATTGTGGCAGCAGCATCCCCATGAACGCGCGCGCGCTGGCGCGCACATCATGTGGGCGCAGCCGCCCCAGCTCGATCTGCCGGGTGAGATACGTCTTGAGGAACTCCAGGATGCGCACAATCACTTGTTTGCTTACCAGGTCAGCGATCTCAGGTCGGCGGATCACTTCGGGGACGATCAGCCGGAGGATCCGTGGCACGCCTGGGCGATCCGCCGTGGCCAGATAAGCGCGCGCCAGCAGAGGCAGGGCTTCTTCCGGCGGCATATCAAGCAATGAGGCCGGATCGAGGATGGCGCGCACAATGGGGAGGCGATCCAAGACCGACTGAAACAACGCTTCCTTCGTCGGGAAATACCAGTAGATCAACGCCTGTGACTGCAGACGCGCACGGCGGGCGATCCGCTTAATCGTGGCGCCTTGATACCCGGCGTCTGCGAACTCGGCGAAGGCGGCGTCGAGAATCTGGTCGCGCCGATTCCGCTGGTCCTGCGGGTCCTGCGGGTCCTGCGGGTCCTGCGGGTCCTGCGGGTCCTGCGGGTCCTGCGGGTCCTGCGGGTCCTGCGGGTCCTGCGGATCGTCTGTCTCACCCATCAACGGACTCCCTCTTGATTGATCGATCAATCAAGAGGGAGTATACTAAAGGATGTACCATCCGTCAAGAGGCGGGCGCTATAAGAGGAGGTACTGCAACATGATACTCACGGGCGATCTCTTGCTCATCGCAGCCGCGACTGCAGCCAATGGCATAGTCACGGGGGCAAGCCTCGATCAGTCCATCAAGCAGTTGCCAGCCCGGCGCAAGATAGGCATGATCGCTTTCTCGGCATATAGCCAGGCGGCTGATCTCGGCCCAGGCATCGTGTGGTACGTGACGATTGGCGTTGGCGCCGCCGTGCTCACCATCCTGGCGGCGGTTGTTGTCTTCGTGCAGGCGACGCCGGTAGCGCAGGTGTGGCCGCTGTACGTTGCAGCCGGGCTTTCGGTCGTCCACACACTGGCGACGGCACGAGCAGCGCCGACGAACTTCAGCCAGCGGCGCGTGGCAGGCGATGCGGAGCGGCTGGCGCAGGTGTTCGCCACGTTTGAGCGGTGGCAGACGGTACGCGTGGTCGTCCAGACGCTCACCTACGCGGCGATCCTCTATGGGCTGATTGCGTATGCGACACGGTAGGCATGGCGCAACTGCTCGTCGCCAGGGGCGCGACACTAGGGGAGCGACACGCGGCGAAAGACGCGCCAGAGCGTGAGATTATACCCTGCCTTCACCAGTCCTGCCACAAGAAATGGCATGCCGAGCATGAGGAAAGGCCCTTGGAGCAGCAGACCCGCCAGCACGGGGCCAGTCGCAGCTCCGGCGCTGCGCGCCAGTGAGGTGACACTTGCCGCCGCCGTCTGTTCCTGGGGCGCGACCAACGCCATTGTGTACGCTTGCCGAGTCGGAACGTCCAACTGAGACAGCCCCTGGCGTGCCAGCAGCATTCCAACCGCGAGGGGGATGAGCGGCATCAGCGCTACCAACGCCAGAAATACAGACAACGCCAGAAATACAGACAACGCCAGAAATACAGACGAGGACGTTCTGGCTCTCTACGACATTGCCCTCCATCCTTCGCTATCCCTTGAAGTCGCCACCAGGCTTGCCCTGCGCAACCATCGCTTCGCAATACGCATAAAGCGCGTCGTACACAATGGCCTCGCGTTCGACCAGCTCATGATCGTCTTTCAGCCCCAAATGGCGGAACCCTTCGGCAATCGCCTCAAGCCCTGGTCCCTCTGGTTGTTGCCAGAGAGTGTTCTCCGTATCTGCGCCATTGACAATCTTGCCCATGAGCGCAAGGGCAGGCTGCTGCATGAGGTTGTACGCGCGCAGGATGGCTTCGAATGAGCATTCCTGGCCGTGATGGCCCAATGCGACATCTTTGACATCATAGGGGGTCGCGCCTTCGCGCGCCGCGATCGCCATGACCTGATCGGCTAGAACGAACAGGAACTCGGCGTCAGGATCAACGAACTTCTTGATGAGCCATGGGCAGGCGACACGATCCACTTTGACCCGCTCACGCGTAATCCACTTCATCGGTTGCTCTCCCACTTTCGCTCTGAATCATGTAGGCGCCATGCGCACATGACCTGATATTTACGTTCCTTTGCGGAACGTATCCGAACATTAGACCTCTTCGTATATGGCCGCCCGGCAGCTGGTGGGCAGAAATACGTACAGGCGTTGGCGTGCGTCGTCAAAGGCGGTTGTGTGGGCGCCTTCCTCGGTGACGAGGCACTGCTCCACCGTCATCGTGCGCGTGTTGACGACTTCGACCAGCCCCGGTTCTCCACTCGTCACATACAGATGTTCACGCTGCGGGTTGTACCAGATGACGTCTGGTGGACCAGCCAGGGGCGCGCTCCCACCCTCTCGACCCGTCGCCAGATCAAGGGCCATAAGCCTGGCGTCTTCGCACGCAATAAACGCGCGTTCCCTCGCAGAATCAATCGCCAGCCCATGCGGGCTGACCGCCGAGACGGGCCACAACCCGATGAGCTCAGCAGTCGCCGCCGCGAGGACGGCGACACACGCCGGTTCGCGGATGTTGACCAGAAATCGATCCCGCGCCGCCTCGTAGAGACACCAGCGCGGGCGCCCTGGTAACGGCGTGACAGCGAGCGTTTCGCCTTCGAGCGTGATGAGACGCGCCGTGTTCGCGTGGACATCGGCCACTAGGAGCCGTCGGCGAGTGGGATCCCAGGCCAGGCCATTTGGCTGCGGATCCACGGCAATCACACGATGAACTACCAGGGTCTCCGCATCAATGATTTGGACGTATCCAGCGCCGCGTGCAGCAGCGAAAATCAAACCATCGTCCTGTGCGCAGAGGATGCCACTGGCTTCCGGGCAACCGGGAATCGTCGCCAGGAAGGCGCCCTGGACCCCATCAAGCGCCTCAACCGTCCCCGTCTGGGTATGCGCCACGAAGACTCTTCCGTTGGCGTGAAACACATCGCCGTGGTCAAATTCGCTGGGAGCGAAGGGCGGCAGAGCGATCGCGCCGCGTGCTTCAAGCATAGCGTCCTCCTGATACCCGATCCAGTACCTCTCGCCTACCGATCTGTCGGTTCTTCGTCTCGTTCCGTAGCCAGTTCTGCGGTAAGTTGCGCATAGAGCGCATCATACACGAGCCGCCCACGTTCGAGGGCTGTGGCGTCATCTGGACTGGTCAAGCGAATCCCGCGACAGATGGTGTCCAGGCCAGGAGCCGTGGGTTCCAATGTGATCTCCTGCACAGTATCGGCTTCATCCACAATGCGCGCGATGCGCTCCAAGGTTGGGTCGGTCAGGTGAAACACGCGCAAGAGCGTGGAGAAGGTCGCATGGCCTCCGTGATGAGCGTACCGCACGCCAGGAATGTCAAAGGGTTCAGCGTCGTCAGGCCAGGATTGGCGCTCGGTCGGGACAAAACCTGTTGGGACAAAAGAGAAGAGAGCCTCCTCGTCCACAAAGCGCCGGAGCAGCCAGGCGCAAGCCATCCGGTCGACCCCCACCTGCTCCCATGTGACCCACTTCATGGCTCCCCCCCTCCCTGCGGATGCGCCTCGCTGGCCCGTGCCAACGCCTGGCGCGCCTGAATGGCCAGCGGCGAATGGAAATAATCACGCGCGAGCGTTTGCTGATACCGCCGAGCGAGCGCCGCCAGCGTCGTCCGCTCAACGCGATCAGTTGGCGCCTGTAGGATCTGCTCGACATCCCCCAGCAACGCCTGGTACTCGATGTCTACCTGTTCGATGAACTGCTGAATCAGCGCCTCATCCTGACCATCGAGTGAGAGGCGCGCATGCCACACAAGCGCGCCTCCCTGAAGCTCGTGGATGTCAGACGCGAGCCACTGAAATTGTTCGATAGTAGCGGGCGTCGCAGGCAGAACCCAGATGGCGTCATGCACCAGCAACGCACCTAGACGCTTGAGTTTACGCCAGATGGCAACTCGTCGTGCGCTCGGTTCCGAGGCAACCTGGTAGTGCAAGAGAACCCATTGCCGCACAGATGCTCCCTTGCAAAATGTGGTGCGGGGAGCCTATCCGCACACCAAGCGCATTACGGTGTACTCTTGTAACTATGGTTACATTGTACACAGGTTTCGAAAAATGCGCAAGGCTATTCTGGACAGAGTGGGTATCAGGCGTCATCTCTCGGAAGAGTTTTTGTCATCTCGTTCCTCCCCTGACGCTCAACCTGGACAGGCGGACAAGTTCAGCGGTGTGTTATCACGAGTTGGTGGAATGGCGCGCCGTTTGCTCCACGTTTTTGCTACGCAGTGGCGCGCAGCGCTGACTGGACTGAGGAGCAACACCCCAATCCCAGGGGAGGCTTGACATCATGTCATTATCCTGTTATTCTCTATTTTAATTGAACAATAGAATATTGGAAGGAAATGGGGGGCTGCTCCATGACGCACCCGGCGGCACAGCCAGCGCAACAATCAGCGCAACAATCAGCGCAACAATCAGCGCAACAATCAGCGCAACAATCAGCGCAACAATCAGCGCAACAATCAGCGCAACAATCAGCGCAACAACACACGTATCATCAGGCGTTCAAGGCGCAACTCTACGCCCAGTTTGCGCGCATCGGGAAGGCGCTGGCCAGCCCACAGCGGCTGGCCCTCCTGGACCTGCTCGCGCAGGGTGAGCGCACGGTGGAAGCATTGGCGCGTGAAGCGGGATTGTCCGTTGCCAGCGCATCGCAACACCTCCAGGCGCTGCGCCAGGCCCATCTAGTCGCCACACGCAAAGCTGGGCTGTACGTGTTCTACCGCCTGGCGAATGACACCGTCTTCACGCTGTGGCAAGCGGTGCAGGTGGTCGGGGAGCAGCAACTCGCGGAGGTAGATCGTCTGCTGGCGCTCTACCAGCGCGAACCGGAGGCGCTAGAGCCACTCTCCCGTGACGAACTGCGGGCGCGCATGGCGTCTGGCGAGGTCATTGTGCTGGACGTGCGACCCGCTGAGGAGTATCGGCAGGGCCACATCGCGGGCGCCCGCTCGCTGCCGGTGGACGAGTTGGCGGCGCGGCTGGCCGAGGTGCCCGCTGGGAGCGAGATCGTCGCGTACTGTCGTGGCCCCTATTGTCTGTTTTCACACGAAGCCGTGGCGACGCTGACCGCCCACGGCTACCGTGCGCGGCGTCTCATCGAGGGCTACCCGGAGTGGCGCGTGGCAGGCTTCCCCACGCGCGAAGGTCCACCCGAAAGCGTTGCGCCTCAAGGACCTCAAGGGAAGGCCCCATATGCGACCGCTTGATCACCGTAATGAGCGCCTGCGCCAACCGGAAGCGGAACCGACGGCGCCGCTCTCAAAGCGACTGCGGCTTGGTCTGCGCGAGAACCTGGGCCAGTTCATACTGCTGGCGTCCATCACGTTCGGGGTAGGCTTAGTGGTGGGGGCCGAGCGCGTCGTCGTGCCAGAACTGGCCGTGCGCGATTTTCATGTGGCCACGTTCCTGGCGACGCTCTCGTTCATCATCAGCTTCGGCGTCGTCAAGTCCGCGCTCAACCTCGTCGCGGGCCGCTTGGGGGATCGCATCGGGCGCAAGCCGCTGCTCCTCGCCGGGTGGCTCGTGGCGCTGCCCATCCCGTTCCTGATCATCTTCGCGCCGTCCTGGGGCTGGATCGTCGCGGCAAATGTGCTGCTCGGCGTCAATCAGGGCTTCGCCTGGACCATGACCGTGACCGGCAAGATCGATCTGGTCGGCGCCAGGAGTCGGGGCTTTGCCCTGGGGATCAATGAGTTCTCCGGGTATGCGGGCGTGACGGTGGGCGGCTTCGTTGGCGGCGTCCTCGGTGGGGCGTATGGGCTGCGCGTCGCGCCGTTTCTCTTCGTGCTGGGGGTCATTCTCGTCTCCCTGATCACAGTCGCGCTGCGGGTGCGCGAGACGCTGCCCTATACCCGCCTGGAGACGCAGCAGCAACAGGCGCAGGCGCACGAACCGTCTGCGCAGAGCGCCGCGCCGACCACGCGGGGAGCGGGGGAAGCGCCGGGACCAGGGACTACGACGCCGCTGCCCAGCCTGGGCGCGATTTTCGGCTTGACCACCTGGGGCGACCGCGCTCTGGCTGCCGCGTCACAGGCAGGCCTCGTCGAGAAGTTCACCGATACGCTGGCGTGGGGTCTTTTTCCGCTCTACTTTGTGCAGAAAGGACTCAGCCCGGCGGCGATTGGTCTCCTCGTCGGTCTCTACACCGGCTCCTGGGCAGTGTTGCAGATTTACACCGGGCGCCTCACCGACCGCATCGGACGCAAGTGGCCGATCGCTATCGGCATGGAACTGGCCGCCGTCGGCATCGCCATCGTGGCGTTGAGCGACGCGCTGATCGGGTGGGTCGTTGGCGCCCTGCTGATGGGCGTTGGCATGGCGTTGCTCTATCCCACCTTGCTTGCCGCCGTCAGCGATGTGGCGCGTCCGCGCTGGCGTGGCACGTCGCTGGGGGTGTATCGGCTGTGGCGCGATAGTGGCTACGCCATCGGCGGTCTGGCTATCGGCCTCGTCGCCGATGCGTTCGGGCTGCTCGCCGGTTTCTGGTTCTGCGCCGCCCTCATGGCGGCCAGCGGCCTCGTCGTCGCGCTGCTGATGTACGAGACGCTCCCAACACGGCGCCGAACACACCCCAGTTGGGAGCGCAACCCACGCTTTGGGTAAAACAAGGAGTATAAGGAGTACATCCATGACATCTGAGCAATATCTGATCGTCGAATCCTTCGTCGCCGAGCAACTCGGCAACTCGGCCTATCTTATCGGTTCACGGTCCACTGGTGAAGCGGTCTTGATTGATCCTTTGCGCGACATTGACCAGTATCTGTCACGCGCGGAGGAGCTTGGGCTGCGCGTCGTCGCTGCGCTGGAGACGCACATCCACAACGATTTCATTTCTGGCGCGCGTGAGGTGGCGCAGGCGACGGGGGCGGCGCTTGGCGCCAGCGCTTCCGCGCGCCTCACCTACCCCTACCGCCCGTTCGCCGATGGCGACGCGCTCCCGCTCGGCGCCTGGCGGCTGCGGGCGGTAGCGACGCCCGGTCACACGCCGGAGCATGTCAGCTATCTACTCACCACGGCGGGTGGCGCGCCGGAGGCGCTCTTCTCCGGCGGCAGCCTGATGGTTGGCACGATAGCTCGCCCGGACCTACTCGGCCCACAGCATACGCCGCAGTTAGCCCGTGCAGCGTATGCCACGCTCCACGAGCGCCTGCTGACGCTGCCCGACGAAGTGACGGTCTACCCGACCCACGGAGGCGGCAGCTTCTGCGCGACGGGCGCAGGGGGCGAGCGTACGACCAGCATCGGACACGAACGACTGACCAATCCGCTGGCGCAGGCGGTGACCTACCACCAGTTCCTCGCCCGCTACCTTCAGTTGGTCCCCTACCCGGCCTACTATGACCACATGCGCGCGTGGAACCGTACCGGCCACGCGCCCCTGCTGGGTCGCTCGCTGCCACCGCTGCGCCCGTTCACGGCGGACGCCGTCGAGACGGCGCTCACGACCCAGGGCGCGGTCGTGGTGGATGTCCGCCCGTTCGCTGATTACGACGACGGCCACATCCCGAACAGCTTGAGTGCAGGCATTGATGGCCCGCTCTCGGCCTGGGTTGGCTGGGTGTTGTCTGAGCAGACGCCGATCATTTTGCTAGGTGCCACGCCCGACGACGAGCGCGCGGCGCAGCGCGAATTGCTCCGCATCGGCTACGACCGCATCCTGGGCACGCTCGACGGTGGTGTAGCGGCCTGGCGCGCGGCGGGCAAGCCGTTGAAATCCACGACGCAGGCCACAATGGCGTCGCTGGCGGCGGCGTTGGAGCGCGGCGACGAACTGGTAGTCGTGGATAGCCGCGAGGAGCACGAGTGGGCGGAGGGACACCTTCCCGGCGCGGTGCTGATGCCCGTCAGTCAAATTCCTGCGCACGCCGCGACGTTGCCATCCGATGCGCCCATCGCAGTGCATTGCGCGCACGGCTACCGCTCGGCGGTGGCGGCGAGCCTGTTGGAACGCGCTGGTGTTCCCACCATCCAGCACGTCACCGATGGCTATGAGGAGTGGACACGCGTCTGGCGCTGAGTGGATCAATCTGCAAGGAGTTTGCTCTTGGGTCAACGCCGGTGCAGCGATGGTTCTTGTCCACGCGCGTGATGGGCGTGTTGGTCCGGCTCTTCACCGCATATGGGCCACTGCCATTCCTGCGCAGCGGCAATGGACCGGAGTTTGTGGCGCAGGTGATGCAGAGCTGGCTGGCGCTCCACCACGCCACCACACTCTCCATCGATCCCGGCTGTCCCTGGCAAAATGGCTTCGCGGAGAGCTTCACCGGGATACTGCGCGACGAGCGCCTTACGATGCGCGCTTTCGCCTCGGTCGCCGAGGCACGGGGGGAGGTGGAACGCTCCCGCCACGAGTATCATGAGGAGCGACCGCATAGAACGTGTATGAAACTGGCGCCTGTGATGCGCGCGAGAGAGAGAACGACAGCGGTGTGACCTCTCTGTGAGGCGGGCGGCGTACAGTCCAGAGAGGGTGGGAACACACCACAACGAAAAGACGCCGCTCCCTACTGGAGGGAAAGCGCGTCGTAGTACAACGCTGAGAGAACAGGAGCAATGACAATGATGTGGGGCTATTATGGTTCTGGCTTAGGGTGGGGTGGCGTGCTGCTCATGACGCTGGGCATGGTGTTCTGGTTTGCCGTGCTGGGTCTGCTCATCTGGGGCCTGGTGCGCTGGATGACCCGTTATGCCGCGCCACACGGCAACTCCCCTGTGCAGGGCATGTCCGCCAGAGAGATACTGGAACAACGCTATGCGCGTGGCGAGATTGACACAACGACCTTCGAGCAGATGCGCGAACGGTTGGAGGCGTCACAGCACTCAGGACAACTGCTCCGCTGAGTCAGCGCTACTTGTACGACGCCAGGCTGCCAGATGGCGTGATCCGCGTCGCCATCTGGCGCGCCGACGGTCTGGGGAACCGCCCCAGCGACGCTTACGCCAGTGAAGAATGAAGAGGGATGACCCCCAACACCAGCGCTCAGTAGCTGACGGTCAGCTTGAAGGTCGCGGTATGAAATTGATTGCTCTTGGGTGGCGAGACCTTCACCGTAATGCTCCAGTGGCCTGCCATGAGAATATCGCTCTGCCCGGTATACACCCCTGGTGACGAGGCGCCCACCGCCTTCAACTGAATGGTTTGGATGCCCATATCCATATCGAGGTCCCCTTCTTGCAATTGGATGGCGGCCCCAGTGATGGGCTGCTTCTGAGCGTTCGTCACGATCACGGTAAAGGTATTCGTCCCGAACGAATCAGGCGACACGTTGAGCGTCACCCGGTATGGACCAGCCGACTGCGTCTGCGCGAACGCGCCTGTCGCATGGCTCGTCGGCGCCGGGGGCAGCGAATAGAGCGAGCCAGCGAATGCGCCTAACAACGCCACACAGAGCAAGACGCCAACACCCAACGCCGCCTCACGCCCCAGCCACTCTTCGATGGCGTGCGCCAGGCGTTGCGTCGGCGTCGCGAGGTTCTCCGGGTGGCGCGTCTGGGCGTCGTCCGCTGGCGCGGATGACGTGGCCGAAGTAGCCAACTGTTCGCTCCGTGGTGCGCCGATGCTGGCTGGGCGCATGGCGTTCAGGGTATTCGCGGTGGGCGCCCGTGCAGGCAGCGCGCCGGAAGCGGTTGACGTCCCGGCGAGAGCCAGCGCATTTTGCCCGCCAACCGCTGCCCCTTCGCGTGGCGCCTGCCTCACACGCGCATGAACCGCCGGGCCGCGCCGACGCTCGGGCGTCGGCACGTGCTGCCCTGGCGGCGGGTCAGCAGGCGTGGCAGGTGGAACGCCTTCACCGCGCTCGGCGTCTTCGGTGAGCGCCAGCGCGAACCGTGGTCGCAGAGAGAACGCATGGTAGGCGCTGATCACTGCCATCTGGAGGAACAACTCGATCTTGACGACCAGCGTGCGGCCATAGGTCGTCGTGAAGAATTGCGCCAAGGAGGTCAGATGAATGGTGGCGCTGAGGGAGCCAGTCGCTGCGAGCAAGAATGCGCATACCAGCGCCAGCGCGCCAAACTGCGGCAGGCCCAGCGCCAACACCCGCGCCCGTTGACGCGGGGTAAGCCGACGGAGCGAGGGGAGCAGCACAACCACAATATAGAGCAGTCCGCCCAGCCAGGCGGTGGTAGCGATCAGATGGAAGATGTCTACGCTCAGCGCAAAGCCCAACTCCGAGGCGCTGACGGCAGCGGCGTGGCCTGACAGCGCAAACGCGGCGATCAACGCCCCGCCCAGCACGAGCAGCACGATCCCTTCACCGGAGCGTGCGCGTAGCCCCTGCCAGAGATGGCGGGGAAGCTGGGGGATACCGCGCAGGGTCTTCAGCAGTTCACGCCGCCAATCGGGGATTGCTCCCGCGACATCCGCAGTCGGCGGGGCGCCAGAGCTGGTGGCTGCCAGAGCAACCGCAGCAGCCGACGCCGCTGGCGCCGCTGTCATTTGCGGGCGCGTGAGCAGCGTCGCGGCCAACGCGGCAATCGCGGCGAGTTGGCGCAGCCACCAGAAGAGGCCGAAGCGGCTGCCAAAGATGATCGCATGCAGCAATGGCAAGGAGAACGCGCCCGACCACTCGCCCGCCAGTTCGGCGGCCTCCGCCAGAATGATCCCCACATCGGCGGCGATCAGCAGTCCCAGCGCGTAGGGCGCCAGCCGCTGGAACCGTGCGACCGCCGCCAGCGCCGCCGCATGCAGATCGGGGTCGGTTTGCAGTCTGGGGGCGAGGATCCACGTCTCCCAGATGACACCACCCACCCAAAACACCATCAAGAGCAGCGCCAGCCACGTCATGATGGCCTGCACGATGGTGGGGCCATCCAGTGTACCAGTAGCCAGCGCCTGCCCGCCAGTGATATGCGGGGTGGGCAGTACGGCGGGAACGGGTGGCACGCTGCCATCGGGTCGGGCAATGCGGAAGAGATACGAGCCACTGGTGATATGCCCATCATCGGCGGACTGTGTACGCCAGACGACGATATAGGTTCCCGCAGGCAAGAGCGGCAGCGAGACGAGCATCTCACGAGCGTTCTCCGCTGCGACGTGGCTGTCGCCCAGGTCAACCTCGTGGTTGGTCGTATCCACTACCACCATTTTCGAGGTCAGGGAGTTGAGGTCTTCGCTAAACCACATCGTCACCTGCGCGGGTGGGGTCGCCAGGATGGCGTCGGCGGCGGGGTCGTCACGCACGGGCAGCGCATCGGTTGGTTGCGTCGCCCGCAGAGGAGTCTGTGGGGTGAGCGGAGCCGCCAAGGCGATGGTCGCTGAGCTGGCAACCGTCCAGGCCACGAGCAGCAACACTGCCAATACAGCCAACACTCCAGCAACCAGCGTGAAACGCATCTGTCGCGGCGCACGGCGCTGATCGCTCATACGCCTCCGCACGGCTCGTCTGCTCTGCTCCCTCATACCATGCCCTTTTGCTGCTCCTACGGGTTCAGTTCTCGCGCTAGCCCACGATGATGCTTCCCGGCCATGTCCAACAGGGCAGGGCCGGGAACAGGGCAGGGATAATGGTTGGTTGCGCTATGGGCGAGACACCATGGCTTGGAAGCGCATGAGGTGCGACACCATCTCCTCAAACGTATCCAGATCGATCTCGCCGTGCGCGTAGCGTTCACGGAGCGCCTCGAGCGGGGTAGGGCTTGCCTCGATCTGGGCGCGCTGTACCATGCCATGCCCTGACAATACACCATACTGGGCGTAGCGCCCCCAAAGCATGAGCAACCCAGCGCCGCCCAGCAGCGCCACCAGCGCCACAAATGCCATGAGCGCCATCATCAGCAGTGGAAGCATCCCACCGCCCATTCCCATCCCATTCATCATGGGGTTGGGGGAAGAGTGGACCGGAAAGTCGGAATAAGGCCTCTTGACCTCACGAAAGCCCCAGTTTTTCCTGGCTTGTAGCCAGGATATGCAGACAAGATCGCCTTGGCCAGTTATTTCTGTATGTCTGCCACGGATCGAGGCATGGCCTGACAAAATTTGTCTTATTCCGACTTTCCGGTCCACTTCCGTTCCGTTTACAATGCAAACACGTCTCCGCTTTGTGGTACGCCACCCCTATCAGCATCCTCGGCGTTCGACGCCGCGATCCCGATACTGTAGCATGCCTCTGACTGGAAACATTCCGCCAGCCAGAGGATGGACCATGCCAGACAGCATTCGAGGAGAACGAGTCCCATGCCGCGACGCTCAGCAACGCTTGTGGAAAGCCTTGGAACTGCTCTACCGCCAACACCCCATCTCAGCTTCAGCCCAGCCACCGCCCCGCTTGCCGATGCCTCACCCGCGCTCCAGCAAGGCGCCCCGCGCCAAGCAGGTGACATGAGGGCCGCGCTGTATGCGCGCGTTTCGACCGAAAAGCAAGAACGCGACGAGACCATCAGGAGTCAGCTTGCGGCCTTGCGCCAGGCGGGGATCCAACGAGGCTATCTGATCAACGACACCGATGTGTTTCGCGACGAAGGCTACAGCGGAGCGCGTTTGGACCGTCCGGCCCTCGACCGTCTGCGGGATCTGGTCGCGGAGGGCAGCTACGACGTGGTTCTGGTGCTCGCCCCCGACCGATTGGCGCGGCACTACGCCTATCAAGTCGTCGTCATCGATGAGTTCACCCAGGCCGGCTGCCGGGTGGAGTTTCTGAATCATGCCGGGGGAACCAGCCCCGAGGAACAGATGTTGCTCCAAATGCAGGGGGTGTTTGCCGAATACGAACGAGCGCTGATTGCCGAACGCCTGCGCCGTGGACGGCTCTTTGCGGCACGGCAAGGGCGCGCCACCTGGGCGCAACCGCCGTTTGGCTACACCTACGTCCCCAAAACGGCGACGACGCCCCAAACGCTGCTCATCAACGACAACGAGGCGGAGATTGTCCGTCAGATGTATCGCTGGCTGGTCGAAGAATCCCTACGTTCGTATGCGATTCCCCAGCGCTTGCAAGAGCAGTAACTCCCGACCCGCAAAGGGCGGGGCTGGTGGCAGAGCACCGTCATCGAGGTGCTGCGCGATCCCCTCTACAAAGGTGCGGGCTATTTCAATCGCACCGGCCCCACCGATGCCCATCAGCCCCAAGGCCAACGCGGCTACAAGGATCAGCGCCCTGGTAATCAACGCGGCGTGCGCCTGCGCCCCCAGGAGGAGTGGGTTATGGCGCCGGTACCCGTCATCATCGATCCCGAAATGTGGCAAGCCGCACAGGAGCAGCTGTTCGTGAATCGGCAGCGGTCCACTCGCAACAATACCTCCCATGACTATCTCTTGCGCGGGTTAGTGGTCTGCGGTCAGTGTGGACGACGCTTGATCGGGTCGTGGAACAAAGCCGGAGGGCGGTATGTCTGTGGGGCGCGCTATCCCCGCTTTGCCCCCGACCACTGCGACGGCCGCAGCATCATGGCTCCCGCCTTGGAAGCCCAGGTGTGGGACTATGTGCGCCAATTGCTGGCGGAGCCAGCGTTACTCCATGCACGGTATGCCGAAGGCATGGCCGACCCCGCCTATGATCACGAAGCTGAGCAAGAGCGTGAGCGACTGACGCGTCGCCTTGCAGGACTCGACCGGGAAATCCAACGACTGCTCGATGCGTATCAAGCCGAGGCGATGACAGTTGAGGAACTCAAGCAGAGCCGTCAGCAGATTGAGATCCACCGCGCCCATGTGGTTGAGCGATTGCACGACCTTCAGCACCAGCGCGATGACCGCGAAGATCAACTGCGCCTGATTCAAGGCGCCGAACTCATTTGTGCGTCGATTCAACAGGCGCTTGTTGATCCGTCCTTTGCCACCAAACAGCAGGTGCTCCAAGTGGTCGTGGATCGCATTGTCGTCACTGAGGACGAACTGGTCGTGCATCACATCGTTCCTGCGGGCCCGTTTCGATTGCAAACGGAACGGACTCTTCCCTCAACCCCATCTACGAGGGTTTTGGTAGGTATCTGGTCCAGTAGACGGTTTGGTCGAAAAACTAAGAGATGGCCTCTTTGCGGAACGACGCACTAGGCGCTGGCTTCCTATACTCGGACATCGGGATGGAGGCGCGTCTGCGGAACCACGAGCGACAGTAGGCAGTAGAGCCTGTTTTGGACGTGACGTCAAGGCGGTGAACGATCCGGGAGAGATGTCAGCTGGTCGAAACCACGTACTGCACGCGGGACATCACGCGGGACATCACGCGGGACATCACACGCGTGAGGGACGACCGAACGGCCACCAACCGTGACGCTTGACAGGTCCCTCTTGTTTGGCGGACTCCACTGTGTGTTCTGGCGGTCTCGTCGGCTCTTGCGCCGCCTCAGCCTGCATACCTGACGCGCCACCTCCCTGCGCCACCGAACCAGGCTCCAGGGGAGTAAAGTCCACCCCCACCACGTCGAGGATATGCACGCCACCGAACTCATCACCGGCCAGCGCCAGCCCTTGGGAACTCAGCGCACAGCACAACAACTGTACTCCGATGAGCGAGTACGTAAGCTGCTGCCCGTTCGCCGTGTCCCACAGCCGCACGGTGCCGTCGTTGGAGGCGGAGAGGGCCAGGCGTCCGTCGGCGCTCAGCGCACAACCTGAGACGTCGCTCGTATGGCCCACGAAGTGGCGCAACTCGGCCCCGCTCTCTGTATCCCACAGCCGCACGGTGTTGTCCTGGGAGGCGGCGAGGGCACGACGTCCGTCAGCGCTCAGCGCACAGCATTGTCCACGGCCCATATGACCCTCAAAACGGCGCAACTCGGCCCCGCTCTCCGGGTCCCACAGCCGCACTGTGCCGTCTCTGGTGGTAGAGAGGGCCAGGCGTCCGTCGGCGCTCAGCGCACAATCTGAGACGTCGCTCGTATGGCCCACGAAGCGGCGCAACTCGGCCCCGCTTTCCGTATCCCACAGCCGCACGGTGCCGTCCCCAGAGGCGGAGAGGGCCAGGCGCCCGTCGGCGCTCAGTGCGCAGCCCCGGACCTTGTCCTCATGGCCCCTAACGCGATTTCGAGCCGCGCCAGCAGCCGTGTTCCACAGCCGCAATATGCCGTCCTGGGAGGCGGAGAGGGCCAGACGCCCGTCGGCGCTCAGCGCACAATACGTGGCAGTGGACGAGCGCCCCTCGACACGGCGCCACTCGGCGCCGGTAGTCGTGTCCCACACGTGCACAGAGTTCTCGATAGCACTACCCAAAGAATCGTAGTCAGTGGCGACGTAAAGGGCCAGGCGCCCGTCAGCGCTCAGCGCGAGGTGTTCGACTGACATCTCGTGACTCTCGACGTGGCGCAGTTCGGCGCCGCTGGCCGTATCCCACAACTGCATGTCGCCCTCGTAGGTGGCGGAGAGGGCCAGACGCCCGTCGGCGCTCAGCGCGCAGTGTTTGACTCGTATCGCACGGTCCCCGAAGCGGCGCAGTTCGGCGCCGCTGGCCGCGTCCAACAGCCGCAGCGCTCCCTCGTTAGAGACGGACGCTGCGACAATCAGTCGCCCATCGGCGCTCAACGCGCAGTCCACAGACCGGTCGACATGGACATCCAATTGACGCGGCTCAGCGCCACTGGCCGCGTCCCAAAGTTGTATCGCGCCGTCGCTGGACACGGCGAGGGCCAGGCGCCCGTCGGCGCTCAGCGCGCAGTGTGCGAAACGGCCCTCGAAGCGGCGCAACTCAGCGCCGGTGGCCGTATCCCAGATCCGCAGCGTGCTATCGCCGTGCTCTGGATCCCACCGCAGCGTAGAGCCGTCAGGGGAGGGGATGGCGCGGGAGCCGTCGGAGGCGGAGAGCGCACGGGAACCGTCGGCGTTTAGCGCACACGCTGTGACTATGGATGTATGGCCCTCGAACTGGCGCAGCTCGGCGCCGGTGGTCGCGTCCCATAGCCGCAGCGTATTGTCATCGGAAGCAGAGAGGATCCGGCGCCCGTTGGCGCTCAGCGCGCAGGTCGTGAGCGCCTGCCTGTGGCCCTGGAACGTGTGAAGCAAACTGAAGTCGGGAGAATACAGCGACTGCGTGCGCAGCTGAAAGTGTGGCTCTGGTCCGTGTGGAAGGTCGTGCAACTCGCTGAGGCGCCCCACCTGACCGGTAATCTGGTTCGGCAATTCGCTTGGCTCCCGATCCAGTACCACCGCGCCGGTACGCACGACGGCCGCGATCAGCTGCACCGTTTTGTCGTCTGTCGGAGCTAGCGCTAAGTCGCCCAGCGCGCCACTGACGCCGACGTAGGCAATCTTGTATTGCATAAAACTGACGTCGGTGAGTGTGTGGCGCAGTTCGGCGGCCAGATCACCTGCCGCCTCTTGGGCAGGCTGCTCGGAGAGCTTGCGCTGATTGGGCCGCGTCCCGTCCAGCAAGGGCTGAGTCGCGAAGTAACGCGCAAGATCCTGGTGCCGGTCCCGGCCTGTCTGCCCCGCGAAGTAACGCGCCTGCGTCGCTTCGCGCAGCTCTCGATGGTAGAACGCCAGGAGACGCGCCCCATCCGCCTCCCGGTTGGTCATGAGCCCCTCCACCTCTGCCGCCAGGCGCGCCCAGATCACCGCCGGCAGCGGCAAGTTCGGTTCTATCTCAGGTGAGTGTGGCGAGAGGCGGTGGAGGTCGTCACGCACCTCCGCGTCGCGTGCCAGCAGGTCAAGCAATTCATGCTCAGCCAGCCCGTTCTTCGCCGCAGCCAGGTCGCCCAGCGCATGGCCTACTAGTGCCGGGCCGCACCAGTCTGCTCGCTCCAGCCGCGCCAGAATCGCGTCAAGGAGACCCGTGGTCGTGTCGGGCAACGGAGAGACCGGGTCGAACGAGCGCCAGCGCCGCGCCTCCACGACGGCTACCTGAAGATAGAGCGGCAGGCCATGCGCGGTGAAGCTGTCGAGCGTCGCTTCCTCTTGCTCAGCGTTGAGTATACGGTGCTCGCGCGCCAGTCGATGGCGCAGGATCAGCCGTCCGGTGGCGCGATCGAGTGCGCCGAGCGTGAGCATCGCGTCCGCTGGTAGCCGCCCGCGCAGTTCGGCCAGTTCGGGCCGATTGGCCATCAGCGAGATGACCACACGCACATGGGGGGCGAGTCGGCGCGGCAGCCAGCCCACCGATTGCGCTTCGGTTCCCAGCTGATCGAGCGCGTCGACAACCAGAATGAGCGGGCGTTCGCGCGGAACCTCCAGCGTTTCTAGCAGGCGCGCGACATCGCTGACAAGATGGTACAGATCGGAAACAGGCTCGGGCGTGGGTCGGCCGTATGCAGCGGTGATCGAACGGCGCAGGTCGTTCAGCAGCAAGGCGAGCGTTTCACTGCCCGGCGTGACGCCGACGTACCGCACCAGCGCCACCGCGCCGGGAACAGCAACCCACGCGCGTTTGGCCGCCTCGGCCAGCAGCGTCGACTTGCCGCTGCCCGACACTCCGGTCACCACCAGCGGCGCCGCACGCCCCTCGGCGTCCACACCACCCTGCCCCGCCATATAGGCGCCCAGCCGGGCCAGTTCGGCGTCGCGTCCCACCACCCGCTCGGCTCGTTCGGCCACGAACGCGGCGTTGGCCAACGCCGCCGCGTCGCGCCCGTGTGCGGCCGCCGCCTCCCGCGACGCTGTGCGCGCCACTATCACCGCCTCGACCCGAGGGCGCAGCAGTTTCATGTAGGCCGATGCCAGCGCCTCCTCGTCGAAAGTAGGCCCGGCGGCGCCGAGCCATGGGACCTCGTAGTGCAGAGTCCGCTCATCTGGCAATCTCGCGGCCACCGCTTGCCGCACCGACTGCACCTGCTCGGCCCGCTCGCGCGCATACTCCACGTAATCTCCCGCCAGCGGACCTGCGGGCGCCGGGGCGAATGTCCGCAGGGCGCACAGCACCCCCTGATCCCGGCTGGTGTCCGGCGGCTGGCTCAGCAGCCCGAACTGGATCTCGCGGTTCGTCGCCGACCCCTCGAACGGCAGCCGTTCCGCATCGGTCAGACCCACCACCACCGCCGCGCGCGCCAGCGCCGCGCGCAATGCCTCACCCTCTTCACGGTGTGGCCTCTCCACCCGCAGGAGCGCGTAGGTTGGAGGCACGGCATTCGCGTCCATGCGGTAGTTGGTGTCGAACAGATGGCGCTCGTGGGAGGACAGGTGCGGCGCTAGGTTCGCGACCGTCGCCGCAGGCACATCGGGAGGGAGGAGATAACTGCCGTAGCGCTGGCCCAATAGGATCAACAGGAAGAGATCGGGCGACAGGCGGCGACAGCGCTCCAGTTCATCGAAGCAGATGCGGAGCGTCTGCCCCTCGGTACCCGCCTCCTCGGTCACGCCCCAGCGCAGGTCGATCGGCTGCAATTGGAAACCGGAGGCGGCGCAGAGGCGGCGCAGCACAGGGAAGACACATCGCTGCAGGACGTTGCGCTCGATCTGGAAATCGGCGAAGGTCGAGCTGATGAAGAAGCGGATCGTCGTGTTGGGGACCTTGTCAGCGTCGGTGGCGGTTGCTGTGTTCGAACTCGGTTCAGCCATCGGGGACGCTCCCTTCGAATTGCGAGGGCACGTATTCACAAGTGCTCTGCGGCCCTTTCGCGCTCGCAGCGGAGCGATCACCACATGCGTCACCTGAGTATATCATACTACCGATGTCGTGCGAGACAAGGAAAGATGTGGTAGACTGGGGCATGCAAACCACGTCGCAAAAGGACTGGCGTGAAGAGTGGCGGAAACGCGCCTGGATCCTCAACCTGGATCCTCAAACAGCAAGGCTGGTGACAAAATGGCATCGCCACGGCGCTCAGCGTGAGCGAAAGGGCCATGAGCCAATGGCTCCATCGCGCGCGTGAAGGTGGTGGGGAACGGCGCCATCCCGCGCCCGGCAGCGTAGCGCGCCTCACCGCCGAGCAACGTGCCCAGATTCCCACGCTATTGGAGCGCGGGGCGGAAGCCTACGGGTTTTTACGGGTTTTGCGGTGATGTGTGGACCGCTCTGCGGGTAGCCAAGGTGATCGGGCAGACGTTCGGGGTGCGCTCCTCGCGCGACCATGTCAGCGCGTTGTTGCGCCGCCTGGGGTGGAGGCGGCAGCACCCCATCCAACGGGCCACACAGCCCGCTGCGGAGGCAATTCGCCAGTGGGGTGAGGAGCGGTGGCCAGTCCTGAAAAAGGGAGAACGAACAGCGAATGAGATGCGCCCTCGCCCACACGATCGCGATCTCCAAGATCAGCCGTGAGAGCGCCGCATGCCTGTAGGCGCGGCTATAAGAAGAGTGGAGGAAGAGTGGAGTCGGTGGCGGGAGTGTCAGTCTCGCGGTCGCCGGTGAGCGGCTGGCGCAGTGCGTCCTGATGGTCGAGCGCGACGCCGAGGTGGCAGCGGTCTGGTCCACGATCGTCACTGGCGACGCCGATGCCTTTGCCGCCCGCGTCCTCACCTTCGACCTCGGCGCCTACACGCCCCCGCAGCTGCTCGCCCTGTTGGCGTCTCCGGCGCACCCGGCACACCCGGCGCACCCGGGACAGGAAGCAGGACGAGCGCTTCCTGCGCCGCCCACACCTCCTGCGGGTCTGGCGCCAGACCCGCAGGAGGTGTGGGCGGCGGGCGCAGAGGAGATGGAGATCGCCTTCCGCACGCTGCTCAGGAATCGGCTCGCCTACGGCGGCCTCTTGACCGCCGACGCGGGGCAGTTGCAGCTGGGAGAAGCTGGGCGCGGACTCGCCTCGCGGTGGTATCCCCACACGTTGCGGCGTCGCATCCTGACGATCCGCTACATCGCCGACCACCTCACCCCGATCGCCTTTGTGGAGGGCGATGGGATGGCGATCCTGCGCACCCATGCCGACACCCCTCATCTGGTGGTCTTTCTCGATCCACCCTACACGGCGGGAGTCCAGGGCAAACGCGCTGGGCGGCGGCTCTATACGCACTGGGCGCTGGATCATGAGGAGCTGTTCCGGCTCGCCGCCAGCGTCCGAGGGGAGGTCCTCATGACGTATGACGATACGCCAGAGGTGCGCGCCCTGGCGGCGCACCACGGGTTCCTGACCCGGCCCGTGCGCATGAAGACGACCCATCACGTCCAGACCACCGAACTGCTGATCAGCCGGTCCTTCGACTGGCTGGAAGGACCAGCGTGACACCCACGAACATGGGGCCACGACTGGAACGTCTTCTATCTGCCAGCAGACGTGCGCCGACCGATGAACAACCGTTCACACAGCACAGGATCGGAGGAGCCTTTCATGAAACCACGTTCGCTCAGCCTGACCGCAATTCATGCCTTGCGCCTTCTGAATGGCTCCTGGCGCGATGGGCGCCGGAGATTGGCGCTTACTGACGAAGGCCCCGACGGGGAAGGGCGCTACCTCATCTACTCCTCCATGCCAGATCGAGGCCGTGATTTTTTCACCGTCCCGCCAGCGGTGTTCTCCGTGCTGAAGCGGGAAGGGTATGTGGCCGTTGAGCAGGTCGGCGCCTAGCATTCAGGGGAGACACCGGCCTTCCGGCAGGTCTCGTACCGGATCACTGAAGCTGGGCAACGGGCGCTGGCCGTCGCCATCGCACCCCAAAAGCTCCAGTGACCGGCATCCTGAGGAAGAAGACCAGTCCCAAAACACACCATGTCTTTTCAGGTCCTGCTTCACCGCTACACGGAACGCCAACGAGAAGGGGACCTGGAACGCTACCTGGAGAAGAACGGCAGGCAGGGACACCAGGTACCCATTGACCCTCCCACCGACCCTCCCTTGGAGCAAGGGACGGCAGCCGATGCGGCAGCAGACAAGGAGCAACCACAATGACGGTCTCCATCACGATTGGCGAACGCATCGAGGATCACTCGGGATCCCAACCCTATGTCACGGTCTTTCGCTGGGGAGACCCGAAGGCGCCGCTGTTTCCCGGCGACGAGATCACCGGCCATAGCAACCAGCGCCACTTTGGATTCGAAGACTATCAGGCGTTTGCGCAACACACCGCGCTCATCGTCACACTGCTCGCGCCGGTCGAAACAGCGGCAGATGGGATTTGTGATCTGGAGGAGGACGACCTCTCCGTGGTGCTGCGGATCAGCGCCGAGTGGCAGGCCGCCCATCAGGTGACGCCGACGTTCGAAAGTGAGGACGAAGCCGACTGGCATCTGGCCCGGCTGCTGTGGTTCGCCTGGTGGATCGAGTGGGCGCTCAAACACACCACCCATCTCTCGCTGGCACGGAGTTCGTAGTGGAGTTCGTAGTGGAGTTCGTAGTGGAGTTCGTAGTGGAGTTCGTAGTGGAGTTCGTAGTGGAGTTCACAGGTCTTCCCGACCTCCCAGGCCATCTAGAGAAGACATGGCTACATGAGCCGCGTCCGTGCATGCCATTGACGACCCACACACTGCACCCAACGGCAGTCGGCGGAGGTGGGGTAGCTGGAGTTTTGGACCATCTTGGAATAGAATAGAAGCGATGAGCGCTGGCTATCGGCGCTCTTGCGTCAGCAACCGTCAGCAATGTGAACCCCGACGACAGGGAGGCAGACTGTGATCACAGAACATCTACACCAGGTGATGGAGCGGTTGGGCAAGTTGCCCGCGCCCCTGCAGGAGCGCTATGCGACTGAGATTGAGGTCGATTTGGATCGTGCGGAGGCTCAGGAGCCAAGCCTTGAGCGGAATCCGACGCACGCGGTCCAGGAGGAACCGGAGACCTTTCCTGGGTATCCCGTAGGCGTCAATCCGTTGGAGAAATACATGGGACAGGTAGTGGATCGCTTCCCGGACCTGAGTGATGATGAGGTGCTCGCGATGGAAGCGGCGGGAGAAGTTCCGAATGACGGCGCCCGGTAACGCCACCGCCGCCAGCTCCGCTGCTGCGGCAGCCGTGGCGGCGGTCGGCTCCCCGCTCACCCGCGTATTTGTGGATACATCTGGATGGGCGGATCCGATCTTGCAGAACACGACCGCTACCGCTGAGATGGTGGCGACCTATCGCGCGCTGCTGAACCGCCAACAGCGGCTGGTCACGAGCAACTATGTGCTTACCGAAGTGGCCGCACTTTTGACCACCCGTCGCGCAAACGCAGGGGTGCCTGGGACAACTGGAGTACGTGGGACGGCCATGACGCGCCCGGAGATAGTGCAGTACATCGAGGACATTCAGGCGCTGCCCTGGGTGCAGATGACCTTCGTGGATGAAGCGATCCACCAGGAGGCATGGCGCCGCTTGCGCGCTGCGCCCGATAAAGATTGGTCCTGGGTGGACGCCAGCAGCTTCGTCATCATGCGCCTCCAAAGCATCACCCATGTGTTGACGAGTGACCATCACTTTGCGCAAGCAGGGTTTGTCCCGCTGCCCTTCCAAACACCGTAATCACTGTGCGCCCCATGATCACACGGTGATCACGGGGCGCACAGGCGCCAGAACACCTGCGCCTGTGCGCCCTTGTAGGGAACGGCTATATGAAACGAGTGCTGGCCGATTTCAATTCGCTCGACAGCGCGCCGGTGGACCTGGTGAAGCTGGCCGCGCCCGGCTCCTGGCAGGAGGCGCAGTTGCCTCCGCTCCAGCAAGGTGAGCGCGTGATCCTGTACGACTTCGATGGCTTAGAGGTCGAGGCGACCGTCATCCACGACGAGCAGGGCTGGTGGTTGGCGGCGCCCGATGGCGCGACTTGGCGTGACACGCTCCCACCAGCGTTGCCACTCCCCACGACGCCTCCGGTTGGAGGGGTAGAAACCACGCGCTAGACCATGAGAAACATGATACTACCAGCGAGCGATCTGGCCGATGCAGTACCCTGAGCAGCCAGTGCTGTCAGCCACCGCCGTGGCGGTCTGGTTGTGAGTGAGCAACCAAAGAATTTGCCACCAACTGTGCTCATAGGGATCGTTGGTCGTTCGCTAGGTGTGTTCGAGGTCGGCATCCGTCAGATGCGGTTAGAGATGACTGTATCTTCCTATCGCCATGCAACAACACCTCTGGCGAAAATCGTATGGCTGGTTGATTTCCGAGGAGTAGGCCATCTCCAATCTTGTGGTGGCTTTGACGCTCACGCTTGCTGGGTGCTTTAATTGATGTAGTGAATCTGCACAGTCAACACAGTGAGGAGCGCGTACATGGAGACCGAGGACCATCCAAAGAACTATCGTATTCGGGTAAATGGAGTGGAGAAACTCGTCGACCACGACGTCCTCACCTACGACGAGGTTGTGCGCCTCGCGTTCCCGCAGCCAAATCCGGAGACGATCTACAGCGTAACGTTCGCGAAGGCGAAGGACCCTAAGGATGGCGAACTCGTCGCCGGTGGGTCAGTTACTATCAAGGAGAACACTGAGTTCGATGTCGACGACGTTGGTCGATCTTAGCAGCGATTTGAGCAAACTGGTCGAAGAAGAATATGACATCGAGGTTCGTGAAGAGAATCTGCTAGTTCATCACGTACCATATGTCACAAGCGCGGGGGTAGTGGACTATTGCATTCTTGTTTCTGAACTGACGACAAATGGCGAACATACCTTGACACCGGGCCGTCATGAGGTCTGGGTGATTGGCGACATCCCCCACGACCATCAGGGGAACCCAGTGTCGATTATCGCTGATCGCAACCGTCTCGACTATGGTGGAGGCTTGGTGGCGAGTTGTCGTCTGTCTGGCAAGCCTCATGGACGAATGCCGGTCGACTACCACGAGAAGATCAGCAATTACGTGCGCATCTTGGGTAGTTTCGCTCGGGCGCTTGATCCCAACGCGACCCATAAGAACTATCCAGTTCGCGAGACGCCAGCACGCGAATCCGTGTTTCTCTATCATGATGCGGCCTCCAGCCGAGCCGGCTTGAGTGCAATTACTGGCCGACTCAAAGGTGAGAAGGTCGCCATTGTTGGTCTCGGTGGCACTGGCTCCTACATTCTTGACCTGGTGGCCAAAACACCGGTCAAGGAACTCCATCTGTACGACGACGATGTGTTCGAGGCCCACAATGCTTTTCGTGCGCCTGGAGCAGCCTCACTGGATGAGTTAAGACCCCGCCCGCTCAAGGTTGATTATCTCGTCGCGAAGTATGCCAAACTACACCGAGGAATCTACCCGCATGCGGTCATGGTCACTAGCGAGAACGTGCATGAACTCCACGACATGAGTTTCGTCTTCCTCGCGATCGATGCGGGGCCAGCCAAGAAATTGATCATCGAGCAGCTGGAAGCGTGGCGCATTCCGTTTGTCGACTGCGGCATCAGCGTCCGACGTCAAGAAACCTCTCTGCGCGGACAGGTCCGGGTAACAACTGGGTTGCCGGAGCACTATGCGCATATCCCAGGACGTGTCTCCTTTCACGATATTGACGAGGATGAATACGACTGGAATATTCAAACCGCCGATCTCAACATGCTGGCTGCAGCCCTGGCGGTGCTGAAGTGGAAGAAACACATGCAGTATTACGTCGATTCAAAGCACGAACTGAACACGAGCTTTACCGTGGCTACCAATCTCCTGGTCAGCGGAGAAGGCGCTTCATGAGGCTTGCTGAAATCACTCATGAGTTCGTGGACTCGATACCAGAACACCTTGACGAAGGGCGACTCTACATCTCCATTCGCTACCGAACGGCAAGTCACCTGTGCGCCTGTGGGTGTGGAAGCAAAGTAGTCACGCCGATCAAGCCAGCGAAGTGGAACCTTACGTTTGATGGCGACACTGTTTCGCTTTGCCCATCGATTGGTAACTGGCAGAAGGCGTGCCGTTCACACTACTGGATACGCAACGACACGATCATTTGGGCCAGAGCCTGGTCAGACAGAGAGATCGAGTCAGGACGACAGAGGGACGCACACGAACTACGACAGTATTACCAGCATCGGGCGGTGATTGATGCGCCGCCACAAACGACAGCGAGGCCGGGTCTTCTTAGTCGCGTGAGTTTCGATTGGCTCCTCAGGTTGTTGAAGCGTCATCCATAGTCCACCCAAGCAGCCCATATCCTCTTCACCCCAGCCCACCCTTCGCCGCGCCCATTTCCTCAGCAGCTTCGTTGGCGCCTCTACATGGTTTCACTGCTAAGAATTTGGAAGCCAGTGCGCGGCGCCAAACGCACTTGCCACTCCGGTCTGCGTCGTTCTGCGAGCATCATCAGCACTGAGTAGCCTGCCGAGTGCGCACGGCACTTGCAAATAGAAAGTGCCGTGCGCTGGGCCGTGCCGGGATGAGCACGGAGGGATGCGGGGGGGACAGCACCAATAGACAGTAAGCTAAGGAGCGAGGAAGCGGTATGGTACAGGTGAGATGACAAAAGACAAGCCATGCGAGACAATCGGGATACCTTCGTTCAGTCTCGAAAGGATCGCAGGGCTATGAATACG
>Ga0307372_10002150_pt1 | contig 33136 bp, 27 predicted proteins | sample OX1MG_FD_202533 | JGI IMG/M metagenome (GOLD analysis project Ga0307372, IMG submission 202533) | Soil microbial communities from Risofladan, Vaasa, Finland - OX-1 | ecosystem: Environmental > Terrestrial > Soil > Coastal area > Acid sulfate soil | place: Finland: Risofladan, Vaasa | collected... | reverse complement strand
CCGGCTTCGTGCTCGCGCAGCACTCCGATGATTCGCTCCTCGCTGAAGCGGCTTCCCTTCATCGCCCGTCTCCTTTCAGTCGACGGACTCTACCTCAAATTTGGCTGAGTTTTAGGGGTGCAGGCCAAACCCAACACCCCCAGCCGTAGCGAGACGCTACAGGTTTTCAATCTGATACATGCGAAAAAAACTAATTGAGGTGGCGTTGCCGCTGGAGGAGATCAACAAGGCGGCGGCCAGGGAAGGCTACATTTACAAGGGAAATCCGTCGTCTATTCACAAGTGGTGGGCGCAACGGCCGCTCGCCGCGTGCCGGGCGGTGCTGTTCGCGCAGCTTGTCGATGATCCGTCGAGCGATCCAGACAAATTCCCGACCGAGAAGGCGCAGGAGCAGGAGCGCAAGCGGCTGTTCGGAATAATCGAGAACCTCGTCAAATGGGAAAACTCGAACAATGAATCGGTACTCGCGGCGGCGCGCGCTGAGATTCTGAAATCCTGCAACGATGATCCGCCGGCCGTGCTCGATCCGTTCTGCGGCGGCGGCTCGATTCCGCTGGAGGCGCAGCGGCTCGGGCTCAAGGCCTATGCCAGCGACCTCAATCCGGTCGCCGTTCTGATCACAAAGGCGCTAATCGAGATTCCGCCGAAGTTCGCCAATCAGCTGCCTATCAATCCTGTGGCGCGCAAGAAGATGATCGCCGGATCGTACCTCGGCGCGCAGGGATTGGCGGATGACGTTCGCTATTACGGCAAGTGGATGCGCGACGAGGCACAGAAGCGCATCGGTCATCTTTATCCCAAGGTCAAAATAACTGCGGAGATGGCGAAGGACCGCGACGACCTGAAGGGCATGGTAGGCAAAGAGCTTACCGTGATCGCGTGGCTATGGGCGCGAACGGTCAACTGTCCGAATCCGGCGTGCGGCGCGACGATGCCCCTGGCGCGCACATTCGGGCTTTCGACCAAGAAAGGCAAGGAGGCTTGGAGCAAACCGGTGATCGACCAAGCTGCGAAGACGCTGCACTTCGAGGTCGAGACAGGAAGAGGTAAACCGTCGCAGGGCACTGTCAATCGCAAGGGCGCTCGATGCGTTATCTGCAACGGAGCGGCTCCGTTTGATCACATCCGTACGGAGGCGAAAAGGGGTGGAATGTCCGCGCGATTGATGGCCATCGTCGCCGCGGGCAATGGCACGCGCGTATATCTCTCGCCCACGCATGAGCAAGAATCGGTCGCTTGGAAGGCTCAACCAAAGGACGTTCCTAATACCGCTCTACCAGACCGGGCGCTCGGCTTTCGCGTGCAAGCGTACGGCATGACCAATCACCGCGACCTGTTTACCGCCCGTCAGTTGGTGGCGCTGACGACACTCAGCGATTTGATCGGCGAAGCGCACGAGAGCTTGCTCGAGGATGCGCGCGCGGCCCGGATGTCTGACGATAGCAAGGGCATCGATGCGGGTGGCCTCGGCGCCATCGCCTACGCCGACGCTGTCGCAACCTACCTAGCATTCGCAATCGACAAGACCGAAGAATACAGCTGCACCATTGTCCCTTGGTATTCGAAGGAAGACCGTCCGAAGGGGCTCTTCGCTCGCCAGGCGATCCCAATGGTATGGGACTTCGCGGAGGTTAATCCCCTAAGTTCAATCGGAGGAACATTCGATGCGTCTGTGGTTATCGTCGCTGACGCGTTGGAATCGTGCCCAGCCCAGCATTTTGGTGGCATCGCTGTCCAGGCTGATTCAGTCGCGTATCTGCCGCATCCTGACAGTCCGATTGTCTCCACCGACCCACCGTATTACGACAACATCGGCTACGCGGATCTCTCGGATTTCTTCTATGTCTGGCTACGGCGTTCGGTCGGGAAAATCTACCCGCAACTCTTCAGCACACTCCTCGTCCCGAAGGCGCAGGAACTGATCGCAACTCCGCATCGATTCGACGGCGACAAGGAAAAGGCGCAGCGATTTTTTGAGGAAGGACTGGGCAACACATTCGCTCGAATGCGTGAGGCACACAATCCGGCATACCCGTTGACGGTCTTTTACGCCTTCAAGCAAGCCGAAGACGAGGCGAGCGATGATGAGGTTGATGCTTCTTCCACGGTCCTCGTATCGACTGGGTGGGAAACCATGCTCGAAGGCCTGATTCGCGCTGGCTTTCAGATAACCGGAACGTGGCCTATGCGCACGGAGCGCGGCGGAAGGAGCATCAGCTTGGGAACGAATGCGCTTGCGTCTTCCGTTGTTCTGTCCTGTCGACCGCGGTCCAATGATGCGCCACTCGCCACGCGTCGCGAATTCGTTGAGGTGCTCCGAAGCGGCCTTCGCGAATCTGATGGGCGCATCGCTCAGGACGGTCTGCCTGCAGCGTTGCGGAAGCTTCAGCACGGCAGCATCGCGCCGGTCGACCTCGCGCAGGCCGCGATCGGCCCCGGCATGGCGGTCTTCTCGCGCTACTCGAAGGTGCTCGAAACCGATGGCTCCGCGATGCGCGTGCGGACCGCGCTCGGGCTGATCAACCAGACGCTCGACGAAATCCTCGCCGAGCAGGAAGGCGAATACGACGCCGAGTCGCGCTGGACTCTCGCGTGGTTCGAGCAGTACGGAACTGAAGAAGGCAAATTCGGCGACGCCGAAACGCTCTCGCGCGCCAAAGACACCGCGATCAACGCGCTTGAAGAAGCCGGAATCATCAAGGCCAAGGCCGGCAAGGTGCAGCTCGTCCCGCGCGAAAGCCTGAACGCCGACTGGGACCCGGCATCGACGAAACGGCTCACCATCTGGGAGCTGACGCAGCATCTGATTCGCGCGCTGGAGACCGGCGGCGAAGCGGCGGCCGCGCGGATAATCCGGCGCGTCGGCTCGCTCGCCGAGACGGCCAAGGACCTCGCCTACCGGCTCTACGTAATCTGCGATCGCAAGGGATGGTCGCAGGAAGCCCTCGCTTACAACATGCTGGTCAAATCCTGGCCCGAACTCCAAAAACTCGCCGCCGGCACAAGTGGTCAGACGCTGGAATTGTCGACCCAGTAACAGCAACTCCCCGTGGACCAGCTCGAATTCAAATCCGTGGCAGCTTCAGTTAATCCATCGGATTTCAAGGATCCCGCCCTTACGGTGAAACAGAACGAGCAAGGTGAGCTCTCTATTTCGCTTGAGTTCTCATCCTGCAGTGCACCAACCCCTGTATCACAACCGTACGATGTGACCGCCGCGGGACCTTCCGCACACTTGACCTTTCATCAAGGAAGGGTCAGCCGCATTTCGGCAAATAAGGCCGAGATTGCCGCCCCAGAGGTCCACGTCGTGTGCCGCTCATTGCCCGCGGCTTCTCCAGTATCAGCAACGTTCCTCCTTACCGATTTGTCTAACTCAGACGGGTTCCCGCGTGCTCAGTGCGCGTTCGCCCTAGGTTCGTTTTCCTGCACACTCACTCCCCGAACCCGTTCGCCGCTTTGGGCCACTCTTGAAGTCACTGGAGCAACATCTGATCGAATCGAGTCATTGGAGACCGAGATCGAACGAGTCATTTGGCTGCTTGCTTTCGCGAACGGCGCATCGCCCACCCTGCCCATAATTCCTCGAATCGAGGTACGTGATGGCTCTGGTCAGCTGATCGAGGCGACTCTTCGACACTTGCCTGCCACGCCGTGGAAATGCCGCAACGCCTTCCTATCGCAATTAAAGCGTATCGCCGGTTGCGGAGTACAGCCTCCCCGCACCACGGCCTGGCCCGTCGTTCCGATAAGAATCCCCAGTGAGGTGAAATCGTTTGTAGAGTGGTGCCATCCGCGACTCGTTCAAAGCGAAGGAGCATACCCACTTCGACGGATTCTGCACTGGTTGATTCTTGCCACAACCCCCCAGCCGCTACAGTTGCGGGCATTAGTCGGAGCCGAGCTTCTCGAAATGTTCCGTTTCAGCTTCGCAAAGAATGTCTTCAAAGCCCCACAGAGTGGGGACCGATTCCGGTGGCCGCCAGGGTATCCGGCAGCGGGAAGCTACATGGAATTTGGTCAAATACTCAGGGGACTGGTGTGGAATATAGGAAACTCACACTGGCGGGATGAATTCGTCAAGTTTAGAAACTCAATCGTACATGAGGGCGAAATACTCGGTTCGTCCTTTGCCGAACAAATATCAAATACAAGCGACACCATTCATTTCTGTCACACAATAGTGCTTGCACTCCTCGAATGGGACAAATGTGGCGGGTCATACTATCCGTACAACGTTCGTCCCTCGACACCCAAGCAATTCCAAAGATGACATAGGGCGAAGCTATGGCAGTTTCCAATCACGAACGCGTCGGGAAGGCGCTCGACCTTTTGAAGGCTGCGCTGCGGTCCTACTTCGAGCGCGAGATGCGGGCCGCGCATGGCGAGAAGTGGATCGACGAGGCCGCCAGCACCTTCCGCGACGGCAAGCTTCATCGCGATGCCAAGGGCGATGTCAATTGGGACAACCAAGCGATGCTCTCGGTGATGGCGAACTCGTGGACCCTCGTGTTCGGCAAGAAGCTCGGCAAGGCGGAACGCAACATCGTCGAGGAGCTCCGTGGAGTCCGCAACGACTGGGCGCACGAAAAGCCGTTTTCGACCGACGACAGCTATCGCGCGCTTGACAGTATTCACCGGCTGCTCAGCGCCATCTCGGCCGAACAGGCGGCCGAAGTTGAGCGCAGCAAGCAAGAGCTGCTTCGGGTCCGCTTCGACGAACAGGCGCGGACTGAGACTCGCAAACTCGCGGTCGCACCGACCGAAGGGCAGCCAGCAGCCGGGCTGAAACCGTGGCGCGACGTGATCATTCCGCATCCCGACGTGGCTTCGGGGCGCTTTCAGAACGCCGAGTTCGCGGCAGATCTCGGCCAGGTCTATCGCGGCGAAGGATCGGACGAATACAAGAAGCCGCACGATTTCTTTGAGCGGACGTTCATCACTCACGGCCTCGAGCAATTGCTGGTAGGAGCGATCAAGCGGCTGGGCGGAGACGGTGGCGATCCGGTCATCGAGCTCCAAACCAATTTCGGCGGCGGCAAGACGCATTCAATGCTCGCACTGTACCACCTGTTCTCCGGCACGCCGGCTAAGGAGCTGCCGGGAATCGAGCGGGTTCTGAGCGCAGCCGAGGTATCGAGCATCGCGAAAACCCGACGCGCGGTATTGGTCGGTACCGAATTGAATCCGGCCAAGGCGCATCGCAAGCCGGATAAAACAGAAACCAACACGCTGTGGGGCGAGCTTGCGTGGCAGCTCCTCGGCAAAGAAGGTTACAAACTCGTCTCCGAGGCCGACCAGAAAGGCGTCAGCCCCGGCGCTGGAGCTCTGCGCGAGCTCTTCGCGAAGGCCGCGCCATGTCTGATCCTGATTGACGAGTGGATCGCCTTTCTCCGCCAGCTATACGGTGTGTCCGACCTGCCCGCCGGATCGTTCGACGCGAATATGACCTTCGCACAGGCGCTAACTGAGGCCGCGAAGGCCTCGCCAAAAACCATGGTGGTAGCGAGTCTGCCGGCATCCGACATCGAAAAGGGCGGCGCAGCGGGCGACGAAGCGTTGGCGCGAATCAAAAATATCTTTGGACGCCTCGAATCGCCATGGACGCCGGCCAACGTCGAGGAAGGATTCGAGATCGTCCGACGGCGGCTGTTCCAACCGATAACGGAAAAGGAAAACTTCGCGGCGCGCGACGCCGTGGCGCGCAAGTTCAGCGAGATGTATCGAGGGCACGCGCAGGAATTTCCGTCAGCGTGTCGTGAGGGGGAATACCAGCGCCGAATCGAGAAGGCATATCCGATTCATCCGGAGTTGTTTGACCGGCTGTTTGAGGATTGGTCATCACTCGACAAATTTCAGCGCACCCGCGGGGTGCTGCGGCTGATGGCGGCGGCAATTCATACGCTGTGGAAGCGCAACGACACGGGCCTGCTCATCATGCCGGGAAACCTGCCTCTGGATGAGCCGGCGGTACAGTTCGAGCTGATGCATTACCTCGACGATCCGTGGCGGGCGGTGATCGAGGCCGATATCGACGGCGCACATGCGGCTCCGCTGCGGATGGACCAGGAGAATCCAGCGCTGATGCGCTATTCGGCGGCCCGTCGAGTGGCCAGAACAATCTTTATCGGATCGGCGCCAAAGTTGGAGGCGGCGAATAAAGGAATCGAGGACACGCGAATTAAGTTGGGATGCGCTCAGCCGGGCGAAACGGTCGCGACGTTTGGCGACGCATTGCGGCGCTTGAGTGATCAGACAACGTATCTCTATGAGGACGGCAGAAGGTACTGGTATTCGACACAGCCTGGCGTGACACGGCTCGCGCAGGACCGCGCTGCGCAACAGCGCGACGACGATGTAATCGAAGAGATTAGAAAGCGGCTTCGCGCGGAGGCACGCACCAGAGGAGATTTTGCGCGCGTGCATGCGTGCGTTCCTCATGCCGAGATAGCCGACGAAGAAGAAGCGCGGTTAGTGATAATCGATCCGGGGGGTGCCCATTCGTCCAAGAATACGGACAGCGCCGCGATCAAGGCGGCGACTGAATGCCTGAATAATCGCGGAACCAGCCCGCGTTTGATGCGGAACACGCTCGTCTTTCTGGCGGCAGACCGGGCGCGGCTCGAGGATCTCAAGAAGGCCGCGCGCGATTATCTTGCGTGGCAATCGATCGAGCGCGACAGCGAGTCGCTCAACCTCGACACGTTTTCCAGAAATCAGGCGAAGACCAAGCATGAAGAGGCGGATGGGACCGTCGGCCAGCGGATTCCGGAAACCTATATGTGGCTTCTAGTGCCCAGCGAGAAAAAGAACGGAGGCGATGGACCGTCACGGATTGAATGGACGGAGCTCAAGCCGACCGGTAACGAAGCGCTCGCGGCAAGGGCATGCAAACGGCTCAAGAGCGACGGCCTGCTGATCACGAACTGGGCAGGTCCGGTTCTGCGGCTGGAGCTCGACCGGATACCGCTATGGCGCGGTCCACACGTCGCGGTTAAACAGCTTGCGGACGACTTTGCGCGATACCTCTATCTGCCACGGCTTCGCGACAGTAGCGTTCTCGCGGAAGCAATCTCCGACGGGGCTGCTCTGATCTCATGGAAGCAGGATTCGTTTGCGTACGCCGATGGTTGGGACGAACAGGCCCAGCGCTATCGAGGTCTGCAGGTCGGGCGGCGAGTCCGCGTGAATATGGACGGTGGCGGCCTTCTCGTAAAACCGGAGGCGGCAGCCACACAGTTCGCCGAAGAGGAAAAGCGCGACAAAGTTACTTCCGGACCCGATGGCGCATCGCCACCGAGCGAGAAAGCGGATACCGAAACCTCAACCGACAAATCAGCACTTCCAGCGGAACGACACCCGCGCCGGTTTCACGGTTCAGTCGTGCTTAACCCCATCAGGCTCAGCCGCGACGCGGCGGATATCGCCAATGAGATAGTTCAGCATCTGATGAAACAGCCCGGCGCGAAGGTCGAAGTGACCCTGGAGATTCAGGCGGAGACTCCGAACGGCGCGCCGGACGATTTGGTGCGAACCGTGAGCGAGAACTGCCGGACACTCAAGTTTACGGGCTTCGATTTCGAGGAAGACTGATTGGGCTGTTCACCTATCCGTGACGCCTCGGACTCGGTGATCGTTGCGCGTGGATGTCGCCGCTCAGTTTCTTTCGCGGAAAGTCTTGTCGCTGGCAGGCGGCTCACGCGCTTTTGATCGATTTTCCGGAAATCATCGTCGTCATTCGGATAGTGTTCCAATTGGCGCAAATGCTGGAGGTCGCGGCGGGAATGGTATTCGATTTTCTGCTGCGGCTTACACATCGCGAGCATGAGCGTTTCGGCGATCGGGCGACGGAACTCCCCGGGCCCGAGCTTTTTCTTTCGCTTAGATCTTCATCCGACCCTGGGAATCGATCTCCCGTAGAATTCCAGCGAGCTGTCCGATGATTTTCTCGTCAACCATTCCGTCGACCAAATGACGTTCGAAGGCGTCGGCGAGCGTTTGATAGAAGCAGGCTTTTAGGTTCACGAAGCGCCGTGCCGCGTTATTGTCCTACTGCGAGACACGCTCTAATGTGCAACATTTTACACACGAAAAAGGTGTTGGCGGCTGAATCGACTGGCGATGAGCGCTGGCGCAGCGCCCGCAGAATCTGCTCTTCCGTGTGTCCTCGCTTCGGCATCCTGGTCCTCCTTCCTCGCGCTCAGAGGACCACACCAGTCGCCGATTCCTCAACTTATCGCTGTCCTAGTTTTTGGGTTTTGGGTCAAGTTGACTCCGGCTGAACGCAAAGGAATTCGGCAAGCCAGCGATTGTCGTGCCGGAGCGGTTTGACTCGAAGCTAAGCTATGCTTAGACCATACTTTCTCATCTTTCGATAGAGCGTGGTGAAGTGAATACCCAGCATATCTGCCGCTTGGAGCACCGTCTTGCTGCCCTTCAGAGCCTGTCCTATTTGATCCCTTTCGGTTGTTCGAAGGGGTTTTATGAGATCTTCAGAAGAATCACCTCGCGGCGTCGCAATGTCTATACACAAATCTTGCGGTACTATTAGTCGACGCTTCGCTCGAGTCGTAGCCCGTACCAGAACATTTCGCAGTTCACGTACATTGCCTGGCCAGGTGTGAGCGGCTAGGACATCGAGTGCCTCGTCACTTATGGCAAAGCTGGGAGTGTGCTGAGATAGAAGATGCTTCGCGAGCAGCGGAATGTCGCTTAACCTTTCGCGGAGCGGAGGTAGTGTAATGGCGACGACGTTGAGGCGGTAATAAAGGTCTTTCCTGAAAGTTCCCTCCTGACTTGCTTTATCGAGGTCGCGATTTGAAGAGGCGATGATCCGCACGTCCACGGTACTGGGCTTTGTGGCACCTATGGGCAGTACACGCTGGTCCTCAATAACACGCAACAGACTTGCCTGCATTTTGAGTGACATACAATCGACGTCATCGAGAAAAAGCGTTCCCTTATCTGCCAGGTGAACCTTGCCGAGGCGGCCGCCTTTCGCCGCGCCTGTGTAACTTCCTTCCGTGTACCCGAACAGTTCTGCTGAGACTAACTCGTCACTTATTCCAGCGCAGGAAAAAACAACAAACGGCCCTCTTCTTCGTGGACTAGCGTTATGAACGGCTTGTGCGAAGAGCTCCTTACCGCTACCGGATTCGCCAAGGAGAAGCAGCGGCCAGTCTTGTTGGCTGGCTGTGAACGCAAGGTCCAAGCATTGCGAGAAGCACGGCGCGCCTCCTATCAGATCCGAGAACGTATATCTGGCTTTCCATTCCGATTCTTGTTCCGAGTCGCGGGACGGTAGGATCAGCAGACAACCCGCCGGTTGAGGGGTGGTCACGGGGAGAACAATCGCTCCATTTATGGCGCGCTGGTTGCCACAGAACTCGGGGAAAGGCAAAGGCTTCCCCTCCACCTGCAATAGTTCAATCAGCGGTCTGACCCGATCAATTCTGCACCCAATAATATTATCCCGTGGCAGCGAAAGTCGTCTTTCCGCCGAGGAATTGATCGCGAGTACATAGCCCCTTCTATCTAACGCAAGCAAACCATCGGAGTGATGCCGACTGGAGAGCGACGTGAACTTGTCCAGCACCATCATCCGCAGCAGGGTTTCCCGCTCAAGCACCGCCATCTGGATTAGAGAAACAGCTTGCATTAGTAGATTGAGCGCACCGGGATGGCTGATTTCTCGAAATCCTGCGATGTTGAGTGCCCCTAAGACTTCTTGGGTTATGGGATCGCGGATGGGCGCGGCCTGATTCACCCAGTCATGCCAGGTTTTGCAATAGGTCTCAAACCAGTCGACTCGGGCGGCAAGGCCAGTGTGCAAGCTGGCTCCAATGGCGGTGCAGCCGACATCCTTTTCACCCCATCTGCCACCAGCAATTGCGCGCAACTCTTCGGCTCGCGCTAAGGCCTTCTTGCCACCATGAGACAAGACTATTCGGCCGTTAGCTTCGCCCAGGAGCAGAAGCTGATGACTTTCCGAGAACACCGATTGAAGAAACTTGAACACGGGCTCCGCGGCCGGGAGCCAAGGTATCTGATCGTGAAGTTCGTCCGAGTCCGAGGGTAGGCGCTCAAAGGGAGCCTGGGCCAGTGCCGGATCCACTCCCATTTCGCGAGAGCGGATCCAAGATTGAAGTACAAGCGCGGGAATTGGGCGCAAATCCGGTTGCCCGCCGGAAACGAAATCCTCCCAAGCACGCTGCCTGCTCAGCAGTCGGCCAGACGTCGCTCGAAATATGGCTGGCGAAGCGGTCGAACCCATTGATCTGTTCTCCGGATTCAGACTCCTAGAGGAACATAGCAAATCAGCGACTTCAGAAGCCACAAGCCAGCGTAGCCAGGCTTTGTCCGTGTCAGATCAACAAGACAGTTCCATTTAGCGCGGTTAGCAGAATGCAAATGCACGTCGCTAGGCTCTGCTACGGTCGCAAAGCGATATTAGGCACGCAGGCGCGAGAAGGCTTGCGAATTGGTCTCCGATCGGGTTGGCGTGTCCCTTGCAAACGGAAAAGCAGCCAGCGGCGCGCAATGAGGCAAGTGCGTCGGCCGGGCCACACCCTGTGTGTGTGAACACAAACGACGCGGTCGAAGTGCGAACTTCGTTGCGGGACTTAAAGCGTAATCTGAAAGTACATCCGCTGGAGGGCAAATCAATGGCTGCAGGGCCGACCAAAAAGGAACCAACCGACACGCGCCGCAATGACCCGATTACCTTCTCTGTCATCCTCAACCGCTTCAACACCATCGCGCGCGAGATGACCCTTACGCTTGAGTACAGCGCCTGGACCACAATCCTGGCCGTGGCCAGAGACTTTTCCTGCGCCATCTATGATAAGCAAGCGAGGCAAGTCTGCATGCTTGATGGATTGCCTGTACATACTAACTCGTTACACTGCGTCCTCCAGGAAGTAGCGAAGCAGTTTGAAAACGACATCTACGATGGAGACGTGATCGTCTGTAACGATCCCTACAGCGGGAATACTCATGTAGCCGACTTCGTTACGGCATGCCCTATTTTCTATAAGGGAGAGCACCTGTTCTGGAGCGTAACCAAGGGTCATCAGCTTGACTGTGGCGCTTATCTGCCGACCAGCATCGCAGCGACGGCAAAAGATGTGTGGCAGGAGGGGATCGCTATTCCCCCGCTCAAACTCTATGAAAAAGGCAAGCCCCGACAAGACGTAATTCGCCTCTATCTTGCCAACATGAGATGGAAGGAATGGCTCAAAGGAGACCTGATGGCGCAGCTCGGTTCTATCTGGACCGGGCGGCGCCGGCTGTTGGAACTGCTAGACGAGTATGGCATGGAGACCATGCAACATTACGTTCAAATGATTCTGGACTATGCCGATAAACGGATGGCCGCGGAGATTCGTGGCATGCCGAACGGCGTTTATCGGGGTGAAGCGTGGGTCGACAGCGATGGCCAGGGTAATCAAGATCTTCTCATTAAAGCTACCGTTGCGATCGAGGATGAGCGTATTGAGGTCGATTTCAGTGGTAGCGCGGCTCAATCCGACGGCGCAGCTAATGCATCCTATGGCGTCCTTCAGGCCGCGGCTGGAGTTCCCATACTCTGTTCCATCGACCCGGACATTCCCCACAATGAGGGTTGCCTTCGTCACATAACCGCGACGGCGCCCAGCGGCACGATTTGCCTCGCTGAATACCCGCATTCCACGGCGATGGCGACGATCGTTCCGGGTGACGCAATGCAGGATGCGGTTTGGAAGGCACTGGCGCAGGCAATTCCGGGTCGCGTCGCAGCCGGCTACGCACGCATGAACTGCGCACCATTTCTTGCAGGCATCGATAGCCGAGACGGTAGAAAGCAGTCATGGGGAGCAATGTTCTTCAATGGAGCCGGCGGAGGGGGTGGCTGTTCCACTGCCGATGGCTGGCCGTTGATTATGACCACGGCAGGAATGGGTGGCCTCAAAATCCTGAATGTGGAGATGAGTGAGTTACACCATCCAGTTTTAATTGAAAGCATGGAGATCGAACCGGACTCCATGGGGCATGGCAAGTATATGGGCGGGCCAGGAATCCGGATCGTCGTGCACCCGGTTGACGGACCAATGGAATGCCATTTGTTCGGAGATGGACAGGAAAACCCTCCACATGGAGTCGTGGGCGGCACGCCTGGTATAGGCGGTGGCAATTACAGAGAAGATCGAAAAACAGGAAAGCGCACCTACTACTCGACGAATGGCAACCTTGAGGTATCAGAAGATCAGGTGTGGATCGGGGTATCTTCAGGAGGCGGCGGTTACGGCTGTCCTTGGGAGCGTGATGCTGAGATAGTCGCGGACAACGTCCGGGACGGATTCTTCTCTGCCGAAAGAGCGGAAGAAACCTATCGCGTAGTACTAAAGCCGGATTTTACAGTCGACGCCGAAGCTACTAAACGGCTACGTGCTTCGGCGACAACACTGCAGACAGATGCGGTCACCCCGAACCATCCGTCGGCTTCGTCTTGGCGAGCCACTAATATGCGCGATGGCGACGAATATTTGTTGGATCCGCAGTAATAACTGTCGAACAGAGGCCAGTAATGCAATACAAACTTGGCGTCGATATTGGTGGGACATTCACGGATTTTTCTCTTGTTGACGAGACGGGAAACATACTTTTATGGAAGGAAGCCACCACTCCTGACAATCGAGCTTTGGCGGTCGAAACCGGGCTGAAGAGTCTGGCGCAGGCGAAAAAGCAAACACTGGATCAATTTCTGCAATCTCTGGAACTCATCGTTCACGGTTCGACCATCGCTACCAACACAGTGATCCAACGTAACGGCCCCAAGACTGCTCTGATCTGTACGGAGGGGTTTCGTGACGTCGTCTACTTCAGGGATGGCTTCAAGCCAGAACGTTACAACATTCGGCTAAACAGGGCGCCTGATTTTGTTCCTCGGCATTTAAGAATCCCCGTGACTGAACGGATAAATTATAAAGGAGATATTCTGACCCCGCTCGATGAAGAGTCAGTTGTGCGGGCAGCGTCACTCTTGACCGAGCAGGGCGTGGAATCGGTCGCCGTCGCGCTTTTGTGGTCTGTAGTCAATGCCGCACATGAGCGACGCATCAAGGAGATACTTGCCACCTTCTGTCCAGGACTTCCGGTCGTTCTTAGCAGCGACGTACTGCCGATGATACGCGAATGGGAACGAACATGCTGCGCGGTCTTAAGTGCGTACATCCTTCCGGGCATTGCACGCTATATGCTCGATCTGGAGAGATTCCTACGCGATCATAGCTTTGGACATCCACTTCAGATTATGCAACTGAACGGCGGCTGTTCCACTGTCGCGAATGTGCTACGCCGGCCAATTTATGCGCTGGCCTCGGGACCGGCAGCGGGGCCGACAGCCGGGCTTGATTGCCTGCCAGAGACTTCGAACCGCAACATTATTACGATCGATATGGGCGGAACGAGCTTCGACGTTTGCCTTGTCCATGGCGGCCAACCCGCGATTACGAAAGAGTTGCGAGTAGAAGGCACGCCGGTAGGAGCCGCCGCAGTGGATGTACATTCGATTGGAGCTGGCGGAGGCAGCATAGCCTGGGTCGACAAAGGCGGGGCCCTCCAGGTTGGACCTCAGAGCGCGGGCGCTGAACCCGGGCCGGCATGCTACGGCATGGGCGGCACTGAACCCACTGTCACGGACGCAAATGTCGTTCTCGGCTTTATCAACGCGGATTTTTTTCTAGGCGGCCGGAGACATATCGATCCCGAGCTTTCCCACAGAGCCATTGCCGAGAAGATCGCACGACCCTTGGGCCTTTCGGTGCAGGACGCAGCCTGGGGAATCTTCCGTGTGGTCAACAGTAACATGGTTAATGCGATTAAAGTCGTATCTATCGAACGCGGAATAGATCCCCGCGAATACACAATGGTCGTAGGCGGCGGTGCGGGTGCAATACATGCTGGTATGCTCGCGGCTGACCTTGGAATGACGAGTTCCATTATTCCGCGCTATGCCGGGGTATTTTGCTCTTATGGTATGGTCGTGAGCGATGTCCGCCATGACTACATGAAGGTGTTTCCAAGCAGCACCGGGGCTCTCAGTATAAAGGCAATCAACCAAATTTATGCCGAGCTTGAAAGCCAGGCTGTTGTCGAACTCACGGAGGAAGGCTTCACACGGGAAACAATTAGTTTATCGCGTTTCGCGGACGCCAAATATCCGAACCAAATACATGAGCTCACCATACCAATACCGTCGGCCGGTCCTCTAACAGAGCTGGATGTCGCGAAGATCGCGGACACCTTTCACCAGCTTCATGAGAGAATGTTCACCTACAACATTTCAGACAGCCCTGTCGATCTGTTTCATTGGAGACTCACTGCGGCCGGACGAAGCGACCGCCCTAAACCTAAGGCAGCATCGGGGACGCAGGGATCGCCTGCGCTCGCACGCAAGCTCACCCGCAAGATCTATTTCGGCGACACCCAGGGGCATGTGCTGACCGACATTTACGATGGCAGCAAACTGTCACACGGGATGGTTATAAACGGTCCCGCGATAGTTGAACAAGAAAACACCACCATAGTGGTCTTCGCCAGCCAACGACTCAATGTCGGAGCGTTCGGTGATTTCACGCTCGAAATGTAGAAGAACAGTCTTGGCAGTTCGCCCACAGCTGTTTGTTTCGGCAAACGCAGCAAGATGACGACACACGCTGACAACAACTTGCCTTTAGAGGGTGTGCGGGTACTTGACCTGAGCATCTGGGTTCAAGGACCTTTGGCCGCGATGATGTTGGGCGATCTGGGAGCCGACGTCATCAAGATTGAAAAGCCAGGTGTCGGCGACTTTGCCAGGGGAGCTAAATCAATCTTCGGCCGTAGCCAGGAACTTTCCGGTGGCCGAGCGCTGATGTTCGAGATTGCCAACCGCAATAAACGCGGCATTAGCATCGACCTGGCGCATCCGCGAGGTCAAGAGGTCTTTTACAAGCTCGTACAAACATCAGATGCGCTGGTGACAAACCTACATCCCTCGGCTCTGGAACAGTTCGCTGTGGATCGCAGCACCCTGGCAAAGATCAATCCACGTCTTATCTATGCGCACGCGACAGGTTATGGCCCTTTGGGATCCGCTGCCTTGGACCCGTGCCAGGACACCACCGGCATGGCGCGGTCCGCCTTTATGTTCAACACGCCGGCGCCAGACGGCTCACCCATTTACCAAGTTGGTACGCTTAGCGACGTGCTTTCCGGCACGATGCTGGCCTTTGCCGTCGTCACTGCTCTGTTGAATCGGGAGCGCTGGGGGCGAGCCGTCGGTGCAGTTTGCTCGCAGCTGAGCGCCATGATGTGGCTTCAATACTACAGCATCGCACAGTACGCGAATACCGGCGAGATCTTCGTTCCGCACGATCGGTTAAAAGCTGCTAACCCGTTGGTCAATATTTATCGATGTAGAGACGGTAAATGGATAGCTTGCGGCATGTTTCTCAGTCAACGCTTCGTCTGGAAAGAGTTCTGCGAGGTCATGGGTGCTCCGCAATTGGCGGCGGACATTCGTTTTCAAGACGATTACGGCAGAGGCCAGAACAATCAAGAACTGATCGCCGCTCTTGACGTTGCGTTTGAAACACAGGATCGCGCGCGTTGGGAAAGCATCTTCAGGGAAAAGGGCTACTGGGTCTCTGTCGTGAATGACATCAAGGATTTGATGAACGATACTCAGGTCTTGGCGAATAAGTATCTTGTGGGTTCCGACGATGGACTGACAACCGTGAGTTATCCCTTTTCCCTACAAGATCTGCCATTACCGACACCACGAGATGCTCCACCATTTGGCCGAGATACGGATGCGGTTCTCAGCGAGCTTGCAGGCTATTCGACCGAAGAGATTATAAACCTTAAAGTAGCGGGAGCCGTATGGTGAGCAACAGCATCGACATTGCCTCAAGTGAAAAATCATTGGCAAGACTGCACGACTGGACCCAGGCTTTTCAGGTCCTTTACAGGTATTGCTTTGCGGTTGATATGGGCTCGGTAGAGGATGTGATGGCGCTGTTTACTGACGATTGTGAGCTGGAGATAGTGCCGGGAAAGCTGTACCGAGGCAGAGAGGCGGTGTGGCAGTGGTATGACACTTTGACGACAAAGCGGATGGAGGTACTGCGCCATCTTGCGCACAACCAGGTCTTGGATATTTCAGGGCAGTCGGCTCTTTCAAAGAGCTATTGGGACGCAGTAGGCGACTTGAAGGGTAAAGCGATGCTGGCTGCAGGCTTCTACGAGGATGTTCTTCGGAAGGTCCATGGCGAGTGGAAACTCGCGAAAAAGATAATAAAAATCGACTATATGGTGCCGCTCAACGAAGGATGGGGTGGTCGGAATCGAATAAAGGCATCTTTGCTTCGTGAGATCCCCAACGACTCCAAGGGATGGCGCTGAATCCAGGTATGTATGCAAGGGTTTGGTGCTTCGGAGGGATGGCCCAGGAATAGAAGTTGTTGAAGAAGGAGCGGGCGCTTCTTCTCAAACGCGACCGACCAGGGAGGCTGCTATGGAATTGGCAGGTCACATTGCGCTCGTAACAGGAGCAGGCTCGGGAATAGGTAAGGCGGCAGCCATTGAGTTGGCGCGAAGTGGCGCGCGTGTGGCAGCGAGTGATGTCAACTCGAGTTCGGTAGATAGCGTTGTAGAGCAGATCAAGGGCTTCGGTGGCGATGCTTTTAGCTGCACAGCTGATGTGTCGGTTCGATCACAGGTCGATAAGATGATTGAGGCCGTGACCGAAGCGTGGGGCAAGGTGGATATTCTTGTAAACAACGCAGGATTTGGACAGTACAAGCCTTTCGAAACTCTTACTGAAGCGGATTGGGATAGAATGATCGCAGTTCATCTAAAAGGAGCCTTCAACTGCACGCAGGCGGTGCTAGGACAGATGAGGGCTGCACAATGGGGACGCATAATTAACATGGCTTCAGTGGCTGGAATGACTGGGACACCCACCCACTGTCACTACTCAGCCGCCAAAGCGGGATTGATCGGGCTGACGAAAGCACTGGCCAGGGAGCTTGCGCCACACAATATAACAGTTAATGCCGTTGCGCCTGGTTTGACTGACACGCCGTTTATAAAAGCCGTAAAGCCGGAATTGCAACAAGCAGTTATCGATCGCACCCCTATGAAGCGGCCTGCAAGCCCACAGGAGGTCGCTTGGACCTGCTGCTTTCTCGCATCTGACAAGGCCGCTTATATCACCGGCCAGGTAATCAGTCCAAACGGCGGGTTTTTAATGTAGCTGCGACAGTAGGAATGTTGAGTGCAACGCCCCGACTTCAAGTAACCAACCCTAAGAGGGTGATCCGGATGCCCGCGTGTAAACTTAACGGTATAAAACTACATTGGATGGAAAGAGGAGCGGGCCCACCCATGTTGTTGCTGGGCGGGACGCTCAGCTTGGGACCAGAGGACTTCGCGCCACAAATCGCGCACTTTTCCCAAACGTTTAGAGTCATTCTGCCAGATAGAAGAGGCTATGGAAGGTCGCGTCCGCCAGATCGCGATTACCCTCCTGATTTTTACCAGCGGGACGCAGACGATATCGCCGCCCTGCTGCAAGAACTACGTGCCGAAGAAACGGTCGTTTTGGGCTGGAGCGAAGGCGCAAATGTGAGCGTTTGCCTTGCCAGGACGTATCCGAAGCTTCTCAGGTGTTTGGTGATATGGGGAGGAATCGCCGCTGTCAGGGATAGCGACCTCAGCATATTTGAGGGAAGACGCGATGTTGCCGCTTGGCCCAAAAAGGTCCACGAGAAGATGGACGCCACTCACGGCGAGTCTTACTGGAAGCTCGTCTGGTGGAAATGGTGCGACATTATGCGCCAACTTCATGCGCAAGGGGGAGACGCGCAGCTCGGCCGAATTGAAGAAGTCTCGTGTCCGACGCTTATTCTACATGGGCGGAAAGACCCATTGATATCTGGGTTTCATCCAGACTGTCTACATGCACGTATCAAGAATTCCCGACTATACGAATTCGAGACAGGCGGACATGGTCTTCATCTACAGTATGCGTCCGAGTTCAATCGTGTCGTCGGAGATTTTGTGAGGCTAAGCGGATGATTGGAAATCAGACTGATTTTGCCCAAGACTCTATTCACATGTTTCGATTTCTGAAACGCAGCGACAGCACTCGCGATTTGACAGCTCTCGAGGACTGGCAATGCCAGCGAGCCGATCGTTTGAAGGGAATCAAGCAGGTCACCCATTACGTCGAGAGCATCCGGTCGGAAACATCCTTTGCGAACGTTCAGTGGGACGGGGTTGAAGAACTTTGGTTCACGCAGGCCCAGATCGTCGATTTGTCGGAAGAGAGATTCGAAGACGATTCGCCGCTGAGCTCAAAGCCTGTCGATTGGTCCCGAAGCGAGCACCTGTTTACCAAAGATTACATGGTCCTGGACAGGGCCACTAGTCCGTTTATGACCAAGGTTGTAGCTTTGATAAAGCGTAAGGAGGGTATGCCGCTAGATGGGTTTCGGAAATATTGGAAAGAGGTGCATGGACCGATCGTGTGCGAATTGCCGGAGCTGGAGCGCTACATGCAATGCAGTACGCTTGATGATGCATACCGCCACGGGGAGCCTCTCTGGGATGGTGTAGCGATTCTAGCAACATCAAGTCTCGAACGCTGCTTGCTGATGCTCAATTCGCCGGTCTTCACTACTAGGGCGAGACCGCATGCTGACAAGTTTCTTGAACGAATTGCCCTCGCCATTGTCCATGAAGTTCAGCAGGGAGTGTAGTGGCGACAGAGATCTGTTCGCTAATGAGGTGACAACTCCATGAACAAACTCGACCCCCGAAGGACAGCCTTGCTCATTATTAATATGACCAATGGACCTGCTCGGATGGGAAGGCGTTCGGCCGCTGGTGCCACGGCTGCAAAGATTATTGGAGCAGGTTCGAAAGCGCTCTGTCACCGTTGTCTTTTCGTCACTTGCCTTCTGTAGCAACGGGGCTGACAGCGGCCAACTGGGGAAGTTCTGGGAGCCGATCGGTAAGGGGGAGGTTCTGGTCAAGGGTACCCAGGGCGTCGCGATATTGCCGGAACTGTCGCCGAGGTCAGGCGAGCCGGTTCTGGAACGAAACCGCTACCGTGCGTTCTACAATAGCGAGCTCGACCGGATGCTGCGCGACAAAGGGATCGAGACACTTATCATCGGCGGTTATTCAACGAATTTCTGTTGCGACTCGACCGTCACCGGTCGAGCCGAGTAAGACGTCTCGCCAAATGCGCAGATCGAGACTCACAAGCGCTTACCAGGCTTTAGGATGTCCGCGGAAGTAACCGGCGAGGTTCCCGGAGACCAATGCGTCAAAGCGACGACTTCGCAGAAGACGGCGATCAAGGTCGTCGTCGTGGTTTGGCAGCTCGCCCGATCCCGGCTGCATTTGCGGCAGATCACGGGCCGAGTAGTACTCGTATTTCCGGGGCGGCTTGCACATGGCCAGCATCAAGGCCTCGGCACGGTCCGGTGAGGGGACTCCGCGCTCCCGCGCTCGTTCCTTGGACTCGATCTTGATTCGGCCTTGAGAATCGAGCTCCCACCGAATTCCAGCGAGTTGCCCGATGGTTTCCTCGTCCGTCAGTCCATCTACCTGATCGCGCTCGAAGGCATCGGCGAGCACCTGATAGAAACACGCCTTCTGGTTGACGAAACGGCGGGCCGGGTCGTTCTCCCCTAGATTCGGCTTGTTCTCGGAGGGAAGGGCCACGTTGACCATCTCGACGGGAAATCTCTCGGTACGCAGGTGAAGCGCAAAGTTGTGACCGACTCCGATCGAATCGACATTCACCACGCAGAGCCGGGAACGAAACTGGCTCAGGAATCTGACCGCCTGACCGCGTGTGTCCTGTCCCCGCCATGCGCCCATCCCGACGACCCCGATGCGGCCCTCTCTGAATTCGCACACATAGATGACGGTTTCGGCTAGTCCACCACCGACATCTACCCCAGCGAATAGCGGCAAATTTGTGGGAACGCTTGTCACCGGAGCTTGTACCGCCCGCTGCTTGGCCCTCTCGAGCCAGACCATTTTGATCAGGGCGTCCTGGGCTTGATCCGGGAACCGCGCTAGCACCCGCGACAGCCAGTTTGGAGAGCTGCCTTCATCGCCATGCCACCACGATTGATGCTGGTCATATACCCAACGCTTGGTAGCCAGATAGGGAACCGGATTCTGGTCGAGCGGGCCGCCTTCGGCAGGATCCATCTCTAGCAGTTGTTCAAGCGTGATGCCTTTCAGATTCGGCGAATCGAATGCGCCGATCGTGAAGCAGTTCCAGAGACCGCGCTCTTTGCTGAAGGCATCGAAAAACGCTCCAGATGGAACTGTCGGATTCCCGGCCATCACGATATGCACGACGCCTCCCGCCATCGTTCCTGCAACCGCGTCCCAGATGCCCGACTCGATCCCTGGCGCCTCGTCGGCAATGATCAGGACGTATTTCCCGTGATAGCCCTGAAAATTCTCGGACTGATTGGTCGAGAAACCGATCGCGAAGTTATTGTCGTCGCGAAATTTGAGTTCAGTGGTCTTGAGCTTTGGGTAAGGAACCTTAGCGCGCTCGACCGCTCGGTGGATTTCCGACCACAGCTGGGTTCGCACTTGGCGTTGAGTGGGCGAGGTTGTCAGAACGATGCCCTCGGGGTAGCGGGCCAGCCACCACAGGGCGGCCACCGCCAGCGTGAACGTCTTGCCGACTCCGTGGCATGCCTTTACGGCGGTTCTTCGGTGAGCCTTGATCGACCGCAGGATCTCAGCTTCGCGCTGCCAGAGATCGACCCCCAGCACGTGGGTAGCAAACAGTGCGGGATCGCTAACCACCTTTCTGACAAATGATTTCTGCTCGGCCGAGAGTTCTTGGTCAGTCTTGGTCTTCATCAATTGGCCCCACTGCCTCCAGCAGCTGTACGAGCGTTAGCGGTGTCCCATCTTTACCCGTTAGTTCATGGCGCTGCGGCGCGGCGTAGCCGTTAATCTGTGCCGAGTGACGCAGCACCTTCACGCCAGCTTCGACCGAGCGCGGATTTCCTTTGCGGATTCCCGGCTGCAGGTTCAGGAACATCTCCTCGCAGCGCGCTGAGTCCAACTTGCGGAACTCTTCGGCCGCGAGCGACGGTTCCCGCGCGATCGCTTTCTTGAATGCCTTGTGACAGGCCTGTCTGGAAATCTGAAAGTCAGGAGGAAACGCGACGCCGTCCGGGATAGCGATGATCGCCTGAGCCTGGCGTTTTCCAATGCGAGTGATCTGGTCGGCGATCGCGTCGAATGTCAGGCCGATGCGTTTAAGATTGATCGTTTCAGCTTCGACCCAACGAGCTCTCAGAACTACCTCCGATACCACCACCGCCTTCCTCGCATTCCGCCAGCGGCCATCCGGCTGCCTCTTCATCGTTCGCCAACGAGCTCTGGTTTGAGACCCAGCGCGGCCATTCGCTCCAATGCAACGGCGACGAATGGCGGAGATTTTTCGATGGCGTAGCAGCGCCGTCCCGTTTGATGCGCCGCGATCAGCTGCGAGCCACTACCGGAAAATGGCTCGTAACAGATGTCGCCGGGTTCCGTGTGCAGCTCCATCGGAAGGGAGAAAAGTCGACACGGCTTCGAGGTCGGATGAGCGTCGGTTTCGACTTCGGAACTCGGGACCTCCCAAACGGTCGTCGGAAACTCATCCGCAGCCGCACCGACTTGCGATCTAAGGGTCTTGGGGTTCTCTCCCTTGACCCAACCGAACAGGCACGGCTCATGCCTCCACAAGTAGGTCGAATACGTCAGGACCGGTCGACTTTTGACCCATATGATTTGTTGGTGGACGAATGCTCCGAACTCACCCCAGACTTTCTCGACCATCGAATGGCGCTTGCTGGCGTGCCATAGGTACCAAGCGGCATTTCGAACGATCGCGAACTCAAGCGCCATCTTGATGAACCCGCGATACAGCTCGATGCCAATCTCTTCGCTATTACTGACGTCGGCGCTTTTCGCTTCGACATATTGGCCGGACCAATCTTTATCCCGGTTCGCGGCACCGCGGTTGCCCCAGCTCTGAGGGTGCGATCCGCCCGTATATCCAACCGCATACGGCGGGTCGGTCGCGAACAAGACCGCGCGCTCGTCGCCCATTAGCTGCGCGACGTCCTCGGCTTTGGTTGCATCGCCACAGAGCAGGCGATGCTCGCCGACCCGCCAGAGTTGACCCGTTGCGGTTCCCCACTTGCACCGTAGCTCGCCCGCTTGGTCGATCTGCGCCGGCGGCTCTAAGAAGTCCTCGGGATGAATCAGTTCCCAAAGCCGCTCCCCTGCCGTGCGGCGCAGCAACTCTTGAACCGCCTGACTGTCGGTCTGCACGGTTTGGAGGAGCGTTTTGATCCGCTCGGCGTCGGACTCCGCCATCGCGGCGAGCGGGTCGAGGGTCAACAGGATCTTGTCGGCTTCTTCGTCGCTGACATCGAGGACGAGAACCGGCACCAAAGCATCGGGTGTCGTTTCGGCACGCAAATGACCGTCCACGATCATCAGCCTTCCGTCCGGCAACTCGCGGACGAGCAGCGCGTCGGCATACCCGATCTCCGTCAGAAGAGCGCGGAGCGCGTCCGCCTGAGCTCTGGGATGTCTTCGCCAATTCTTTGGATGAGGGACCAGATCCCCCGCTTGCACCCGGCGAAAGTCCTTGATCCGGTCCCTAATCTGTAACCGTGTTCCCTCGCGAGCCCGGTTTGCAGTCACGCGGCCGGTCGACTGGCGCTCGCTGTCAAACTCCGAGACGGCTTCCCTCGCTGCCACCTTTCATTCCCCTGACTTAAACAAGTCGGATCGCCGCCCCGCGACCTGACAAACGATCACGCCGGGCGGTGCGGCTTTCGACCCGCGGCGCTCATGGCGCCGTGATCAACACGATGTCCGTCTCAAGCTGAAAAGAAAACTAGTCGAGCGTCAACTTCAGCGAGTCCGCGTCGAAGTTGACGACCGCAAGGTGAGCTAGATGTATTCCGCTAGCTCGATAATCGCTTTGCGGATTGTCTGCCGGCCGCCGTTGAATTTGTATGAGGAGTGCTGCGCGATTGACGCGAACGATTCACCTTTGATCTGATATCGAGCCAGCCAGTTGAAGTGCTCGGCTTCTCTCCTGCGGGGCGCACGTTTCAAGCCGGCAGCCAAAGCGCTCGCCTCGATCTGACCGCAATAGTCTTCGGCGGCCTTGGCTGCCTGTTGGGCCACGTATTTTATGAAATCGCTACGGCGTCGCCACGTCGGATCATGGTAAAACGGCCCCAACTCGAGCGGCTCAATCCGGAAGGGGAAGAATCCTGCGAAGATACCCGTGCCTTCAAACTCCCACCCTTCGGTTCCTGGATTGTTGGCCCACCAACTTAGGGTGTCGTGCGCGAGCAGCACACACCATCGGTCGGTGAGGTGCCAGCGCTCCGCCCACGCTGATAATGCACCTTCGTCGTCGATGGCTACCTTCCGCAGCGTCGAGAGTAGCCCTGGTTCGTGCTGTCCGGCGTGCACCAGAAAGAGGCGCCGATGCGTATCAGCCGCTCCGGGCACCAAAGCGGTCCGTCCGTCAGATGAGAATCCCGGTACATAGAAATCGCCCACGGGCCAAGCAAGTCCCGGTGAGGAGATCGTGCGTCCTCCTGCCACTGGTTTCACTCTCCACCTCCCATCACGCCTGTCCACTTCGCTGCTGGGGCTCTCCGAATAGACAAACAGATGCGACGCTGGGCGGCAACCCAGTTCTGTGTATATCCGGACTGAGTTGTTGAAACGTGTCCAAGGTACATCCGAACCTGCCAGCGCTAACGCAGGCCGAAGTAGAGCAGATGGCTCTGTTGCAACACCGAGTTCGAAGCTGGCTGAGGCCATGGAAATGCCAGGCGCGTGGGGCTTCAGCTATCGCACTTGCGCGGTATGGGACAAAGAGGTGATCGGCCCCGGTCACTTCTTCCGTCAGCAGCACGAACTCTTGTTGCTGGCGGCGCGAGGCTCTCCACCCCCGCCAGCACTGTGAGATAGGGTGGCCTCCGCCATTCGGTCGCGCTGCGCGGGGCGTATAGTGAAAAGCCCCAACTGGTCTACGAAATCATTGAGCGCATGTACCCGGCACTGCTCAAGCTTGAACTGTTCGCCCGTGGGCGGCGTGAAGGTTGGAGTGCTTGGGACAATCAGGCCGTCGAGGCACCCTTCTAAAGTGCGATGCCGGGAGGGCCACGCAAGCGGCCCTCCCAATTCGCAACGATCGCGCTTGAGCAGGGCGACCAGGGCAACGCCCTGCCGCGCGTTGCGCGCCGCAGCGCCGCTTCCTCACAAGCGCCACTCAGCCCATTAGTCGCTCTGACGGTTGGCGGAAACGCGCGGGTGAGGGGGCGGACCGCCATTTGAGTCCATCATTTTCCCGGCAATAATTTGGGATTATACTGCTCTCCAAGACTTCCAAGGCGCGAGTGGCAACCATGAACCCGCTAAAGACCGAGGCCTATACGACGTTACTCCTTACGCCGATCGTCGCTGCCTCAGGCAGCAGAACCGTGGGTCCGCACTCACCGAATCCGTAAGGGGTGAGCGCGAGTTGCAATTTCAAAGTCAAGATTATTGCTGGCCCGCAGCGGACGCGAGCCGCTTGCGACAACTGATCAACTCTGGAAATTGTATTGCCTTTGTCGGCTCGGGACCGTCCACGGGGGCAGGATATCCAGACTGGAAACAGTTGATAAGCGATCTTTGCACTGCATGCAAGGTCAATGGATTTGGACCTTCAGGCGCTCCGTCCGCCGAACAATTGATGCAACTTGCAGAAGACTGTCGACGGGCTGATACGGCGAAATACTGTGACGCTCTATTACGTCACTTCGCTCATGTCCCGCATGACGTTCCGGAGCCGCTTCAACGTCTAGCCCAGCTGCCCTTCAAAAGCTATGTAACAACTGTCTTCGATCCACTTCTCGAACGCGCTCTGCAAACTCAGCCGAACTCCACAAGTCTAGCAACTTATAGATATCCATCCCTTCCGATAGAATTCGTGGCGCGCCACCTATTTTATATCCACGGCCAGATTCAAGTTGGTTCGCATCAATTAGATCCGTCCAGCTTAGTGCTATCAACGGGAGATTTCCACCGGGCTTACAACCCCAATCGAACGGTTCTATGGAGCTTCCTCCAGCAGATCTGGACCTATCATAACTGCTGTTTCATCGGCTGTGGTTTGCAGGAGCCTGATTTTCAGAAGCTTTTTGAGGTTTGTACGCGAATAAGAAAGGAGGCCGCGGATATGAACGCTGAAGGTAACCCTCCTGAACACTTCGCACTGTTCGAAGCGGAGACCAAGGGCCCGAACTTATCTCTCCAGCCTAATCAAGTACTGCGTGAACAGCAGGAGCAAGAGGAGAAGGCGCAGGAATACGTTAATACGCTGAAGCGCGTTGGCGTCACTATAGTATGGTTTAAGCGAGGTGACCCGAACGAGCCACGTTACGCGTGGCTACGGGAGTTTCTGCTGAGTTGTTTAAGCATATCGCCGACGGTGCCAAGGAGCTTCCTACCGGGGATTCAAGAGTGAGTACCGATACATTTTTTAATGACGCGGCGCGCATCGACCAATGTATTGCGCATAACCCACCAGCGGAGGGGCTGGAACAGATACGCCACCTTTTAGAGGATCGGGATCTGCGGGCGTATTTTTTCAAGAGCCTTCGGAAACCAAGCTGGCTTGGTGTCCTACGCGACAGCGGTTTTTTCAACAACCCTCCCGTGGAGGGGCTGTGGCCGGCAGCCGGCTATCTTTTTCAAATGGCAAACGAGAGCACGGTGGTTGAGCAGGTCTGCGACATAATCTTGGACTTGCCGGAGACACAAAATCGTTTGGTTAGAGGCGAATTGGTTGAGGCTATACGGGAAATGCCGCCGGATCCCGCGGCACACCTGATTGACAGGCTTGAGGCGTGGGCACATGACACGACCGGACTTTTCGCAAGCGACCTTGGCGTCCTTATCGCCAAGCTAGCGGCAGGTGGCCAAAAGAATGCGGCCATGCGGCTCGCCAAGGTACTGCTTGAGATCATACCGCCCGCCCAGGGAGGGGAAGGCGCTCACGGTATCCTACACCCGATGACGCGAATGCGAAGCGACTGGTGGGAAAACGAGCAAATCCTTAACAAAGCGATCCCCGAACTGGTAAAAGCTGCTGGAATCGAGGCGTTGGATTTACTTTGCAGTCAACTGAGCACCGCAATTCGCTTCTCGCTCCGGGAGCCCGAGGAATCCGCTCCCAGCGACCTGTCTCATATCTGGCGGCCCGCGATCGAGGAGCATGGACAGAACCTTTTCCCCGAAGTTAGGTCGCTACTCGTGCGCACGGTCCGCGATGCCGCTTTGAGCATCGTGCGGTCGGGCCAAGCGAGTCTTTCGGAGACAGTCCGAACCCTTGAAGAGCGCCAGCCAAGATGGAGGATCTTCCAGCGAATCGGGATGCATTTACTACTTCAGATTGATGACGCGGCGACCCCTCAACTCGTGGCCGATTGTCTGACGAACCGCGACTTGTTTGATTCGCCCGAATGCCTGCATGAATACGTACGGCTATTACAACGGCGATTTCCGTCTCTTAGTCCAGACCAAAAGAGCAAAATTCTATCCTGGATCGACAGCGGACCATTGCCGGACCAAATCGAGAACCTGAGAAGGAACGTCCCCCAGTTCACCGGCAAAGAGTTTACCGAGGCCGACCTGACCAAATTTGTGAAGCAATGGAGGCGCGACTGGCTGCAGAGATTCGGAGATAGCCTTCCTGTCGAAAAAACAGCGGAGCGCGACGCCCTCGTGCGAGAGTTAGGAGCGGCGGAGCATCCCGACCTCTCATCGTACCATCAGGAAGTGGTTGGCCTTAGGAGTCCCACGACTGCTGGGAATCTAAAAGAGAAACCGGTCAGCGAGTTGGTGAAATACCTGAAGGAATGGCAGTCCAAAGGGGAGTTCATGGGGCCCTCGCGCGAAGGGCTTGGCGACATATTGTCGGCGATCGTTTCTGAAAATCCTGCGCCCTACGCGAAGCATGCCCGCCTTTTTCAAGAGGTTGATGCTACCTATCAGCGGTACCTGCTTCATGGCTTTCGAGACGCCCTTGGCAAGAAACGAGAATACGACTGGAAACCGGTCTTGGACTTGTGTCGCTGGATTCTCGATCAACCCATCGAGATTCAGGGACGCAAGCGGACAGGGGTTTTGGACGATCCTGATCGAAATTGGTCGCGGAGTGCGATTGCCAGCCTTCTCGAAACCGCGCTCTGGCCAAAGCCAGAACCTGTACCAATCCCCTTCGCGCTAAAACACCAACTATGGGAACTGCTTGAGATTCTTTGCAGAGATCCTCAGCCCACACTGGAGCATGAAAAAAAGTACGGTGGGTCAAATTCTGATCCGTCCCATGTCGCAATCAACTCAACGCGCGGCCAGGCGATGTACGCGGTCATCTTCTATGCGCTCTGGGTTCGCAAACAACGAGCGCAGCTTGATGAACCTAAATCGGAACCCAAAGCTGTAGCTGGGTTCAATATAATGCCGGAAGTGCGTCAAGTGCTTGACGAACGGCTCGACTTGCGGCAGGAACCTTCGCTTGCGATCAGATCGGTATATGGCCGATTCTTTGATACGCTTTGGCAGATCGATCGCGCTTGGGCGATCGACAGGTCAAAGACAATATTTCCCGCTGCCGAAGAAGAGCGAGGATTGTGGGAGGCGGCATGGGGTAGTTACCTCGCGTTCGGTACGCTTCACCGTCAAATCTTCTACGTCCTAAAGGAACAATATGCGTTAGCGGTCGAACGAGTTGGTGAAGAACAGGTCCTACCGCGGCTACCCGTTGATCCAAGGGCGCGTCTCGCCGAACATCTGATGGCCCTTTACTGGAACGGCATGCTCTCGCCTGACGAAGAGAGTGGCCTCTTCGAGCACTTTTGGAAAAACGCTCCGCCCAAGGTCCGCAGTCATGCATTGTGGCAGATCGGCCGTTGGCTACACGACCAGAAAGAGGATTTGGATGCCGCGACGGCCGAGAGACTGCAGCGCCTTTGGGAACGTCGGCTTTCGATTGCCCAAGCATCGGAAGACAGGGGACTCTATCGAGATGAAATTGCCAAATTCGGTTGGTGGTTCTGTTCGCGCAAGTTCGCAGAGGATTGGGCCATTCAACAACTCCAATCAGCACTCGAAATTGCAGGTCATGCCGAGCCAGAGCACGAAGTCTACGAGCAACTTGCCGCCGCGGCTCCGCAACGGCCGAATGAGTCGGTCCGCTGTCTCGAAAGAATGGTGCTAAATACACTAGATACAAATGATCTGTGGCGAATCTCCGCTTATGAGAAAAATATTCGCACGGTCCTGAGGGCGGCGGTCGATTCCGCAAGGGACGCGGCAGCAATTGCTAGGAATCTCGCTAATGCGTTGGGGCGGCGCGGGCTTCTTCAATTTCGTGATTTTGCCAAGGGTGGCTAACACCGCCAGCACCCTCACGCGCGCGCCATGAGCTTGCCAACAGAAATGCAAAGCTGCAACCGCTCGCGGTTTCAAAACCGGCCACTCAGCCTGAAAGCAGGCCAGTCCCTCGCCAAAAAACGCCTGTCTTCAGGCACTTAGCCGATCCTCAAAACTTCAGGTTGATAATATTCTGCGTAAGCAACATCCGTGAGTTTATCGCACCCATAGCGACCTGGCGCTATTTCCGCGGAGCTGACGGAGGAAACTTCCGACGAATGGCGTCGACACCTTACGAACGCAAAGGATTCCTCCGGCCAACTCGCAACTACACGCAGCTCGGAAAATCGCGATGCGACCGGGCGGAAAAACCCATCCTCGTGCGCTATGCGGAATGGGGCGCGATGTCGAGCGCTTTCCGGCCCTATCCGCGGGAGGAATGGCAATCTGATTTCAGGGAGACCAGAAGTGACAAAGCGCAATGACGTCAGTGTCCCGTAAAATAACAGCGTTTTGAGAATTGAGCCGAGCGCGCCAACCACCGGGCGTCAACCGCCGCTTGTCAACCGCCGCTCAAGTGTCAACCGGTTGACAGAGAGCAGTAGGCATCGGACTGCGTCATCCACCATTCAGTCCATCAGTTCTTGCACTTTTCTTGCACTTTTTGGAGAATCGCTCAAAATCCGCGCGCGTGTCGCGATTTTCGATTGCGCGTGGACCCAGAGAACGCCCCCGGCGGCGAAAATCGCCGGATTCAGGGGATCCTCTCCCGGAACGATTTCTTCAGGTCCATCGGTAAGGCGAGCGGCATCGAAACCAATTTAGCCCGCCAGAATAGCCCGCTGCCGTCCTGAAGATTCCCGGCCAAAGAAGCGAAGAATCGCTTCCAACATCGCCGCGACAGAGCAATGAGTGTTCAGGACGTCTCCAAACTACTTCATGCCGAGCGCCTGCTCTTGGTCGCTCCATAGCAACGGAAGAACGATTCGCCGTGTCAGCGCCTCGACGGTTAGATCGACCGGCTGGCGCCCCTCGGCGATCGCTTCGACGATTCGCGGCGCGAGAAACCCCGGCGGAATCAGCCGCCGCACCGATCGGCTATCGAGCCGTTCCCGCTTCGCCAACTCGTCAACTGACCGCACCCGCCCGGAGAGCAGCTCGTCCGACCACCTTCGGGCGCGGGCAACGGCCTTGAGTAATGGCACGTCGACCCGGTTGGGCGTGGAGTCGCCCTCAAGCACGATCCGCATTTCAACACCGCGACGTTTCATCTGCATCGGTACGAGCCTGGAGAGCCTCAGGCTCACCGGGTGCGCGACGTCAGACGGTTCGGTGAGCGCGAGCGGTAGTCTTAGCGAGAGGTGGAGGCTTTCCCGACTGAGCTGGACTTGCTCGATGAGTTCACCAAGCGCCGCCGCAGCTTCGCTCCTTGACGCCAGCCGTTCAATCCATGTGCGAGCCAACTTCAAGACCGATGGCAGCCGATTCGGATCGACGCCGGACTCTTCGAGCGCGAGCGCGATCGCCGGTCGGTCCCCGAGAACCGCTTGAGCCGCGGCGGAGACTCTTTGCTCGATTTCGGAAGCGGATATTCGCCATCCTTCTTGTGCGTTCTCCGAATCGCCTCTGACTAGACTTCTAGAGACGTAATAGCGATAGCGACGCTGGCCTTTTGCCGCCCCCTGGACGTACAGCGGCTCGTCGCTTTCGTCGAACAGCTTGCCTGCTAGCGGACTGCTCGGCGCCTCAGTCTTGCGGCCCTCGCCACTACGAGTTCCTTGATCGCGTAGCCGTTGCTGGATGCGCTCCCACAGCTCGCGGCTGACGATCGCTTCGTGCCGTCCCGGATGACGTTCGTGCTTGTGCCGGATCTCACCCAGGTAAATCGGGTTGGAGAGCAGATGGTAAAGAGCTCCGCGGGAGAATTCACTGCCACCCCGAGCGTTGCCCTTCTTCGAGACCCTGGCGCTGGAAACAATTCCGCGCTGGCGCAGGTCGTTTGCTAGTAGCCGGACGCTGCCGAGTTCGAGGTAGCGCTCGAAGATACCTCTCACGGTCTCGGCTTCTTCAGGAACGAGACGCCCTTGGCGTCGAACAGTTCGACCATCCTGGCGAAGTCGGTAAGCGAGCGGGTCAGCCGATCGACCTTGTAGACGACGATGGTATCGACAAGGCCGTTGCGGATATTTGCGAGTAATTGCTGGAGTCCTGGCCGCTCCATACTCCCGCCGGAAAGGCCGCCATCGTCGTAGGCGGTCTTGATCAGCCGCCAACCTTCACCCGCCTGACTTCTGATGAACGACTCGCACGCTTCTCGCTGCGCCTGGAGCGAGTTGTAGTCCTGCTCCAAGCCTTCTTCCGAGGACTTGCGGGTGTAAATTGCGCAGCGCCTGATCGCACTAGCCATTGACGGCCTCCTTGGCGCGTTCCTTCAGACCGAAGAACAGCGGCCCCGACCAGCGCGAGCCGGTGATCGCGCGGGCGACTTCGGAGAGCGACTTGCAGCGCCGGCCTTGGTAGACGACGTCGTTATCAAGCACGGTGACGCGGTGACTGACGCCTCGCCACTCCCGGATCAGCACGGTCCCGGCACTCGCCTGCGGTTTCGGAATGGCTAGAGGTTTGTCGTTGAGGGATTATCGGCGATCCGGTCGAGGAGCCGCTGGGTTGACGGTTTGACGCCGGCGACGGCTCTCTCCTGAAGTCGATGCGCGATTGCTCGAATCAGCAACGCGCGCCTGAAATTCGGCGACGGATCGTCGCCGAAGAGCGCCACCCATCTCTTCCTCAGAGCAGGCACGTCGAGAGCTGCAACGCCCGTAATTTCCTGCGCTAATTCCTCCAAATCGCCGCGCAAGGTGGGCCGTTTTCTGCTTCGCTTCGATGAGACTGATTGCCCCATGGACACCTCCCATAGGGTGTCCATGTGCGCTCAATCCGCGCCCCAAATCCAATCGCAGTAAATTTCCTAATCCAGCGAAATGTTTAGAGAAATTCCCTTCGTGCGACGAACGATTTCGCCAGAACGGAAGGTTGGAGGAATTCCTTTAAAGCAAATATATCATCTGTTATGCATTGGTTTCGAAGCAACTGAACCATGATCATCTTTGTGTCGGTAATTTTTATTCTGTTATAGCAAATTAATGGCATTCAGATCCGGGCTGTCTCTTCCTCTGGATTTTGGTCACCGGGTTCGCCGGCTTCGCGGTCGTCTGTCCCTCACCCAGGCCCAGCTTGCAGAGTTGCTGGGCGTCTCGTTTGCGTCGGTAAATCGATGGGAAAACGGCCAGTCGAATCCCTCTGCGCTCGCCTGGCAACGAATCCTTGCGGCCGAAGAACATGGCCTTGAGGCGTTATTGCAAGAATCAAAAGCTGCGCGCCGGGAACCGACGGACGGTGCGCCACCCCGGAATGACGCACCACGTAGCCTCGACTTTTCCGCCGATCCCGAAACCGTCCGCACCGTCGCCGAAGCGGAACGCCTAGCCTACGGCTACATCTTCAACCCAGCCTTCGCCACGGAAATCTCCCGCATCGACCCACTGCCCCATCAGCGCATCGCCGTTTACCACCATCTGGTTCCACAGCCCCGATTGCGGTTTCTGCTTGCCGATGATGCTGGCGCCGGCAAGACCATCATGGCCGGGCTTTACATCCGTGAGATGCTCACCCGCCGTCTCATCCGACGCGTGCTGGTCATTCCGCCCGCGGGCCTAATCGGGAATTGGGAGAGTGAGCTGCGTAAGCTCTTCGGCTTGCGCTTCAAAATCATCACCGGACTGGATGCCCGCGGTGCCAACCCGTTCCTCGGTCCCGATGGTGACCTAGTCATCGTGAGCGTCGACACGCTCGCCGGCGAGCGGATGCTCGCCCGCTTGCGCGAGTCCGATGTTACCCCGTATGACCTCGCGATCTTCGACGAGGCCCACAAGCTCTCCGCGCGGCTTGAGGACGGCTTCACGTTGCGCCGCACCGAGCGTTACAAGCTGGCCGAGGCGCTCGCCGGAGTACATAGCCTCGATGCCGAGTACCGTCTCCCCTGGAGCTGTCGCCATCTCCTTCTTCTCACCGCCACGCCGCACATGGGCAACGACTTCCCGTATTACTGCCTGTGGCGGCTGCTTGAACCCGAGATTCTCTCCACCAAGGAAGCGTTCGACGCTTATCCGCCGCAGTCGCGCCGCCACCACTTCATCCGCCGCACCAAAGAGGAGATGGTCCGCTTCGACGGCTCGCGCATCTTTCCCAGCCGCGCTTCCGACACGCTGAGCTATGAACTCTCCCAGGGCGATGTCAGCGAGCAGGCGCTTTACGATCGCACGACCGATTATATGCGTGAGTACTACAATCGCGCGCGCATTCTGAATCGTTCCGCCGCCCGCCTTGCGATGGGTGTCTTTCAGCGCCGGCTCGCAAGCTCGACTTACGCCCTGATGCGTTCCTTCGAGCGGAGGCTGATGAAACTCGATGGCATTATTGAGGACGTTCGCGCTGGCCGTCTCACTACCGAGCAGCTTCTGTCGCTACAGGACCGGCTCCGCGTCCGCGACATCGAGGAAGACAAGACCGCCGACGAAGAGCAGGCCGAGGACGGCCTCGAGGAAAACGAAGCCGCCGAACT
>Ga0307372_10002148_pt1 | contig 33151 bp, 39 predicted proteins | sample OX1MG_FD_202533 | JGI IMG/M metagenome (GOLD analysis project Ga0307372, IMG submission 202533) | Soil microbial communities from Risofladan, Vaasa, Finland - OX-1 | ecosystem: Environmental > Terrestrial > Soil > Coastal area > Acid sulfate soil | place: Finland: Risofladan, Vaasa | collected... | reverse complement strand
TCCCGGAAGCCCTCTTCCTGTCTGGCAGACGGTGGCCGGGATCAAATCGGAATCGTGGCCGCCATCAAATCGGAACCCCGGCCGCGATCAGGTTGGAATGCCTGGCCGCCTTATGTTGGAATCCGCAGGGAAGCAAAATCGCCCTTACTTCGGCCTTCGGGGAAGCCCGGTGACGCCCAGCGCGAACCTTCGCCCTGGTACGCGACCGTTCTCATCACAGCGTCCCGCGCGGGCGGAAAACTACGATTTGGGGACTGCATACATGCCGAAGGTGGCCGAATGCCTGCTACTTGCTGATTTCTGCTGCTTCCCCCCTGCTTCCCCGGTTTTCGTGCCGGGGGCGGGGAAGCAAAAAACCGCCCCGAAGGACCGTTCTACGAAATTGATTTCCCTAGACAAATCTGGAGCGGGCGAAGGGATTCGAACCCTCGACCCCAACCTTGGCAACGGCCCCGAAACGTTTTCGCCAGGGTATCCGGCAATTTCTGGCACTACGCTAAGCCACTATAAAACAATGCGTTGCGGCTGTTTTTGACCGCCGAGGCTGCGCCAGAAGGGACCGTCCGCGCGACTCCAAACGCTGATTTCCTGCTTACAAACGCGCCAGGCCGTGCTAATGTAAGCAAAGTCGTAATAGGGGCAAAACCCCGGGCAGATTATGGAGAATTGCGCTTCGTTCCGATACTCTCCGCCGTAACGATGGCGGATTTCCGCTATTCCGCCAGTCGACCCTCGATCATGCTGCACCTGCGTGCCCCGGGGTTTTGCCCCTATTACGCAAAGTCACTCTAAGTGTCTGAAAACAATGGCAAAACTGACAAGATCTCTGGTCGAAGCTCTGGAACCTTCGAAGGATGGGGTCAAGGGTTCATATCTTTTCGCCTGGGATCAGGAGCTGCGCGGCTTCGGGGTGCAGGTCATGCCGTCGGGCCTGAAGAGCTTCATCCTGCAGTACCGCAACGGCGAGAAGCGCAGCCGGCGGATCGTGATCGGCCGCTACGGAGTGATGACCGTCGAGGAGGCGCGCAAGGAGGCGCGCGTCCTGCTCGGCAAGATCGCCAAGGGCGTCGACCCCGCGGATGAAAAGCCGCCGGAGGGCGACACCACGACCATCGCGGAGATCTGCGACTGGTATGTGACCGAGGCAGAGGCGGGACGGATCCTTGGCAAAAAGCGCCGGCCGATCAAACCGTCAACGCTGAGGATGGATCGCAGCCGGATTGAGGCGCATCTCAAGCCGTTGCTCGGCAAGCGCCAGATCGGGGCGCTGAAGCTCGGCGATATCGAAGGTGTCCAGGCCGACATTGCCGCCGGCAAAACCTCAAAGCCTCGGGTGGGAAGCCGCGGCGGAACCACGACCGGCGGCGAGGGCGTGGCGTCGCGCACGATGTCGACGCTTCACGCGATCCTCGAGCACGCGGTCCGCCTCGGCAAGATCGAACGGAACCCCGCCAAGGGCGTCCGCCGCATGGCCAGCACGCGGCGCGTGCGCCACCTCAGCCGCGAGGAAATCGGCAGACTGGGCGAGGCGCTCCGCAAGGCCGAGGCAGATGGTGAACATCCCAAAGGAATCGGCGCCACCCGGTTCCTGTTGCTCACCGGGTTCCGTCGCATGGAGGGGCTGGCGCTTCAGCGGACCTGGCTCAATGAGGAGGAAGGCTCCATCCATTTTCCGGACACCAAGAGCGGCGCGCAGACTCGCGTGATCGGCGAGGCCGCGATCAAGGTGCTGCTGGCCCAGCCGCAGATTGGGAAATCTCCCTACTTCTTCCCGGCTGATTGGGGCGAGGGCCATTTTATTGGCGTGGTGCGCGTGCTCGATCGCGTCTGCGCCATGGCGAAGCTGGAGGATGTGACGCCTCACACGTTGCGGCACACTTTCGCCAGCGTCGCAGCAGAGCTCGGGTTTTCAGAGCTGACCATCGCAGCACTCCTGGGACACGCGGCACGCGGGGTGACGCAGCGCTACATCCACATCGACGAAGCGCTGATGATGACGTCCGACAAAGTGGCCCAGGAGATTGCTAACCTACTGGACGACCGGGCACCCGCGCCTCGCCGTCGTGTGCGTCGCGTCGAACTCGCTGAAGGGCCGGCGGAGGTTGTTGCCGGCGAGACTGAGCGGCGTTGATGTTCGTCAGGATCTGATCTTGGCTCCGGTCAACAAGGTTCACCACGTCCACACCGTCACCCGGGTCGCGGAAATGCTCGGAGTGGATGAGGACTGGCTGTGCGACGTGGCCACCGAAATGGACCAGGAGGACGGCCTGATCTGTTGGTGTGGACGGCCCCCGACGGCATCGATGTGCCAGAATGAGGTCGTTGTTGATCTCAGACAAAGGGGGCCGTCCGTGGATCAGATTACCCGAATTGGGATGGATACGTCGAAGCACATTTTCCAGCTTCACGGGGTGAATGCCGCTGAGGCGCCGGTTCTGCGCAAGAAGCTGCGGCGCAAGGATATGGTGGCGTTGTTCGAGAAGCTCGCACCGACGGTGATCGCGATCGAAGCCTGCGGTGCCAGCCATCACACAGCGCGGCTGCTGCAATCGTTTGGGCATACGGTGAAGTTGATCGCGCCTCAGTGGGTCAAGCCGTACGTCAAGCGCAGCAAGAATGATGCGGCAGACGCCGAAGCGCTGTGTGAGGCGATGAGTCGGCCGACGATGCGCTTCGTGCCGGTGAAGACGGCCGAGCAGCAAGCGGCCTTGATGTTGGTCAGCGTCCGTGACCGACTGATCCGCAATCGCACGCAGCTGGCCAATGCAATCCGCGGCTATGCGGCCGAGTTCGGCCTGACCGCCGCTAAAGGGATGGCGCACCTGGTTCCGCTGCTCGAGCGCATTGAAGGCGATGAGAGCTTACCCGCCTTGGCGCGAGAATTGTTCGCCATTCAAGCCAAGGAATTTCTGCAGTTGCAGGCACGAATTGATGACGTCGACGCAAAATTAGCGGCTTGGCACAGGACAGACGAGTGCAGTCGGCGCCTCGCCAAAATCCCGGGCGTCGGGCCGATCGGGGCGACTCTGCTGAGAATGAAGGCGCCGGATCCAGCACAATTCAAATCGGGACGCCGGTTCGCGGCGTGGATCGGATTGACGCCAAAGGATCATTCGACCGCGGGCAAGGTCAGGCTCGGCGTTATCACGCGCGCCGGTGACGAGGCGCTGCGCAGCGTACTGGTAGTAGGAGCTACTTCCGTGATCCGGCACGCTCAGCGCACCGGGAAGGCCTCCCCCTGGCTTGCCGCGCTTCTCAAGCGCAAGTCACCGAAGTTGGCCGCCGTGGCGCTCGCAAACAAGACGGCGCGCGTCGCCTGGAAAATTATGCTCACAGGTGAAGCTTACATCGGAAAATCAGTGGTCGCTATCTAGAGATCAGCCAGACACGGGGAGCAAAAGAACTGCAACCGTGCTGAGCGGATGCCAGGACTTGCAGGATAATGAGCAGATGGTGTGATCGATCGATCCACGACGCGGAACACTCCGATAGACCCAGTGGCCGCTTGCTGGTCGCTGATTTGTTTGGAATTCGTGTCGCGGAAACCATCTTGGCCAGCGTTCATGTGCGAGCGCATCAGAAGGCCGGACATATGGACGCAAGCGATCTGATCAAATCACTGCCCAACGCCTTGCAAGGAGGGGGCCGTCCACATTTGGGTCTACGGTCCGGGCGACACGAGCGTGATGGCGTTCACAGACTTTGGCATCGAGACGCTCGCCGGCCTTGTCGAGATCTACAAGGGGCAGCGCAGCTCAACCTGAGCGAGCACCCGATCCGAAACGACGGGACGACACGTGCGCGACATACTGAATGAACAGGCGCGGACGGGCGGACAGTGGCTGGTGGGGTATGGGCTGCGCTTGATAAACCTCAGTGCAAAACAGGCTTTGTCGCCGGCATCATTCGCAGCATCTGTCGCCTTGCGCGGGTACAGGACAGGACCAGTTCGTGCATTTCATGCTCCGCAATCCGCGTGAATTCGCGAAGATGGCCGAGCGTTGCGGTGATGTCCGCCGGCGTCGCCGGCTTGCTTGGATTGCTGGCGACTTCGCGAACACCTTCCAGCATCGCACGGATTTCCGCCAGCACCCCAAGTGCTTTGTGGGCGCGCTCTGGAAAATCAAGGCTCTCGTGCGCGCCGAAAAGGCCCTCGGTGAAGCCGTCAAGCTCCTCCTGTCGCATGAGCGCAAGCTCCGCCAGCCCCTCGCGCGTAACCGACACGTCGACGCGCGTCAGACGAAACGGCGCCGACCGTTCCTGGTGACGGCTGAGCCGATTCCAGAGGCCCATCACCAGGGCGCCAATCAGTTCGTTGGCGGCATCCAGCGTATCGAACGCCGGCAACTCGCCGCCCCACAAAGCTGAAACCGTCTCCATGGGCGCTGCCTGCATGGCGGGGGTGACAATGTTGCCGAGGAAGCGGGTACGCACCGCGTGGAATGGCACCGGACATTGATACCGTCGCAGCAAGACCCGCACCTCGTCATCAGTCGCCGTCGGCGGAGGCTTTGGCTTGGCCACGTCAACGTTCCTTCTCATCGCTCACGGCCTGCACTCCATATTTCAGACTCTACTCCCCATGCCGCGGCGGCCATCGCCTCAACGTAGCGGCGCTGGTCCGGCTGCAAAAATCCGACCGATCCATTTTTGCCTCTCATTGGCTGGCCGTCCGGGTTGCCGCCCGCTCCTCATGCTCGAACGCATCAGCGAACTGATCGAGCTCCTGTGTCGTCATGCCAAGGCCGCGCCCGACATAGCGCCATTGGGAAACTGCTTGTTCCACTTCACGAAGTATTTGCCGGGCGCGCAGCGGTGCAATCCGGAAATACGGCAGCACTGACATCAGCGCCTCGATCGTTGCCTCCGGACCGGCATCTTCAGACACCCATGTCTTCAGTTCCCGAACGCGATCCGGAAACGGATTGACATCGAATGCCGGTGCCAGCCGCCACTGGCCGCGATCGAGATGCAGGAAGCCGTGATTGCGCAAATGATCGTCGACATTGGTGATGAGGATGGAGAAGGCGATGCGCCGCCAGAGTTCCTCGGTATCCGCCTGCGGCGCCGCACCATGCATGCGCAGCGCATCGACGATCTCGGTATAGGCATGCTCGCCGGATTCCCCGACTTCGACGCCGAGCATGGTCGCGGCGGAGACATACATGAGCCGGCCACCGGACGGGACACGATCAAAGCGCCGGATCAAAGCAACCGGGCTGCCTTCGCTCTCGACCAGGCAGGCTTCGGCGGCATTGATCCCCGCAGCGGTGGCAAGGCGCAGCGCGAGGACCTCGCCTTTGGTGACGGCGCGATCGTCGCCAACGCTCGGGAATTTGCCGATCGACAGCCGCCCGGCGTCATCCACCACCGTGCATTTCGGGCGCAATCCGCCCAGGGAGGTCGCTCTGCCACGGAGGTAGCGCAGATCCTCGGCCGTTTCGGTATGCGTTTCCACCGCATGCGACGCGGACAGCAGGTGGCCAAGTTCGATCAGCGGCGGCACGGTTCGGCGCCCCGCCTCGGCCGCGCGCTGGAAGACGCCATCTTCGTCCTGGAAGCGCAGTGCGCCGACGCGACTTACGTCGTCAACCGCCAGGAGGAAGTCGAGGGCGTTCAGCGGACGGTTCTCGACATCCGCACCAGTGCGTTTGGCTTCCTGTCGCCGCTTGGCGTGGTCGCGCAGGATGACGCGGCGTGCCCACCCGTCGGGCTCGGTGTCCGCGATTGCGCCGTGAAAGACGGAACCACCACGTTCCCTGCGATGAAATTGCGGGCCTGTTACCAAGGGAATGCCAGGGTCGATCGCAAATCCGTCTCCAGCGCCCAACCACTCGGCGTCATACGCGAAGGCGGCGCTTTCTCGCGCGCCCTGCGCATCGAAACGGAGGGTGCCGAGATCGCGGGCGTTTTCGCCCAAGGCGACGCGGATATTCCGTCTCATAGCGCGGTGGGCATCTTCCTGGGACGGACGCGCTTTGGCAGCCGCTCGGCATCGAGCAGCAGGCCCACATCGTCACGCCGAGGGTCGACAATGTCGCCGACCGCGTCGCCGAAGCCGAGCACGAAGAGCGCCATCGCATAGACACCCATCGATACTGACGGATCGCCCTTCTCCACCTTCAAATAGGTGGATTTGGCCGATCCGATCCGCTCCGCCATCATCATCGCGGTCAGACTGCGCTTTCGGCGCGCGGCTGCGATGTCGCCCCCGAGTTTGGCGAGGGATCGACGCAGCTTGGGCGGCAGAGAGTCCAGGGCAGTCGATTGCATCAGTTCGTCTCGTATTGCAGCCTTTAGCGGCTATTTGGACGCATATATACGACCATAAGTTCTGAGCGTCCACGTGCGTCCTGTACCTAGGGTACGGACTCGGCACCATAGCCAGATCCCGCCATTTGGAAGCTCAGGTGCCGCTGATTGGAGGTCATAAACCGCGATCTGAAATATCGGGAGCGGCACGCGCCACCCCCGTCACCTCATCCGTCCGCGTAGAAGCCCCCAGCTATGCCCTCAAGAGTGAGAGTGCAGACCGGGTTTGCCGTGACGGGTTAAGGGCTGGAGGAGAGGCTTCTGGCGCCCGTCGCGGAGATCCGCGATGTCACACGCCGCCGTTCGTGCTCGCCCCGGCCAGGACCGGACGAGCCTTTATCAGGAAATCACCGACAAGATCATTGCCGAGCTGGAGGCCGGGCGGCTGCCCTGGGTCTAACCTTGGGGCACATCGGCGGTTCAGGCGCCACTGGCCATGCCGAAGAACGCAGCCACCGAGCGCCGCTATTCCGGCATCAACGTGCTCATCCTTTGGGGGGCCGTCGTCCAGCATGGCTTTCCTGGCCAGAGCTGGCTCACGTTCCGCCAGGCCCTGAGCCTGGGCGGCAATGTCCGCAAAGGCGAGCGCGGCACCACGGTGGTGTTCGCCGACCGGTTCATCCCGGACCAGGAGCGCGCCCGTGCGCGGGAGCAGGGCGACGAGCCGAACGCGATCCCGTTCCTCAAGCGCTTCACCGTGTTCAACATCGCCCAGTGCGACGGGCTTCCCGCCGACCTGGTCGCCGTCCCGCCGCCGGTTCCGGACGGTCTCATTCCTGCCCGACGTCGAGGCGCTAATCCGCGCCAGCCGGGCCGACCTGCGCCTCGGCGGCGACAAGGCACTCTATTCCCCGACGCTCGACTACATTCAGGTGCCGCGGCCCGAGGCGTATTTCGAGCCCATCAATTGGCACCGAACGGCGCTCCACGAACTCGGCCATTGGTCTGGCGCACCGAACCGGCTTGGCCGTGATCTGTCCGGCAGCTACGGCTCGAAAAGCTACGCGCGCGAGGAGCTCGTTGCGGAGATGACCGCGGCCTTCACCTGCGCGACGCTCGGGATCACGCCCACCGTCCGCCACGCCGACTACATCGGATCGTGGCTCGAGATATGGCGAGGTGAGCATAACTCGAGCCAGGAGCCGATGTAGTCGGCATGCCGCACGGTCGGCACGATGCCGAGGCTCGCGCAGAGGAACGCCGCCGTCATTTCGCCAACCACTTCTTCCTTCGCGTAACTGGCGGACCCGAAGCCGCCGGACATGTCGCGCGCCAGCCGGTGGGCCGCACCTGACCAGTGGCCGAGCTCATGCAGGGCGGTGCGATGCCAGTTCACCGGCTCGAAATAGGCTTGCGGCAGTGGCACCTGGATGAAGTCGCCAATCACCGAATAGAAGGCGCGGTCGCCGCCGATCCGGATGTAGGCGCCACTGGCCCGGATCAGCGCCTCGGCCTGGGGCAGGATGAGGCCGTCGGGAACCGGCGGTGCCACGGACGCGATCGTGTCGGGTAGTCCGTCGCACTGATCGGTGTTGAACACCGTGAAGCGCTTGAGGAACGGGATGGCGCTCGGCTCGTCGCCGTCGCGGTCGGCGCGCTCGCGCTCGGCCTCAGGCACGAAGCGGTCAGCATAGACCACCGTGGTGCCGCGCTCGCCCTTGCGGACATTGCCGCCGAGCGCGAGCGCCTGACGGAAGGTGAGCCAGGCCTGGCCCGAATAGCCGCGCTCGATGACCGCGTCCCAGAGGATCAGCACGTTGATCCCCGAATAGCGCCGGCCGGTGGCGGCGTTCCTCGGCAGGCCGACCGCCGCCACGGCGCCTGAGGCGCCCCAGGGCTGGACCCAGGGCAGGCGTCCCACCTCCAACTCTGCGATGATCTTGTCGGTGATTTCCGAATAGAGGCTCGCCCGGTCCTGACCGGCACGAGCGCGAGCGGATGAACGTGACATCGCGGATCTCCGCGACGGGCGCCGCGAGCCTCTCTCGCGGTCCTCAACCCGTCACGGCCGACCCAGCCGAACTCTCACTCTCGAACTCTGCCATGCTGCGGCCCCGATCGCCAACTTATGCGACCACCCGCGAACCACGGCCGACCTCCGAACTGCCGGTCGGCAGCAGCAGAAGCTGGCCCAGAGCGCAGATCACCGGCGCAGTACCGATTGACGGGGATGGCGGTAAGCAAAAGGATACCGTCACGACAACGCCATTGATCTCGATGCTCCATTTTGCTGTCGCAGCCGGAAGCGGACACGCGGCGTTAGGGAAATAGGCGATGAATGATCGCCTGGAGCGACCTGAGCTGCCCGATGATCTCCACCAGAACTGACGAGTCATCGGCGTTCACCCGCACCATTTGCCTGACATCGTCAAGGTGGACATGGCTGAAAGCAATATCCTCTGTGGGGCGCCCGAGAGTCTGCGCAATCGCGATCGCGTTGTCGTAAATCGCAGTTCGGCAGATGTAGATCTCGGGCGACTTCTTCATAGCTTCCACGACGGTAACCAGGTTCCGCTGCGCGTCTTCAAATCTTCCGCTGAGGATTTTCAAGACGCTGAGGTTGCTACGTGTCAGAGCCGCAGCCCCCTCTTCGCCACACGAAAGCTTGGCCGCGATCGATAGACGATAGAGCCTCTCGGCGCGAAGAAAGTGTCCGGCATCGCGCTCGACGTTTCCAAGATTGCTCGCCACCTTGGCGCGCCACACGGCCACGCGCTGCGGGGTTTCAGGCGCGAGATCCCTCTTGCCGAACCTGTTCATGGCCGCCAGGGCGTCAAGCAATAACGATCTAGCAGTCGCTAGATTCGACGAACCCTCATGTTCGCACAGCGCCATCAGTGTCGTAAGATATGACTGTAAATCTAGGTTGGAATCCTGTCTGTAGCTCGGCAGAGAAGTCGCAACGCGACACACGGCAAAAGCATCTCGGAACCGCTGTGCGCCGCGAAGAGTATCCGCTAATACCCCCTTCGCCCGCAGCAGATCGCGGCCGTTTAAGTGCTTCCGGTAAAGAGCATATATCTCTTCGATCGTTTCCACGTCGCCAAGGGTGCCGTAGAGGTACATGAGAGCCAGCGCTCTGGCGGATTTCTTGGGCTGGCGAACATTAGGAACACCTCGCCGAACGATCGACGTAGCGGCGTCGACTAGAGGCAGGACCTGATCGATTGATCCGACCGCGCACACCACGAGGCCGGGAAGGCGTCTTAGAGCGGGGGGGATGTCTGACGTGTGCGCCAGATACATCACCTTCAGAGTAGATGACGCCGCAATGGTGCTGAAAACATCGAGGTCGCGTAGCGAATAGCCGGCCACAAATATAGTTGCAGTCTGGGCACGCGACCTGAGAAGCTGCAACGCACCTAAAGAGGTGCGTCCGAGGCGCCAAAGACTATTTTGCAGGCTGCTCGGACTGCTAACCAAACCATGAAGGTGGTGAACTTGCCGGGCGCCGGACAACTCGAAACATCTTTCAAAGTTGGTGGTGAAAATCTCGTCAAAACGCGCTGCTATCGTACTGTGGAGCTGATTCGGAGAGGTCGTCTAAAGCGTGCGCGCGATGAGCCTATCGACTTCAGTTTGGGCGAAATAACCGATCTCTTGAAGCACGGCCTCCGGTAGCAACGCTTGATAGGCGGGTGATCTCAGAAGCCGATTGACCAAATGGTCGCTAAGATCATCCTGGAGAAGTTCCCTTACGCATATATCCCGAAGCTGGTTCCCAGACGGTAAGGAGGTTGGGGCAAACATAGAAATGCCGGCGCCACACAGCGCGACAACATTGCTCTCTCTGGACAAGATTGTCCGAAACTCTGCGACATCAACGAGGTGCATTCCGATCTCATGTTAGAAAGGCGGAGGGGGAGGTTATTTGTAAGCGGTGCGCTGCGGACCTTGTGTTCGGTGCTTGACGTTCAGGCGTTGGTCTCTGCGGCGCAGTTCCAGGGTATCAGCGCGTCGATCTGCGCCTGGGGCCACCCGCTGACGAGGCGGGTCAACAGCCCGGTCAGGTAACGCTGCGGGTCGACGCTGTTGAGCTTGCAGGTCTCGATCAGCGAGGCGACAGCGGCCCAGTTCTCTCCCCCCTCGTCGCTGCCGGCGAACAACGCGTTCTTCCGGCTTAGCGCAATCGGGCGTATGGCCCGCTCGACACTGTTGTTGTCGATCTCGATCCGGCCGTCGTCGAGGAACTGGCCAAGCCCGTCCCAATGGTTCAGCGCATAGCGGATTGCCTCGGCGGTCGGGCTCCGCGCCGGCAGCTTGCCCGTCTGGGCCGTGAACCAGGCGCGCAACTCGGTCACCAGCGGTCGGCTCCGTGCCTGGCGTGCGTCGCGGCGCGCGTCGGCCTCTTGGCCACGGATGTCCGCCTCGATCCGATACAGCGCGGCGATGCGGGCCAGCGCCTCGGTCGCAATCGGCGCCGCCGCCGTCCTGGCCAGGTCGTAGAACCCGCGCCGGACATGGCTCCAGCAGAACGCCAGCACGCGCGGCCCGCGTGCGCCAGTGGGATCGGCCAGGCTCTTGTAGGCGGCATAGCCGTCGCACTGCAGGATGCCGCGATAGGCGCCGAGCAGCGCGCGGGCATGCTCCGTCCCGCGGCCGGGGGCATAGCGATAGGCCACCGCCGGCGGATCGGTGCCGCCCCAGGGCCGGTCGTCGCGCGCGACCGCCCAGAAGTAGCCCTGCTTGGTTCGGCCACGACCGGGGTCGAGCACCGGCACCACGGTCTCATCGGCAAACACCCGCGCCGAGGCCAGCACGATCTCCCGCAACCGGCGCACCACCGGGGCGATCTCGGCCGCCGCATAGCCCACCCAGAACGCCAGCGTGGCGCGATCGAGCGCCACACCCTGCCGCGCCAGCATCTGCGCCTGGCGATACAGCGGCAGGTGATCGGCGTAGCGCGAGACCAGCACATGCGCGACCAGCGCCTCGGTGGGGAGGCCGCCCGCGATCAGCCGCGGCGGCGCGGGGGTCTGCACCACCACCCCCGAGCACGCCCGGCAGGCCAGCTTCGGCCGCCGCGTCACCATCACCCGGACCTGCGCCGGGATCACATCCAGCCGCTCGGAGCGATCTTCCCCGATCACCACCATCGCCGTCCGGCAGCACGGGCAGGCGGTATCCTGCGGTTCCAGCACCACCTCGATCCGCGGCAGGTGCGCCGGCAGCGCGCCGCGGTTGGCGCGGCGCTTCGCGGTACGCTCACGCCGCAGGTCCGGATCGAGCTTCTCCGCCCTGGCGTCGCCCTCTGCGATCGCGGTCTCCAGATCCTCGAGGCCGAGTTGCAGCCGCTCCTCCGGCAGCCGTTCCGACTTCCGGCCGAACTGCAGGCGTTGCAGCTTCACCAGCAGGTGCTGTCAGCGGCGGCGAGAATCCGCGCATAAACGGCGGCGGCCCAAAAGCCGGCACAAAACTTGCCGTCGAATCGATGGTGGCAACGAGCGCTGGCTGGCAGACCCCTGTCAATGCCGCCAGCCGCCGCAGGCGGGGGCCGAAGGCCAGCATTGATAGGGGTCTGCCAGCCAGCCACAATCGACCACCGCGGTCGGTGGCAGCGCGCCAGGTGCCGTCCGGTTGTGAGCTTCAATGCGGAGACGCGACGAACTGGGCGCCGTTTATGCGCGGATTTTCGCCGCCGCTAACAGGTGCCGCAGCCGGTCGTTCTGCGTCGCCAGCGCATTGCGCTCCGCCGCGGCCTCGTTGCGTTCCGCCACCGCGGCGTCGCGCTCGGCCCTCGTCGTCAGCACCAGCGCACGCAGCGCCGCAATGTTGGCGGGCAGGTTCGGGGATGTGGCGGGAGCGGCGTCGGTCACGCCGCGAATCCTACGCCGCCGCGGTCGGTTGGGGAATCCGTCGCAGCGGCTGTATGCGTGTCCAATCGAGACCGTCGAACAGCGCCGCAAACTCCACCGCCGACAGCTTCATCACCCCGTCCATCAGCGGCGGCCAGCGGAACGCCTCCTGCTGCAGTTGCTTCCACACCAGCACCAGCCCGCTGCCATCCCAGAGCAGGACCTTCACCCGGTCACCGCGTTTGGCACGGAACACGATCACCGCGCCGGAGAACGGCTCCTGGCCCAGCACCTCCGCAGCCAGCGCCGCCAGGCCGTGCGCGCCCTTGCGGAAATCCACCGGCCGGGTTGCCAGCAACACCCGCACGCCGGGGGGAACCGAGATCACGTCGCCGAGGCGCGCACCGCGCGCAGCACCGCCGTCAGCAACGCGCCGTCCGTGCCCGGGGCCACCCGCACCACCGCCCCGGCAAGCGTAACCTCAACGGCGGGGGCACAGGGTGACACCGGCGGCGCGGTCATCGCCTGGTTCCGTCAGGCGGATGCGATCAGTGGAGCAGGTGGCGGCTCGCCGACATTGCCACCGCCAGCATCTGCCTGCGGGCGCGAGTGCAGGACAATGCCGCCTCGTGCCTCTCGTGCTCGGCGATGCAAGTCGGCTCGCGAAGCTGACGGATTGCGACAGCGATCTCGCTGGGTGCGACTGCCGGCGCACCACTGCGACCGGTGTCGTGGCGCGGCCTTCGCGCAGATACGGCCAGCCCCGCTGGCAGCGTCGGCGTACGGCATGTCTGGGCGAGGTTCCGAAGCGTGGTAGCAGAGGAAGCGAACCCGTGAGGCGCTACTGCGGCTTTCTTCCAAGCTATTCCTCAAGGCCAGCGATTCTCGTCGGGGAAGCGTAGGAGTCCTGATACACGAACGGCGGCTGCCGGAGATTTTGGACGATGGCGCGCAGTGATATCTCCTGAGCGTTCACCGTCCGGCAGACGAGTTCGGCGTCATCGCCCCACGCGCAGACTGAGCATTCTGCCCGGAAATCCATGAGCGTAAGCAGCGCATTACGAAACCGCAGCGGCAGCGGAACGGCCGGTCTCGGATGTTCTAGCAGCACGGCGCCATCGCCGCAGGCAGCGATTATCCCGCTGAGCTTCGTCAGTCTGCCGCGAAACTTGCCGTTATGTCCCATCGGCACAATGACATGGCGGCGATGCGATGGTCCCTCCACGATCGGCAGGCCACATGTCCCATAGACCGCGCTCCACAGCGCACCGGAAGAAATGCGACCGTGGCGTGACGCGAACGGCAGTGCATGACTCGTATCCACGAGCATGGAAACTGGGCCGCTGCGCAGATCCAGCCAAAGAACGTTCGCTAGTCCTTCCTGAAACTGGTGTTCCCGTTCTTTGACGGCGGCAATTCGGCTTATCATGTTGGCGATCACGGTATCGCCTCGCTTTTGTGGGTCGGGTTCGCCAAACGGCGCAATCGGGGGCGAGAATCGCACCGATATGCCTGGGGGCGGTGCTGCCGCCTTTACTTCGTTCGCCCAGGCATCGAGCTTTTCCTGCGCCGCATTATCCATCTGCCGGGTGTGTACCTCGACGATGATGGTCTGTCCGTCGATGTCGACCTTCAAGTCGGGATTTGCTGGCTGACCAATGGCCTGGGGACAGAGGCCGGCCATGGCCAGAGCGCCGTAGGCCCGAATTTCGCCAAGTGCAGCCGCAGCGTCTGCGAAGTTCCCGGCATCGAGGAGTCTTGTGCGCAGGCGGCTCATCCAGGCCGGAGCATTCTGATTCACGAGCCGCATGGAACGGATAGTCTCGCGTGCGAGTCCTGACGGCTCCTCTGGGTCGCTAATCAGTTCGCACAGCGGATGTCGCCGCAAGCCGTTTGACACCGCCGACAGCGGTGACATCGCGTCGTCGGGAATGATCGCAAAAAGTGCGCTGATGTCGGGGTGCCACTGCGTCGTCTGACTCACGGTCGAATCTCCTGCTGGCACATATCGAGGTGTCGGCCGGCAAGTGCAATGGCCCACTGTGAGGCCTGCAATCGCTGTTGGGCAAATCCTCCAGTGACAGCTTCAGCTGCTTCGAGCAGGCCGGAGTTGTTGTTGACCGGCCGGTAGACCCGCATGCTCACCGGCCAGACCTGCAGCGTGTCCTCGGCGCCTGGGTGCAGCAGCGAGGCAGCGTCCTCCTCGGTCTCGCCGAGCCAGCGCGTGCGCACGGCGTGGAACGGCACCGGGCAGTTGTAGCGATAGAGCAAGGCTCGCACCTGATCATCGCTCGCGGTCGGCGGTGTCGTGCGCTTGGCCATCGGCTCAACGTCCCTTTGGTTCGATCAACCCCCAGAATCCGTATTTCCGTCCATGCGCCTTCTGCAGCCGCGCGACAAAATTCGCGTGGCTCTCGATCGATCCCGGCACCGGCAGGTGCGGCGCGAGACGCGCGCAGGACAGCAGATCACGCGCGGCGTATTGGTACTGTTTCGACGAGCCGCGTTCGAGCACGCTTTCGACCAGGCGCCGGTAGAGCAGGCTGGCCGCTTCGGGAAATTTCTCCTCCAGGGCTTCCGCGGCCGGGCGCAGCACCTCGTAGAGGCGGCCGTCGAGCGCGGCCAGCCGCTCGCGCACCAGGCGGTCGGCGCGGTCGGGCGCCCGCCATTCGATGAAAAACGCCAGCCCCCGCGCAGCCTGCTTGTGCGCGGCGGCGACGTCGAGCGCCTTCTGCTCCGCCTCGAAATCCTCGAAATCCGGTAGGCGCTTCAGATAGGCCCGCAGATGTTCGGCGCTCAGGAAACGCTCGAAATGCCGCCAGCGGACCGCTTGCGCCTCGTCCTTGCGCCCCAGGGCGTCAAGCGCCGCGATCCGCAGATCGGTGTCGGCGCCATCATCGTCCTCGTCCTCAACGCGCCGCCGCGGCTTATCGAGCCAGTCCAGCGCCTCGGCCGGCCGGTTCGCCGCGATCAGGCGCTCGGCGACCTCCAGAGCGTGCGTGCTCTCCAACCCGCCGGCGCGAATGGCGGCGATGAAGGCGTCGGCGTCCTTCTCGAGATCGGCGAGCAGCGCCAGGCGAAAGGCGAGATGACGACGCTGGGCATCCGCGCGCCAATCATGCGGGCCGGAGGATCGCGGGGCGGTTTTCAGTGCCGCCTCGGTCTTGCTTCGGATCTCCGCGCGTCCGGCCGCGCCCAGCGCCTCCGACATATGCCGGATCAGCGCGTCGGTCGCGCCGAAGCCATCGCGTTCGCAGTAGGCGAGCACCCGGCGGGCCAGCGCCTTTCCATCACCCGGCGGTTGCACGGCCGACAGCCGGCCGAGATCCTCCATCGCCGCGCCGAACACGTCTTCCATCTCGCCGATGCCATCGCCGACGCGCTGCATTACCGCGTCCGCAATGCCGATGAAGTCCCACAGCAGCTCGATCGCCCGTGGTGCGTCCTGGCGGGCCAGCCGGGTCGCGATCGTCACCCGCAGATGGTCGAGTTCGTGCACCAGCGGCTTGCGCTTCTCCCAATCGACGAAGGAGCGGGAGCGGCCGATGGCCTTGATCCGCTTGTCGATCTGAGCGGCGAGCTTGCCTGGTCCCTCGGTAGCGGCGAGCAGCATGCCGAGCTTCTTGCGTAAAGTCGGATCGGTCGCGGCGTGCGCGATGAGCACCTCGGCCAGCGCTTCGGCGCCGAGGGCGGCCAGGGCTTCGGGCGTGACGGTTTTCGCGCGGGCCATCGAACGCTCTACTCGGGCGCCGGGGCGGCGGTGACATCGGTCTGCCGGAACCGCTCGTCCCTGAACAGCAGGGGAAGGCCGGCGGTCTGGGCCAGGGCGTAGGCGAAGCAGTCGCCCAGGGTCAGTGCGGCCGACGGCCGGTCCGAGCCGAATCGGCGGAACGCATCAGCAGCGAGGTCCGCCTGCTGCGGTGTGACCGCGGCGGTCTCGATGTCGCCCTCGCGCAACAGCCGTTCCAGGGCCGTCCGGCCGGGCGCACCCTTGCGGCTCTCGATGATGCAGGCCACCTCCGCCCGGGTCACCGCCGAGATCAGACGAACTGATGCGTCGGCGAGGGCGGCATCGAATCGGGCGGCATCCGGTGCACGAAGCAGGACGGCGAGCAGCGCAGAGCCATCGACCACCATCAGCGCCACATCCTTGCGGCACCACGCCCAGGCGGTGCACCCGTCGCAGGTGAGGCCACGTCGAGCAGCGCGGCGCACTGCTCGCCGATCTCGCGAATCCGGCCAGCGAGGCCGCCCGGATGGCCCCGTCGGACCCGCTCGCGCTCCAGCCGCTCGGCCAACGCCTTGCGGATCGCCTCCGTGAGCGTCTCCGCGGTCAGCGCCGCCAGCGCCCGGGCGAGGCGGTCGGTCTCAGGGTCCTTCAGGCTCAGGGCCATGCGATCCACTGCGATTCTAGAAAATGACTGGCTTTATAGATCAACGGCGGGGGTTTGATCGAGCGTCAAGCGTCCTGCCTCAGCGCCTGATGGCTGGCGTGTGGGTGCGTCCGGCACCGCCGAACCCGCGATTCCGCCGCCGCCCACTTTCTGCGCGGCGCTTCCGCTGAGCTTCCAAATTGCTGTCGCCGGGGCCTTGGAAGCAAAAACGGCCCCGGAGGGCCGCTTCGAAGTCCTTGATTTTCTTGCGGAAATCTGGAGCGGGCGAAGGGATTCGAACCCTCGACCCCAACCTTGGCAAGGGTGCGCCTTACCTACTCCCGGGCACGATCCTGTATCCCGCCCTACTACGATTCCCTTGTATAATAGTAGCTTGCTACGATACCCTGCGCAAGCATACGCTGGGGTTTCCGATCACGGTGGACACCATGTGGACACCAATCCAGCGCATTAGCCCGGCGATCGAGGAGTTTGGAATGGGAATCAGGACGGGCGTTTTGCTGACCAAGCGGGTCGTCGACGCTGCGGCTCCTGGTCAGGTCCGCCGCGATATCTGGGACAGCAACCTCGCCGGCTTCGGTCTCCGTGTGGAAGCCAGCGGAACGAAGACCTTCATCGTGAGATACCGGGCAGATGGCGGCGGTCGGACAGCGCCGCGCCGCTTCGCCACGATCGGCCGCTTCGGTCCACTCACGGTTGACGGGGCGCGCCGACAGGCGCGAGCGCTCCTCGGCGCCGCCGCGAAGGGCGAAGATCCCGCCGGCGATCGCCAGGCACGTCGCCGCGAAATCACGGTGACCGCCCTGATTGATCTTTACGAGGCGGAGGGCTGTTTTGTGCAACGCGGGCTGCGGCAGGGCGAGGCGATGAAGGCCCGGACGAAAGCCTACACGATCGCGCGCCTCCGGCATCACGTCGTGCCGCTCCTGGGCCACAAGCGGGTATCGGAGGTCGGTCCCGGTGAGATCGAGCGCTTCGTACGCGACGTAGCGGCAGCCAAGACAGCGCGCGACGAGAAGACCGGACCCCGAACGCGGGTCATCGTTCGCGGTGGCGAGGGCGCTGCGCGCAAAGTGGTACGCGACCTGTCGGCCGTTTTCAGCTTTGCGGCGAGGCGTGGCTTGGTTCCGGGCAATCCCTGCGATCGCGCGGCCGTCCGCAAGACCGACAATCGCCGAGACCGCTTCCTGACGCTCGAGGAGGTTGCGCGCCTTGGTCAAGCATTTGACGTGCTCGAAGCGGCGGGTGCCAATGTCAAGGGGATCAACATTGCCAGACTCTGGGCGCTCACCGGTTGCCGGCGCGATGAGATCGCCGCGCTGCGTTGGTCGGAGATCGACTTCAACCGTGGCTTGCTCATCCTCGCCGACAGCAAGACCGGACGGTCGGTGCGGCCATTAGGCGCGGCGGCGTTGATCTTGCTCCACTCGATAACTCGAAGCCCAGAGTCTGAATTCGTATTCCCGGCGGAGTCCGGCGACGGGCATTATCAAGGGACAAAGAGGCTTTGGCCAAAGGTGGTCGCCAAAGCCGAGTTGCCGGGGGTCACGCCACACACCCTCCGCCATACGATGGGGTCGACCGCTGTATCGACGGGTGAGGCGCTGGCACTCACGGGCGCTATTCTCGGTCATGCGAATGCGCGTTCGACGGCGCTCTATGCTCATGTGCAAAACGATCCCTCCCGGCGGGCCGCGGATCGCGTCTCGAAAAAGATTGCGGCCGCGCTCGCCGGCGAGCTGCCATCTCGACGCACTCGCGCGCGCACGCGACAACCTACCGGCCAACGTCAAGGCGACACGAAAGCGGAGGATACAGTGTAGCCAACCATGGCGTGCAGCCGATTACGTTTGCCGAAGATCGACAAAGGCGATTGCGCAACAGACCTGCCAGTCGCCGCAGCCACCGTCGGCTGCGCCTTGACGCGAAGACGCTTTGCCTGGCACCGAAACTGAGCCAAAGCAGAGCGTAGAGGAGCGCCGGGATCATCCACACGGCGGACACGATACAGGGGATTGACCATGCAGGTGACCACCTGCGTCAGCACGCGCGACGCTGCTCTGTAGCTTTCACGCAAAAGCCATCTCCCGAGGTGTGTCGATCTCGACCTTTGTCCGGAGGCGAACATTCAAAGCATCAAGCACTTTCACCGCCCTCTCCAGCGTGATCCCGAAATATTCGTTCCGCTCGTCGCGTGAGACCTGCGACTCGTGAACGTTGAGGCGCTTGGCCAGCTCTCGCTGCGAAAGACCCTGGGCAATTCGCAGAGAAATCAGCAAGTGCCCCAGGCCCCGGAAATTTTCCAGTTCGTCGAATTCACGGCGTTTGAGCCGCTCATAGCTTTCAACTTCCTCAGAAAACTGCAGATGGAACGACTCCATGGGATCGGTGACGCGCTTCACCTCGTCATCCGAGAGGCCGATGGCCTTGAGACGCGCTCGATGCTCCGCAAGCCGGCTCTGCTCCGCGGCGAGACGCTCCACTGCCTCTCGATACTCAGCCTCGTTGCGAATCATACCGTACCTCCATAGCGGACTTTGACGATGCCCCTCGGCGTCCCGTCGCGTCGGGACTGACGGAATGCGGAGGGAAATTCCAGCTCCTGGCCGTGCTTGTCACGGATACCGCTACCCAGGCCCAACCCCCGGACGTGCGGATAGAGCTCGACGCGGTAACGGTGCCACATCGGAAGCTGCTTTTTCGGATACCCACGATATGGCCTGCGTGACGACGGATCCCAGGTCCACACCTTGCTCGGGTCAAGAAGGTTTAGCTCGCGTGTCAGCTCCCCGCTTTTCAGGCGGTCCAGATCGCACACGAAATACCCGTCGATGTCGTTCGGATGGTCTTTGTCCTCCGCAAAGGACCCGTCAGCAAAAACCTCTGTGATCCCAACCTGCCAGAGCTGCCGCGTCAACATCTCCAGATTCGCGACCAGGGTAGCCCGCCAGGCGGCGTCCCAGTTTGGCCATTTGGTCGGGTCTCCGGGACCGACAACCAGGATTGACTGACGTAGCTCGGCGAACGAAACCTCGTAATCCCCCGCCGGGAGCAGTCCATCAGCCTGAAAATCGGGGATTGCCGCCATGCCAGTCGTCTCCTTATTTGGACGCCTTACTCCACATTGACATTCATGTCAAGCATGGCATTATAGCCTTGATCGGCGGTTTTGTCTTCCCAGCACTGGTAGCTTGCGAACAGGAGCACCATACATATAGTAGTAGGGATTGGCGGCCCCGCCGTGTACCGGCCGACGGTCCAAGATATTGGAGTGAAGAGGCATCGTATGAACCGCGTTAATCCTGTTGGCCCGCGCGTCAAGCGCCGATCGCCTGATCAGAAGGGCATCCATGATACTCGACCTCTGGCGGACCCTGAGTTCGATGGCATCTGGGAGTCCCTGATCCTGCCGCCTGGGCTGAAGGATCGGTTGCTTGCCCAGGCCGTCCTCAACTTCACGGCGCGGGCAAAGCTGCAGCAGGTCTTCCTGCCCCTGCATGGCATTATCCTTCTCGTTGGCCTACCTGGCACCGGCAAGACCTCTCTCGCCCGCGGCCTTGCGTCCCGCGCCGCCGCGTCTCTGGGCGGCAATTTCATGTTCCTCGAAGTTGATCCGCACGCGCTGGCGAGCGCTTCGCTTGGCAAGAGCCAACAGGCTGTCACTCACCTTCTCGGCTCCGTCATAGGCGAGGAAGCATCGACCGGCCCGTGCATCGTGCTGCTTGACGAAGTCGAGACGCTGGCGGCTGATCGCCGCAAGATGAGCATGGACGCCAATCCGATCGACGTGCATCGCGCCACCGACGCGGTGCTCACCCAGCTCGATCAACTCGCGGCCAGCAACACGCAGCTTCTGTTTATTGCCACCAGCAACTTCGCCGGCGCGATCGACGACGCCTTCCTGTCGCGCGCCGACTTGGTCGTCACCATCGACCTGCCATCCCCCGAGGCATGCCAGGCGATCCTTCTCGACACACTGGGGCGCATTGCGCAGGTCTACCCAAAGGTCGCGCGGCTTCGCACCGACCCACAGATCGACAAGGCTGCGACACAGGCCGTCGGGCTTGATGGCCGCCGGATTCGCAAGGCCGTGCTGTCATCCCTCGCACACACCAAGCAGACCGCCATGAACCCCGACACTCTGACCGCCCAGGCGGTGCTCGACGCCATCGAACACGCCCAGGCCGAGCGAGCCAAACTAGAGGCCAAGCCATGAGCACTGTCCTGGCCCGCCGTGTCGCGTCCACCCCTGTCCGGACAGCATCCCAGACTTGGTCGAAGATCACCGAGATCCTAGCCCCCGACCCTGCAAGCGCCGTCCACGCGGAACTGCGAAAAGCCGCCGGAGTTGCCTGCGCATCGATTTCCTCCGAAGCGACCCGCGATGCTGCGATTATCGTGTGGGGCGCAGGTCCGCGAGTTCGCGTCTACTGCGTTTTCGACGATGACGCGATCACCGGTGAGGACGTTAGCGAAGATGCGCTGCCGAGATCGCCCACAGACGGGGATTGGAGAATGTCGATCCCATGCCTCCCTGAAGACGTGCCGTGGAGCAGCAACCGACTTGCCTCTGTGTCCACCCGCATTTCAGCGCGTGCCATGGACGAGGATGTTGAAGACGAAGAGACCGCTGCCAAGGCTGCTGCACCCCCGCTGACCGTCAATCTCGCGGAGTTTCTCAAGCCATGAGCACATCGACTTTTGTTGTCTCGTACGCCTACACGGTGACCTATGTCACCACAAAGATGCTGCTGGTGCTCAAGGAGATTATCCGCGAGATCGGCCTTGACCCGTCTCGCTTGACTGACGACTTCGACACCTACGAAGACGCAGTATCAACATGGATTTCCAGCCGACACCTTCAACGCATCACGCTGGAAGTTTATGACCCAAGAACAAACGGGCTGGTCACCCGCTGGGACATAGACGTGGCATATTCCACGGTCGGCGAGGGCAGGCTCTGGGTCGATACTGCCGTCGTGCGCTACGCCATCGCCAAGGCAGGCGTCGCACCATCCTCCTGCTCCTACGACATCAAGCTCAAGAACGCACCCGGCCGGCCCGACGTGCCGGGATGGCGACCATGCGATTCCCGGTCCACTGACGGCCTGCGGCGCTACTCTATCGGCGCTACTGTCGGCGGCAATGGTCTGCATGCGCAAACAGCATACTGGAGCCGGTAATGCTCACACCCTCCGAAGCTTTCCGCAAATTCCGTTCCAAACTGGAACTGACACAGGGGGAGCAGGATGACGCCACGCGCCGCCAGAAGGAAATCCGCGGCCTTATGAACGGCGCTTTCAAGATCGCCGACGACTTTCTCACCGGCTCCTACAAGCGGTGGACCAAGACGAAGCCGCTGAAGGATGTTGATATCTTCTGCGTGTTCCACGACGACGAGCGGCCCAAGTACCGCAACAACAAGCACCCATCTGTGGTTCTCGCAGCCGCGGAAAAGGTCCTTATCGACCAATACGGCCGCGAGAGGGTTCACAAGCAGCGTCGCTCGGTGACCGTCGACTTTCCGCACAGGAGTGATGAAGAACTGGTCATGAGTTTCGATGTGGTACCCGCCTTCACCAAATCGTCGCACTACCAAATCCCCGACATCGCCACCACGTCCGGGTGGACTGAAACCAACCCCAAGGTTCATGAGGAGAAGGCCACCGCCGCCAACGCCGCCTTCGGGGGCGAGTGGAAGGGCATGGTGCGGATGGCAAAGAGCTGGAACCGTGCCAAGGATAAGCCCGTCAAGCCCTCCTTCCTGTTCGAGGTGATGGCCCTCGACATATTGCGCCCGCCATTCGGCGGCGACTTCCCTTATGAATTTCTGGCATTCTTCGCGACTGCGGCCGATCGCATCGACGAGAACTGGCCTGACCCGGCCGGCCTGGGGCCACCGGTGAGTGACTCCATGAATGCCACGGAACGCGCCGCAGCCAAGCGGGCACTGACAGAAGCCCATAACATGATGCGTGAAGCTATCGAGCTTTCCCGCGCCGGCCAGAACGGCGATGCGTTACGCAAGTACCGCGACCTGTTTGGCGACTTCTTCCCTCTTTCGTAGCGCCCCTATGACCGACCCCACCGGCCGATCTTTCCTGAGCTACCGACGACTGCGCAGCGTTGAGGCAGCGCTCATCATCGCTGCCCAGCACGATCACGGCATACCCACTTGGCAGGATACCGAGAATCTTGGCTCCGTCCCCACCGAGGATGAAATCCGCCGGACCCTCGCAGATTCATCGACTGCGAGCGCCGTTTTGTTCATCACACCCGAGGTCGAAAGCTCGCCCATCATCCGGAACGTCGAGATACCGAAGATCATCCAGCGCGCCGAGGCGGACGACAGCTTCTTTGTGGTGTCACTTGCTGCCGGCGGCCTCGACTATGCCAGGGCGGCAGATGTCAGCAGCAACCACCTGTCGGCGCAGAATCTTGCCGACTGGAACATGCATAAGATTTCGGGACCGACGCTCTCCGCGGACCATGCGGCGGAGATTGCCCGACGTGTCCTCATCCAGCGGATGCAAGCTGTTCATCGCCACCTCGCTCCGGGGGAGCGTTTGCGCGTTGGCCTCTTCGTCCGCCGGCCTTCTGCCTTCGAACTTGGCACAGCGTTGACGCTCAATTGGTCCCCCCGCTTCAGCGGGAAGGAAGCTCCTGCCCATGTATGGCGTGACACGCTCCTCCCTTCGCTGTCGGGCGTTGTGGACGCCATCCGTCAGCATGCTCCGGGCCGGGAGGTGGAGGCCTTCGGCATCCCGACGCTGCCCGCGGCCACGGCCATGGGCTGCGCCTTCCTGAGCACGAGCGGAATCAAGCTGTCCTGGCTGCAGCTCACGACAGGGCGTCCCGACCAACTCTGGACTTTCGCGACTGCCAGGGAGGATTCCGGATTCAAATCGCGTATCTGGAGCAAAGACCCCAATGCCCGCGACATTGCCGTCCTCGTGTCGGTCGCCGACAACACGGAACCGCTCTTTGCAGCCTGCCAGAGAGACCTTCCCCCACTCCGTGCATTGGTACACATCCAACGTGCCGGAGCTTATCCGCATCAAATCGGCTCAGCAGGCGAGGCCGCGGATATCGCCCTGACGGTTCAGGATGGCATGCGCACGGCACGACGCGACTATGGCAACATTGGCACGGTTCATTTGTTCATGGCCGCACCGGCCGGCCTGGCTGTTCTTGTTGGCCAGCTGCTCAACACCTTTGGTGCCGTTCAGACCTACGAGCACGTCGTTGAGGACGGGAGTGGCCATTACAAACCGGCAGCACTCCTGCATCCATGCGTCTGAAGAATACCCTCCCGATTGATACTTACTATCAGGACAAGGCGATGAAAGAGAGCGATGAATTTCTGGTGTATCGATTTTCGCGAGGCCCTGTGGCCCAGCGTCACTACGGCGACTTGCTGCATGCCTTTATGGATTCCGGCTTGGCACCACCCAACTTAGCCCAAGACATCACGTCGGGCAACGATGGTCAGTTGTGGGCACATCTCTGGGAGGCCATGTTATACCGCTACCTTTCCGGTCTCAGCTTTACCTTTCGCCGCAATGGCGTAAGGAAATCGGGCCAGCGCGGCCCCGATTTTGGCATCATACACGAGGGGCAAACCGTCTGGATCCAAGCGGTCACACCATCCCCGGAAGGCGTACCTGAAGAGTGGCTTGCGTCGCCAACGCGCGGCAAGTCCAGGGTGAAGACAATGCCCCACGAGCAAATGCTGCTTCGGTGGATATCCGTTCTGAAGGACAAGCGAGATGTGCTGGCACGTTACGCCGACAAGAAGATTATCGCAGCTACAGACTGCACGGTCATCGCTGTGAACTCCTGCCGACTGTCGGACTTTCCCGGCGACGATCACGGGATTAGCCAACTGCCCTTCGCGGTGGAAGCCGTATTCCCTAGTCGGCCCCTTAGCGGTTCCAATCACACCAGATGGCCGTCTCGCGGGTGAAGCGGCGAATGTTCCGCGATTTGGCATCCGCAAGCCAAGCGGCGCCAATGTCCCCACGGACAACTTCCTTGATCCATGCTATACCAACGTCGGTGCCATTATGGGGACCAATCGAAGGGACATGACCAATGGCACGCTTTCGTTGACTGTGGTGCACAATCCGCTCGCGATAACTCCCCTGCCGAGAACTCCGCTGCGGGCGGACAAGGAATATGTGGCTGATGATGACGGTGAGGACTCCTACACTCTGCGACCGTTGAGGGGAGCGCACGACTGATACGGGCTTTGGTTCGCCGGGTGACAGCGGCTACCAGCAGACAAGCCCTGCACACGGCGGCGGATCTTGCCCAACCCCCTCAGGAAGTTCTGCCGGATGGACCATCCGAAACCGAGCCGTGTCAAGCGACATCCGGAATTGACCCCCTGGCGACATCAAGAACTGCCCCCCCCTTGAGCCTTGGCGGGGTGGAGGGTTAGTCGCGGCCGTAGCCTCGGGGGGGATCGTTGCTGGCGAGTGTATCGAGTTCGAGGTCGATGATCGCCAGCAGCGCGTCGGCGCGATGGAAAGCACGCACGGGCTCGAGGTCGCCGAGCGCCTGATCGCGGCGAACCAGCCGGCCGAGGCGCTGGACTGGCTCGATAAGCCGCGCCGGCGCGTCGAGGATGAGGACGATGATGGTGCGGACACCGATCTGCGGATCGCCGCGCGTGAGGCACTCGGGCGCAAGGACGAGGTGCAGTCCGTGCGGTGGCGGTATTTCGAGCGCTTCCTGAGCGCCACGCATCTGCGGGCCTATCTGAAGCGCCTGCCGGATTTCGATGATTTCGAGGCGGAGCAGGAGGCGCTCGACGTCGTCGCTGCCCACAAGCAGGCCGCGCGGGGCTGGCGTTTTTCATCGAATGGCGGGCGCTCGATCGCGCCGACCGCTTGGTACGCGAGCGGCTGACCGTGCTCTACAGCCGCCTCAACGAGGTCTTGCGGCCGGCGGCGGAAGCCCTGGAGGAGAGAAGTTTCCGGAAGCGGCCAGCCTGCTCTACCGTCGCCTGATCGAGAGCGTGCTCGAACGCGGCTCATCGAAGCAGTACCAATACGCCGCGCGCGATCTGCTGTCCTGCGCGCGTCTCGCGCCGCGTTTGCCGGTGCCCGGATTGATCGAGAGCCACGCGAGTTTTGTCGCGCGGCTGCGGAAGGCGCATGGACGGAAGTACGGCTTCTGAGGGTTGATCGAACCAAAGGAACACTGAGGCGATGGCCAAGCGCACGACACCGCCAACCGCAAGCGATGATGAGGTGCGAGCCTTGCTCGAGCGCTACCACTGCCCGGTGCCGTTCCACGCCGTGCGCACGCGCTTCCTCGGCAACATCGCCTCCCCCGATATGCAAAGCTCGCCCATCAAGATGGTCGAGGCTCTGTGGGGTGGCGCGTTGCCGACCTTCGACAACCTTGACGCCGCCAACGAACTCATCGGCGCGCTGGTGATGGGCCTGTGGAACCAGATCACCCGCCATCAGGAACGCTCGGCGCCCTTCCGGCTGACGCGCATGGATGTTCCGGCCACGCGCGAAGGCATGGCAAAGCTCGCCCTCCTCCGCCGCGAGGAGTTGGAGGGCTTCGTCGAAGGGCTTTTCGGCGACAAGGAAAGCCTCGACCTGCCGGAACGGGCGCACAAGGCACTTGGCACCCTGGCGGAGATCCGCGCGATGCTGGAATCGTCCCAGGTCTTGGCCGAGGACCCGACCAAGCCCGCCGCGCCCGGCGATATCGCCGTCACCCTCGGTCATTTTCGCGAGCTGACCCGCATCGCCGAGCACGAGATGCACGAAGCGGTGCTGTCCTGCACCCGCGCGCGGCGGCAGATGCTCCAGGCACCACCGGCGCAGTGGCCGCTATTGCACTGACTGCACCTCCCGATGTGCGGACGCTACGCCAGTTTCCTGCCGCCCGAGGCCGTCGCCCGGCTGTTCCGCACCACCGGCGCACTGCCCAACATCGCGCCGTCCTGGAATGTCGCGCCGAGCCAGAAGGCGATGGCGGTGCGCCGGCACCCGGAGACTCGCGAGCGGCATCTCGATCTACTCACCTGGGGGCTGGTGCCGCACTGGACGAAGGATCTGCGGGCTGCGCGGCGGCCGATCAATGCGCGGGCGGAGACGGTGGCGAACTCGCCGATGTTCCGCGATGCCTTCGCGCGGCGGCGCGCGTTGGTACCCGCGCAGGCGTTCTACGAATGTAGGCGCACCGAGAACGGACCCAAGCAGCCCTACACGATCGCCCGCCGCGACGGCAAGACGCTTGCCTTCGCCGGTCTATGGGAAGGCTGGCGCAGCCCCGAGGGCGAGGTGCTGCGCAGCTTCGCGATCGCCGTCACCACCGCGAACGCGACCATGGCGCCGATCCATGACCGCATGCCGGTGATGGTCGAGCCCCACGAATGGCCGCTCTGGCTGGACGAGACGGAGGGCGATGCCGCCTCGCTGCTGCGCCCGACCGCCGAGGACACGCTGCGCCTCTGGCCGGTGAGCACGCGAGTCAATCGGCCCGCCAACAACGATGCCGACCTGCTCGCCCCGCTTGCACCCGGCTGACGGCACCAGGCGATGACCGAGCGCCAAGCGCCCTGGCCCTATGGCGAGATGCTCGCCGGCATCGTCGAGCGGGTGACATTCCACAATGCCGAGAGCGGCTTCGCTGTGCTGCGGCTGAGGGCGCGCGGGCACCGCGCGACCCCCCTCGCTCTCGTTGGCCATACTGTCGCATTCTATGGCGACAACGTCGTCGAGACCGACTTGCTTGGCGCCTCCGCCGACCTCCGCTGCGGCATGCAGAGGTCGGTCCGGTTAGCGAATAGGATGGTTCGAGAGAACTACCGGGACCGACTACGATCCAGATCATCCTCAGTGGTGTCGCAATGATACTTCGTCTGGAAGAGAGAGCCGCGCCAGTGTGACCGGCATCATATTCTATGGTTCCAGAAAGCGTGTGACATTGATATGCGCCACCGCGTCGGATCCAAAGATTTCATCCAGCGCCCGCCTGGATGAGCCGTGGATCACATCCTTGAACGGGTTGGGCCGCTGGAGCCGCAGACTTCGATCTGGATTGGCGACGTCGACGCCCAGTGGATCGACAATAAACATTTTGAGCGTGCTACCCTGGGTAGCCCGCAGGATGGCTTCGTTGATATGCGGGTCATTGAACCCGTATCCGATCACCATCAGTCGTGTGTCGCCGCGCAGCCTGCGCTCGAACTCGCTCTGATACCACGCGAGGACGGGATGACCGCTGATGGTGAGAGCCTTGCTCGCCCCCATGACCATGAGCTGCTGACCTGTGCCGTCTTCCCACCGCCATGAGCCGTGCAACTTGAAATAGGGCTGGAACCGGCTCTCGACTTTGAATTCGCTCTTCGACACTGGCATCCACCGCGACTTCCCAGGATCATAGGGGAAGGAATGGTCACGCCGCTCTCGTACCCCAGGCATGATTACGCCGCTCCATCTCTGACCCGACTCGAGCATGACGCTGTCGTTGAAGTAGAACCGCTCGAAGAGTAGATCCTGGTTCAGCGAAAAGATGGCGTCGAACTTCACCAGAGTCCCGAGCAGCATCTGGTCACGCTGGTTCGTGAATTCCCACGACGGACGCCTTGCAAAGCCGCGATCCATGTCCGCGAAGATCCGATCGATGGCGGCCTGGAACCCGTCCAGCCATCGCTTGTGTTCCGGGAGCACCGCGTTGTTACGGAAATCCTGCTGCACCTGCGCCAGCGCGTTTTCGAAGCCGCCCCCATCCTTGTGCTGCCAGAGGATCTGCCGCAAGTGCTGGTCGGCGCTGATCTGGGGTTGCTGGAGCAGGCTGTCGAACATCTCCGACGCCAGCGGGCCGCCCCAGTTCCGGCTGAAGCCTGAACCCAGCAGAAGAATCCGGTTCACCATGTTCCTGCCTCTGTCATTCGAAAACTACAACCCTCGCGGGGGCGCCGTCGCCTGAAGATGCCACGGCTATCCTTGGCAAACTGCGTCGCCATGTTACCAGAATGTCGACTGGCGCGCGAATACTCCGGGACGCCGCAGGCCGACCAGCTTGGTTCCCTACTTCGGCGATATCCCGGTCGATCTGTCCCCTTTTTCTGGCATCGCTCACGCGTCGGCACCCGGTCGCTCAACACCGATCTTCCGGCGGCGCTCAGTCCCGACGGCGCACCGCGCGTCAAGAAGTTCGGCTGGACCTTTGTACCCGGCAACAAGGTCATGCAGATCGAGAACGACTACGACCGCGAGGTCTACAATGGCGATATCGGCTTCATCGCGGCGATCGACACCGAGAAAGCCGAGATCACCGTGCGGTTCGACGCGCTGGGCGTGGCCTATGGCCTCGGCGATCTGGATGCGCTGGTGCCAGCCTATGCGGCGACGATCCACAAGGCGCAGGGCTCGGAATATCCCGCCGTGGTGATCCCTGTGCTGACGCATCCGTACGCGATGCTGCAGCGGAACCTGCTCTACACCGGCATCACCCACGGCAAGCGGCTGGTCGTACTGGTCGGCGGCCGGAAGGCGGTGGCCATCGCGGTGCGCAACGTCTCCGCCCGGCGGCGGTGGTCGAAGCTTCGGGAATGGCTCACTGTGACGCTGGCAGGAGTGGCCGGCGGCTGATACCAACACCCCTGTTGAGTGGCTCGTTGGGCAGGAAAGGAGACCGCAGCCGGCATTGTCCCAGACGACCATGATGGGCCAATAACTGCCGTTGGCATTGCCCCCTCCCCCTGGCTGAAAACGCCAGAAAGCTGACAACCGCGAGCGCGCAAGGTCGAACGGACAAATCTGAATCTGTCTGCGCTCCGCACAACCGCGGAAACTATTGGCCTTCCGCCCTTGTGTGGTAGTGGAGCCGTCGCCAGAGGGGCTGTGACGATGACCAAACCGCTGCCAATCACAGATTTCCGCGCCGTACGGCACATACTTGAGCCCCATGACTTCGCCCTTGGCGATGACAAGGATGATCCGCCACCCAGCGACCAAATAGAGCCCAAAATCTGGTCGGGCATCTTGAACCTGCCGGACGACGTCGCCGTACGGATTTCCGACCACAACGGCACCCGCCTGCGCCTGCTCTACTCCCTTTGGGGAGATTGGATCGTCGCGGTGGGCGCTCCTGGCCGCCGCGACGAGCTGTTTTCCTGCATGCTCGACGCCAACGACTGCCTGCAATGCGCCAACTTTGACCTGCTCCACGGCTTCTATCGAGCAGCCATTTCGAACCTTAGAACAGCGTTCGAACTGGTGATGATTGGCACCTTCGGAAACCTCCGACCGACTGACCCACAGTATGCACGGTGGAAGCAGGGCGACGACGAGAGGTTGGGTTTCTCCCATTGCCGCAATCAGTTGTTCAACATGTACAAGGGAACCAAGGTTGCGTGGCTCTTTGCCAAGGGTACCTTTCCCGCAGCCACTTATGCGGATTTGTGCAGGTTCACTCACGCGCGGCCGGATGCCAGCGACGGCGCACTCTGGCAGAGCAACGGGCCAGTCTACAATGGAAAAGCCATCCTGAAGGTTTTCGAGTTCAGCCTGGATGTTTACTCGATTTCCTATCTTCTGGTGAAGGTTGGGAGGCCGGATTTCGTGCTGCCGGAGGATAGCCAAATCCTTTTCGAGCTCGAATGGATGACGCACCATGCGGATAGCCTGAAGGCGTACCGCCAGCTCTATGGAGCGGGATCATGAACTTTGGGACGCTCAATGAAGAGGAGGAACGCGAGTTGCACCGTCTGTCGAGCTTCTACTGGAAGGAGGCGCTGCGGTGTGAAGAAGCGAAGGCGTATCTGGCTGGATGCGTGATGCTGTGCTCTGCTTTAGAAACGCTCCTCATGCTCATGGTCAACGGCTACGCGGATGAGGTGGAAGCGACGGGCACCGTGCCAATCCAGAACGGCAAGCCCATTCCTCTCCTGAGGTGGGACCTTGGCCAGTTGCTCAAAGCGGCCAAGGCTGCAGGATGGCTGCCAAGCAGCCTGGGCCCAAGCGAGGAGTGGAGCACTAGGAAGGCAAAGGTGGGCGACTACGCTGAAGTGAGCCGTAGAATTCGTAACTTGGTTCATCCGGGCCGGTACGTGAAAGATCACTCGCAGAGCCGAGTGACTGCAAAATACCTCGAGCGTCAGTTTGAAATCGTGCTCGCCTGTCGCGACTGGCTGGCGGAGCGGAACAACAAATCTCTTCGCGAGCGTATGCGAGCAGAGGGCCTCCTCTGAATGCTTTTCGCCCCCTGGACCTGTGTGTGGCTGCATGGTGAGCCTCGTGAACAGGCTACGGTTGCACGCCGATGGTTCGGTTTGGACCAGCTTGAGACATTGCCAGCCCACTGGTCGAAGGTCCGGCTTCGGTTCGAGGGTGGTCGCATGAGTGGGCGGCCGGCGGCTGAGGCACGGCAAAGTTCGAGAGTGAGAGTTCGGCCGGGTCGGCCGTGACGGGTTTAGGGTCGCGAGAGAGGCTTGCGGCGCCCGTCGCGGAGACCCGTGATGTCACGTTCAGCCGCTCGCGCTCGTGCCGGTCAAGACCGGCCGAGCCTCTATTCCGAAATCACCGACAAGATCATCGCCGAGCTGGAAGCCGGGCGCCTGCCCTGGGTCCAACCCTGGGGCGCGTCTGGCACCGGGGCGACCATCGGGATGCCGAAGAACGCGGCGACCGGCCGGCGCTATTCGGGGATCAACGTGCTGATCCTCTGGGGTGCGGTCATCGAGCGTAGCTATTCCGGCCAGGCCTGGCTTACCTTCCGTCAGGCGCTCGCGCTCGGTGGCAATGTCCGCAAGGGCGAGCGCGGCACCACGGTGGTCTATGCCGATCGCTTCGTGCCCGATGCGGAACGCGAGCGCGCGGAACGGGACGGCGACGAGCCCAGCGCCATCCCGTTCCTCAAGCGATTCACGGTGTTCAACACCGATCAGTGCGAGGGGCTGCCCGACGCGATCGCGTCCCTGGCACCGCCGGTTCCCGAGCGCCTCATCCTGCCACAGGCGGAGGCCCTGATCCGGGCCAGTGGCGCCGAGATCAGGATCGGCGGCGACCGCGCCTTCTATTCCGTCATCAGTGACTACATCCAGGTGCCGCCGCCGCAAGCCTATTTCGAGCCGATCAACTGGCACCGGACCGCTCTCCATGAGCTCGGTCACTGGTCAGGATCTGCCCACCGATTGGCGCGCGACCTGTCCGGCGGATTCGGTTCTGCCAGCTATGCAAAGGAAGAATTGGTTGGGGAGATGACGGCGGCCTTCCTCTGCGCCAGCCTCGGCATCGTACCGACGGTGCGGCACGCGGACTACATCGGCTCCTGGCTCGAGGTGCTGCGCGACGATGATCGCGCGATCGTCCGCGCCGCCAGCGCGGCCTCGAAGGCCGCCGACTACCTGCTGGCGTTCCAGGCCGATGAGGATGAGCGGGAGGGCCCGTCGAGTGTCGCCCCGCCGGCCTCGGCGCCGGAGAGCGAGAGGGCCGCCTGCGTTCCGTGACGGGTCGAAGGGTCGGGAGAGAGGCTTCCGGCCGGCCCGTCGCGGAGAACTGCAATGCACGCGGCCGAAAGCGTCCACATCCACGCTCACCATGCCAACCTGATCGCCGAGGCCCTCGCAACCGAGGGCGGCCATCTGTCGATCGGCAGGGGCGGCTTCATTCTCTGGCACGGGGACGGCGCCCGCCTCTTGGGATACGACCCCGAGCCGATCAAGGCGGCCTGTATCGAAGCCGGCCTGCCGGTGATCGATAGCCGCGGCATCACCTTCGACGCCGTGGCGCGGCTTGTCCTCCGCGGGCCCATGGTCGCCGTCGGCGCGCCGCCCGACCCGCCACCGTATGGCCCGTTCAGCTATGCGCCGCTCGCGGCGGTGGCGGCCGCCTACCGCGCCGCCGGCGCCGAGGTGGCCAACCTGCCGGAAACGGCGGCGGATGATCCCGGCGCGTGAGCCTCGCGCTGCCGTCGAGAGGGAGAGGGCGGAGGTGATTTTCGTGACGGGTCGAGGGGCTGGGAGAGAGGCTCCCGGCCGGCCCGTCGCGGAGATCACCAGATGGCTGCGACCCAGAAGATTGTCCTGAACCCGTCCCGGGACATCCCATTCAACAAGCTCGTCCTGAGCCAGGCCAATGTCCGGCGCGTGAAGGCCGGCGTCTCGATCGAGACGCTGGCCGAGAGCATCGCCCGACGTTCCCTGCTGCAGAGCCTGAGCGTGCGCCCCGTGCTGGACGCCGAGGGCAACGAGACCGGCACGTTCGAGGTGCCCGCCGGCGGCCGGCGCTTCCGGGCGCTGGAACTGCTGGTCAAGCAGAAGCGGCTGGCCAAGACGGCGCCCATCCCCTGCATCGTCAAGACCGATGGCTTCGCCGAGGAGGACAGCCTCGCCGAGAACACCGACCGCGAGGCGCTGCACCCGCTCGACCAGTTCCGCGCCTTCCAGGTGCTGCGTGTGAAGGGCCAGGGCGAGGAGGAGATCGCCGCCGCATTCGGCGTCACCGCCGCGGTGGTGCGCCAGCGGCTCAAGCTCGCTGCTGCCAGCCCGGTGCTGCTCGACGCTTATGCCGAGGGGGCGATGACGCTCGATCAGCTGATGGCGTTCTGCGTCAGCGACGATCACCCCCGCCAGGAGCAGGTCTGGTCGAACCTCCAGCGTGGAGGGAACAAGGAGCC
>Ga0307372_10002145_pt1 | contig 33170 bp, 25 predicted proteins | sample OX1MG_FD_202533 | JGI IMG/M metagenome (GOLD analysis project Ga0307372, IMG submission 202533) | Soil microbial communities from Risofladan, Vaasa, Finland - OX-1 | ecosystem: Environmental > Terrestrial > Soil > Coastal area > Acid sulfate soil | place: Finland: Risofladan, Vaasa | collected... | reverse complement strand
CCTTCGCAATACATCCCAGTCTTCAAACTCGCCGTTCACAACAGAGGTGTTCATAGCCGAAATGGTATCGCCATCGGCTCGAGAATGCAACCGTTAGGTTAACGCTTATTCGGCGCAAGCCGTGGGTGAATGAGCGCTCCCCTCGCCCCAGCCCTCTCCCGGTGGGAGAGGGGGAACCGCGAAGCGGTGGGTGAGGGCCATGCAATCCCAGGGCTTAGCCCTGGGCCAGCATCCTCCGCCCCTGCCGGGGCAATCAAACCGGAATCCGGCGTGCCGCCCTAAAGGCGGCGCTACGAGTGAACGACCAGCAACCGGAAACAACAAACAGAACAAGTCTCGTGCCCGGAATCCCAGACGACCTACCGCGTTCCCTCCAACCGGGAAGCCATCTGTGTGGCACCCTTCGGAGTGCTGATATATCCGGTTATCTTGCCTTTATCGACCCGGTTGACGACCAGTTCGCAAAAAGTCCGGGAACCCCGGACGCTAAAGAAAATGGGCTCGTCGATGGTCCGATCCTTCTTCTCAAGCCAGGCGTCATCAACCAACATGTCCACATTGAAGCGGTGATGCTTCACGTTCGTCTTCTTCAGGTCCAAAGCAATTCCGCCTACCCGGACGGCTTGGTGGCGCAGGGCGGTGAATTCAAAGTAGTCCCGCTCTCCAAGCTTCCGCAGGGCGGCAATTTCATCGTGGTTACGGGCAATGAGCGTCCCGAATCTTGTCCGGGTCATGCCCAGAGTGTTTGCCAACGAATCCACATTTTGCTTGGTTTTGCCAAGATCCGTCTTGGTTTGGGAGACATCATCGGTAAGTGCCCCGAGCTGCTGCTGGTCTGCCTTTAGGGCGATTTCGTGTTTGAGCTCATTGAGTTGTCGATTATGCTCGTTTTGCAATGCCGAGACCATCAGGCGAGCCCGGTGCAATTCCCCTCGCTGAACTCCCAGATGCCTGGAGGCTTCGTCCTGTTCGATTTTCAGAGCCTCAATCTGCTCAGCGTTGGACTGCTCAAAAGAACTCAACTTGGCGGAGACATCCTGGTTAACCCAGTCGGTAAGTTGCTTGCGGGTTTGGGCTTCCTGGGCCTGAAAATCCTTTCGCAACACGTGGATCCGGCTCAGCGAGAAAATCTCTCCGACTACCAGCAATGCCAGGATCGCCAGGACAGCCTTGAATTTTTCATCCATTCCAGCTTTTTCGCCTTCGCGAGAACCATCCTGCTCACGCAACACATCTGGAGCCATACGACCTCCTCACTTTGTGAAGATGAATACCTGCTTGTTGGGGAATCCCTCACCTGCTCGAATGGCAATCGACGTGCCACCCTTGACGGCGATTGACGAATTGCAATCAAATGCCTTATGTGTAATTTTGTGACGTTTGTAGAATGGCCAGAAGGCATTTCTTACTCGCAGAATGTAAAAAATGCGGCAAGAAGTAGCGACGGCCTTTTTCCAGTAGAGGCGGGTTTACCCCGCCACCTTGACAACCGCTTTGAGCGGTCGATAACATAAATTCCCTCAGCTTGCGATTGAACCGGGGCATCCGGTTTGAATCCAATACCTGAAAATGAACATCCCTACAAGGCAGCCGTGGTGTACATTCTTAAACGTGGCTAAGAGGGCCTTGGAAGCGCAATAATTGCCTGGCTGCAGATGGCTGAACAGTCTCATTTAACGGATGTAGGTCGAGCGTTCCGGGAAAACGAAATCCTCTTAACCGGAGGAAACGGCTTTCTGGGCAAAGTCGTTCTGGCGCTTCTTCTCGATCGCTATCCCCACCTGAAACACCTTCACTTGCTTTTGCGAGCCGGCCGGAACCTTTCCGCCCAGGAACGGTTTGACGCGGAAATCATGGAATCGCCGGTCATGGCCTCACTCCTGGAGCGGCGGGGAGACCCCTTCGTTCGCGGCAAGGTCAGCGTATGGCAGGGTGACGTCAGCCAGCCCGGTTGCGGGCTTGAGCCCGCTGCCCGGGAACAAATCGCCAACAGAATTCGATTGATCATCCACTGCGCCGGGCGGGTGGAATTTTTCCCGCCCGTTGATGAATCCCTTCGCGCGAACGTGGACGGGGTGGAGAATATTGTGGCGCTGGCCAGGCGCTCGGGAGCCAAGCTTCTCCACGTCTCAACCTGCTTTGTCTCCGGCGAGGCCGACGGGCTGATCGAAGAGACCGAGCCGATCCTGGGCTTTTACCCGCACCGCAAGGGACCGGACGACCGCTCCTTCGATGCCGCGCGCGAGCTTGCTTACTGCCGCGAACAGATTCGCCTGATCGCGCAGTCCGCAGACTCCGAGGGGGCGCAGAAGCCGCCTCCGCGATCCAAAGAAATTACACAAAAGCTGATCGCTCTCGGCAAGCGGCGCGCTGAACACTGGGGCTGGGTCAATACGTACACTTACTCGAAAAGTCTGGGCGAACAGATCGTCGCTTCGCAAGAAAATCTCGACTGGAGCATTGTGCGCCCGGCCATTGTTGAAAGCGCTTTGCGTTTTCCCTTCCCCGGCTGGATTGAAGGAGGCCGCACCGCCGCGCCGCTGGTCCTGATGGCGCTCAGCGGGCTGAGGCATTGGCCGGTGCGGCGCGATACGGCTCTTGAAGTGGTTCCCGTGGACCTGATTGCGGCGGCCATCCTCACGGTGGGCGCCTTGCTCATCGAAGGCCGGCACGAGCGCGTCTACCAGTTGGGAACGGCCGACGTCAACCCGGTCAAGCTCGGCCCGCTGGTCCACCTGCTGCGGGAAGAAGCGCAGAAAAAGAACGGCCCGGGGGTTCTGTCCGCCCGCATCTCCGGTGGGCGGGGCCGCGCCCGCTTTGTCTCGGTGGAAGAAGCCCGCGCCCGGCGTCTAAAATTGGGAAAGCGCATCCAGCGGGCGCAGACGATTATCGACCGGATGCACAACGCCTTCAAAAACACCCAACTGCCCGGAAGGAAATCGATTGCGGGCTGGCAGAGCGCCTTGCGAACGCTGGGACTGCAGGCGAAGTTTCGGGAGCAGACTCTTGACCAGTACCTGCCCTTTATCCTTCACAACCGGTACATCTTTGAGTCAGAAAACATTCGGACCGCCTATACCCTGATTTCGGAGAAGGACAAGTTGCTGCTGCCCTGGGACCCGGAAAGAATTCACTGGAAAGAGTACTGGATTCATCATCAAATTAAGGGGATCGAAAGATGGATTCAGCCTGACGCGGTCAAGGATTGGGCGTTTAAGATTTGACAGGCGGTACACAGTACAGTCTGTCATCCTGAGGAGCCGCAGGCGACGAAGGATCTGTTTTTCGCGAGGAGACCGGAGAAGCGGATTCCTCGGCCACTGTGACAGCGGGTCGGGTTTGGCCGCGGAAGACGGGCGGCGAGGACACCGCCCCTGCACAAGGCCCTCACCCGGAAAAGTTTTGTATGCCAATTGCACCACGACAGCTCGATGCAACCCAGCTTGAAGAGCAAATGCTCCAAATCGTCCGGGAGCTTCTCATCGAGCTCGGCTCCGAGCGGGCCGCGGAGTCTGCTTCGCTCGACTCGGCATTCGACCGCGACCTGGGCCTCGGCAGCTTAGAAATGGTCGAGCTGCTGGTGCGCACGGAGGCGCATTTTAACATTCGCCTGCCTGACCGCATCGCCGAGGAAGCGGATACGCCAAGAGAGTGGGTTCGGGTGATTTTAGGGGGCGACAAGGAAGCGCCCGCGGCCACGCGTTACAGCATCAAGCAGCCGGAAGGCACGGCGCCTCCGGCGCCTGCTTCAGCCCTCACGCTGATTGAAGTCCTTCGCAAGCACGCCGAAGTCGATCCCGACCGCGTGCAGGCGCACGTGCTCGAAGGCGGCTCCGGAGAGGACATCACCTACGGCCAGTTGCTCCGAACGGCCTCGAACGTGGCGGCGGGCCTCGTCACGGCCGGCCTGCGACGGAACGAAACCGTGGCCATCATGCTGCCCACCTGCCCGCAATTCTTCTACGCCTTCTTTGGTGTCATGCTGGCAGGAGGTATTGCCGTCCCCATCTATCCTCCGGCTCGTCCCGACAAGATTGAGGAATACGTTCACCGGCAAGTGGGGATACTGCGCAACGCGGAAGTGCGTTATCTGATCAGCTTTGAAGATGCCAAGAGAGTTTCCGAGCTTCTGCGTCTGAATCTTCCCAGCATGATCGGCGTCACCACCGTCGAGGACCTGGCAGGGAGCGGCGCACGACTCCAGCCGGGAGCCATCGAGGCCGCCGAGGCGGCTTTCATTCAATACACTTCCGGAAGCACCGGAGACCCGAAGGGCGTCGTCCTGACGCAGTCGAACCTGCTGGCCAACATCCGCGGCATCGGCTGGGCCGTCAATGTCCAACCCACGGATGTGGTCGTGAGCTGGCTGCCGCTTTACCACGACATGGGGCTGATCGGTTCGTGGCTTTTCAGCGTTTACTATGCGCTGCCGATCACCGTGCTTTCGCCGCTCGCCTTCCTCAGCCGGCCGGAACGGTGGCTCTGGGCCATGCATGAATCGGGAGGTACGCTCTGCCCCGCGCCCAACTTTTCCTACGAGCTATGCGCGCGCAAAATCCCGGATAGCGCCCTCGAAGGTCTCGACCTGAGCGCCTGGCGGATTGCCATCAACGCCGGGGAAGCCGTGCTGCCGGCCACGCTTGAACGCTTCGCAGAACGCTTCAAGCCTTACGGCTTCCGGGCGGAAAGTTTTGTGCCCTGTTACGGCCTGGCGGAGTCCTCGGTGGCGCTGGCCTTCCCGCCCATCAATCGCAAGCCGGTGATGGACCGGATTCTGCGCGACCCGTTCGAGGCAGAAGGCAAAGCTGTTCCCGCCTCGACTGAGGATTCGAGCGTCTTGCGCTTTGTCGCCAATGGCCGGCCGTTGCCCGGCCACGAGATCAAAATCGTTGACGAGGAAGGCCGCGAGCGCGCCGAGCGGACCCAGGGCCGGGTGCTGTTCCGCGGGCCCTCGAAAACCGCGGGCTACCATCGCAATCCTCAAGCCACGGCCGCCGTGACCACCGAGGACGGCTGGATGGATTCCGGCGATCTTGGCTACTGGGCCGATGGGGAACTCTATGTTACGGGCCGCGCCAAAGATCTGATCATCAAGGCGGGCCACAACATCGTTCCGCAAGAAATTGAAATTGCCGCGGCGGAAGTCCCCGGAGTGCGCCGAGGATGCGTGGCCGCCTTTGGAACGCGAGACCTTGAGCTTGGCACCGAACAATTGATTGTCGTCGCGGAGACGCGGGCGACGGGGCGGGAAGAACTCGACCGGATTGCAGCGGAGGTGATTCAGAGAGTGAGCTTGGCGGTCGGAACTCCTCCGGACAAAGTCGAGCTGGTCGAGCCGCAGAGCATCCCGAAAACTTCCAGCGGCAAGATCCGCCGCAATGAAACCCGGCTGCTTTACGAGCGCGGCCGGCTGGAGATCAACAAGCGCCCGCCGTGGCTCCAGATCTTGCGGCTATCCTGGCAAAATCTCGGTTCGTGGGTTGCGCTGCGGCTTGCCCGCCTGGGCCGGGGGCTTCACAAAAAGTACACCCGAGGGCTGTTCTTTGCGGCAGCGGCTTGTGGCGGAATCCTTGCGCGCGCCGTTCCGGGCCAAGCATCTTCAATTGTACGGTTGTCATCCCGGGCGCTGCTGCGCTTGCTGGGCCACCGGGTCACCCTGGAAGGAAGCGGCAGGATCAAGCCGGGAGAGACGGCCGTGTTTGTGGCGAACCGCGCCGGCATCCTCGATCCGCTGGTGCTGGCCGCTGTAATTCCCATGCCGATTCTGCTTGTCGATGGCGGCGCGCTCGAAGCGCTTCCCAGGATGGCCGCCTTTCTGCTGAAACCCATCGTACTCCCGCCGCTCCGTGATGCCTTGATGCCTCCCGGCGGCACCTTGCGCCAGCGGATTCGCCGCGCCATCGAAGAGGGGCGCTCGGTCCTGGCGCTTTCCGATGGACCGCCGACGGCGCCGGCACATCTCAGCCGCTTTCGGCTGGATGCTCTCGATGCCGCAGGTCAAACCTCCACGCCGATTTATCCTCTCGGCGTTCAGGGAACTTCTCATATACTTTCAATGGGCAGGGGAGTTGAAGCGGCGGCGGACGCAAGGGTTTCTGTGGGCGAGGCGATCCTTCCGCAAATTCGAGACCCGCGCGAACTCGTCATGTTGCGGGAGCAAACAAGGAACGCCATCGCCAAGCTGTGCGAATGATGGCCGTTTACCTGTAGCGCCACCCTTTAGGGTGGCATGCCGGGCGTAAAGCCCGGCACCACAAGAGTAAAACTGTCGCAACGAACAAGGAAGAAAGGTTTTGATGGCGGCGAGTATCCCAGGAATAATAGTCCGGCTTGTCATCTGCTTTTTGCTCGGGTCGATCCCTTTCGCGGTGCTGGCCATGGAGGGCAGCGGCGTTGACATTCGCCAAGTGGGGTCAGGCAATCCCGGCTTCAACAACGTTTTGCGCGTGAGCAAGTGGCGCGCCGTCCTGACGTTGATCGGCGACATGGGCAAAGGCTTTTTTGCGGTCTGGCTGGTGCGCCACGGCGCGCCCGGCGTGGGACTCGGCTGGCTGTTTGGCTTTGCGGTGATTCTGGGCCACTGCTACTCGCCGTTCTTGAGGTTCAACGGCGGCAAGGGGATTGCCACCTCGGCAGGTGTGATGTTGGTGCTCTATCCCCTCTATGCTGTGGCGACGATGGTGTATTTTGCGGCGGCCCGGGTCATCGGAGGGCGGCTCAAATTGCCGGAGGCGGGCGCCCTGGCCTCAGTGAGCACGTGGGTGCTGTTCACGATTCTGATGTTCCTCTTCCTGCACCCGCAGGACGCGATTTATGCCGCCTTGCTGACGCTGTTTCTGGCTTATAAGCACAAGCAGAATTTCCAAAGGCTCCTGGCTCACCGGAGCGCAGCGCCGGAAGGCCGCGATTCCTCCGGAAACCAGGCATAGCGCGAGTCTGAAATTTCCGTGGCGTTTCTGAACCATGCATCAAGCAAGCCAACTGGCCTTCTATGACTTCGACGGAACGCTGACTTCCGGAAATGTGGTTCGGAGATACGCCTTTTTCGCCAGGCGCCAGCCTTCCAAAACCCGCTCGGCCTTGAAATTCTCGAAGCTCCTGCTGAGCGTTCCCCTGTGGCTGGCGCTGGAGTTCCGTTCCCGCCGTCGGTTCAACGAAGTCTTCTTCCGCGAATACCGCGGCATGCAGGAACAACGGCTCCGGGACCAGAGCCAGCGGCTCTTCGACGAAGAAATTCTGCCCACCCTATATCCCGGCACGAAAGAACTTCTTGAAAAAGATCGCCGCCAGGGTTACTTGCCGGTTCTGGTGACGGGCGAACTGGATATTGCACTTGAGCACGTAATCCGTTACTTTGGTTTTCACGCTGTGATCTCAAACACTCTGGTTTTTGAGGATGGAACTGCGACGGGCGAGGTCGCATCGCCGTTGGTCGCAGAAGAAGAAAAGGTTCGGGCGATGGAACGCCTTTGCGGGAAATACGGCGCGGAAATGAAGAAGTCGAAGGCTTATTCCGACAGCTTCTCCGATCTCCCCATGCTCGAGGCGGTGGGCATCCCGACGGCCGTGAATCCCGACCGCAGGCTCAAGCGGCTCGCGGAGGAGCGCGGCTGGGATGTTTTGGATTTGAAGCGAGGTCTCTATGTCAACCGACGCCGGGACGAAACCCCCGGCCCGATCGCCGGCGTTTGAGTTCGGCGATCCCACACCGAACGCCGTCGGACGCCAAGCCGTCGTGTCTCACGAAGGCACGGTCGTGCGTCTTGACAGCAACTCCGCTCCCCGGCTGATGTGGTACGGAGAAGATCTGCTTTCCGTCAAGATGCCGGAGGGCACGCGGGTCGTCTACCCGAACCCGACCATTCCCGGCCTCGCGAATCGCAACGTCGCGATCCTCCATGCGCTTGAACATCCCGAGCAGATGGAACCCTTCACGTCCCTGCTCCGCCCGGGCATGAAGGTCACCATCGCCATCGACGATATTTCCCTGCCCCTTCCCCAAATGAAGCGGCCGGACGTCCGCGAATCCGTCTTGATGATTGTGCTCAATCTGCTGACACAGCATGGCGTGGAGGACGTCCACATTATCGTCGCGAATTCCTACCATCGCCGCATGACGCCCGCGGAAATCCGGCGTGCGGTCGGCGACCGCATTTTCATCGAGTTTTATCCCCAGCATCTCTACAATCATGACGGCGAAGACCCCGAGGGCATGGTCGAGCTCGGCTCGACGGACCATGGCGAAAAGGTCCGCATCAACCGGCGGGCCGCCGAGTCCGACCTGTTGATTTACGTCAACATCAACCTGGTTCCGATGGATGGCGGAAGCAAATCCGTCGGAGTGGGCCTTTGCGACTATGCCTCGTTGCAGGCTCATCATACGCCGCAGGCGATCCTGGCCTCCGACTCCTACTTCGATCACACGCGCTCCGCGATGGCGGACTCCTGCAACCGCATTATGGAAGTGATCAACCAGAAGCTGAAGGTCTTTCACATTGAGACGGTGCTCAACAACCGCATGTTCGATCCCGCGATGGGATTCTTCACCAAAAATGAAGACCACTATTCCGCGGCGGACCGGGCGATGTTTCAGGCCACGCGGAAGGGTCTGGCGATGCTGCCCCGGCCGGCCAAGCGGAAAATGTTGTTTTCCATCCCCGCTCCTTATGAAGCGATTGCCGTTCATGCCGGCGCCACCCTGCCCGTCCATGAAAAAACTCTGGCCTATTGCTACGCGCAGTACTGTACGCCGCTCGAAGGGCAGTCGGACGTGGTGGTCTACGGCATCCCGTTCATTTCTCCCTATAACGTGAATTCGATTCTGAACCCCTTGCTGGTCCAGGTGATGGCGCTGGGTTATTTCCACAACATGTACCGGGGCATGCCCGTCGTGAAGAAGAACGGCGTGCTGATCATTACGCACCCGCTTTACGACGAATTTCACCCGCTCCATCATCCTTCTTACATCGAGTTCTTTTACAGGATTCTGGCCGAGACCCGGGATTCGTTCGAGCTGCAACGGAAATACGAAGCCGAGTTTGCCCACGATCCCGATTACATTCGCATGTACCGCACCGGCCATGCCTACCACGGCGTCCACCCCTTTTATATGTGGTATTGGGGTGAAAACGGCCGCGCGCACGTCGGCAAAGTCATCGTGGTGGGCGCAGAATCCAAAAGAGCCGCGGAGATTATGGGATGGGAAACCGCAGGTTCCATGAACGAGGCTTTGGAGATGGCCCAGACGCACGTCGGCCGCAAGCCCAGCATCACCATGATGCATTTTGCCCCCATCCTCATGGCGGATGTCCAGGGAGCTCCTGAGAGCATATGAAAACCGTCCTTGTCACCGGCGCTACGGGCTTCCTGGGGAAGCATCTGGTGGAGCAGCTCAAATCGGAGGGCGACTCCGCGCGGCTGCGGGTTATGTGCCGAGGCCTCGCGCCCTGGGAACACGATTCCGGGGTCGAGGTCGTCCACGGCGATATCACCACCCGGGAACATGTGGACAAGGCCGTGGAAGGAGCAACGGAGATCTACCATCTGGCGGGCTTGGTCTCGCGCCGGCCACAGGACCAGGAACTTCTTTATCACACCCATATCGAAGGAACGCGCAACGTCTGCGAAGCCGCTTTGAAGCAGGGAGTGGAAAAGATCGTCCTGGTATCTTCGTCGGGAACCGTTGCCGTCAGCGCCGAGCCGGAGGTTCACGACGAAAAGTCCGGTTACAAACATGAAGTCGTGGGCGAGTGGCCTTACTATCTGAGCAAGATTTTCGCGGAAAAGCTGGCGCTCAATTACCACGCCCGGGAAGGCTTGAAAGTCGTGATCGTTAATCCCAGCCTTCTGCTTGGGCCCGGTGACGACCGCAATTCCTCCACCCGCGACGTGGCCTTATTTCTCAAGGGAGAAATTCTGGTCATTCCGCAAGGCGGCTTGAACTTTGTGGATGTCCGCGACGTCGCGCGCGGTTTGGTCCTTGCTATGCGCTCCGGCCTGCCGGGCGAGCGCTACCTGCTGGGGAGCGTGAACTGGACGTTTCGCGAATTGATTGAAAAGGTAGCGAAAATCTCCGGAAAGAAGCCTCCCAAACTCCAGTTGCCGATGGAAGTTTCCTTGTGGGGCGCCCGGGCGCTGCGCCGGGTCTATCCGCTCTTCGGGAAATCCTTTGAGATGGATGATGCTTCCGTCAAAATGTCGGCGTGCTTTTGGTACTGCGATTCCAGCAAGGCTCGCGACGAACTTGGTTTCGAAACTCGCGATCCCGAGGAAACGCTCCGGGCCACCGTTCAAGATCTCCGTGCGCGGCTTAAAGGAACAGGCCCCGTTGCCCCGCCCGCATGACCAAGCTCCAAAAAGTCGCGGCCATTGTGAACCCGTGCGCGGCAGGAGGCGAAACCGCCCGGCGCTGGCCGGAACTCGGAAACCTTCTTGAGCGTTCGCTTGGCCCCGTAACCACGCGCTTTACGCCCTCGCCGGGCGCCGGCATGGCAATCGCCCGGGAACTCCTCCGGGATGGGCACGACCTGATTATCGCGGTCGGCGGCGACGGGACGATTAACGAAGTCGCGAACGGCTTCTTTGAGCATGACCGAATCCTTCGCCCGGAGGCCAGGCTGGGTGTTCTCCCGCTTGGCACGGGCGGCGACTTTCGCCGGACCCTGGGAATCCCTCGAAATCTCACCGAGGCCGTTAATATCCTTTCAGAGGGACTTCCCTTGCTGATCGACGTTGGAAAGGTAAGCTTCCAAGCCAACGATGGCACACCCGGAAGCCGGTACTTTGTCAATATGGTGAGCTTTGGAATGGGGGGGCAGGTGGCCGCGCGGGCAAAAAATTCTTTGCGCCGATTCGGCGGCAAGGCGGCTTTCTTGTGGGCGACTTTAGTGACTTTCCTCAGCTACCGCGGGAGGCAGGTCAAACTCAGAGTGGCCTCAAACCCCGCCGAACTATCGTTCTTTGTTGCGAACGTTGCCGTGGGCAATGGACAATTCCACGGCGGGGGCATGCAACCCTGTCCGACCGCAGCGTTAGACGACGGCCTGTTCGAAGTCACCGTTATCGATTATGCGGGTGCGGCCCGGCTGATCGGCAGCCTGCCCGTCCTTTATTCAGGCGGCATCTACAATCACCCGAAGGTTCACCACCTGCGGACCGGCACACTTTCGGCTGAATCGACCGCTGTAACACAGATTGAAGTTGATGGCGAAGCTTTAGGAACGCTACCGCTTGAAATCTCAATCTTGCCCCGGCAACTGCCCGTCCTGATTTCCGCCTCCAGCCCTTTGCTTGCCCTGAAGGATCGTTGAGGATTCCAAGAATCGTAGGCCTAAAATATTTTCAGCCTGGGCTGCTTTCGCAGCCCAGGCTGAGCCCCGAGTGCCGTGGGGAGGGGGGGACGCTGGCCTCGGGTCACTTGTCGTTTCCCTCATCGTCAGGGAAACAATCTCGTTTTTCCGGCGGCAATCATGATCTGCCCACCGGAGCCGCCCATATCGTTATCCCGTGCGCATCGCAAGCCCGGGCGGCAGTAGATTTTTTAGCAACTACCCTTCCAAACCAGGAGCCAAGGAGCCTTTTTCTTCCCATCTGCGTTCGGGCCCGGCGGAAGAATGCCGTCTGTCCCGTAAACCGCGGCTCCACTCGGCACAAATACTTCTCTTTGCTTCATGCCCCGTCCCCGAGCCAAATCAGGGCGGAGTGGATATCCAGACGCCAAAAGCCAACGCAACGTTCAGGAGGCGCCACAGTTCCTTAGAATGCAGAAACATGCGCAGCACCTTACACATAAAGACATAGCAGGTTAAATGCCAAAGCAAAAACATTGAAAATATATACACTTATACAAAAGGTACATATGTAAAACCTACTCTGGGGTGGAAAAAATTGCACGCTTTTGGCAGGATTGTCAGGTAAAAAAGGGAGAGCCTTGGGCCACCCGTGCAGCGGGCCTAAACGCCCTGCTTTTTGGCACATACATCGGCAAAAACGAAGCCGTCGCGCTCCAAAACGATTCCCCGCTCAACATCGAGCGGAGCACGAAACATAGGTCCGGCGTAGGCAAAGGTGTGGAACTCGCCATTTTCACCGCAAGGATCGATCCCGGGGGGGAGATCCGCCAGCAATTCCGCATCAAAGCTCCGGCCCGCAAAGGTGGCATCCAGTTTCCTGGGATCGATGCAGGTCAGCACCGCCCGAAGTCCCGACTGCACCATCTCACGCGCAAGCTGGTGTGTATCGATATCCCAAAGGGGAAATAACGGCTGGATTCCCGACCCGGCCAGCTTCTCTTCCCGATACTTGCGGATATCCTGAAGAAACAAATCGCCAAAAATGATGTGGGTAATCCCCTCGTCGCGGGCCCGCCGCATGGCCTGGGCCATGGCTTCTTCGTAAACGGCGTTCGGGCAAGGGCTTGGAATAGGCACGGTAACCAGCGGCAAGCCCGCGCTTTCCGCCTGCGCCTGCAGCAAGGATTCGCGCACCGCATGCATCGCGACTCGTTGGTGCTCGGAATTGACGGTGGTCAGCAGGGCTTGCACATCGAATTCACCTTGCCGGCGGACCACTTCCAGCGACCAAGCGCTGTCTTTTCCGCTGCTCCACGATAACCAAGCCTTCGGACGCTCCATCATGGGAACCTCAACGATAGACGATAACTGTTGATGGACACGATATGCAAGCGCTATTCAGCCCTTTACCGACGCCGAGAGACGCTTCACTTCAGCCCTCCTCATGAACCGAAATGGTAGTTCCGACATCATAGATATTTTAGGGGCAACTTCGCGGCGCGCACCTGGGGCAAGGATGGCATTTTAGAAGCACGCTTCAACCCCCACGAACTTGCCTGCCGTCCCGGGCGCCCCACACCAGCCACTGAGCAGTTCGACTGGACAAGGGACGGAGTGTTCAGTAAAATGACTGATTGGTCATTTTATTGTCCAGCTAGGTCATTCATGCCTGTTCTCGGAAGAACCAAGAAGGAAGCCCTCACAGAATTTCGCATGGCCGAACTGCTGGAAGCCGCCCGCAAGGTCTTCGCGGAAAAGGGATTCCACGAAGCCACCGTCGATGAAATCGCCGACGCGGCCGGCGTCGCGAAAGGCACGGTGTACCTCTATTACCGGTCCAAGCGAGCGATCTACTGGGCCGCCCTCGAACGCGGGATTACCGCCCTGCACGACGAAGTCAAAACCCAACTGGCGCGGGAGGACACGCTCGAAAACAAGATTAGAGCCTTTATCGCAATCAGGATCTGCTACTTCGAGAAGAACCGGGATTTTTTCAAGATTTATATCTCCGAATTGGGCAGCGCCTTCACGCATCCTGCGCAGCTTCGCAAGCGTTTTGGCGACCTTTATCTCCGGCAAGCGCGCATGCTCGAAGCCGTGCTTCGGGAGGGCATCAAGCGCAAGGCCATCCGGAGTATCCGCGTGGATACGGCGGCGCTGGCCATCAGCGACCTCACCCGCGGCGTCATCACCCAGCGCCTGCTGGGCTGGTCCAAAGGGGATGTCGAATCGGACATCCAATTTGTCTTCGATCTTGTCTGGAGAGGAATTGCAGCCCCATGATAAACGTCAAGATTGTTGGACTTATTGCTATCGTTTGCTGCTGCACTTACGCAACCGCGCAAATGAACTCTTATTCGGCTGGCGCCACGCCGGCCGAGAGCGAGTCTCCCACGGCGACATCTCCGACGCCAATGCCGAGTGGAGGGCAGGAGAGCCCTTTCCTGGGCGGAGTTCCGCCGGGCCCTCCCGCGCCCGGCGTTTTGTCGCTTTCGATTGCCGGCGCCATCCAGCGCGGTTTGCGATACAACCTCGGCTTGCTGCTGAGCCAGCAAGGAACTGAAGCGGCCCGGGGCGCAAGGTTAAAGGCATTGAGCCGCTTGCTCCCCAACGTATCAGCCGGAACTAGCGAAACCAGCGAGCAAATTAACCTCAAGGCTCTGGGCTTCCCCAACTTTCCCGGCGTCCCCCCAATCATTGGGCCTTTTGGCGTGTTTGATGTGCGCGGCTACCTGGATCAGCCCATTCTGGACCTGAAGGACCTGCACGATGCCAGAGCCCAGTCGGCGAACCTCAAGGCGGCCAGGTATACGTACCAGGATGCCCGGGACATTGTGGTATTGGTGTCCGCCAATTTGTACTTGCAAGCCGTAGCAGGGGAAAGCCGCGTTGACGCCACGCAGGCGGAAGTAAAAACCGCGCAGGCGGTTTACGACCGCGCCGTCGATATGAGGAAAGCCGGCGTGGTGCCCGGAATCGATGTTCTTCGCAGCCAGGTGGAACTCGAGAGTCAGCGGCAGCGCCTGATCTTTTTGCAGAACCAATTCCAGACGGAAAAGCTGGATCTGGCGCGCGCGATCGGGCTGCCGGTCGCACAACAGTTTCATTTGACCGACAAGGTTCCCTATACGCCGCCCCCTCCCATAACGCTCGACCAGGCCCTTGGCCGCGCGCTCAACTCGCGCGCCGATTACCAAAGCGCGATGGCCTTGGTCCGCGCGGCCGAGTCGATCAAGAAGGCGGCCCGGAGCGAAGCTCTGCCCTCGCTCAACTTCCACGCGGACTACGGCGATATTGGTCCCTCGCCGGGCAATTCTCACGGGACCTACGCGGTTTCCGCCAACCTGAAAATTCCCATCTTCCAGGGCGGAAAGGTTCGCGGCGACGTTCTCCAGGCCGATGCTCTCCTCGAGCAGCGGGAATCTCAAATGAAAGATTTGCGGAACAAGATCGAATACCAGGTTCGCAAAGCCTTCCTGGATTTGCAGTCGTCGGAAAGCCAGGTGAGCGTAGCCCAGAACACCGTGCGTCTCGCGCATGAGCAACTGAAACAGGCCCAGGACCGCTTTGCCGCCGGGGTGGTGAACAGTCTCGAAGTTGTACAGTCGGAGCAAGCGGTGGCGGCGGCGGACGAGAATTATATCTTCAGCCTTTACAGCTATAACGTCGCCAAGGCGTCCCTGGCACGGGCGCTGGGCCTGGCGGAGGAGGCGTTCAAGCAAATGATTGGAGGAAAACAGTAATGGCTGAGCCCTCGAAAAATGTGGAATTAAACGACGAAGGAAACGCGTCCGAGCCCGAGGGGCGCCGCTCGTTTTTCCAGCTTCATCCCAATGCCAAGTGGGCCTTGCTGGTTATGGGTCTGGTACTCGTTGCAGGTGGAATATTCGTCTGGCGGTATTACTCCACGCGCGAGTCGACGGATGATGCGCAGATTGACGGCGACATTTATCCCATCAGTTCGCGCCTCAACGGCCATGTGATTGCCGTTGAGGTCGAAAACAATGAATTCGTAAAGGAAGGTACGGTTCTGGTCCGGATAGACCCAACGGACTACAAGGTAGCGCTGGAGCGCGCCGAGGCCGACTACGCGATGGCGATGGCGCGCGCCCAAGCATCCAATGCCGGTGTGCCGATCACTTCCGTCAATTCCTCAAGCGGCATCTCGTCGGCCCAAGCGCGAGTCGAACAGGCTCAGGCAGCCATTGTGGCCGCGGAAAAGCAATATCTGGCGGCGGAGTCCAAGGTCAAACAGACGCAAGCCGATTACGCCAAGGCAAATTCGGACCTGGTGCGGTACGCGCAACTCATCAAAAAAGACGAAATCTCCCAACAGCAGTATGAACATGCGCGGCAGACGGCCCAGGCTGAATCTGCGGCGGTGGCGGCAACTCGGTCATTCGCTTTGGCCGCTGAACAGGAAATTTCACAAGCGCGCGCCCGCCTGTCGCAGGCGCGGGCGGACCTTCGAGCGTCGAGGACCGGACCTCAGCGCGTCAGGGTCAGCCGTGCCGAGGCGAATGCAGCCGAGGCAGCAGTTAAAACAGCCAAGGCCAACCTTGACCAGGCGCAACTGAATGTGAACTACACCACCATTCGTGCGCCGGCCGATGGCATCGTGGGCAAGAAATCCGTGGAGGTGGGCCAGAACGTCGGGGTGGGCCAGGCCTTAATGGCCGTTGTGCCTGTCGAAGGCCTGTACGTGACTGCGAATTTCAAGGAAACCGAATTGAAGGACATGCGGCCGGGCGATCCCGCCACCATCCACGTGGATGCCTATAACCGCGACTATAAGGGCCGCGTGCTGAACATTGCCGGAGCGACCGGCGAGCAGTTCAGCTTGCTCCCTCCCGAAAACGCCACGGGCAACTACGTCAAGGTAGTGCAACGGATTCCCGTGAAGATCGTTTTCGAACCGGGCCAGGACCCCCAGCACCTTTTGCGCGTGGGGATGTCCGTCGAACCCACGATTGTCACAAAAAAGTAGAGAGGCTGGAATGTTTAACGTCATTACGGTCAGCCGCGAATACGGCAGTGGCGGTGGAATGATTGCTGAAATGCTGGCCCAGCGTCTTGGCTGGAGGCTGGTGGACAAGTCGCTGGTCACCGAAGTCGCACGGCGGGCGCAAATCGACCCCGCGACAGCAGCCCGTTTCCTGGAATCCACCGATCCCTGGTTTCATCGCTTGGTCAAGAGCCTGTGGCAGGGCGGTTATGAAGGACTGGCCACCACGGTGGACACCAGCATCATCGATTCCGAGGCCATGGCCAGGATCGGGGGAGAGGTGATCCGGGAGGCTGCGTCGCTGAGGCAGTGCGTGATTGTCGGCCGGGGCAGCCAGTGCATTCTTCGCCATCGCAAGGACGCTTTTCACGTTTCCGTCTTCGGGCCGCGCAATGAAAAAATCCAGCGGCTGCGCGAGAGTCCGGCTGCGGGGACAGACGCCGAACGGGCCATGGATGAGATGGACCGGCGGCGCGCCGCCTACATCGATCGCTTCTTCGGCGAGGACTGGAAGGATCGCCGCCTCTATCACCTGGTCGTTTCTTCGGTCCTCGGCCTTGAAACCGTGACGAACACCATCGTGTGTGCCGCCGGCCTTACGCCACGAACCTCCTGAGTATGGCAAACGAAAAAGAATTCGAGCGGCCCCAGATCAATCCCTGGATCATCGCCACCGCGGTGATGCTGAGCACCTTTATGGAAGTGCTCGACACCACGGTGGTGAACGTCTCGCTCCCGCATATTGCCGGAAGCATGTCGGCCTCGGTGGATGAAGCCACCTGGACGCTGACCTCTTACCTGGTGGCGAACGCCATTATTCTTCCCATGACGGGCTGGCTTTCCAACTACTTCGGGCGGAAGCGCATGTTGATGACCTCCGTGACAGGATTCACGATCGCGTCATTCCTGTGCGGGCTGGCGCCCAACCTGCCGCTGCTGGTTTTCTTCAGGATCGTCCAGGGAGCCTGTGGCGGGGGACTCCAGCCCATTTCCCAGGCGGTCCTGCTGGAATCCTTTCCTCCCCAGGACCGCGGCAAGGCGATGGGTTTCTGGGGGCTGGGAATTGTCGTGGCGCCCATGCTGGGCCCGGTACTGGGAGGCTGGCTCACCGATAGCTATAGCTGGCGCTGGGTGTTTTACATCAACATTCCGGTCGGCGTCCTCGCGCTCATCATGACCCAGCTCTTTGTGTTCGATCCCCACTACATTAAGCGGGCAGCCAGCCGCATCGACTACTGGGGCATTGGCATGCTGGCGGTAGGCATCGGAGCATTGCAGATCGTTCTGGACAAAGGGCAGGAAAAAGACTGGTTCTCCTCTCAGTTTATTTCAAGGCTGGCCGCCATTTCTGCCGTCGCGCTTGTGACCTTCATTATTTATGAGCTTGTGGTGGCGCATCCCGTGGTCGACCTGCGCGCCTTCAAGGAACGGACCTACAGCGCCGGCGTGTTTCTCATGACCGTTCTTGGTTTTGTTCTTTATGGAAGCCTGGTCATTTTGCCGATCTTTCTCCAGACCATTTTGGGGTATCCAGCCCTCCAGGCCGGGGTCGCCATGTTTCCACGGGGGCTGGGATCGTTTATTGCCATGCCTTTTGTCGGCGTCATTATGGCCCGCTTCGACCCAAGAAAGCTGCTGGTCATCGGACTCCTGGCCTGTTGCTTATCCCTGGTCATGCTGGGCACGCTGAATTTGAACGTCGGTTACTGGGCAATTTTCTGGGCCCAGTTCTTGCAGGGATTATCCCTGGGATTTCTGTTTGTGCCGCTGACCACGGTCACCATGGACCTCGTCCCGAATGAAAAAATGGGCAACGCCACCAGCATTTTCAATCTCATGAGGAACATCGGCGGCAGCATGGGAATCGCCCTCTCCACCACCATCGTGGCGCGAAGCGAGCAAACCTACACCAATTTTCTGGGACGCAACGTCACTCCTTACAGCCCGCAAACCCAAACGATGATCCAGAACCTTCGCGGCTTCTTTATGAGTTCCGGATCGGACCGGACGACGGCAACCCATCGCGCCTATGCCGCTCTGTTTGGCATGGTCCAGCGGCAGGCGGCGATGCTGTCGTTCAATCACACTTACCTGTTTCTCGCCATTCTGTTCGTCGCCGTCATGCCGGCGGTCTTCCTGATGAAAAGACCCAAAAGCCGCGGCGGGATGCCGGTCCACTAAGGTCGCGTAATTGAAGTTCGTTCAAGAAATTTGGGGCTCCGACGCTCGTCTCAGAAGCCCCGCAGGGGCGAAGGACGTTAGCCCAGGGCGCGAGCCGTGGGTTAAACGATGTCGCTCCTCCGGAGCTTACTTAAGCTATGAACTTGCGTTACAGCCGCTAGTGTTGCGTTTGGAAAATACGTTTACCTGTAGCGCCGCCCTTCAGGGCGGTATGCCGGGCGTAAAGCCCGGCGCTACAACAAATGGGTCCTTCCGTATAAGTAATACAATTTGCCGAACGCAACACTAGTGGAGCATTCGCCGGTTTATCAACGGAACGATTTGATGGCATCCATGCGGTGTCCTGGCGCGTGACGGCAGCTCGCGCGCCGATTTCAGGCGCCTTCCAGACTTTTCTGAATCATTTCCGCAATGACGGCGGCGTTCGAACGCTCCGCATCCCGGGCCCCAAACACCAGCGTGAGATTTCCCTGCTCCGCCAGGCGGGTTAACTGCTCGAGGATTTCCTTGCGAGGCGATTTCCGAAGTTCTTCGCGATAGCGCTTCCGGAATTCCGGCCACTTGCCAGGTTCATGGCCGTACCAGGTCCGCAAAGCCTTCGACGGCGCAATTCCCTTCTCCCACTTGTCAATCTTCAGCTCCGCTTTGCTCACACCCCTCGGCCACAGGCCATCCACCAGGATTCGGGTGCCGTCCCGGGCGCTGGGTTTGTCGTAAGCTCGCTTGATGTTAACTGGCATCGGTGTATCCCCTCCTCTCGGGCGTCGCCTTGCCGGAAGACGAGACCGGGGCCGTTGTGGAGGTAAACCTCGGGGCCGCATGGAAAAGATTATCATACCCGGCGCGCCATGACTCGGTGGTGTGTTTTTCGGAATCCTCAACTTCTCCGGGTTTTGCGCCCTTCAATCGCCCAGGCCATCTCAGGATCCGGGCGAAAATGCTAGGATAGCTTGATGGGCAGCGTTGACAGGAACGCCAACGAGATATTGGATTTGAAGTACATGCGCGCGGCCTTGCGAGAGGCCCGGAGCGGTTGCCGCGAAGACGAGGTGCCTGTGGGCGCCGTCGTGGTATGGGAGGGACGAGCGATCGCGCGCGCTCACAACCGGCCCATCCATCTGCATGACCCGACCGCCCACGCCGAGGTCCTGGCGCTGCGCCGCGCCGCCCGCAAGCTCGGGAACTACCGCCTGGCGGGCTGCACCCTGTATGTTACAATTGAGCCTTGTGTGATGTGCGTCGGCGCCATCGTTCAGGCGCGCCTCGGAAGGCTGGTGATGGGGGCCGAGGACCCGAAGGCGGGAGCTTGCGGCTCGGCTCTTTCCGTGCTGAACGATACCAAGTTGAACCATCGGGTGGAGGTTCAGCGCGGTATCCTGGCAGGGGAATGTGCCGGGATTCTGCGTGAATTTTTTCGACAACGCCGAAGCAAGAATCCGTCCAGTTATAAAGCGCTTGAATAACCCGATCTAATCCCGCGCGAGCGAGGAACCGAGCCACATCGGAGAGGTACCGAAGCGGTCATAACGGGGGCGCCTCGAAAGCGTCTTGCCTGCCAAAAGCGGGCACGTGGGTTCGAATCCCACCCTCTCCGCCAAGTTTTCCCTGTTGAAAAGCAGCTCGGATTCCGGCAGAAATTTCAGCCCTTGTGGCGCGGACCACTACGGTCGTGTAACTGAAGTTCGTTCACGAAGTCTCGGGCTCCGACGTTAGGTTCGAAAGCCCCCGCCAGGGGCGGAAGATCCTAGCCCAGGTCGTGAGCCCTGGGATCGAACGGCCCTCACCCACCGCTTCGCGGTTCACCCTCTCCCACGGGGAGAGGGTGAGGGGAGCGCGCATCGAACCCACGCCTTGCGCCGGGGGCTAGGTTATGTTGCTCCTCCGGCGCTTACTGATGCTGCGAACTTCTGTTACGGGGCACTACCGAGCGGGAGAAGAGTCTTATGGGCTACCAGCCAATTGAAAACTACGGAATCATCGGTGACATGCACACCGTCGCCTTGGTGGGGATGAACGGGTCTATCGATTGGCTATGTTTTCCCAGCTTCGATTCGCCCAGCGTCTTTGCCGCCATCCTCGATGACCAGAAGGGCGGCCGCTTCCAAATCGCTCCAACGCTTGATGGGATGACCCTCAAGCAGCTTTACTGGCCCGACACCAACGTCCTGGTCACCCGCTTCCTCTCCCCATCCGGCGTGGCTGAAATCATCGACTATATGCCCATTGAAGAGCAGGGCCCCTGGCAAGGCGAGTGCCAACTGATTCGACGCGTGCGGGTGGTAAGAGGATCAATGCCGTTTCGGGCCGCCTCGAGACCTGCGTTCAACTATGCTCGCGACCCGCACAAAGTCCGAATCTCTCCCGAGGGCGTCTGCTTTGAGTCCGCCGGCCTCCGCATGGGACTTTCAGCGAACGTACCCTTCCGCAATGACGGCCAGGGAGGCGCGGCGGCGGAGTTCACTCTGGAAGAAGGCCAGAGCGCCATTTTCCTTCTCCAAACGCTTCCTCCTGGCGCAAGCTGCGGTTCGCCGCTCGAGGAAAAGCAGGAAGATCAGCTTTTTGAGCGCACGGTCAACTACTGGCGCCGCTGGCTCTCCCAATGCAAGTATCGCGGTCGCTGGCGCGAAATGGTTTACCGCTCCGCCCTGGTCTTGAAGCTGCTGACCTATCACCCGACGGGGGCCATCGTCGCGGCGCCCACTTGCAGCCTGCCGGAACTCATCGGCGGGGAGCGCAATTGGGATTACCGCTATACGTGGATTCGCGATGCCGCCTTCGCCATTTATGCCTTGATGCGCCTGGGCTTCACCGAGGAAGCGGCCAAATTCATGCAATGGCTGGAGGCGCGGTGCCACGAACGCAAACCGGATGGCTCTCTCCAAATCATGTACGGGCTGGGCGGCCGCCACGATCTCGATGAAATCTCGCTGGACCATCTGGAAGGCTATAAGGGCTCCCGGCCGGTCCGGGTCGGGAACGCCGCCGCGAACCAGTTGCAAATGGACATCTACGGCGAGTTGATGGATTCCGTCTACCTCTACAACAAGTACGGCAGTCCCATCTCCTACGAGTTCTGGAAGGAGCTGCGAGGACTGCTGAACTGGGTTTGTGAAAACTGGCGCCGGCCGGATGACGGAGTCTGGGAGGTTCGCGGAGGACAGCAGCACTTTGTCTATTCAAAGGTCATGTGCTGGGTGGCGCTGGATCGGGGCTTGCGCCTGGCCGACAAGCGTTCTTTCCCCGCCGATCGGGAACGCTGGCTCAAGAATCGCGACGCCATTTACGAAGAAGTCCTGGACAAAGGCTGGAACGCAAGCCGGCAGTCTTTTGTGCAATATTACGGCTCCAATGGCCTCGACGCCTCGAGCCTCATCATGCCCCTGGTCTTCTTTATGTCACCCACCGACCCCCGTATGCTGAAAACACTCGATGCGATCAACCGTCCTCCCGATCAAGGGGGCCTGATCTCGAACAGTCTTGCCTACCGTTACCACCCCGAGACCGGGATCGACGGACTGAAGGGCGGCGAAGGCACCTTCAACATGTGCACGTTCTGGCTGGTCGAAGCGCTCACCCGCGCCGGACGGGTGGACCGGCGGAGATTGGATCAGGCGGTTCTGGTGTTCGACAAGATGCTAGGCTACGCAAATCATCTGGGGCTTTACGCCGAGGAAACCGGCCCCTGCACCGAAGCCCTGGGAAACTTTCCGCAAGCTTTCACGCACGTTGCCTTGATCAGCGCCGCCTTTAACCTGGACCGGGCGCTGAGCTCCAAAGAGACGGAATGGCCAGGACTCGCCGTCGCTCCCTGGTAGAACCTCTGAGAGCGTGGCTGTCTTTGCCCGATGGAGCTTTCCGAGACAGGCAATGTGAGACCGGAAGTGGCTTTAAGGAGGCCTCCCACGCACGCACGATTTGCGGCAGGCCATTAATCACCAAAACGGCAACTTGCGGCTTCCACCCAGATAAGGCAAAAGACCCTGCCCGCAGCAAGGCCTTCTACCAAAACTTTCCGGGTGGGTTTGCCACCCATGCCCTTCTCCGCTAATGCCACGAGCGTGCCGCGAGATCCAAGCTCACATGTTTCTCGGTTCCCGCGGCAAAACTCTTAACGCCGCAATCCCCGGCTATCTTGCCGAAGCAGTCATTAGCCGGGATGGCTTGCAATCAAGGAGCCCTTCAAGCCTCCGATGGGTTATTTTTTCTTGGGTGGGACAACACCGTCTTTAAAGGCCTTTGCCAAACGAAACTTCACAACCGTCTTCGCCGGAATCTTAATCGGTTCGCCGGTTTGCGGATTGCGTCCTACCCGCTCCTTGCGGTGAGCCTTGACGGCCTTGCCAAGACCGGGAACTACGAACTGGCCATTGGTCTTGCATTCCTTGGTAGCCAGGGTCACGAGATTTTCCAGCACCGCAGTCGTGGCCTTCTTCTGCAGCCCTGATTTCTCAGCCAAGTGCGATACCACCTGAGATTTGGTCATCACTTTTGCCATTTGCTGCTCCTCTCCTCAAAATAGAAGTCTAGGTTCCCCTACTTATGACCGAAGTGCGTCACTCTAAGCAATAACCCAACAACTGTCAAGGCCATTTTGATGCCGGAAACTTCTGTTAGCGCTTGACAAGATAATGGCCGTCATGCCTGCTTTTCGACCGCCTTTGAGCTACGCATATGTTGCGCCAATCGCGGCCTAAATGCAACCGAAGACTCTTCTATTTCTCCGGCCGGGCTTCGATCTGCGCACGGGTGCTCTTACCTGTTCGCTTGACATCGGGACGGGCCACCGTAAAATGATGGAAGCTGAGCAGGGTGCTGGCGGCCTCACGAGGGCCAAAGGAATACGGCGTGCAGCGCGGGATCATCACGGCAGGGCTTACTATACCTAACGCCATAAGTCGGCGACGGTCATTTATTGTAGCGCCGCTCGTCGGCAAGCGCTGCTTGCCTGAGCGGCGAAATCCGCCGGTCGCAGACCGGCGCTACAGTTTTGGAGCGTCGCCGACTTGTGGCGCCCTATATAATTTCGACATTGGCAAGAATCCTCATGGCATTTCGCCAAGCCGGCTTTTAAGCGCCGCGTGGCCGAATCAGCGTGGTGCAAACATCATCGATAAATGGAGGGGCAGCCGATGGGCTCCCGAATCTTGACCGACGAAGAGATTGCTCAGTTTCACAAGGATGGTTACGTTCTTGTGCGGTCCTTATTCGATGCCAGGGAAATGGAACTCCTTCGCGGAGCGCGAGAGATCGACAGCGCCATGAAGGGAAACGTGCATACCGTGGACGACCGCGAAGGCGGCAGAGTGAAGCTTGCCTTATGGAACGAAGCGGGCGGAGACATTTACGGATTGTTTTCAAGAGGCCATCGCATCGTCGATTCTGTGGAACGGCTTTTAGGGAGCGAGGTTTACCATTGGCATTCCAAGATGATCCAGAAGGAGCCTTACGTGGGGGGAGCTTGGACGTGGCATCAGGACTACGGATACTGGTACTACGACGGCTGTCTGTTTCCTGATATGGCAAGCGTCATGGTCGCGGTCGATCCCGCCAACAAAGAAAACGGATGCCTGCAAGTCCTCAAAGGTTCCCACCGGCTGGGGCGAATCGATCATAACTTAGGGGGCAACGGTGAACAGACGGGCGCCAACCTGGAACAGGTCGAAGCGGCTAAAAAAGTTTTGGAACTTGTCTATTGCGAGATGGAAGCTGGTGACACGCTGTTCTTCCATTGCAATCTCCTCCACCGCTCCGATCGGAATCGATCTCCGAATCCTCGCTGGGCCTTGATCAGTTGCTATAACGCAGCCTCCAACAGCCCTTACAAGGAATCCCGGCACGCCATGTACGCGCCGCTTGAAAAAGTCCCGGATGAGGCGATCAAGGAATTCGGACTGAAGCTGGAAGAAAAATCTTTCTACACAGGATCCCGGAAGGCCAGTTGAAGTTGTTATCGCGCCGCTCTTGCCCTCCGGAGGCTGGACGAGAGGCTTGATTTCTGCCGCGCGCTGGAATCTCCGGGAGCGCCGAGAGCCCATCGAAGCTCAGTTTTTTTGATCAGCACGCTTCCAGGATGCCCTGGCAGAACTTCATAATTTCTTCTCATTGAGAGGGGGAAAATCTTTATGTCCTCAAAACCGGAAATGGGCCGCCGAAAGTTCCTGCAAACGGGTGCGGGGCTTGCCGCGCTGGGCACGGTCGGTATGGCGGCTGATTCCAAGAAAATTCTCGGCTCGAACGATCGCGTTCGGGTGGCGGTTTGCGGCATTCGTGAGCGGGGTTATACGCACATCGAATGCTTTTCCAAACTCCCCAATGCTGAGGTGGCGGCGGTCTGCGATGTCGATGAGAATGTGATGCGCAGGCGCCTGTCCGACATGGAGAAGGCAGGCATTCCCAAGCCGAAGACCTACGTAGACGTTCGCCGGGTGCTCGAAGACAAGTCCATCGATGCGGTCTCGATTGCCACGCCAAACCACTGGCACAGCCTGATCGGCATCTGGGCCTGCCAGGCGGGCAAAGACGTTTACATTGAGAAGCCGTGCTGCCACAACTGGTGGGAAGGCCGCCAGATGGTTCGCGCGGCCAACCGCTACAATCGCGTCGTCCAGCACGGCACGGAAGGCCGCTCCAGCCTGGCCGTCCGGGAAGGAATCAAAAAAATCCGCGACGGGCTGATCGGCGATGTCTATCTTGCGCGAGGTTTGTGCTTCAAATGGCGGGACACCATCGGGCACGCTCCTGTGCAGCCGGTTCCGGCGGGCGTTCATTACGATCTGTGGATGGGCCCGGCGCCCGTTCACGCCTTTACGCGAAATCGCTTCCATTACAACTGGCACTGGTTCTGGTATTACGGCAACGGAGATCTCGGCAATCAGGGCATTCACCAGGTGGACATCGCCCGGTGGGGTTTGGGGGTTGGCTTTCCGAATCGAGCTTCGGCGGTCGGCGGCCACTTTATGTTCGACGACGACCAGGAAACTCCGAACACGCTCAATTGCGCCTTTGAATATGACCTGCCCAACGGCAAGCGCAAGCTGCTGGAGTTTGAAGTCCGCCACTGGATCACCAATCATGAAGCGACGATCGGCGCCTGGCAGGATCGGAAAGCGCGCGAGGCTGCCACTGCCGCCAAGGCACGCGGGCCCAGGCTCGGGGCGCTGGCAGGATCAAGGAACACCATCGGCGAAATTTTCTACGGCTCCAAGGGCTACATGGCCATGGACGAAGACAACGACACCTACAAAGTCTGGCTGGGCAAGGACGCCGAGCCGGGGCCCGGTTCCGATGTAGGCGGAGACTTCTCTAAAGCTAATCTCGCGCACTTTCGCAACTTCATCGAGTGCGTCCGCAGCCGCCGCAAGCCGGATCTGCGCGCGCCCATTGAAGAGGGGTATATCTCGTGCACCTTGGTGCATCTGGCGAACGCCTCCTATCGGCTGGGGCGTCCGGTCAACTTCGATCCCGAAAGCCAGACGGTCATCAACGATGCGGAAGCCGATCTCTTGATGCGCGACGGCGACCGCGGATACCGCGCGCCCTACGTGGTTCCCGATGAGGTCTAGCAGGCTGTTTTGCGGAAGGAAATGTGAAGATTGACGCTGGCGGGCAACGCGACGGGCTTTACGATTACAAAGGGTCTCCAGCCTGAACATTCCATAATTATGCTGAAAAAACTCGTACTCTTACTTCTGGCATTTGCATTCGTCCGCGTGGCAATGGGTCAAGCAGGCAGGGACCGAACCCCGCGCCGTGGCAATTCTGTTTCTTCCGCTCCCGGACAACAGGCCGCGTCCAGCGCGGGAAGCGGGCCCAATGGTGGAATGGTCAATGCGGCCGATTACCACACCGGACCGACTTGGGCGGAATGGGTCAACAATGCCGTGGCGGCGCTTCCGGCCACCGGCGGCATCGTTAACGCGGAAGGACTTTGCAAATCCGCCCCTTTGCATGCAGCCGATGCGAACGTCATCCTGGGCAGCATGAAGCAGCCGGTAAAAATTCTTCTGGGCCCTTGCACCTACCCGCTCGGCGCCTACTCGATTCAGTATTTCTACTTAACAGAGATCGACGGGGTATGGGGATCGACCAAGATCACCAACACGACGGGCGCGGCCTTCATCAGCGGCAACAGCCATCCGTCAAGCTATATTTCAGCGGCCATCCGGGATGTTGCCGTCGCCGGCAACCGAAGCGCTGGTTCTGTGGGGCTGGATCTCACCTACAGTATTGGCGGGAACTATGAAAACATCACGATCAGCAGCGAGGACCTTCCCTTAACCCTTGGCGGAACCCGCTGGTGCGCTTGCTACAATCAATTCAGGAACATCACCGCGTTCGGCCTTTCTTACGGGTTTCGCTTCCTCCGTAATGCCAATTTGAACTACGCCTACGGCCTCGGCGGGCGTGCCGGCGCGAATGGGACGGCTTATCACATCGCCGCCGGAACAAATCTCTTCTTTGGCTCCGATATGGAAAGCACGGCCGCCCGCGGCGAAAAAAGCGTGGAAATCAGTGGAACCGGCAATATTTTCTGGGGCGCATACTATGAGCAATCGGGAGGGGTCCAGTTTGACCATGGGGCTACCGGGAATAAAATCCTCTGCCTGAATATTTGCGAGTCAAAGGTCACGGATAACAGCGGAAACCACACGAACGAGTACAAGTCTCTCACCCCGGGAGCTTCGGGCGTTTATGGGCCATCCTCGAAGTACCTCGCGAGCCAAGACGGAATTTGTTTCGGCCCCGACCTGCGTTGCACGGGCAACAATGGCGGAGCTCTATTGGTCCATGGCGGCTCAAACTACGCAAACAATCCGCTGCTGGACCTTGCGTACTCCGGCAGAAATGAGTCGACTTATCGCCGCATCGGTCATGCGTGGCTGGCGCTGGGAGAGGTTTCGACAACGCAAGGCGCCAGGTTCCAGGGGCGGACAACAGTCTCGCCGTTGCCCAATCCTCCCGCGCCGGCGTTGTCCGTGGGAGGAACGGCGGGGAGGGATCTGGATAATTACGCCTTGGTCTGCAACGACAACAATGGGGGATCGACGCTTCCCGGCTCTTTTGCCCGGATCAACAATGCGCCGGCCGTGCTCGATTCTGCGAATTACGTCCAACTAAGCTGGCGCTGGCAGGATGGCTGCGTCTCTTATACCGTCCTGAAGCAGGACCAGGAGCACGTGATAGCGACTATCGCCCCCTCCGGGCGGCTGCCTTCCGGATTCGCCTGCACGATGCCCGTACCGCCCGTAGGACAGCCACTTAACCTTGACCCTGTGATGTGCAAGGATGAAGGTGCGGCATTGCGCGCTTACGCCGCCCCCGTAAGAAATACCACGGGTGATGCAGCCATCGCCGGCCAGATTTCGTTAGGGGGAACACGCGCCACCTGGACAAGCGGCTCAGGCGCTCCGAAGAGTTCCTGCATGACCGGCAGCCTCTATACCAACACCAACGGCGGAACAGGTTCGACCCTCTACGCCTGCGAAGCCGGCGCCTGGGCAGCTAAGTAGCATGTCTTCTTGGTAGCAGGGAGCGCAGAGTGGCGCGCGCGAGCGCGTGACTCTGCGGCTTTTTTCTTCGGGTGATTGGGCGCCGGCAGACAGCCTTCATGGACCCTATTACAATATGTGTATTTCTAATATAATAACTATTACTCAATTACAAACCGCAGAGTTACAAAGCAACTCTGCGCGACCCGCTCTAGCCGCCTCCACAAGAGGTGAAAGGTAGGGGCGGGTTTCAAACCCGCCCCTACGGCGTAAATTTCACGGCGATTTAGAGATCGGAGACCAGCCAGAGGAGCGACCGCGGAAGGCCCTTGAGGAGGTATCGCTCGACCAGTTCCAACGTTTCCGGGTCGCTGACCTCGACCGTTATCGCCAGGACTCTTCCCACCAAGCTCGGCTGAATCTCCCCGATACGGCGAACCCCATCTATGGACCGCCGGTTCGAACAGCGCAGGTCAAGAAGGACGGCATCAAACGCCTTACGGTTGATCGTGGCGAGGGCTGCCGCCGGGTTTGCGGCCCCCGCGTTCTTACGCTCCAATTTTTCCGCGAGAATATGGAGAAGATTTCGAATGGACGGTTCGTCGCCAAAAATCAGAACTTTCCGGTGCCGCGAGGCAGTAGCCACGTAAGACTCCGTTGCAGGCGTGGACGGTTTTAGAATTGATAGCCGGGCAGGGCGCTATGAAGCGAACTCACGCTCAATCTTTCTCCCGTCAAATTCGCAAAATACTGAAGAAGGGTTGTCAGTTTCAGGACGGATTCTCTTTCGTGGAGCTTTAGCGCGTGTCGGAGGGGCATCGAGAAAAGCAGGAAGCGGAAATAAAGCATCAGAAGCTTTTCGGGCCGGGAAAGATGCCGACGCGCGCGGTCGCTGCTCTTCAGCAGATATTCGAGAGCCATAAAATCACACTTCAGAGCCAGCCGCGTTTCCGAATATTCCATGGAAGCGCTTTCCGCAAGGCCGGCGCGCAGGCGTGGGAACTCCAACTGAATGGCCTTGATAATATCCTGCAAATACGGATGGCTAAACTCGCGCCGCAGCGCTTTCTCGCAAATGGCCTGAAGATAAAAGAAAAACAGCGCCGTCGAAAACACTAAGACAATGAACGGCATAACCCTGCTGATCCCCCCCTCGATCCCACGAACTCTATCTAATCCCCAGCGCATGATATCGCGCGGTGCACAATTATGAAATGCTACTTTAGTTCTGCTTATCACTCCAACAAGTATCACGAACTGCACGCGTCGCCCGGCGTGATGTCTTGAAGAGAATGATCGAAAGTCGGTGCCGCAGAGTCTCGCTGTCAAGAGACTCTGCGGCATTTTCTGATCGGCCCCCGCCCGTTTTTCTGTAGCGGCGGGCGGCGGCAAGCACTGCTTGCCTGACCGCCGGATTTGTCGTCTTTGGTAGGGGCGGGTCTGCGACCCGCCCTCGGCCCGGTAGAGACTTTCCGGTGGAACGTCCCGTTCTTTGTTGTAGCGCCGGACTTTACGCCCGGCATACCGCCCTGAAGGGCGGCGCTACAGGTAAACGTCTTTTCCAAACGCAACGCTAGGCGACGAGGGAGGATCTATTTCCTCGAACCCCATTTGGACCGTCAGGGTTACTTGTCCGGTTAGGCGACTACACAGCCAACTGCCAGCCGTCGATTTCCTTGCTCAGTCCTTATCTCAAAGATAGGGAGCCTATGTGTCACTAATCTACTGGACGAGTTCAATGTATTTACACTGTCATCTCAATTCTGATACTATGCGTCGCGCACGACACAAGTGCCTTTGAGGATAGGGCGGGCCACGAATCTGCGCGGACATTTACATTATATCGGAATTCTTACCTTCGCTCTTGCCGTTGGAGGGTTCGCATTTGCCCAGCAGCCGGCCGCGAAAACTCCCGCGCCGTCCCGGGCAGAAGCAAAAGGCGGCGGGCACGTCGTCTCCTTACATCGTGCTCCCGCTTACCCGCCGCATCAGGCTTCTCCTCAGGCGGAAGTTGCGCACGGAAAGCGGCTGTTTGAAGCCAACTGCAGCTTTTGCCACGGAACCGACGCACGAGGCGGAGAATCGGGCCCGAATCTGGTCCGCGCACAAGTTGTCCTGGATGATCTTAACGGCGAACACATCGCTCCCATCGTCCAGACCGGATTTCCGGTTCAAGGGATGCCGAAGTTTAGTTTGAGCGATCAGGAGATCGCCGCCGTGGCGGCTTTTCTGCACAGCTTGCCGCTTGCCAACCGGGGCGCTCCGGGCAAGCTTGATATTCTCGTGGGGAATGCCGGGGCCGGCCAGGCCTACTTCGACAAGCACTGCACGTCGTGCCATTCCGTCACCGGCGACCTTGCCGGTATCGGCGGGAAGTACGATCCCAAGACGCTGCAGAATCTGATTGTGTCGGGCGGAGCGCAAGGGTTTGCCTATGGTCGCGTGGAACCCGCGCCGCCCAAAATCCCGCCGGCCACGGTCACCGTGACTCTGCCTTCGGGCGAGACCGTGACGGGCAGGCTCGATCACCTCTCCGCCTTTGTTGTCGGGCTGACGGAGGCGGATGGCGCTTACCGCAGCTTTGCGCGGAACGGCGCGATTCCCAAAGTCGTGGTGCATAATCCATTGCGGTGGCACATTGATATGCTGCCCAAGTGGGACGACACGGACATCCATAATTTGAACTCCTATCTGGCCACGCTGAAATGACGAAAACGATCAAGCTGTTTCTCGCGATTTCGTTGCTTTTTCTGCCCGCGATGTTTCTGAGCCAGGGTTTGAATCCGGCCTCGCTTTTAAAGCCCGCGATAAACTCCTGGCCCACTTATGCCGGCGACTATAGCCAGCGGCGCTACAGCCTCCTGACGCAAATCAACCGATTGAACGTCCACAACCTGACGCTGGCGTGGGTCAGCCCGCTCGCGGCCGGACCGGGCGCCGCCAGCCCGGGATTCGGATTTTCCGGCGCGACGATTGTGGGCGGTGTGGCGAAGCATCCGGTCTCGATCCCGGGATCAAGCAGCGGTTCCCCGCGCCTTGCCGGATCGATCCTGCAAATTAATGGGATTCTCTACATTTCATCTCCGGATAACGCCTGGGCGCTCGATGCGCTGGACGGAAGAATCCTCTGGCATTACTGGTGGAAGTCGCGGGGCGCTACGCATATCGGCAATCGCGGCATGGCGATGTACGGCGACTGGCTGTATTTCGAGACGCCCGACGATTGCCTGGTTTCACTTGATGCCAAGACCGGCAAAGAGCGCTGGCACAAAGAAATCTCCGATTTCAACCAGCAGTATTTCTCCACGGCGGCTCCCGTGGTGGTAGGCGATCACATTCTGGTGGGGACGGGCGATGACCTGGATTCTCCCGGGTTCCTCCAGTCCTTCGATCCGAAAACCGGCGATCTCCAATGGAAGTTTTACACGGTGCCGATGAAGAAGGGCGATCCGGGGTTGAGTACCTGGCCGAGCCTGGACGCAGCGCGGCACGGCGGCGCCCAGGTTTGGATGCCGGGATCTTACGATCCCCAAACGCACCTCTACATCTTCGGCACCGGGAATCCCACGCCGGCCTACACAGCAAACCTCCGCGGCCCGGACAAGTACACCAATCTGTTCACCTGCTCGATCATCGCGGTCAACGTGGACACGGGCAAGATGGCCTGGTATTTCCAGACCTCGCCGGATGACACGCACGATTGGGACTCCACGCAGGCTCCGGTGCTTGTGGACGCCATGTTTCACGGCAGACCGCGCAAGCTGGTGATGCAGGCGGCTCGCAACGGCTACTTCTACGTTCTGGATCGCACGAACGGAAAGCATCTGCTCACCTCGAAGTTTTCCGATGCGGTCAATTGGGCGAAGGGCATTGACTCGAGCGGCCTCGTCTTTCGCAACCCGGAAAAGGACAATACGGTTCCCGGTTCGCTCGTATCGCCGACCAACGGAGGCGCCACCAACTGGCCTCCGCCCAGTTTCGATCCTCAGGCCAATCTTTTCTACGTCACCCTGCACGAGCGCTACTCGATGTACTACCTGACGCTGAAAAATCCCCGGATGTTGATGGGGCTGGGCGGCAGTGAACAGGATGGCGTGGGATCGATTGGCTCTTTCATTGCGGCCATCAATTACCAGACCGGCAAGGTCGTTCAAAAGTGGCTCGTGCCCGGATCGGTGAACGGCTGGGAAGCCAACTTGACGGGCTTGCTGACGACGGCAGGCCATCTGCTTTTCGACGGCGTGGGCAAGGATGTGGTTGCCTTTGACGTGACCCAATTAAAGCCGCTTTGGCATGCGCACATTGGCTCGGTCGAGAATGCTCCCGAGACCTATATGCTGGAGGGCCGCCAATATATCCTCGTGGCGGCCAGCGGGTCCGTTTACGCATTTTATCTGCAATGACGAGCCTCGCCGCGCCAGCGCCGGGCGACGGCAAGTACTTGCTTGCCTGACCGCCGGATTTGTCGTCTTTGGTAGGGGCGGGTCTGCGACCCGCCCTCGCCCCGGTAGAGCGGGTAGCGCAGACCGCCGCCTTTGCGGTCTGCGGCTTTTCCTTCCTACGAAGAACCGCGGACCAGAAACCCGCAGGTCCGCGCTACCGGCTCCCTCGGTCATGCTGGAGTGTCGAGTGATGCTCGCCGATGGAATTCCGGCGATCATAGATCGCCGCTACAGGGGCAGGCGCGGTTGGCGCATTTCCGGCTTTTGACTTCTGTAGGGGCGGGTCTGCGACCCGCCCTCGCCCCGGTAGAGACGTTCCGGTGGAACATCCCGTTCTTAGGGGCGGCGTGGTTAAGACGCCCCAGAGGCGTCTCTACTGCGGTTTTTCACGCGCAACGGTCGCCACGGCGGTGAAATTTCGGGGTTCTCGCTGGCAAACAACCCACGGCACCAAAGCAGTGCCGTGGCTGCACGCTGAAGTTACTTTTGACTCTTCGCTGTGGCGATGGCTTTTGCCATAAGCGACGTTATGAAATTCTGAAAGCCGAGTTCTGCCGCCGGCTCGGTGTAGCGGCCTTTTGGTCCGTCGCTCGCATTCGACATCAAGAAACACGCTGCGTCGTACAGACGCTCGCGCACTAGTGTAATGCGTCATAAATAGATTTACTTATGTTCGGTCTTCGGATATCCTGTTGCGCATGAGCCGAAGAGCCGCACCGATTTTGCTTTCCGGGCAGGAGCGGGCCACCTTGCAGAGGCTGGC
>Ga0307372_10002144_pt1 | contig 33178 bp, 31 predicted proteins | sample OX1MG_FD_202533 | JGI IMG/M metagenome (GOLD analysis project Ga0307372, IMG submission 202533) | Soil microbial communities from Risofladan, Vaasa, Finland - OX-1 | ecosystem: Environmental > Terrestrial > Soil > Coastal area > Acid sulfate soil | place: Finland: Risofladan, Vaasa | collected... | reverse complement strand
TGTATTAAAAGGCGCAAACCCTGTATTACCAGGAGTGCAGTAATTATCAACGCCCAGGCGCGGCAAGTGAGCTTTCCGGTATTGACGGACGGTGCCATCGGGGCATATAAGAACGGCGGTATTAAAAAGGAGATCGCCCTCTTTAACTATCATGCCGGCGACGAGGGTGACATCAAGCTGCCGGGAAATCGCTGCAAGCTCTCCAGTCGCCCGGCCTGGCACTGGTTCGGCGACACTGACAGCTTCGCTCTGGGTCAGCATGTAGCCGGTGAGGCTGCACTCCGGAAATACGACCAGCTTGGCTCCGTTCGCTGCTGCCTGTTCGGTCGCCGCAGCAGCATCCGCAAGATTTCGTCGCACATCTGCGAGCACCGGCGCAGCCTGCACCACAGCAACAACGAGTCCTGCGGACTGCCCAGCTCGTAGCGCATCGGCCGTGGACATGGTATGCGGACCTCCTTAATCACTGGCGAGCACACGGGTAATAGCCGACACGATGCTCGAAGAATCGGGTAGCACAGCGGACTCCAGGCGCGGCGCCATCGGAACGGGTGCCGATACAGCGCCGACGCGGACAGGAGGACTTGCCAGCTCAGCCCACGCGCGCTCGACGACGGCAGCTACCACATCAGATCCCCAGCCGCCCTGGATCGGAGCTTCGTGTGCCACCACGAGCCGTCCCGTCTTACGTACGGACTGGACGACCGTTGCGATGTCGAGGGGCACCAGCGATCTGAGGTCAATTACCTCGACGCTGGCTCCCGAAGCTGATGTGACGGTTTCGGCAGCCTTCAGAGACTCGTGTACCATCCAGGACCAGGAGACTACCGTGACGTCCGTGCCAGGGCGACATACCGCAGCTTGTCCAAGTTGTACATGCCGCGGGACGTCGGCGAGCTCTTCTCGAAGGCGGTAGAGCAGCTTGTGCTCGAAGAAGAGCACGGGATCTTCCGATTCTATGGCGCTGCGCAGCATTCCGCACGCATCAGCGACATTCGACGGACCGACGACGAGCAGGCCAGGAATGTTGGTGAACCAGCTCTCCAGGCTCTGCGAGTGCTGAGCTGCGGCGGATCTAGAACGTCCGCCGGGCGTTCTGATGACCATCGGAGCGGTCAGCTGACCACCCGACATGTATCGGACCTTCGCCGCCTGGTTGACAATCTGGTCCATGCATTCTGTCAGGAAGTCCGAGTACTGGATCTCCACTACCGGTCTGGCGCCCATGAGCGAACAGCCCAGCGCCGTTCCGACGATGGCGGACTCACAGATAGGCGTGTCGCGGACCCGCGCCGGGCCAAATTCTCCGTACAGGCCCGACGTGGCGCGGAAGACGCCGCCGTGACGACCCACGTCTTCGCCGAACACGATGACGCGGTCGTCGGCACGCATCACGTCCGCGAGAGTGCGCGCGATGCCCGCTGCGAAGGTGGTGCCTTGAGAGGCACTTCGCTGCTTCGTCACTGTCATTGTTTGCTCGCTCCCGACTGCGTCTGGGCCCCGGCGGGCTGGCTAATATGTGGCGGCCGCAGGGTCAGGCCGGGCAACGGTTACTCCCATTCCCGGGAACACTGAGAACTGCTCCGAGAACACATCAAGATAAGCATCTTCGGCAGCCGGTTCGGCGCTCTCCTGCGCGTAGGAGACAGCGTCACGGATCTCAGCCTGCACTTCGTCCTGCAGGCGGTCCAGTTCCGCGCTCGATATTACGTCGCCGCCCAGCAGCAGCGCGGAGAGGCGCTCCATTGGATCCTTCGCGCGCCATGCCGTTACTTCATCGGCCGCGCGGTACGCGCCTGAATCAGCGACGTTATGTCCCATCCATCGGTACGTGTCCGCCACGATCACCGATGGCCCCCCGCCTTCCCTCGATCGCCCGCACGCCTTTCTCGTTTCCTGCAGCACGCACAGTACGTCGTTTCCGTCGATATGCGCCGTCGGTATTCCGTGCGACGCGGCGAGCGCGTCGATCGAGGTATGCGGATATACATCTCGAATGCTCATCGAGACAGCGTATTGGTTATTCTGGCAGAAGAAGATAGTGGGGGTTCGCCACATTGCCGACAATGTCAGCGCCTCATGGAAATTCCCTTTTGCAACCGCGCCATCGCCGAAAAAAGCCAGTACGACACTGCCCGTCCCCTGCATGTCCGTCCACAGGCTGACACCTACCGCAATAGGCAGCCCGGCCGCGACAATGCCATTAGCCCCCAACACGCCGCGGGCAGCGTCGAGAATGTGCATGGAGCCGCCTTTGCCGCCGCAGTAACCTGTGGCCCGCCCGAAGAGTTCCGCCATCATGCGCCGGACATCGCCGCCGCGCGCGATGACGTCGCCGTGACTCCGGTGCGTCCCTATGACTAGGTCCTGGTCTCGTAGCGCTGCGCACGCACCCGCCGAACAGGCCTCCTGTCCGATCGACACATGGAGAGATCCTGGAATGGCACCTTGCCGATACTGTTCGAGCGCCGCCTCCTCGAAAGCCCGGATCCGTGCCATGGTCCGGAGGAGACGGATCGCCTCGGCGGTAGACAGCCACTGCGGAAGTTGCGGAGCCGTCGCGTTCGCGCTTGGCCGTTCGTCCTTGTCCATCAGATATCAATCCGTTCTTTTCGGAGCCGGTCAACTCGCGCTTTCTGGGCTCGAAGTCTCAACTCGCGCTTTCTGAGCTCGAAGTCACTGTGCTCGCACATCAGCGCGGCCCTAGCGTGACATATCCATAGGAGGAAGCTTCCCGGCGCAAGACGCTGCTCAGGAAATTCCCGCGGTCGGTGCGATCTGATTCCGACCAGCGCGCCGTCAGGTTCGCTACTGCAACAGAGCCGATAACTTCTCCGTTGACATCCAGGAGCGGCACGCCGACGGCGGAAATGCCGAGGTCGACCTCGTCGACGCTGATCGCGTATCCAGCTGCGCGAATCTCTGTCCGATCCTTCCGCAGCTCGGCAAATCCGTGCTTCGTCGAGGACGTGAGCGCACGCAATTGCCCCGAGGCGTACTGTTCAAAGACTTCTTCCGGGAGCCATGCGAGGATGGCGCGGGCGGCGGCGCCCGCATGCAGGGGGAGTCGGCGGCCTACGTCGCAGTAGAAGCGAATCTTTGTGTCGGTCGTCACTCGCTCGACGAACACGATCTCCATGCCATCGGGAACGGCGAGGGTCACTGATTCGCCGAGCTGCGAAGCCAGTTCGTGCAGCGTCGGCAAGAGAGCACTCCGAAGATCATTGTTTCCGAGCACGCGGCTGGCAAGCTCCACGACCCGGAATGATGGCTCGTACTGCGTTTCACGGACGCCCGCCTGCCGGGCGAATCCAGTGGCCACCAGCGTCTGCATGATTCGGTAAGCGGTGGGCGTGGAGACGCCCAATTCTTGCGCGAGCTCTCCGAGGCCGGTCGCAGAGTCTCTCTCGCAAAGGAACTCAAGAGCGTTCAGGACTTTGACAGCCGATGCGGTAACCGGCGAACGTGGGCCATTCGAGGTCTTCGCCGGTGCCTCCGTCCCTGTCCATGTCCCGGATCCTGGCTGGTCATCGGTGCTCTCGGCTTGCCGCGCGGTTACATGCCTCGTGCCGTCCATCTTCTCCTCCATAGCCGGACTCGTCATGACCCAGCCGTTCCGCTCGTTGCGCCGCATCACGTGCCATCGCCTCATCCACGCCCAGCACGTGGTCCGGGCTCGGAGGCTACGGGCACTCTGTTCCCCCTATTTTTCAGTAGCCGAGGCGTCCGGTAAGCCACCCCGATTCAGCTCGCAGTGGAATGGCCGGCATCAATGCCCGTCGCGAGCAGGCAGGCCACGCTGTGCTGGTCGCCCAGCCTGGTCAGGGATATCTCAGTCGTCCCGCACTGCGGTACGGCGATCGGGCAGCCGTCATAGAAGACACAGAAGTTGTCGCCGGCCGGCCGCCGCGGGACGAGATCCGGTCTGGTCGCGGCGCGCCTCCGCGGATCCGTCGGGAGGCGCGCGTCCATGAGCAGGCGGGTATATGGGTGCATCGGCGCGCCCACAACCTCTTGGGCCGGCCCTTCCTCAACGATCCGGCCACGGTACATGACGGCGACGCGGTCGGACACATATTCGATCGTCGACATGTCATGCGACACGAACAAATAGGCGAGGTTTCGTTCCCGTTGCAGGTCCAGGAGCAACTGGAGGATCCCGGCACGAAGCGAGAGATCCAGCGAGGATGTCGGCTCGTCGAGCAGGAGCAGCCGCGGCCCGGTCACGATGGCGCGCGCTATGCCGGCCCGTTGCTGCTCCCCGCCGCTGAGCTGAGCGGGGCGGTTGCGCCGAAGCGCATCGGGAAGGCCGACCCGGTCAAGCGTCTCATGGGCGTGCCGACGGCGCTCGCCGGCGGACATGTCCCGCCGGTGGATGTTCAAGGGCTCCTGGACGATGTCAATGATCCGCATCTTCGGGTCGAGGGACTCGAACGGTTCCTGGAACACCACTTGAATGTCAGAGCGCAGGCGCCGCAGTTCGGTCCGCGAGATGCTGGCCAGGTCCACCCCGTCGAAGCCTACGTAGCCGGTGTCGGGGACAAGTAGTCCGACGGCAAGCCGCCCGAGAGTCGACTTGCCCGAGCCGCTCTCGCCGATGATGCCGAGAGTCTCCCCGGCGTCCAGGCTCAGCGAGACGCTGTCGACGGCGCTGACCGTCACTCTTCCGCGCCGGAATGCTTTCGCAACCGCGCTGATCTCTAGGAGACGCACTGCATATCAGCCTTGTCGATTCCATGGCAGTTTGCCTGCCATCCGGCTGCGATCGTCACCGCTGGCGGGCGGGTGACGCACTCAGGCCTGGATCGGGGACAGCGCCGCCGGAATGGGCAGCCCTCGTCGATCACCGGATGATCGGAGGCCGCGGTGAATCGCAGCGCCTGACCGCGGGTTGGAACCGCCGCGACGAGCGCCTCTGTATAGGGGTGGCTGGGCGTGACAAGTACGCTCCTGACCGGTCCTGCCTCCATGATGCGACCGCCGTACAGCACCGTGACGTTCTCGCAGTATTGCGCTACCACCCCAAGGTCGTGAGTCACGAGCAGCAGCCCCATGCCGCGCCGCGTTGCCTGGCCGGTAAGCAGATCCAGGATCTGGCGCTGGACCGTCACGTCCAGTCCGGTCGTGGGTTCATCCGCGACGATCAGCCGTGGCTCGAGATACAGTGCGAGCGCTATCACGACCCGCTGCGCCATGCCGCCGCTCAGCTGGTGAACGTGGCCACGCAGCACCAGTTCCGGATCGCGTATTCCAACGTGCTCTAGCAGGGACGCCGCTCGGCTCCGCGCGGCTTCCCGGCCGAGCACGCCGCGATGTGAACGGCGGACCATCTCGAACTGATCGCCGATACTGATCACCGGATGAAGCGCCCCGAATGGATTTTGACCGATATAGCCTACCTTTGCTCCGCGTAGCTGGCGCAGTCGCCGGGCGGGCAGCCGCGTCAGGTCATCGCCGTCTACCAGCACGCGCCCACCCCTGATGCCGCCGCCGCGCGCATACATTCCCAGTATTGCGCGTGCTACGGTGGACTTCCCGCTGCCGGACTCGCCCACCAAGCCGTGGAATTCTCCGGCCGCGACGCTCATCGAGACATCACGTACCGCCAGGGACGCCCGGCGCGAGTAGCCGACTGACAGGCCCTGGACACTGACAAGGTCCGCACTCACGGGGCACCGTCCTCGCCGAGTTCCCTGAGCCCGTCGGCAACCACGTTGAAGGCGACAATGCATGAGAAGATGGCCGCTCCCGGCCCTACAACTGGCCACCACTGACCTTGCACGAGTGCGGGAGCGCCTAGCGAGATCATGCTCCCCCAGCTCGGAGTCGGAGGTTGCACGCCGATGCCAAGAAAGCTCAACGCCGCGATGCCGAGCAGCGCACCGGCAGCGACCAGAGAGGTCTGCGCAAGGACGATGTCCCGGACGTTAGGCAGCAGATGCCGCCGCATGATCCGGTACGGGCTCGCGCCCGCCGCCGCGGCGGCCTCGATGAATCGGGCTTCACGCAAGCTCAGCACCTGGCTGCGCACCAACCTGATGTACACCGGCCCGCCGTAGATCGCGACCGCTACCACAATCACCCACAACTGGTTATTGCTGAGCGCCACCAGTGCCAGGATCAGGATCAGCAGCGGCAGCGCTTGAAAGCAATCCACCAAGCGCATTCCGCGCTCTCCCCAGCGGCCGGACGCACTCAGCGATACCCCGAGGGGCACGCCGACGAGAAGTGCGGCGAGAGTTCCCGCCAGGGCGAGCGGCAAGTCGACGGCAGCGGCCTTGATCGCCCGCGAGAAGACATCGGTGCCGACGCTGTCGGTTCCCAGCCAGTGGCTAGTACTCGGCGGCAGGAGTACTGCCTGAGGGTAGGTAGCTGTCGGACTATGCGGCAGGGGCGCTACGAACGCGGCGAGCAGCAGCACGGCCAGATAGGTCACGCCGACCGCCACCTTCAGCTCCGATCCGGAGATCCGGCCTCGCCGGACGCTCTGCAATCGGGTCTGATCAGCCCTAACTTCTGCGACTGACATCGAATCGAATCCTCGGGTCCAGGAGAGCAGACGCTAGGTCAAGGAGCAAGTACACAACCACCGTTAGCGTCCCGACGACGATGACGAATCCCTCCACCGCGGGCAGGTCCTGGCGGAGCATCGACTGCACCGCGTACTGCCCGACGCCATTCCAGGAGAAGACGATCTCCACTACGGCGTCGCCGCCAATGATGCTGGCGATGAGCACTGCGGTATAGGTAAGCAGCCCGGTCCTTGACGCGAGCACAGCATTTCGCACGAGCCTGAATTCCGGCAGGCCGCATGCGCGTCCGAATTGCGTGTACTCAGATGTCAGCGCGTTTCCGAGCAGCGCGCGCGCCGTCCGTCCCAGCGTGGCCGAGTAGACCACGCCCAGCGTGACCGCCGGGAGCACCAGGTGCCGGATCGCTGATACCGCCGTCGATCCGTCGCCCGCGAGCAGTGCGTCGATGACGTACATCCCGGTCACGTGCGGGGGAGGAGAGTCAGCGAAGCTCAGCTGGCCCTCAGGCCCCGGCAGAATATTCAGCCAGGAAAAGCAGACAAGAATAAGGAGGAGCCCAAGCAGGAAGTCTGGCACGGATTGTATGACGGTGAGCCCGAAACGTGCGAGCGTGTCCGGTCGCCGACGAGTGTAGTATGCGCCGATCGCGCCGAGAGTAATGCCTAGAAGAATTGCAATCGCGAGCGCAGGAACGACGAGCTCGATCGTGGCCGGCAGGCGGGACGAAAGCTCCTTTACAATCGCGCGCCCGGTGTAATACGAAGAGCCGAGGCTACCATGAGCGACGTCAGATATATAGCGCCAGTATCGCACGAAGATAGGCTGGTTCAGCCCAAGCTCACTGTTTACCCGCGCGACCTGCGACGGTGTCGCGACTGGTCCCAGCAATGCGCGGGCTATGTCGCCTGGCAGGAGTGACATGAGAAAGAATGATGCCGATATGATCACGAAGACACTGACCGGGAGCATCAGGATCCGCATTGCGATGAAGCGGGCCAGCGGCGGAATTCGCTGGCGCGTTGCTTCCGGCCGGAGGGGATCCTGGCGCGCCGTCTTGATCTGATGGCGGGCACATCTGACTGGCGTGTGCTCATTGCCCATGAGGGTCATAAGCACCTCCTCAGGTGGCTTCCAGACATGCCGGGGAGCCCTTGGCGCGGGGAGCCGGGGCTCCCCGCGCCAAGCGCGGTCGGTTCGTGAGAGCTCACGAACTGACCTTCATCACATCGAAATGTAGTTGCAGGTCCGGATAGTCGTAAACACCCGTGACATTACTGCTCGTGATGGTCAGCGTGGGAATGTTGATCAGCGGGATGGTTGCCACATCCTGCTGTGCCAGGCCGCAAGCTTCGTCCAGCGCTGTCGTGCGGCTCGGGCCTACGGTGCTCATGGCCGTGGTGATATCGGCGTCAAACGCCTTGTTCTCATAGGCCCCATAGTTGATCGCATTCTTCGCGCCCGCCGTCAGCACTGCTAGCATGTAAAAGCCGGGATCCGCCACGAAGGGCTGGAAGGTGTCCATCAGTGCCTCGTATCCAGCCTTGGTCACCGCTTGCAGATATGACGCCTGCGTCGGATAGGACTGTATCTTCAGCGTGATTCCAGCTGCCGACAGCTGTGTCTGCAGGAAGCTCGCGACCGCCGGCAGGTCGGCGATGGTCACGCCATAGTTGGTCGCGAGCGTGATCGTCAGGCCGTGCTTGTAGCCGGCCTGCGCGAGGAGCTTCTTCGCGAGCGCCACATTGGCCGTGGCGTTGGACAGCCCGGTGAACCCACTGGGGTTTATCGGACTTGGCACGCAGCTAGTGGCCGGAGTCGCCTGCCCGGGCAAGATCGCATTGGCGATGGCCTGCCGGTCGATTGCTGCCTGGACGGCGCGGCGCACCAGCACGTTCTTGAACGGCCCGGTTCGGAAGTTCGGAACGATCCTGCTGAAGAGCGCGGCGTGATCAAAGTTGACCCGCAGGCGCGTATTTGATTTCACCGACGAATACTCGGTGGGAGATGCCTGCCAGTCGAGATTGATTTCGCCGCCTTGCAGGAGCTGAAGCCGGCTCGACGAATCAGTAATCTGCTTGAAGATGACCTTGGTGACGGCAGGCTTGGGACCGTAGTAGTGCGGGTTCGGCACCAATGTCGTCTCGACACTCGGCGAGAAGGAGGAGACTATGTACGGGCCGTACGATGCGACGTGATTCGCGAGCCATTTGTATCCCCATGGATCACTCGGAGCCGCATGCTGCTGGACGGCTTTCTTGTCAAGTATTGCCATCGCGGTGATCTGTAGCATGTCCAAGATCACGGGGCTCGGCCTGAGCAGGTTCAGAGTGAACGTTAGCGGGCCGGTAACGGTGATCGGATTAGCGGTATTCACATTTCCGATACTCAGCAGGATCGCGCCGATTGCCTTGGTCTGCACCATCCGCTGGAACGTCCATGCCACATCGGCCGACGTCAGCGGATTGCCCCAGTTGCTGACGACCCCCTTCCGCAGGGTGAACTGGTAACCCGTGCCGGAAGGCTCAGGCTTGACGCTTGCCGCGAGTTCCGGTACGAGATCAGTAAAATTCAGCGGGGCGGTGGCCGTCGGGGACGGCGGCCGGACGCCTAGCAGGACGCCCGCGTAGTCGCCAGCCATCATGAAGTTGGTCTGCTCGTCCACAATTCCCTGGGGATCCGGATCAAGCGTGTCCGGGGAGAACGGACCCGCGCCCAGAATTGTGCCGCCCTTCGTGCTCGTCGAGCCAGTGCCGTTGCCATTGGAGCTGCAAGCGGCAGCGGTCAGGGCGGTCGTCACGATCACCGCTGCCGCTCCTAGCATTGATCGTCGGGACATAGTCTTGCCTTTCTGTTTACCGGTGCTGCTGAGGCGGCGAGAATCAAGCCGGGACGGACATTTATCAGCCCTCGCGTCCCCGGAAGTTCGCTTGGAGGCGGAAAAGCGCGGTCGAGTAGACATCCCTGTCTACGATCACGCGCACGAGTGCCGGGCGATCAAGGGGAGCGATGTCGGCGAGGATGTCCCGGAGTTCTTGAGCGGACCTGGCCGAGAAGGCCCGCAGGCCCATCGCGGTCGCTATGCCGGCGAAGTCGGGATTCTCGAAGTCCACCAGATCGGACGGACGGCCAGCGGTTACGTTCGCATATCGTTCCGCGCCATATCCGCCGTCGTCGATGACAAGCACGAGGAGCGGGATTCCGCATCGTGCCGCGGTCTCAAGCTCAGCGATCGTCGTCATGATGCCGCCATCGCCTACGAAGAGCACGGTTAGCCGGTCAGGCCGGCCGAGCGCGGCTCCGACGGCCGCCGGCAGCCCCTGGCCGATGGCGCCGAGCCGCCACGGAAGGACGAGATCGCCGGCGGCACTGACGTCCATGTGCATAGCCGGTACTGCCATGAACTGCCCGATATCAATAACCACCAGCCGCTCGGCCGGCAGGACTTCGTTGGCGATCTTTGTCACTAGCCGCGGATCGAGGCAATCCGGATGTTCGGTGAACTCGACGCCGCGCCATCCGTCGATCTGCTCGATCGCTCGCCTGACTTCGTCCGTTCGCCATCTGGGGTTAGCCTGGGCCGGCAGTGCCTGCGCCAGGGCGTCGGCGGTGAGTCTGGCATCCCCGTGAACCACGAGATCGTCGCGGTAGCCGGGCGCTGCGGCCCGTCGCATGTCGTGCTCTACCCTGATCACCCGGGCGCCGGTGTAAAGGCGCCCGCCGCCAAGCGTGTGGCTATTCAGGCTGGCGCCGAAGCCGATAACCAGGTCCGCCTGACCAAGGATGTCGCGCGCCGCGCCGAGCGCGAAACCGCCGCTTACGCCGACGTAGAACGGCTCGCCCGCGAACAGGCCCCGAGCAGGAAGCGTCGCGGCCAGCAGGGCTCCGGCGCGCGCCGCGAGGCCGGCGATGGCGTCGGCCGCCCCGGGCCCGAGCGCGCCAGTCCCCCCGATCAGTACTGGCCGCTCGCTCTCCGCCAGCAGGTCCGCGGCGCGCTTGAGAGCATGTCCGTCCGGCTGGGTCGGGGAGGGGTGCGGCAGCGTCTGCGCTGATGGCACGTACGCCCAGTCGTCGGGCACCTGCGAGGCGTCCAGGACCGGCCAGGGCGTGTTGAGCGCGACCGGTCCTGCGCCAAGGCGGAGCTGCCTGAAGCACTCCTGGATGTCACGGCCCAGATTGCCGACGCTGGCCAGCTGCAGGTAGTTCTTGATGGTGGCGGCCAGCAGCGGATGGTGCTCGATCATCATGTTGCCGAAGCGATCGTCGTAGCCGTCGCCAGGGCGCTTGTCGCCGACCAGCACCAGCACTTGCGAGCCGGACAACTGCGCCGCGGTCATGGGGGTGGCGGCGTTCGTCAGCCCGGGACCTAGCGTCACGGTCGCGATGCCAGGGCGGCCGGTGGCCCGGCTATATCCGTCGGCCATACCAACCGCACCCTGTTCATGGCGGACGGGAACGTACCGTACGCCCATCTCGACCAGCCGGTGGACAAGATTGTCATTGTCCCCGCCGAGCACACCGAATATGACCTCGGTTCCTTCGGCGACCAGGGCTGCTGCCATGGCTTCGTAGCCCATCATCAGGACGATTCCTCCCGTGCAACGCATAGGTGATTTGACTCGAAGATGCGGCGAGGATTTACGACCATCATCTCGTCGATCTGTCCCTGACTTACTCCGCGCCTGCGAAGGTCGGGCAGCACGTCTTCAATGAGATGCGTGTAATGCCATTGTGGCGCTAGGGACCGGAGCTCAGCGTCCCAGCGGAAGTAACATGATGTGTCATGGGACAGGAGCAGGCGCGACGAGTAGCCTTCGGTGCATAGATTCGCGACTGTATCGAGTCTGGTCTCGTAATCAAGGATGTTGTATAGTCCGAACCTATCCATTCCAAGGTAAGAGCCAGCCGCAAGGAGTTCTCTCAGGTAATCCAGATCACCGGTGTCCCCGCTATGACCGATGATCACGCTCTGCGGATCGACTCCTTCCGCAGCGAAAATGCGCAGCTGATCGAGACCGCGCCTGGTTTCCGCTTCCGTGTGCGTGAATATCGGCAGGTTGGTGCCGCGCTGAACGCGCGCGGCCGCTCGGAGCACCCGCTCGACGTCCGGAGTCAGCCCCGCGTGGTCGGTGGCACATTTGATGATCGCCGCCCGCACGCCAGTGTCGGAAATTCCCTTGGCCGCGTCCTGCTCGAACATGTCAATGAGAACCTCGCGCTTGCCAAGCGGGCCCGCGGGATCCTGGAACATGAACTGAAGCGGCAGGGCAGTTGTGATATAGGCGCCGGTAGCGACGATAATATTGATATCGACCTGCTCTGCGATCCGCTGAATTCGCGGAATGTAACGGCCGAGCCCGAGGACAGTTAGGTCGACTACCGTGTCGACGCCGCCGTTCTTGGCGGCCTGCAGTTTCGTTATAGCGTCGGCAACTCGCTCTTCTTCTTGCCATCCCTCCGGATAATTCTGCTCTAGCTCTGGCGAAAGGATAAAGATGTGCTCGTGCATCAGGGTGACGCCGAGCTCATCGCTCCTGACCTCACCCGCCACCGTTGGGATCATGACGACATCGGAAGTCACGGCGACCTCCCAGACCTTGAGTACTGAATCTGATCCGGCTGCAATCAGCAGGGCGAGCCTGGATGCCCGCGCACGGCGTCGCTAGCGCAGAGTCAGGCAACCCGGCGCGAGGGCGGGGTGTGCCGGCAGCGATGGCGGCAAGCACCATGGGGTCGTCTGGCCGCCGGGCAGGGGGCGCGGGCGGACAGCCGTTCAGGAGCAGGGCAGTGGCCGACGGGCTGGTAACAGGCGCGCCGAACGGTGCTCACCTGGTCGGAGCGAGTAACTCATCGGGTCGCTGCATCGCAACGTCCTTTTCACATAGTGAAATGCTATTTCACATAGTAATCTACATGATAACGAGCGTCAAGGCCTGAATGTCATGTCCAGCGACGGTAGCGACGCGATCCGCTTCCGCGCCTGCGAGGAGTACGCACGTCGCGGCACGGCACCGGGCCGAGCTCGCGTCCCTATCGCGAGCCATCAGCCGCCGCCTGGTCGCGCAGCAGGTTCTTCATGACCTTGCCGTTGGCGTTGCGCGGCAGCGAGCCGGCAAAGTGCCATTCACGCGGGATCTTGAAGCCCGCAAGCTGGTCTCGGGCAAATGCCGCCAGCGCATCGGCGGACGGGCCGGTCGGCTCATCCCGAACGACGAACGCGCAGACGCGCTCCCCCCACGTGTCGTCGGGGATGCCGACAACAGCGACCTCACTGACGCCAGGTGCGTGGATGAGGACGTTCTCGATCTCACGCGGGTAGATCTTCAGGCTGCCGGAGACGATCATGTCCTTCTTACGATCTACGATGTAGATGAAGCCTTCGTCATCGGCTATGGCCACGTCACCGGCGGTGCACCAGCCATCGTCGGTGAGCGCAGCCGCAGTTGCCTCCGGGTCGTCAAGGTAGCCGTTCATCAGCATCGGCGACCGGCTGAATAGCTCGCCGGGCTGACCGGCAGGCACCTCCACGCCATCCGGGTCGACCAGTTTGACCTCGGTGGAGAACCACGGGTGCCCGACGCTGCCAGCCCGATCCAGCGCCCGGTCCGGCCGCAGGTCGGTGACTACGGCGGCTTCCGTCGAGCCGTAGAGCTCGTGCACCCCTGCGCCGGGGAAGGCGTCGATGACCCATTTCTTCAGCGGCACCGGTAGTGCCGCCGCATTGAAGTACAGGGTCTCAAGGCTGGAGAGATCGAAATGCGCGGCGGGGTCTTCGCCGAGCGAGCGGATGCCCTGCGCATGAGTTGGCACGAGGAAGACGGACTGAAGCTTGTGCCGCTCGCACAGATCGAGAAAGTCCGCGGCATCCCATTTCGCCAGCATGACCGTCGTGCCGCCGAGGAACGGTCCCATGTAGCCGAAGAGGAAGCCTGCCCCGAGCGCCATCGGGGCGATGGCCGCGGTCCGCCGGCCAGGTCCGATCCCCCATTCGAGACCTCCCGCGAACATGTTGAACACGCGGGAGCGGTGACTGAGCATCACGCCCTTCGGCTTACCGGTGGTCCCTGACGTATATTGCACGCAGAATGCCTCGCGCTCCGATGGGCGCGCGCCGGGATCTTGCGGCAGGGCCTGAGAAAGGAAGCGCTCGTAGGGCTGGCCGGGACCGTCGCTGCCCAGTATCAGCGTGATCGCGAGGCCATCAGTGATTCCTCCGACGCCGGCCAGAAGCTGGTCGTCAACAATGAGAGCCCTTGCCTTGGAGTGCTCCAGGATGAACTCGTGCTCTCTGGCGACGCCGCGAGGATTAAGCGGCACCATCGGGAGGCCGGCTTTCGCCAGCCCCGCTGCCAATTCCACGAACTCAAGGCGGTTCCTGGACAGCATCGCGACTCGGTCCCCTGCTCGCAGGCCGACCGCCAGCAGGGCGCTGGCGAGCCGGCTGGACCGGTCATCCAGCTCGGCGAAGGTGAGTTGCCGCTGCCCGTCTATGACCGCCACTCGGCGAGGTGTGCACCGGGCGAATTCACGGATTCCGTTGGCAATATTCATCTCGGCCATCTGCGTCATCCATTCGCGATCTGGCTACCAGCATCTGAATCTCTGCCTCGACATGCGTCCGGCCCGTGCCGCTGACCGCAGCCCAGCGCATATCGCAGATCGCACGGCCGGGTGAGTGAGGTGACTGCGCGATGACGTTGACCATGACGTGCATCCGGTCTCCCGGCACGACCGGCCGCCGGAACCTGACCTCGCGCATGCCCATCAGGGCGATCGCGTCAGTAAGCCGCCCGCTCTGCTCGACCAAGCCGCCCATCAGAAGAAGTACCGCCTGGCCTGGCAGCGGAGAGCCCTGCGGCAGGCTCACCTCGCCGGGCCGGGTGAACAGCGGATGCGTGAAGCCGCCGATGCTGACCATCTCGCGGCGCATCCGCTCAGTGATGTAGACCGCCCCCGTGGCGAAGTTGTCTCCGGGGCGCAGCGGAGCGGCGCGCGTGCTGCCGTCGTTCGCCTCGTGACTCATCGCGCCCGTTCCGCCCAGCGGTAAAAGCCGTCGGCGCTTGTCGGCTCGGTGGCGTGGTAGTCGACGAACTCGGCGAACTCAAGATCGAGTCCTTCGGACAGCGGGATATCGGCGCATACGTTGACGAGCCGCTTCATCCGCGCCAGGCACGGACCCGACAGTGGTCGTACCCGCTCAAGGACCTGCTCGACCGCGGAGTCGAGCAGGTCTGGCTCGACGACCTCGATCGCAATGCCGTACTCCGCGATCTGGGTACCCTGCAGCCAGCGCCCGGTCAGCATCAGGTCGCGGGTTCGCGCCTGCCCGAGCTTCCGCGTAGCTCGCGGCGTCGCGCCGGCGCCCGGGATCATCCCGAACACAATATGGTGGTCGGCAATGCGCGATCGGGTCGTAGCCAGGACGAGGTCGCAGGCTATGAGCAGCTCAAATCCCCCGGCCCTGGCGAGGCCGTCGACGGCGGCCACGACGACGACGGGCAGGGCTTCGATCCGTCGCAGGATCCGGTGATAGCGCTCGCAGAACGGAACGAAGACTCCAGGCACATCGGCGAAGCACTCGTGCAGGAACGCCGTGTCCATGCCGACACAGAAGACATTTCCCACCGCAGAGACAACGACCGCGCGCAGCACGGGATCTGCGTCCACCTCATCGAGGACGCGCTCCAGATCGTCGAGGACCGCCGGAGTAAGGCTGTTCAGGCGCTCAGGGCGCTGCAATTGCAGGTACCCGACCTTGTCCCGCGTCTCCCACTTGATCGTGTCCATCAGGCGGCATCCGCGGGCGAGTTCCGTGGCGCAGGCTCATCCCAGCGAACGAACGCCGGTCCCGGCCCGCAGACGAGCTGCTCATCCGCTTCGATCCGCGTCCACGCCAAGTTGGACAGGTCTAGAACCTCGGCGGCCCCGGCCACGAGATGGCCGGCCGCGAGCACCGCGCTGCGCCCATGGCAGGCGCTGGCATCGCTCCCCCGAAGTTCCCGCGGCTCGGCGCTGATCAGACCCACACGGGTTGTCCGGGCAGCCGGTCCGCCGCAGTCCCCGTCGTCGCAGCGTTCCCAGTCGTTGCCAGCGGAGAACCACACGTAGACAAGCGCCCCGTGCTCTGCGGTCAGGTTTCGACGCACGAACCGCGGCGGCAGCCAGGCCCAGGCTCCTGTAGTGAGGTGCAAGTCAGCGAGGCTCAGCTGGCCGGAAAGCACAAGCAGCTCCTCGCCCGCCGGGTAACGCCCGCAGGCGGATCTACAGAATCCTGCCGGGAACTCAACTATCAGGGTGCGCGCCCTCGTAGCGGGCTGCCGGTGCAGCAGCGCGCTGCGTATGTCGCTGTTGGCATCGGGCATCGGCACGGGACGGCCAGCCGTTCCGAGCAGGTCAATGATCGAGCCGCCGCCGCTCATGGCCATCGGTGGTCCTCTCGCGCTCACACTCACGTGCGGTCGACACCGCTGATGACGCTCGCCGTTGAGCAGAACGACCGTTGCCGATCGCTGTGAACTCAAATTGTCAGACATAAGACTGTAACCAGTATGGCCTTGCCAGGCAACCATGTAGTCGATGGTTTAGGCGCAGCGGCGGCCCGCACGTTCGGGATCCCGCCGACACAGCCGGTCCGCGATCAGCGGGCTGACGGACCCTGGGCGCTAGCAGGCTCCGCCGGCTGGTAGATTTCGCTGGCCACCCGGTCCGTACTTCCGCTGTCAGCGTCGGCTGCGCCGCCTGAGCGATACGGTTGCCTTCAGGCAAACAGTTGACGTTAATATATCAGACCTTTACGGTCGTACCACGAGCTGGCGAGACGAAGGACGGTCGAGAGTTGGCTACGGACGGTACCGCGCCAAGATCCACGTACATCGGCCGCTACTTCGAGGACTTCGATGTCGGCGACGTCTACCAGCATCCGCTCGGCCGCACGATCTCGGAGGCGGACAACACCTGGTTCACGCTGCTGACCATGAACACGAACCAGAACCACTTCAACGCGGAGTTCGCCGCCCGGGCACCGTATGGCCGTCTGATCGTGAACTCCGGGCTGACCGTCGCGATTGTGCTCGGGCAGAGCGTCGCAGATCTCAGCCAGAATGCGATCGTCAACCTGGGCTGGAGGGAAATCGTGTTGTCGCACCCGGTGTTCATCGGCGACACGATCTATTCGGAGTCGATCGTGCTGGCCACACGGGAGTCCGCGTCCCGGCCTTATGCCGGCATCGTCACGGCGAAGACGCGCGGGCTCAATCAGCACGGTGACGAATGCATCTCCTGGACGCGCAGCGTGATGGTCTACAAACGCGAAGCGCCGCATGACAAGGGCTACTTCCCGATCGCAAGGACAGGTGAGTTGACGCTGACTGACCGCGAGAGTCAGACATGACGCTCCGCATCACCTACGGGCCGTGGGGCGAGACGCTTGCAGAGGTGATGCAGGCATCGAAGGACGCGGAAGAGGCCGGTGCCGAAGTCGTCTGGTTCCCTGAGATGCATCGAAGTGCGACTGTCGTCGCGGCCTGTGCCGCCGAGGCGACGAGCACGATCGGAGTTGGGACCGCCATCGCGCTCGCGTTCGCCCGCAGCCCGATGATCACCGCCCTGGAGGCGCTCGACATTGACGAGATCGCCGGCGGCCGACTGAGGCTGGGGCTGGGCTCGGGAGTGCGCAGGCTCAACGAGGACTGGCACAACGCCTGCTGGGGGAAGCCGGTAGCGCATCTGCGGGAGACCGTTCAGATCGTCCGCTATTTCATCGCAAATGCAGCTAAAGGCGACTCGATGATCGTCGAGGGAGCCTGGGAGCATCTACGAATCCGCGGCTACCAGCGCCCGTTCTGGCAGGCTCGGGGCGAGATTCCGGTTTACCTGGCTGGTATGGGACCGGGGATGACGCGTCTTGCCGCCGAGGTCGGTGACGGCTTCATTTCCCACGAGCTGTGCTCTCCGCGGTATCTGGAAGAGCGCATTCTGCCGAAGATTGCGCAAGGCCTTGCCGCGGCCGGCCGTCAGCGCTCGTCGCTCGACGTTGTCGTCTCGGCCTGCTGCGCCATCGACGATGACCCCGCTCAGGCCCGCCGCTGGGCGGCGGGGCTTGTCGGCTTCTATGCCTCGGTCCGCACCTACGCCGACTTCTTCGGCTTTCACGGCCTGGCCGGGGAGCAGGCCCGGGTCATCGACAGGTTCCGGACCGGTGCCAGCTCGGACAATCTCGCTGCGGTTGTGCCCGATCAGATGGTTGACTCGCTCACCATTGCCGGTACGCCCGGTCAGGTCAGAGACCGCCTCAGGGCTTACGACGGGCTCGCGACTACGGTCAAGCTGACACCGCCGACTCATGGCCTCGCGCCGGAGGAAACCCGTCAGGCACAGGCCCGCATCCTCGAGATGATTTCCGACCTGGCCAGCCCGGTGGCGCTATGAGGCCGCTTGAAGATGTCCGGATCGTTGCTGTCGAGCAGTATGGTGCAGGTCCCTTCGGGAGCATGCACCTGGCTGATCTTGGCGCCGAGGTTATCAAGATCGAGGACCCGCGGGTCGGCGGTGATGTCGGTCGTTATGTGCCGCCGTTCACCGCGGGCGAGGACTCGCTGTTCTTCGAGACGTTCAACCGCAATAAGCGGAGCCTGTCACTCGACCTCGCCAGCGACGCCGGCCGGAAGGTCTTCGAGGACCTCGTCAGCCGCAGCGACGCTGTGTACTCGAACTTGCGGGGCGACGTGCCCGCCAAGATGCGGATCACCTACGACGACCTCAAGCATCTCAACCAGGCGATCGTGTGCTGCTCTCTTACCGGGTTCGGCATGACCGGGCCGCGGTCAGCTGAGCCGGGTTATGACTACATCCTGCAGGGCCTGGCGGGCTGGATGTCGATCACGGGCGAGCCCGGCGGACCGCCCGCCAAGACAGGGCTCTCGCTGGTTGATTACTCCGGCGGCTTCGTCGCCGCGATCTCGCTGCTCGCCGGGCTGCATGCCGCACGCCGGGATGGCATCGGAATGGACTGCGACGTGAGCTTGTACGACACCGCCGTAAGCCTGCTGACCTATCCGGCGACCTGGCACCTCAATGAAGGCTGGATTCCCGAACGTACCCGGCATTCCGCGCACCCCTCGCTGGTGCCATTCCAGAACTTCGAGGCGTCCGACGGATGGCTCGTCGTGGGTTGTGCTAAGGAGAAGTTCTGGCAGCGGCTGACCGGCGTGATCGGCCGCCCGGATTTGGCCACCGACCCACGGTTCGAAACATTCGCCGATCGCCGGGCCAACGCGGACATCCTCATTCCGCTCCTGCAGGACGTGTTCCGGCGCAAGACAGTGCGCGAATGGCTTGAGCCGCTGTACGCCGCGTCCATCCCATGCGGTCCGGTAAACGACGTGGCGCGAGCCCTTGTCGAGGAGCAGACGGCGGCCCGTGGGCTGATCGTCGAAACCGACCATCCGCGATTCGGCCGCCTGCTTCAGCTGGCCTCTCCAGTCCGGGTCGGGCCAGATACCCCGGGCTATCGCCGGGCGCCGGCGAGGAACGCGGACCACGACCGCATCTTGCGCGAGCTGCTCGGCTATAGCCAGGAGATGATCTCCGCATGTGACGCTGCGGGCGCGTTCGGAAGCGAGCCGCCAGGCCCAGGGGAGCGAGCCGCGCGGGGTGAGGCCGAGTGACAATCTGCGAGACTCTTGCCAATCCGCCGTATACCGACGAGGGTCGTCGGCATGCAGAGCGGACAACGTCGCGCGGGCTGGACATGCTGATCGTCACCTCGATCGCGGAATTCACCAACCAGGCTGGCGAGGCACTCGCCAGTAATACCGAGACCATGATCTTCACAGCGCTGGAGCCACCGTGACCGATTGGCCAGAGATCGCGGTCGGCACCGCGATTCCGAGCCTGACCCGGACGATCGAGCTGCCCGATATGATCGCGTACGCCGGTGCCACGTGGGACTGGCACCGGCTGCACTATGACCCTGACTACCTGGCGGAAAAACGGCTTACCAGGCCGGTTGTCGACGGCCAGGTGTTCGGAGCGCTTCTGGTGGAGGCGCTCCAAGACTGGCTTGGCCCGTCAGCATTCGTCCGCAGCCTGGAGTTCCGATTCGCCGGCATGGTGTTCGCGGGCGAGACGGTCCGCTGTGAAGGAACCGTTACGGACGTGACTCAGGCGACCGTCTCGGTCAATCTGCGAGTGGTCGTTGCGGGAGAAGGCGAGCGGCTCGCTGTAGCCCCGGCCAGCGCCATCATTGGCCGCCACAGATGACGGCGGCGATCGTGGGGGTAGCCGAATCCGACCTGGGCATCACCGGCCGGTCCATCCTCGGGCTTCAGGCGCAAGCGGTCAGCCGCGCACCGGCCGATGCCGCCCTGCCGCTCAAGGACATCGACGACGTGCTGAACGCCGATCCGATCAGCACCCCTCTCACCACCGCGGACTGCCGCCTAGTCACCGACGGTGGCGGAGCCGTAGCGGTGTACGACTCGTTCACGATCACGGTATTGCTCAGCCTGGAAGGACTCGGATTCTGCGAGCCAGGCGCCGCGGCGGAATTCATCGCGGACGGCAGGACGCGTCCCTGCGGCGGCTTCCCGCTCAACACTTCTGGCGGTGGCCTGGCCTGTTGGCACCCCGGCATGCTCGGCGCGCTTTTGCTCGTCGAGGCCGTTCGGCAGTTGCGCGGCAGCTGCGGCGACCGTCAGGTTCACGGTGCCGAAGTGGCGCTGGCCCGCGGAACCGGCGGGATCCTTTCGACACGCGCGGCGGTCCTGCGCGGAGTCGACCGGTGAACGATGTTCCTGTCGACGAAGTAAGCAAACCATGGTGGGACGCCACAGTGGAGAAGCGCTTCGTGATCCAGCGCTGTCGGGCCTGCGGGCACTGGCAGCATTACCCTCGTGCTCTGTGCACTGGATGCGGATCGACGGATCTGCGGTTCGACGAGGTGAGCGGGAGCGGCGTAGTCGATACCTATACCCAGGTCATGCGCGCCGTCCGGGCTGACTCGCCGCCTCCGTATGTGGTCGCTCGAGTACGCCTCGCGGAGGGGCCCGTACTCCTGACGCGCCTGATCGACCTCGACGCCACCGAGGACCTGATCGACCGCGCGGTCCGGCTGGCCTGGCTTCCGCTGCCGGACGGCAGGAACCTCCCGGTGTTCCGGCTTCATGAGGAGAGGTAATCCCGATGGTACGGCGTCCATTGCTTGTACCTGCAGCAGGGATGCCACAAATGGCAACGGCGCACTGTTCGTCCGGCCGGCCAACGGCCATGCTGGCCTCGCCGGGCCTTGACGACGAGCCTGCCGCACGTGTTGCTTTCGGGTTCGCGATTCGGCTGGAGCCCGCTGGGCGGCGAATCCCGCAGCTTTGAAAGAGCAGATTCGGCGTGTTAAGCGGGGATGCCGGCCTTGTGCGGGATCTGCCAGACCGTTGCCGCACCCACTTTTCGGCCCAGGTCGACTAGTTCCCGGGCTGTGTCAGCTGAGCCGGAAGCCGTTTGGCGGCGATCAGATCCCTCGCCAGGTCTCACGTCGGTCAGGAAGGTCCATCAGTGGCTGGAAGGAGACACGGGCTGACCGAGGGCAACTGATCGAGCCGGGCCACAGCTTCCTTGATGTTTGCGGCATTGCCGGGCGGCAGCATCCGGCAGGCGTTGTCGTTGAACTTGCGATCGAGGTCCGCGTCGCTCAAGGGCCGTCCCGGCCCGCCGCGGTTGTGCATGACCTCCTCCACGATCACTGACCCGTCCGTAAGCCGGGCGGTCAGCACCGCGGGGAACTGCTCGGGGAACAGTTCGGTGCAGCGCGGATCCGCGACGACCTCGACCTTGTGCAGGTGCGCGCGCCGGGCCGGGTCCTGGGCCGCCTGGTCGGTGAAGTCATCAAGGCTTACGCCCAGGCCGCCCCCGCCCATGAGTGCCGTCACCACTGTGTACGGGCCGCTGAACTGTGCCTGGTAGCCCGTTTGTGGTGCGCGTTTCACGTCGATGGGTTCGCCGATGGTGTGGACCGTGGGGGCCGCGACCCCGAGTTGCAGGTGCGTGACGTCGGCGATTGCCACCCCCTTGGCGCGCAACGCCATCGCGGCGTCGATGCCGGCATGGGTGAAATGGTTGGCGGGGTAGGGCTTGAAGAAGATGCCGGGCACCTCCCACCGTTCGCCCAGGTCGCCGACAATGGCATCGGCGTTGTACTGGCCACTGAGGAACGCCTGGAAGAAGCCAAACCTGCCTTCGAACACGGTCGGTGGGCCCGTCATTCCGCGGGCGGCCAGCCCAGCGGCGGTCAGTGCGGCGTGTGCGGCCCAGCCGCAGTGCATGCGCTTGACGGTGCCGCCGGTCCTGTTCGCCTCAATCACCCCGCCTGCCATGCTCACCGCGATGGCCATGGCATGCAGCACGCCATCGGCGTCCAGTCCGCCCAGCAGCGCTGCGGTGGCCGCTGCACCGATCGCGCCGCAGATTGATGTCGCGTGCTGTCCCCGGTCGAAATAGGTGGAGTTGCGCGCCTGCTGGTCGTAGCCCGCCATGCCCAGCCGCACGCAGATTTCCAGGCCAGCCGCGATCGCGGCGATGGCCTGCGCGCCCGTTGCCTCGGCGGCCTCCGCGGCGGCAAGCCCCGCGGGCACCACGGTGGCGCTCGGGTGCAGCACCGACGGCAGATGGGTGTCGTCGTAGTCGAGCGAGTGCGCGAGTGTCCCGTTAACGAGCGCGGCGAGCGGGGCGGGCAACGCGTGCGGGATGCCCACGGCGTGCGCTTCAGGTTTGCCTCCCTGCTCCGCCGCGTAGCTGGCGACCGAACCGCTGGAGGCGAGCGGCGTGGCCGCGATCGCGATGCCGATGATGTCCAGCACACGCTGGCGCACACTGCGGCCGACCGGCTCGGGCAGGCTCGGGTAGCGCGAGGCGACAGCGAATTCAGCCAGCCGCTGCGCGATTGTCAGCCCTGGGGAGTCCGTCATCGCCACGCTACATGCCGTCGCCGGACCAGCGCCCCCGGGAGGACGACCGGACCGGGTAGGTGGAGACGATGGGCGCCTCGGTCTCTTCGTCGTAGTTCTCCGCGTGCCCGCCCCACTTGATCCATTCACCGGTGGTGTACCAGTTGGTCAGCGTCCCGTCCGACCGGATGAGCCAGATGCACCCGTCCGGCTCGCCGGACATGAAATGGCCGTGCTTCACCCGGGCGGGGCGGAAAAAGTACGTCCCGATGTCGAGATCGCCGAAGTTGTAGGTCATCCGTCCGGAGATCGTGTACGCCTCTTCGTAGCACGGATGGTGGGCGAGCCGGTGGTCGGTCCAGCCCGGCGGGGCCCAGACCAGCCGGGAGTAGAAGCCAGTGGCCGGATTGCGGTGCAGCATCTTGAGGTACAGCGGCGTTATCGGTCCCGGTGTTGGGGCCTTCTCCCACTCGATGGCCGCGGTATCGAGAATAGTCAGTTCCTCGGGGGCGTCCTCGGCTCTCCCGGCTCCGGGGTCGAATCCCGCGTCCCCGAACTCCCGGTAGTGCAGGATGCGGGTACCCGCGGCGAACTTCATCCAGGGCATCGCGACCCCCTTGGGCGCGTGGATGTAGCCGCCCTTGCCGATCCGGCGGTCACCGATCTCCGCCGCGCCGTCGAGCACGAAGTACTCCGCGTCGCTGTGGTGCACGCCGCCCTCGCGGCCCCAGTCCGTCACGAAGTCGATGCGCAGGGACGACGACCCGTCCTCTTCGTCCACCGAGAGGTTGCGCTGCCGTGCCCGGCCCTCGCCGAAGGGGAGTTCCGCGGTGTGCCAGACGTAGTCGTCTTCGTGGATGAGTTCAACGTGAGGCCTCAACTGCTAGCACCTACCTATTGTTCTAAATAGTGGAATGGCGTTTCGCATATTCAGACGGATTCTTGCCGGGCCGGCGGGCCGCTGTCAACCACGGCGGCACGGAGTTCGCGCTTGAGGACCTTGCCCCCCGCGTTGCGGGGAAGGGACGGCAGCTCGCGCCACAGCCTTGGCACCTTGTACCCGGCAAGCTGGGAACGGCACCGGGCTTCCAGCGACGCATCCGTCACCGCGGCGCCCGGCCGCCGCACCCAGCATGCGGTGACTCGCTCGCCCCAGGTCTCGTCGGGAGCCCCGATGACCGCCGCGTCCGCGACGCCAGGGTCGCTCAGCAAGGTCTCTTCGACCTCACGCGGATAGACGTTAGCCCCGCCGGTGATGATGACGTCCTTCACCCGGTCGACGATGGAAATGAAGCCTTCCTCGTCGGCGGCGGCGATGTCCCCAGCGGTCAGGAAGCCGTCGGGTGTGGTGCAGGCAGCGGTGGCCGCGTCGTCGTTCAGGTAGCCGTTCATCAGGTAAGGGGACCGGCTGTAGAGCTCACCCGGGGTTCCTGCGGGCACTACCTGCCCATCCGCGCCGACCAGGCGGACCTCGGTCAGGAACCACGGGTGGCCCACACTTCCCGGCTTGCGGCGCGCATCGGCTGGGCGGAGGTTGGTGACGATACCCGCCTCGGTGGAGCCATAAAGCTCGTGCACGCCGCACTGCGGGAGGATGTCAAGCACCCACTCCTTGAGCGCCCAGGGCAGCGCCGCCGCGTTAAAGTACAGGGTGTCCAGCGAGGACAGGTCGTGCCGGGTTACGGCGCCGTCGCCCAGCGAGCGGATCATCTGCGCATGGGTGGGGACCAGGAACACCGACTGTGCCCGCCGCCGCGCTATCTCGCCGAGCAGGAGTTGCGGGTCGAATGCCCGCAGCATGCTCACCGTGCCGCCGCAGTGGACTGCCGCGTAGCTGAACGCGAAACCGGCCCCGTGGTACATCGGAGCGACCGCGATGGTGCGGCGGCCGGGTCCCAGCCCCCATTCGATCGCGGCCGCGTAGAAGGTGAGGCAGCGCGAGCGGTGGCTGATCTGGACACCCTTCGGCTGCCCGGTGGTGCCGGAGGTGTAAGCGATGCAGAAGGGATCCATCTCGTTCACGGGCACGGACGGGTCCACAGCCCGGGCCTTCGCCAGCACGTCCTCGTAGGCGGGACCAAGCCCCGTCCCGTTCAGCGACCAGACCACCCCGATGCCGAGGTCCGCCACGGCTGGTGCGGCGGCCGATGCGTAGGCTTCGTCAAGAATCAGCGCGCGCGCCGCTGAGTGACCCAGGATGTAGCCGATCTCCGCGCCTGTCAGCCGGGGGTTCAGCGGCACCATCGGCAGGCCTGCCATGGCGAGCCCAGCCGCGACCTCCGGGTACTCGAGCCGGTTGCCGAGCAGGACCGCGACGCGGTCGCCCGGCGCAAGCCCTGCGCTCAGCAGGGCACATGCGAGGCGGCTGGACCGTTCATGCAGGGCCGCATAGGTGAGATCCCGGTCACCGTCGCACACTGCGATGGCCGAGGGGCTCGCTGTGGCGAACTCCCGCACCCCGCCCGCGATCGTGAGCTGTGCGCCGCCGTGGTGAATGGCCATCACACACCATCCGCTGCTTGCACGAGTTCCACCAGCTCACCGTGCGGGCCGGTCATGGCCGCCACGCGCCGTCCCTGGTAGGGCGCGCAGGCGATCGCGGCCGGCCCCCGCACCTCGCGCCCCTGCGCGTGCGCTGCTGCGACCACGGCGTCGAGATCATCAACCCGGCAGGTGTAGGCGGCTGGTCCGGGCCGCAGCCGGTGCGCGGGCCGGACATCGGCGGCGAGCGAGCCGTCAGGGTGGAAGTGGTGCTCGGCCATCTGGCCGTCGCCCACCGAGAACACCGTGCAGTGGAAGGCGCGGTCCGGCGGCAGGGAGATCACCGAATTCACTTCCGGGTCAGCCAGCTTCCCGTCGAAACGCACCGGCACCCCAAGCAAGCCGTGCCAGAATGCCATCGCCTGGTCGCGGTCACTGGCGGCCACCGGCATGTTAACGACCGGCCCGACAAGCTCGGCGACCGTCGGCAGCGGGCGCGGTGGCGGCACTGACCGCATCGTCGTCAGCAGCATCCAGACACCGCCCGGCCCGCGTGCGGCGAACGAGCGGCCGATTCCGGACCCGATCGCTGACATGTCGTAATCGCGGGGGGGTGCCAGCGGCTGGAAGGTGCCATCGGCGGCCAGGCGGTCATGGAACTCGTCCACGTCGCGGGAGAAGAACTCCAGGCCGAACGGGCCGACCCGGGAGGCGGGCAGCTCATCGGTGACGGGCGCGTCGGTTTCGACCAGGCGCAGCATGCCCCGGCTGGTGCCTGGCGCGGCGAGCAGCACATTCAGCGGATGGGTGCCGTCCGGCACCGCCCACAGGTCCCGCAGCCCCGCCTCGGTCTGGCCGGCTTCGACCACCTCGTAGCCGGCCACCCGCGACCAGGCGTCGGCGAGCGCCGCAGCGTCGGGGGTGGTCGCGGTGAACATCATGAACTCACTTACGGGCATGGCCGAAGTGTGGGGCAAGGGTCGCCATAACGCAAGCAATCTGGAACACTGATATCAATAGCGGAACAAGAGTCGCTGTCAGGTGTACAGCCCCGCACTCAGGTGCCGGGCGGCGGCGGTCTGGCTTCTCGCCGTGAGCAGCGCCGTTGGCGCCCTGGGTCAGGAGTAGGCATGGATCGCAGCCGCGTGGTTGCCCGCAGTGCTCTGTACGTGCCCGGCGATCAGCCGGGCAAGCTCGCCAAGGCGCTGCTCAGGGGTGCGGACGCGATCATCGTGGACCTGGAAGACGCTGTCCCACCGGACCGCAAGGACGCTGCCCGCCGCGCGGTGGCGGACTGGCTGGCCGGTGTGCGCCCCGGCGACGGGGAAGTCTGGATTCGGGTGAACCCTGGCCCGCTGCGCGATGCGGACGTCCGGGCGGTGGCCCTCGCCGCAGCGGTGACCGGCCTGTGCCTCGCCAAGACGGAAGGCCCGGATGAGGTGGCGGAGGCGGCGGGCTTGCTCGCCTCCCTCGGCAGCGCAGCCGTCTTGTCACCGCTGCTGGAGTCGGCGGCGGCGGTGCTGGCCGCACCCGGCATCGCGCGCGCGCCCCGCGTCGCGCGGCTGCAGGTCGGCGAGGCGGACCTTGCCGCGGAGCTCGGCATCGAGCCTGGCCAGGATGAGGCTGAGCTGCTGTGGGTCCGCTCCCATGTGGTGCTCGCGAGCGCGGCGGCAGGGATCGATCCCCCCCTCGGGCCAGCCTCGCCCAATTTCGCTGACCTCGCCGCGTTCGAGCGGTCCACACGGGCGCTGCGCCGCCTGGGCTACCGCGGCCGGGCCTGCATTCACCCGGCACAGGTGAGTGTCACCAACCAGGTCTTCACGCCGGCCGCCGAGGAGGTGGAACGCGCGCGGCGGGTGATCGCCCTGGCTGCCACAGCGGGAGGCGCCGCCGTGGCGGACGGCGATGGCACCATGATCGACGAGGCTGTGGTGCGGTCCGCCCGCCGGGTGCTGGCCCTGTCCGAGGCCGTTCACCCCGCTAGCTGACCAGCGCGAGCGGTCGCACCGGCGCCCCGGTCGCGCCCACAATGAGCAACGGGTTGAGCACCAGGACGACCTCCCTGGCAGAGATGTCGAGCAGCGGATGCAGGCGCATGCTCTCGACGATGTTGATGCCATGCTCCACCAAGAGGATGCGATGGACGGGTAGGACGCGGTGACCATGGCCGGCGGGGATGTGCTCGAACGCGATGGTCTCCGCACCCACCACCCGGGGCCGCCGCTGGGCCAGCCAGCGAGCCGCCGCTTCCCCGGGACCGGGGGTGCCGCCCCGTTCACCGGTGAAGGTCGCCGGGTCGGACCAGTGCCTGGACCAGCCGGTGCCGATCAGCACCGCATCGCCGGGCTTGATCGGTACCCCGGCGCGGGCCTGCGCTTGCGCAAGGTCATCCGGGCTGATCTCATAACCGGCCGGGAGCGCTGGCACATCGCGCACCGCGGCCACGTCGAGCACCACCGCCCGGCCAACGAAAGGCGGGAATGTGTCGATGCCGAGTTGGCTGAAACCGTGCTGGGACTGCACGTCGCCGGCGCGTACGCCGCCGAACAGGCGCCCGGCGTGGGAGACATGGGCTAGCGCGTCCACGTGCGTCCCCACATGCCCGCCCGTGATCACCAATTCGTTCGCGGCGGAACTGCCGTCCGGGCGGGTGATATCGCCATGACGCCGTTCCGGCACCAGCCGGAACGGCGGATGGTTCGGGGATTGGGGCATCCCGGTGAACAGCGGCTGTGACAAGTCCACGACGGTCGCGGCGGTGACGTCATCCCACAGCGCCACTCAGATCACCCCGTCCGCACGCAGGCGGTCCCGGGTGGCCTGGTCGAGCCCGAGCAGGTCACCGTAGATCGCGTCGTTGTCCGCCCCGAGCGAGCGTCCTGCCCACCGGATGGCGCCGGGGGTCTGAGACAGGCGGAAGAGGACGTTCTGCATTTTCACCGGTCCCAGCTCGTCGTCATCGATAGTGGTGATCGTCTGGAGGGCCTGGAACTGCGGGTCGGCGAGCACGTCGCGGATGTCGTAGACGGGCGCGACCGCCGCCTGCGCCTCATCGAATGCCGACATCGTTTCGGCGAGGTCGTGGGCGGCGATCCACTCTCCCACGTAGGCGTCGAGTTCGTCCGCGTGCTCGGCGCGGCTGCGCCCCGTGGCGAACCACGGCTCGCTGATTACCTCAGGGTGGCCGACCAGGCGCAGCACTCGTTCCGCCACTGACTGGGCGGAGGTGGAGACAGCTACCCAGCGCTGATCGCGGGTCAGGTAGGTGTTGCGGGGTGCGTTGTTGACCGACCGGTTACCTGTGCGCGGCTGCACCTGGCCTAGCTGGTCATAGACGGTCGCCTGGGGACCGAGGATAGTCAGCAGCGGCTCGGCGATGGCCAGGTCCATTACCTGGCCACGGCCACCTCTGGCGTCACGATGGTAGAGCGCCATCATGATCGCGATCGCCGCCGTTAGCGCACTCACCCCGTCCGCAAGGCCGAACGGCGGCAGCGTGGGCGGCCCGTCCGGCTGCCCGGTGAGAGCGGCGAAACCGCTCATTGATTCGGCCAGCGTGCCAAAGGCCGGTCGCCTGGCATAGGGCCCGAACTGTCCGAATCCTGTCACCCGGGCCAGGATCAGCCCAGGGTTGGCCTCGTGCAGCTGGTCCGGGCCGAGCCCCCAGCGCTCCAGTGTGCCCGGGCGGAAGTTCTCCACCAGCACATCCGAGCGTTCCGCCAGCCGCAGCAGCAGGTCCGCGCCATCGTGGCAGCCCAGGTTGAGGGTAGCGGCGTGCTTGTTGCGGCCGAGCATCTTCCACCACAGGCCGGTACCCTGTTTGGCCGGCCCGTGATAGCGGCTGGGATCACCCCGCCCCGGGAATTCGATCTTGATGACATCCGCGCCGAAGTCCCCGAGGATTGTCGCGGCGAGTGGCCCTGCGAACAGCGTCGCGCAGTCCAGCACCCTGATGCCGTGCAACGGTCCCGTCGTCACGCATACTCCGTTCCGGATATCGGAATAATGTTTCGAGACGGTATCATGGGGCCTCCGGGCCCTGGTGTCCAGCCACCCGCCGAATCCTGGCGGGATGGCTGATGGCGCACCGTCCCAGGCGGCGGGTGGTGTGGGTGGCACGGGGTGGCCTGTGCGTGCCGCGCGAGTGGCCCGCGCGCCCGCGCCCAGCGGTAACGTCGCTGCCAGCCGACTGCGGCGTTCAGCCGGATACGGTGTTGTCAGACCCGAAACAGCGTTACAATCAGCGAAACAGCCCGGAGGTCGTCATGCGCTGTGACCCGAGTTCCGCCTGCCTTGATCACGTGATGCCGGGCCGGCGCCGCCGTGCCCAGACCAGAGCTCGTCGAGGTGAGCGTGGCTAGCGGCGTGCGCGCGCCAAGGGCGGCGGCGACGGCGGCGGATGGGGGGACTCGGGCCTCAGCCCAGTCCGTCGCGACCGTCGAGCGGGCAGCCGATGTGTTGCTGCACTTCGCCGCCTCGGGCCGCCGGACCTTGGGAGTCACTGAGATCGCGGATGACCTGGACCTGTCCAAGGCCGCCGTGCACCGGATCCTGGCCGCACTGCGCAGCCGTGGCCTGATCGAGATTGATGAGCAAACCAGGCGGTACTCGCTCGGGCCCATGTCCGCCCGTCTCGGCCTGGCTTACCTGGATCAGCTCGATGTGCGCAGGCTCGCACGGCCCGAACTCGTGGCGCTGTCACGTGACACCTACGAGACGGCGACCCTGTCGGTGCGGACCAGGGACGCCAGGATGTACGTAGATCAGGTGACCCCCGATCGTGAGGTCATCATGTCCGTCTCCCTCGGGGCCTCCTATCCCCTCCACGCGGGCGGTTCATCCAAGGCATTCCTGGCCTTCCTGCCGGATGAGGAGATCGACGCCTATCTCGCCCGTGACCTGGAGGCACTCACCGGTGCCACCGTGGTGGACCGCGCCGCCCTGCGGCGTGAGATCGATGAGATCCGTGCGCACGGGTACGCCCAGTCGTTCGGGGAACGGCAGGTGGGCGCGGCCTCCGTCGCCGCGCCGGTTTTCGACCACCGCGGCGCCCCTGCGGCAGTGATCAGCGTGTGTGGGCTATCCGAGCGGTTCGCCGTGGAATCGGAGTCCTGCGCGCGCCGCCTGCTGGAAACGACGGGCAAGCTTTCCCGACTGCTGGGCTATCAGGAATCAAAAGGTGAGTGAGGTGAAGGCCAGCCTGGCTGGCCGCTGATATGGGCCGGTACGATCTGATCATCAAGGGCGGGACCGTGGTCCAGCCCTACCTGGGGCACTTCACGGGCGATCTCGCAGTGCGGGACGGCCGGATCGCGGTGATGGGCGAGGACCTGCCGTCGGCCGACGCGGACGAGGTGCTCGACGCCCGCGGCAAGGTGGTGCTTCCGGGGGCGGTGGACGCCCATTTTCACATCGGGATCTACCGGCCGCTCGCGCTCGATGCGTACGAGGAAACGCGCTCGTCGCTGGTGGGTGGCGCCACCAGCGTACTGTCCTATTTCCGGACTGGTCAGCATTACCTGAACAAGACCGGGCCTTACGCCGACATCTTCCCGGAAGTGCTGAGCGAGGTCGCGGGCCGGTGCTGGACCAACTACGGGTTTCACCTCGCCCCGATGACCGGGCAGCAGATCGACGAGATACCTATGCTGGCGGATGACCATGGCGTGACGTCGTTCAAGTACTACATGTTCTACAAGGGGTTTGACCTCTCGGCGAACTCGCGTGACGCCAAGGCGTTCACCATGTCCGAGGAGTACGACCTCGGGCACCTCTACCTGATGATGGAGGCGATAGCCAAGGCGGGCGCCAGCCGGGACGGGCAGCGCCTGTCCCTGTCCGTCCACTGCGAGCAGGCCGAATTGATGCGCGTCTTCATCGACAGGGTGCGCAAGAACGGCGACCCGCAGACCCTGCGCGCCTTCAGCGAGGCCCGCCCTCCGCTTACCGAGCGGGTGGCCATCGGTGAGGCGACCGCCCTGGCCGCAGCGGCCGGCTGTCCGCTGAACCTGCTGCACCTGTCCAGCGCGGAGGCGCTCGCCGCCGCCCGGCAGGCAGCGGCCGACTACCCCGGCCTGGACCTCAGGGTGGAGCTGACGCTGCACCATCTCTGCCTGGATCACGACACCCTCGATGCCCGGGGCGGGCTGGGCGGCAAGGTCAACCCGCCTATCCGCACCAAGGCGGACACCGAGGCGCTGTGGGCCGGCGTGCTGGACGGCACGGTCGGCTGGGTGGCGAGTGACCACGCGTGCTGCATGGAGTCGGCGAAGGGCGACGAACTCTGGCCGGCCCTGCCGGGCTTCGGCGGCACCGGGCTGCTCTACCCGGTCCTGCTTTCGGAGGGGTATCACAAGCGCGGTCTCCCGCTTTCCAAGATCGCGGCTCTGGTCTCGGCGAACCCGGCCAGGGCCTACGGGTTGTGGCCACGCAAGGGAAACTTGCAGGTCGGTGCCGACGCCGACATTGTCATCGCTGACCTCGACCTTGAGCGGGAGGTCCGGGCGGAAGCGCTGCTGTCCGGCCAGGACCACTGCCCGTTCGAAGGAACGCGGGTCCGCGGCTGGCCGGTGACCACGATCGTGTCCGGGCGGGTCGCCTACCGCGACGGCGAGGTCGTCGGCGAGCCATCCGGTGCGTACCTGAGCCGGCAGTAGCCGCGGCAGGCAAGAGCGAGATACCACGATGCTCAGGCTGGCAACCTCGAGACTGGGGCAGGCGGTTCCTGTCCTCTTTCTCATGTCGGTGCTCAGTTTCCTGCTGCTGCACGCGGCTCCTGGCGACCCGGCGCGGCTTCAGGCCGGGCTGAACTCCTCGCCGCAGGCGGTCGCCGCCATCCGGCGGCGACTGGAACTGGACAGGCCGCTCGCGGTCCAGTTCGGCCGGTGGCTGACGCAGGCCCTCCGGGGTGATCTTGGCACGTCCTATACCAGTGGCGAGCCGGTGACGCACTTGCTGGCGCAGCGGGCGCCGGTCACCATCCAGCTGACGCTAGTGGCGCTCATCATCATCGTCGGGGTCGGCATCCCGGTCGGCGTGCTCGCCGCGCTGCATCGCGGCGGGCTCGCTGATCACACGGTCGGGGCGGTGTCGCTGGCTGGCATCGCGATCCCCAACTTCATCATTGGCCTGTTGCTGGTGCTCCTGTTCGGCTGGTACTTCCCCGGCATCATGCCCTATCAGGGTTATGTCTCCATCCCGGCTGACCCGGCAGGGGGCATTTCCCACACGCTGCTGCCCGCGCTGGCGCTGGCGGCCGGCCCGATCGCCATCGTGGCCCGGCTGACGCGGGCCGGCATGCTGGAGGTGCTTGGCCAGGAATACATCGTGGCAGCCCGGGCGCTGGGCGTGCCTTGGCGGCAGATAGTGCTGCGGGACGCGCTGCGCAACGCGCTGCTTCCCGTTCTCACCGTGGTGGGGCTGGTGGTCGGCTTCCTGCTATCCGGCGCCGTGGTGGTGGAGAGCGTGTTCAACATTCCTGGCCTGGGCCTGCTGCTGGTGAACTCGTTCGCCCAGCGCGATTACCCGGTGACCATTGGGGTCATGCTGGTGGTCGCGGTGGCCTTCCTGCTCATCAACCTCATCACCGATCTTCTCTACGGCGTGCTCAATCCAAAGATCCGGGCCAGTTACCGGGCCGGGGGAGGATGACATGGCCGCCGTTACCGAGGTGGCGCCGGCGCCACCGGCTGGGTATGAGTTCCCGCTGTGGCGCAGGCTGGCCAGGAAGCGATCTACCAGGGTGGCGCTGATCCTGTGCGGGCTGCTGATACTGCTCGCGGTGGCCGGCCCCTACCTCACTCCTTACAGCCCCGACGTCGGTGGGCCAGACGCCCTGGCCGGACCCGGAGGTTCGCACTGGATGGGAACTGACCAGTTCGGCCGGGACGTGCTGAGCAGGCTCCTGGCCGGAGCCCGCATCTCGGTCTTCATCGGTATCGGCGCGGTCGCCATAGGCATGGTTCCCGGGTCGCTGCTCGGCATGATCGCCGGCCTGCGCGGGGGGTCGTGGCTCGACTCGACGATCATGCGGGTGATGGACGTCATCCTCGCTTTCCCTGTGCTGGTGCTGGCGGCCGTGATGTCCGGGCTGACGGTGGGTCAGTCGGTGCGGTTCGGCCCGGTCAAGGTCAACCAGGTGGTGATCGTGCTGCTGGTGATCGGGCTGGTGCTGGTGCCGGTATTCGCCCGGGTGGCGCGGGCGCAAGTGCTCGCGGCAGTGCAGGAGGAGTA